>ORMF011240580.1_pt1 | contig 40591 bp, 38 predicted proteins | sample 1779871 | NCBI WGS metagenome assembly ORMF01 (sample SAMEA104232316, study PRJEB22302) | groundwater metagenome | biome: forest; feature: aquifer; material: groundwater | place: USA | collected 2011-08-07 | depth 5.4 m
CCCCACAAGGGGGGAGGGAGTGAAGAGGGTAGCGCCAAGCCGTTGAGTCTATGTCCCAGCGCAACAACGTCAAGATGCGCGTGTGGACACGCCCTCACCCTCGCCCTCTCCCAGAGGGAGAGGGGACACATGCGTTCCGCCACGACTTGCCACCAAAGTGAACGGTGCGGGGGTTAGTGCGCCTCGGCAGCCTCGCGCTCCCAGGCCAGGCGGTTGTAGCGCTGGTCTTCGTCGCGCCGCCAGCAGATCTCCATGAAGTTCCCGCCGGGATCGGTGAAGTAGATCGACTCCCCGAACGGGCCGCGCTCGGGATGGGTCACGGGTCCTTCGAACGTGAGTCCATTGTCCTGGGCACGCTCGACGATCTCGTCGAAACGGGCTTGGCTCACCGCGAACGCAATGCGCGAGCCGTCCTCACCCTGTAGATCGTCGGGCAGCGGGAGGTGCTTCGCGTGCGGGAAGAGGACGAACAGGTACCCAGCGAGGACGTTGCATGGATGCGGCGCGCCGCGGCCGGCGCGGACGTCCTCGGTCGCGGAGCTCACCGTGTTGCAGTGCCGGGCGCCCAGCATGTCGATGTAGAACTGCTCCCCCTCGCGCACGTCGGGGCAGCTCCGACCGGTATGGTTGAGTCCCTCGATCTCGGCCATGGTTTTCTTCTCCTCAGCTCAACGTCGACCAGCGGCGGGCGGCTCCGCAGCCCGCGGCTTCGCGGCCTGCCACGGCTCGAAGCAGGCGCGGTGCGTGACCGCCGACGTGTCGACCAGGACGTGCCCGTCCGGGCTGAAGCTGACCCCGTAGAGCCGGAGCGCATCCAGGTCCGGCTGCCCACCCGTCAGGTTCCCGCAGCGATCGAACGTCGCGTGATGGTATGGGCACTGGAAGCGCCAGTGCTCGCGGTTCCAGATGATGCGCCCGTTCATGTGGGTGCACCAACGGCTCATGGCGAGGAAGCCCTCTTTGAGTCGCACCAGGTAAACGTCTGCATCCTTGAAGAGCTTGACGTCGCCGATCTTGTACTGACTCGCCGGGCCACAGTCCAGGGTGCCGACGTTCGGCAGAATGATCTCCGAGGCTTCCGGCGCGTCGCAGCAGACCTCGAGCGCATGGTCGTCAGGGTCGCGGAAATTCACGTTGAACTCGCCCTGCGCCAGGTACTGGGCGCGGTCGACCCAGACGTCGATCTTGTATTCGTCAACCTTTTCCAGCAGAAGCCGGTACTGGTTGGGTGTCATGGTGAAGGCATGGTGGACGGCGTTCGTGCCCGGGCGGCGCGGCACCACGTTCTTGTCCTCGATGAGGACGAGCATCGTGCCCGTATTCATGCGCAATACGGAGTGCGGGCGGCGTTCCGTCATCAGGCCACGCCCCAGTATGTCCATGCCCATCACGTTGTGGTACCAGGCTTCACTGGTATCGAGGCTCGTTACCCCGAGGACGAGGTGGCTGATCCGCTCGACGACCGGCTCGTCATCCGGCTCGTCGCTCGGGACGTAGCCGTGGCCGCCGTACTTCGGCGCAGCGTCGGATGCGCTGGGCATCTCTCGCGCGCGCTCGAGCTGGCGCCGCGACCTGGTTTCCGCGTTCACTCCGGGCACTGTCGCTTCTGCCAAGGTGCCTCCTCCTGACCTGCTTTTCGCAAGTATAGACCTATCGAACGTCCCAATCCTCCACGTTCCACGTTGCCGTGGTCTTGGGGGTCGTGTTGCGCTTGACGCCGGTTACGCCGTCGCGAAAGACGGTGAGCTGGATGTTGAAGTACAGCGGAAGCGCCGGGACATCTTCCGATTCGATGCGCGCCAGCTCCCGGAACAGCGGGCGCTGCTCCGCCGGATCGATTGCGATCTTGAGCACATTCGTGACCCGATCGCGCTCGGGGTTCTGATAGCAACCGCGATTCCAGCCCACCCAGCGCTTCGCCTCAGTCGGGCACGAACCACCTTCGTGGCGCTCGATCCAGTACTGGAAGCTGATCGGAAACGTGGTGGTCATGACGCCGGGGAAGGTTGCGACGTATTGGCGGTCCTGGGCCTCGCCCGGCGAGAGCACCACCTGGTCCGCGCCGATCCCGATGGCCTTCCAGTTATCGGCAATGATCGCGACCTCCGGCTCGTAGCCCGCCGTGGTCCACTCAGCAATGCCGGCGCGCTGCCCGCCGGACGTCAGCCACTGCCCGTCGGCGCCGAGCGTCCAGCCCGCCTGGCTCAGCAGCTCCTGGGCCCGCCGCGGATCGTGGTCATAGCTCACCACAACGTCTTTGACCCACTCCCAGCGGTAGTCGTCCTGCGGCATGTAGACGTTGGAGATCGGCGCCACGCCGTCGAAGATCGTGTCAACAATCGATTTCCGGTCGATTGCGTACAGCAAGGCGCGCCGCACCCGCACGTCCAGCAGGTCGCGTGGACTTGCGTACTCCGGCCGGAATTGGAACGCCATCGTCCGCCAGTGGACCGACTGGGGCAGCACGACCGGCTTCTTGCCGGCCCGTTCCCACTCTTCCCTGACGAAGGTAGCTTGCTGAAAATCGAGCGCGGCGGGGATCGCACCATCGAGGCTGCCGGCGAGCAGGTTGGCCACGACCGTCGGGGCGGCGAGGATGAACTTCACGGTGATCGTATCGATCTTCGGCCGGCCTGCATAGAAGCTCTCATACGCTTTCAGGACCATGTGGCTGCCCAGCACCCAGTCCGTCACGCGGTAGGGACCGACGCCGACAAACTCCCGCGTCCAGTACGGAATCTGCTGGAAGCGCTCCTTGTCCGCGCGGTAGATCGGATCGAGCAGGTGCGCAGGGAGCGGGCCCAGATCGTCCTCCACGATCGCGTTGGCAAACGGATACGTCTGCGACCACTCGATCACCAGGGTGGCGTCATCTGGGCTTTCAACGCGATCAAGGTAGGCGGCGAGCTTTCCTTGCGGCAGCGGCAGCTCCGGATCGCTGGTGATCACCGAGGCAAAGAGGAAGTCCTTCGCCGTCAGCGGTGCGCCATCGTGCCAGGTAACGTCGCCGCGCAAGGTGTACGTGGTGCGCATCGTCCCATCGGGCCGGACGAGCCAGGTTCCGCGCTCCTGGCTCGGCAGGTCGACGGCGAGCTGCGGGTGAAGCGCGCCGCGATCGTCCAGCGTCGCGAGCTTCCGGTGGACCGCCCCCTGGACGTCCCCGCCGACGTTCGGCTGATTCCCGAGGCCGAGCGAGGTGACCAGGACCTTCGGCTCACCCTGAATGGCGAAGCTGAGGCTCTTCGGCGTACCCGGATCACTCGTCGCAGGCTGCGCTGACTGGCCCCGGCCGGGCGGCGGTGCCGGGGCACAGGCGGCGAAAACGATCACCAGCAACAGCAAGATCGCGGTACGCGCTCGTGGCATCCGCATCATCCTCCGCGCAGCCTATCGAATGGGCACCGTTTTGCCCGGGTACGGACCAAGCTCGGCGAGCGCCTGCTCGAGATAGCTCGGATCTACGATCTTCTCAATCGTGATCGTCGGCGAGACCAGCCGCTGCTCCTGGAGCCAGTCCAGATCCGCGGCGATGCCGTCGAGATTGAGCCGGCCGTTCGGCTCCACGCCTGTGGGCACCATCTCATTCGCGATCGCATTGGGCTCGTAACCCGTCTGGCCGGCGAGCACCCCGACGACCGCGTCTCGGTTGACTCCTTGTTCGAATGCGCCGTAGTAGTCCCGGGCGCCCTGCAGGTAGGCGAGGACGTAGCGGCGGGCATCGTCCGGCTGCTCGGTGCGGAAGCGGTGGCTGAACATGACGGCGAACTGCTGCCGCCCGGGCTGCACCTCGTACTCGGGCTTCCAGGCGACGAATGCGCCGGCGTCGCGGCCCTCCATGATACTGCTGAGCCGCCCGACCGTTGAGACGTCGATCGTCCCCGCGGCGAGCGCTTTATGGCGCGCGTCGCCGAAGTCGGTCGTCACCAGCTCGACGTCCTCGAACGTCAGTCCACCGCGCCGCAGCGCCGCCGCGAAGGTGAGCCAGTCGTGATCGCCGCGGTCGCGCGAGATTCCGATGCGCTTGCCGCGCAGATCGGCGAAGTCCTTGAGCGCGCCAGACTCCACGAGCGCCGGCCGGGCAACGATCGCGCCGCTGCCGCGCCCCTGGCGCATCTGGCCCTGGTCGGCCACCATGACCATCGGCCGCTCCGGCGACCAGTCGCTGTAGAAGTAGAAGCCCGGCCCGAGCGGCGCGACGTCGAGCTCGCCAGCGGCCAGCATCGAGATGCCTGCCCGCCCCTCGACCTGCCGCACCTCGACTTCGAGCCCCTGCTCCGCGAAATAGCCTTGCCCCACGCCGACCAGTGTCGGCCCAGCGTAGAGTCGGCCGGTGCCCTGGATCACACCGAGCCGCACCCGAGCCATGGCGATCCCTCCTCACCTAATCCATCCGATTCGATGGGCATATCGTATTTGGCACACGACTCGTCGTCAATGGCGGGCTGGCCAAGCCACGGCGATTCGAGTCACGTCACGAGTTGACGGGTCGTCAAGGCAGCCCCAATAATCGCCGCGGGCAACGTTCTTAAGCTCGGTTGCGAGGGTTAAAGAATGCAGATCAAGCTCGGCATGCCCGAGGGACTGCTCCACGCGGCGCCGACGCTGGTGGCGCTCGGACGTGGGTACTTCGAGCGCGACGGGCTCGACGTTCAGGCGCTGAACGCCGGGTCCCATTATTTCAGCATCCCCGCAATCGCGAGCGGCGAGATGGACGTCAGTCCTCAGGGACCGCTCCTCGACTTCTTTCGCGCCTGGGACCCGAAGCGCCCAATGATCTGGGTCGCGGACCAGGGTTCGGTGCGCGCCGGGCATGGCGAGGCGGCGATCGTCGCCCGCACCGCGCTCGTCGAGTCGGGCGCGCTCAAGGATTACGCCGACCTCAAGGGCAAGCGGATTGGGCTCAGCCACGTGCGCGGCGACCACGACTGGATGACCCTTGGGGCCGCGCTGCGCCAGGGGGGTCTGACGTTCGACGACGTGGAGATCGTCATCTGCGACTTCGGGGAGGAGCGCCACCGGGCGCTTGCCGAGGGCAGAATCGATCTTGCTACCGTGGGGCGGCTGCGGAGCCAGCGGCAGGGTCGCGAGAGCGGCGCTTTCGTCGTCTGGCGGCACGAGCACGAGTTTCGCGAGCGCCAGGAGCGTGCGATCACCTTCAGCTTCCGCTTCTGGACCGAACGCCCGGACGAGGCGCAGCGCTTCGTGACGGCGTATCTCCACGGCCTGCGCGATTACTACAACGCGTTCGAGCGCGGCATCGATCGCGATGGCGTCCTGCAGGTGCTGGCCAAGCAGTCCGGCGAGCCATTGGAGGTCCTGGCAACCGAGATGGTCCCGACGTCGGTGGACCCCGACGGGCGCATGAACGTCAAGGCGATCCAGGCGGACCTCGACTTTTTCCGGGATCAGAAGCTGCTCGAATCCGACGTTCCGTTGGATCGCTTGATCGACCAACGATATCTCGAGACCGCGCTCGCGGAGCTGCGCCGGTACGGACAGCTCCGCTAGAGCTAGAGCTGCTCGATTACTCTTGATCGTCAGCGTTGCGTCAAGCCGCCGGAGGCCGCGCGTCGAATCGAGCGACGCACCAGATCCAGCAGCGCTGGCATATCCGCGAAGTCGAGCTCCACGTGCTCGGCCCTGAACGCCAGTTCGTCGCCGAACAGGGAGGCGAACCAGTACGTCTCGGCGTTGCAGCCGACGATGCCGTCGTTTCCCGCTTGATGTGGAAAAGTGCTGACGCGATCCAAGCTGGGCCGAGTGGGGATAACACTACGTTGAACCTGGATCGTCTGGGATCCCGGGGGGGCTTGTTGGAGCGGTAGCTGGGTCCGTCCATGACGATTTGATAGGCAGGCCCAGAGACGGTCGGATGGCGCCATCTGGACGGGTCGGCATGTTCGCTTCGTTGTGTGCGCCCTATAGTGGCCAGGACGCGAACTGCTCGAAGAAACGTGGATGGAGGCCCTCACGCGCAAGTGGGTGATCGGCCTACTCGTTCCAGCTACCTTGATCGGAATGGCGCTGCTCAGTATCGTGGGCAACCCTCATCCGGCGGCGGCCCAGCAGGCTGAGCGACTGACGGTGGTGAGCGGCTATTTCGACGCTTATGCGCGAGGCGACGTCGACGAGATGCTGTCAGCTTTCGCAGATAACGCGGTGTTCATCGGCGCGCGGCTGACGGGCAACTGCTCGTATCAGACGCCCTGCACCGACCTGGCGGGCATCCGCCAGCAGCTCGAGGGCAACGTCGCGGTCCACTCCTGCCAGACGATCCGCAATGTCGAGGTTTCAGGGGCCGTCGTTCTCGGACAATTCGAGGACCGCAATGATGGCACTCGCGCCAACGGTGTGGAGCGAGGGCTGCGGTCCTTCATCGCCCAGATTCCGAACGACAAGATCACTTTCTATGCCGTCGTGTTCGATACCTCTGATCCACAGACTGCCTTCCATTTAGCTGTGGCTGCTGGCACTCAGGCGCGGCCTGCGCCATTGCCCAACCCGGAAACGCCGTGCGCCGGCGTATGAGCGAGCCGCGATCAGTCGGTCTCGACTCGGTCGCCTCTTGGGAGAGCACCCTCAGGCTCCGGGGTCTATTGGACGATGAGCCGCGCATTCATGTGATGGCGCGGGTGCATTCCATTCATCTCACTTCTTGGCGGCGAGATTGTGGGCAACCGCGGCACGAATAAGGGCGGTTAACGACGATTCATCGACGCGGTCACCTTCGTGAAAATCGATCGCTCGGGTCGCTTTTGCATCAAGTCCAGCGTTGAAGAGCTTGTGCGGGTCTTCCAGAGAGGCGCCCTTGAAGAAGTTGACCTTTACCGTGTCATTGAAAGCCCCGACTGCACAAACGAGTCCTTTGTTAGACCAGACCGGGGTATCCCACTTCCACTCCTCCGTGATCTCGGGATCAGCGGCATGAATGAGTTTTCGCAATCGAGCAAACAGCTCGCCGCGCCAGTCGCCGAGCTCGGTGATCCGGTTGTCAATCAGCTCAGATGCGGTCATGGCGCTACCTTCCATTCCCGTGAATCGTTGCGATTGTGTCCGTCCTGGCAGCCAGATCGTACCGCGGCACGGTGGTTGGCCGCACGTCACCTATTGACGGCTCGAATGGCAGCCTCAATAATTGCGGAGGCACCCGAGGAGCAGCTCACGGGTGCTCCTCGTCCACGGGACCTCCGCCGTGGTCGGTCGCGGCGCTGGGACGGTTCGGATGAGTCCACTCGAGGCGGCGCGCGAATGACGTACGGCGCAAGGAGACATCGCGGTGATGGCAAACGGCTGGGTTCCTCCGTTGGTGCTGGCGATGTTTCTCCTCGCGGCGTGTACCCCTGCCGCTCCAGCGCCGACCACGTCCGGTCAGTCGTCGGCGGGTGTCGAGGTGCAGCGCGGCGCGTCCAAGTCGCTCGTCCTTGCGCTCGAAACTGAGCCAAGCGACGCGTTCGTCGGGAGCATTGGCGGCGGCTCGGGAACTGTAGCGGGCAACGTGCAGCTCGCGGTGCATCAGTGGCTGGCCTGCTACGACGATCGCGGCAATGCCTATCCGATGCTTGCGACGGCGCTGCCTTCGCGCGACAACGGCACGTGGATCATTCGGCCGGACGGCACGATGCAGACCACGTACCGCATCCACCCGAACGTGACCTGGCACGACGGCGCGCCGCTGACGGCGAAAGACTTCGTCTTTGCGTGGACCGCCACCCGAGACCCTGAAGTCCCGATGCGCAGCCGATCGATCGCCGTCCAGATCACCAGCATCGCCACACCCGACGACTACACGCTCGTCATGGAATGGGGCAAGACCTACCCATTCGCGGGCGCTTTCCTGGACGACGAAATCGGGCCAATGCCCGCGCATCTATTGGAACCGACCTACCTGGCTGACAAAGAGCGCTTCAGCCAGCTTCCCTACTGGACGCGCGAGTTCGTCGGCGTTGGCCCGTATCGACTCGCGGAGTGGAGCCCGGGCAGCCACATGACGCTCCGCGCCTACGACGGGTTCTTTGGAGGCCGCGCGAAGATCGACACGATCACGTTGACGTTCATTTCGAACGCGCCCACGGCGGTGGCGAGCTTGCTCTCCGGCGCAATCGACGGCGCGATCCCACGCACGCTGGATTTCACGGACGTCGTCTTCGTCAAGGAGGAGTGGGAGCGGCAGGGCAAGCACCCCGTGGCGATCATCCAACCGACGCATCTCCGGGTGCTCGAGCCCCAGTTCCGCGACCCAGCGGTTCCCGAGATCCTGGACATTCGTTTCCGCCGGGCGCTCCTCCATGCCATCGATCGCGCGGCATTGGTGGATGCGCTGTTGCAAGGGACAGGCCCCGTCGCGGACTCATTTGTGCCACCGGATGACCCCAAGTACGCCTGGGTGAACGACGTAATCACGCGCTATCCGCACGATCCGCGGCGAGCGTTGGACCTGCTGGGAGAGCTTGGCTGGAGGCGCGATGCGAGCGGCTCGATCCACGATGCGCGTGGGCAGGTCGGGACCATCCCGCTCGCGACGTCGGAGGGGGCGCAGTCCACGCGGGAGCAGGCGATCATTGCGGACAACTGGCGCTCGCTCGGGTTTCGGGTCGACGAAACCGCGCGAACCGCGGCCGAAGCGCGCGACAACCGACTCAACTCAATCTTCCCCGGGTTCAGCGCGTCGGCCGGCCCCCTCACCTTCGAGCACATCATCTCGCGCGTGCACTCGATCTATTGCCCCGGCGATCAGAATCGCTGGGCCGGCGCAAACCACGGCTGCTATCGAAGCGGCGAGAACGATCGGCTTATCGATGGTCTGCAGATCGCGATCGACGAGTCGGACCAGCGGCGCCTGTACCGCGATCTCGTGAAGCTCCAGACCGAGGACCTTCCCTACTACCCGCTCTACTACAATCCGCAGGCGACGATCCTGCGCGAGGGCGTTATCGGCGTGAAGGGCGATACCAAGCCCCGGACCGCCATGACCTGGAACGTGCTGGAATGGGACGTGCGTTGACATGAAGGAGAAGCTCCCCGGCCCCTCCGATGCGCTGCCAACCTTCTACGGGAGTGAGCCCGGCCCGGAGGCGCTGGCCGAGCACTTCAGTCATTTCGTCGTCGCCGTGAGCGACCTCGATCAGAGCGAGGCATGGTACAGCGACGTCATCGGGTTGGACGTGCTGGGGCGAAACCTCACGGCGGAGGTACGTCCTCATGCCGTTCTGGAGATGAATACCGGCCAGCTCATCATCCTCGTGGAGGTGGACGCGGTCGATAGCGTGCGCGCCGCTAGCCACGGGGTCCACCATGGGTTTGCGCTAACCCAGAACCAGTTCCGGCGGGCCGTCGAACGCCTCGAGCGCATGGGGCACCGGGTCGGCGCCGAACGCGAGGAGTTCATCGCCCGTGGGCAGTACAGCATCGACGCCTACGACCCGGACGGCCACCACTATCAGATCGAGACGATGGACGAAACGCAGGCGCACGAGATCCTCCGCTCCGGGGCGGGCGTCGTCGACTGCGGTCCGGCCGACCTCTACCCGATTGGCGAGGTCAAGCTCTTCCGGGAGGCGAACTTCTACCTCGTACGGCTCGCCGAAGGCTTCCTCGCGCTCAGCCGCTGGTGTACGCACATGAATGGACTCCTGATCTTTCAGAAGGAGCACTGGCGCTTCTGGTGCAGCATGCACACGGCGACGTACGACCGGCGAGGTGATCCCACTTGCTCCACCACGCGGTTCCCCGAGCTTCGGGCCCTCCGCCACCATCCGATCAGTTTCAGCCTGGATGGACACCTGCTGGTGGACACAGACGTAGTGATCGAACGTCAGGCCTTCCATGCCAGCCAGGTCACACCATGCCAGCTCTCGTCGGAGGCCAACCCGGTTCAAGCCTAAAGGAGCGTGTCATGGCCGAGGTCGAAGGAATCACGCACAGCGGCATCTGCGCGACGGATCTCCCTGAATCCGAGCATTTTTACGTCGACGTGCTGGGTGCGCAGTTCAGCAATCGGAGCGGCCTTCACGTCGACAAAGTGGTTCGTGGGCGCTCGCTCAACACTGTTGTCGTGCTCGCCGACTACCTCCTCGCGCTGATGGTCCCGAAGCAGGGGCTGGACGTCGCGACCCCGGAGGAGCTGAAGGGGGAGAACCCGTTTCGCCATGCATTCTGGGTCTCACGGGAGCGCTTCGACGAGGTGACCGAACGCTTCCAGGAGCATGGAATCAGCTACGAGGGCCCGGTGGACCATCCGGAGGCGGGACCACTCGGCCAATCGATCTACTTCCGCGACCCGGCCGGTAATTTCCTCGAGGTGTGCTGGCGCCGAGCGAGCGCGCGCGACGCCAATCCGGTGACCCTCGCCGGTCGCCTGGCTGAACATTGATCGAAGGGCATTCCGCATGACCGCCGCCGCAGCGCGTGCCTCACTGCTGACGTGTGACGCTCTACTCGGCGCCGACGTCGAGGTGCGCGACCTCGCCGAGGCCCAGCGTTTCCACGAACTCCTGTTCACTGGCGTGTCAGGTCGATGGGGCGCAGACGACGGTTCGGCGTGGTTTTCGGCTGGCGGCCAGACCGTGCGTCTCGTTGCGGTAGCCGAGCCGCGGGTGTTCCCGGACGGTGGCCAGCACCTGGCGTATCGATTGCCGCGTGAGCACGTCGAAGCGGTCGTCCAGCGGCTCACGGAGGCCGGGCACACCGTCGAATGGTGGCGAGAGGATCATCCCGCCGAGCACGAAGCCATGGCGTACACCCAGGATCCCAGTGGCAACCGGGTCCAACTCGTTCCTGCTGCCGAACCGGAGCAGCCTCTCGACCACGTCATGCTCGAGGTCCACGACCTCGAGCTGGCCGAGGGGTTCTGGACCCGGGTGCTTGGCGGGGTCATCGACTATTGCCATGGCCGCCGCTCTCGCGATTACACGGAGGCGGTGGCCTGGGGCGAAGGCACCGATCCGTGCGCGCCGTGGACTCGGCTGTGGCCGGGCGCAGGAATCGGCAATCCCGGGCGCGCGCAGCGCCGCTCTGCGCACCCGAACCAGCAGCTCTTCCTACGGTTCGGCCCCGACCGCGTCGGGTTTGTCCTGGCGCCGCGCCACCGCCAGGAGGTGCCCGAAGAGTTGATCTCTGGCACACCTCGCATCGTGTTGCGCAGCGCGGCGCCGGCCAGCGAAGTCATCGAAACGCTCATTGCCCGGGCAGTCGACCTCCGCCCCGAGGAACGGCTGCGCATCCCCTGGTTGCGGACGGGGGCGACCGTTTCACTGCGCGACCCGGGTGGCAACTTCGTGGCCGTGCAGTGTGCTGGTGACTAGTGCGAAGTCGGTAGCCTCAGGCGCTCCGGACGTATAGCGTCATCGAGCCGATGCGCTCGATCTCGCAGCGCAGGGTGTCGCCCGGGGCGAGCTTCTCCTGGAAGTCGGGCGCGTCGGGGTTGCCCGTGGTGATCAGGTCGCCCGGGTAAAGCGTCCCGACCTGCGATAGGTAGCTCACGATCTCGGCGACGCCGTTGATCATGCCGTCGGTCGTTGCGGACTGCTGCAGCTTATCGTTGACCCAGAGCTGCATCTTCAGGCCCTGCGGGTTCGGGACCTCATCGCGTGTCGTGATCCACGGGCCGATCGGTGCGAACGTCGCGTAGCCCTTGCGGACGTTGCGCGTCGCGATGAGGCCCTGCGCAAGCTGCCGTGCGTTCCGCGCCGTGACGTCGAGCATGATCGTGTAACCAAACACCGCGTCCATCGCCTGCTCGCGCGTCAGGTTGCGGACCTCTTTGCCGATTACGACGCACAGCTCGAGCTCGGGGAAGATGGTCTCGACGCCCGGCGGGAACACGATGGCATCTTCGGGGCCCACGATCGCCGACGGCGGCTTGAGGAATGCTTGCTCCAGGAGCTCTTCCGGGGGCACGCTGCTCGCCTGGCCCCGTCCGGCCGCGTTTTCGAGGCCCGTGCCGCCACGCCGGTAGTTGCCCGCGGCTGCCCAGATCTTCGAGGGCTTGAGAACGGGCGCGGCAAGCTGCTTCGGGTCCGGCGGCAGGCTCTGGCCCTTTGCCGCGGCGTCTGGGATCTTCCCCTTCACACGGTCGAAGCTGGCAATCAGGTCGATCATGGTCGCGGCAGATTCGAGGCCGCCCTGTTGGGCAAGCACGTCGCCGATTGGAATATAGGCGTCGTCCCGAATGACGGCGAGACCGTTTCGCTTCAGCGAAGCAAGTTTCATATTGGGGGCTCCTCTCGCGCCTGCCATCTGCGACGGCACGCCGTTATGTCAGGTGGGTCTGGTTGGAGCCGAGCTCGACTGATCTCGGCTCGAGGCCGATCGAACGGCAACCGCTGCACCACGAACTCGGTCGATGAGCCCCAATGCATCGGCATCGGATGCGTCGCCCCGCCACGCAATATGCCCATCCGGACGAACCAGTACCAGCCTGCGCTCGTAGAGCGCGGAGATCTCCGGATTCGGGATGTCGACCACCTCGAGCGGCACCCCACGCGATGTAGCTGCGTGGACCAGCTCGTCGACTGCGCTGGGTGCTGCGCCGAGCCGCAAGAGGACAAAGGCCCGGCCGAAAAGATCGAGCGTCGAACGGCCAGGCGCGATCCACGCATGAGGCGCGCGCGAGCCGGGCCGCGCTGACGGGACGAAGACCTCCGTGCTCTCCGGCGCCGGCGTTCCATCGGAGCAAACCACAAGCGAGTCCGCGTAGCAATAGCCAAGCTTGACCGTCTCTGCCACGCGCTCGTTGTTGTAACGGGGCACGCTTCGGTACTCCAGGTCGAATGCCTGACGCTGGGCCGCGCCCTCTGGCGTGTCCGCCGTGATGGCGTCACCACCACGGAGCGCCACCTCCTGCTCGTACACGAGGCTCGAGTACCGCACGCCCGCTTGCGCCACTGGCCGCCGCTCGATCTCATACGAGTCGAGCAGCGTCGGCCCGCCCCAGCCCCCAAGGACCGCGGCAAGCTTCCATCCGAGGTCGACGCCGTCCGCCATGCCGTTGTTCGCGCCGAGGCCGCCCGTTGGCGACGCAACATGGGCCGCGTCGCCGGCAATAAACACGCGCCCCTCGCGATAGTGATCGGCGACGAGCTCGAGACGCTTCCAAGGCAGAACGGAGAGCACCTCATACGGGAAGTCGACGCCCGCCATTCGCCGCATGTACCCCACGACGTCAAAGGGCGCCATTTCTGTCGTGTCGGGGTCAAGATCGAGCATCGTCAGCCGCCACAGCTCGCGGCCGTCGATCGAGATCAAATCCGCCCAGTGACCAGTCTCGTCGATCAGCCGGTAGAAGCGACCCCAGCCCTTGTCATGCAGTCTGGCGAGCGCGGGGGAACGGAAGTAGATCGTGACGCTGAAGCTAAGAACGCCCGAGCCGACGTATTTCACGCCCAGCGCCTTGCGAACGTGGCCGTCAAATCCGTCGCAGCCGACCAGATAGCTGGCGGTCACGTCCTCCTCTTCCCCCGTCTGTAGATCTCTGATCTGCGCGTGCACCTCCCTCTCGTCCTGCTGGAATGACTCCAGTCGCGTCTGATGGTGAATGGTCACGCTGGGTTGCGAGCGCGCGAGCTCGAGCAGGAGGGGGTCAAAAAAAATCTGCGGACACTGGAGGTTGCTTTCGGGGGAGTAGCCCGAGGGCTGTTGCTGGCTGCGTGGCGGGACCACCTGGCGCGCCAGCTCATACCCCACCATGCTGGTCAGATAGATGAAATCGCCCTGCTGGTCCGCGGGCCAGCCCAAACGCTTGGCCTCATCTGCGATACCCCAGCGGCGGCAGAACTCCATCGTACGGGTGCTGAGCTGCGTTGCCTTGGGTACGTGCACGGCGCCGTCATTTTGCTCGACCAGCAGGCACTCGATCCCGCGCTGACCGAGCTCGATCGCGAGCACAAGCCCGACCGGACCGCCCCCGGCGATGAGAACGGGGACGTGGCGGCCTGGGGCGGCCCCTCCAATCTGCCTAGTCATTATGTAAAGCAGTGGCCATGGCAGTATCGAGGACCATCGCGAAACCTCGAAAAGACTGGGCAATCATACTGCTATCAGCCGCGTGGGCTAGTGGGGGGATGCTCGCCTCAGGCGGTAGCCCGCGTTTGGCGCGCAGCGATGCGTCGGGTCAAGAACTGGACTGATCGACGCCATGCCAGGTCGGCATCCGCCGCGTCGTAGCTCGGGTTTTTTCTCCCGGTCCAGCCGTGGTCGCGGCCCGGATAGGTGTGGATCTCGAAGTCCTTGCCGTGCTTCTCAAGCTCGGCGCGGTAACGCTCGACCTCGGACATCGCAACCAGCTTGTCCGCCTCACCAAAGTTCGCGATGACCGGAACCAGCAGCTCAGCGGCGCGGCCGGCGGGCTCCGTCGGCGTGTTCTTGTTGCTCGTGTCGTTCGTTGGGAAGCCGTGAAACGCCGCGGCCGCCGCGAGGCGGGGCTGGTAGGTCGGCCACAGAAGCGAGAATCGGCCGCCGATACAGTAGCCCCAGGCGCAGATCGAATCCCCCTGCACTCGCGGGGCCTTCTGCAGCATCGCCAACGCTGCCTCGAGATCGCCCAGGATCTCTTCGTCCGGCTGGGCCCCCGGCCGCTTGAAGATCTCCTCTGGAACGCCGGGATGGTCGAAGATGTCGACCGCGAGCGCGACGAAGCCTTCAGCCGCGAGCTGCTCGACGACATCCTGCATGAAGTCGTCGATGCCGCGGATGGTCGGAACGACGACGACCGCGGGGAATATCCCGTCAACTGGAGGAACCGCGAGCAACCCGCCGATGTCGCTTGGCTGCCGAGGGATCCGTACGTGCTGCGCTGCCATGGCTCTTTCCTCCTCCCGAGTCCGCCGGCTTTCGGGGCGGAAGTATAGCGCTGCGACCGGTTTGCGGCTTGCTCGAGCCGCAAACCCAAACTCAGGTACCATGCGATGAACACGCCGGGAGGTGCATCATGCCCAAGATTCGTCACATCGCGTACCGGGCCCAGGACGTCGACGCAATGGCCGCGTTCTTCGCGAAAGCGTTTGAGATGGAGATCGTGCAACGGCGTCAGAACGGCGCCATCGATCTTACGGATGGAACGATCAACATCACCCTGCTGCGCGCCGACGGGCAACGGGTCGACGATCGCCCTCACACGATCGGCGTCGATCACATCGGCTTCACCGTCGAGGACGAGGCAAAGGCGCGGGAGTTGGTTGAGGCCGCGGGCGGCCGCGAGCTCAATACGATCAACCTCGGCTCTGCAAACTACGAGGTGAAGTTCGAAGGCCCCGAGGGCATCGTCGTCGATTTCGGCCACTGGGCTGGCGGCACGCCAATCACCGAGCCGGAGACCGCCGCCCGCGCTTGAGCCTGAGCGCAATTCCGCAACCGTCGCGCTGGCAAACAAGGCCATCGGTCATGGAGACGGCCCGACCCCAATTTGCGGGGTCGGGCCGTCTCGCAACTCTGCTGATTCGGCGCTACTTCAGATTCTTGTCGAAGAACTCGAACACCTTGCTCCAGCCGTCCATCGCCTGCTCCTGACGATACGCTGGACGATCGTAGTAGAAGAAGCCGTGGCCAGCTCCGTCATAGCGATGGAATTGGTAGTTCTTACCGTGCTTCTTTAACTCTTCCTCGTGGCGATTCACCTGTTCCGGGGAAGGGCCCTGGTCGTCGTTACCGAAAAGGCCCAGCAACGGACAGTTCAGGTCCTTGGTGAGATCGACGGGTGCGACGGGCCGCTTCTCGTTGAGCTGATCCGGCGTGGCGACGACGGCACCGCCCCATAGGTCCACGACCGCGTCGAATGCTTGTGTCCTGCAGGCCGTGAGATACGAGTGTCGGCCACCCGAGCAGGTTCCAACAATGCCCACCTTGCCGTTGCACTGCGGCAGCGACTTCAGGAAGTCGAGCCCACCCTTCAGGTCGCCGACAACCTGATCGTCCGGCACGCCGCCCTCACCGCGCACCTTGCCGGCGATGTCATCTGGCGAGCCATGGCCCGCGCGGCAATAGAGGTCGGGACAGACGACGAGGTAGCCATGCTGCGCAAAGCGCCGCGCGGTTTCCCGATAGAACTCGTCCCAACCTGGCATGTGGTGGGTGAGCACGATGCCCGGATAGGGGCCACTACCCGACGGACGGGCAAAATACGCGTGGATAGTGTCGCCGTTGGCCCCCTTGACGGTCCTGGTCTCGGCGACCATGCCCTCCTGGGCGCCGGTATCGAGCTGGTTCCATCCGGGCATCCTTCTCCTCCTCCGACCATTTTTTTCGACTTAGTCACCATGATCGTGATACGGCGGCGAGCTGCCTTTGCGCCAGACGATATTACCCCGAACCCGGCATAATGCGCCTCACCTTGGGGCACAATTTTTGGGTCGGGATTGTATCCGCGCAAGAGGAAAGCATGAGTGACTCGAGAGCAGCAATCAGATGGGGCGCCAGAGCCAACCGCGGGCCGACCGCGAATGGTCGCGGGCTACGGGCTCGCACCGGTGGAGGCTGGCGTGCTCGCATGGAGCGACGTTCAGGCACGCCTTGCCGAGTCGCGCAACTACTGGGTTGCGACCACCCGTCCAAACGGCCGGCCGCACGTCATGCCTGTCTGGGGGTTGTGGTGGGACGGGACGTTTTATTTCAGTACGGATCCGAACTCGCAGAAGGCACGCAACCTGGCAGGGAATCAGGAGGTCGTCGTCCACCTCGAGAGCGGGGATGATGCCGTGATTTTGGAGGGCGCTGTAGAGCGCGTCACGGATCCCCAAACCCTCGCGGAATTCGCTGATCGCTACGACGCAAAGTACCAGTTCCGGCCTGACCCCAGCAATCCCAATTTTGCGTTTTACTCCGTGCGCCCGCGCCGAGCCTTCGCCTGGCGGGAGGCGGACTTCCCGAGTTCTGCGACCCGCTGGGTGCTGCGCCGCGACTGAAACCAGCTACACTTCCTCCGATGAGCTCATTTCGCCCCACGGGCCGAGGCGCGGGCCCGATCGTCACGACGATCGTTGCCATATTGGCGGTCGGTGGACTGCTGGCCGCTGGCATTGCGTTGCGCTCGCTGGGTGTGACGCGCGTCTCTATTATTCGCGTGGCCATGGCATCCGCTGCCCAGGACGGCAGCCTCGATGGGATTGGAACGGCGTTCGTAACCAACGACGCCGCGACCGCTAATCCAGCTCTCGTGCCGACTCAACTCATTGTGCCGCCGGGCTTGCCCGAGCTGGACCAGATCGTCAACTTGCCGCCGGGCTTCACGATCTCGCTCCTCGCGGCTGGCCTCGAAGGCCCGCGCTTCATGACCCTCGGCCCCGCCGGAGATCTCTTTGTCGCGGCAACGCGTGGGTCGGTCTACCGGTTTCCGGTCAACCCGGACGGCTCGTATACACCCACGGCCACCTCGCCTGCGGCCTTGATCAACCGGCTGAATGCGCCATCGAGCCTTGCGTTCAACGGGGACTACCTCTACGTCGGTGAGACCGACAAGATCAGCCGCTACCGTTATGACCCGCGAGGCGAGGTCAGCGGGCGAGAGGTTGTCGTCCCGAATCTGCCAACGGGAGGACACGGCACGCGAACCGTCGCGTTCGGCCCCGACGGGATGCTTTACGTGTCGGTTGGATCGTCCTGCAACATCTGCGAGGAGGGAGACCAACGCCGCGCAGCCGTCCTCCGCTACTCCGCCGAGGGCGCCGATGGCGAGCGGTTTGCCTGGGGACTCCGCAACGCGGTCGGGCTCGCGTTTCATCCCATCACGAGCCGGCTCTGGGCCACGGTGAATGAGCGAGACAATCAAGGCAATGAGATCCCACCGGACCTCGTGACCATCGTCGCCCCCGGCCAGGACTTCGGGTGGCCCAATTGTCAGCCGCCGGACGCCCGCCCGCAGAGCCGCGACGCAAGTTGTGAGGGGATCACCCCGCCCACGGTCGGCATCCAGCCCCATTCCGCGCCGCTCGGGCTTGCGTTTGCCGTGGGAACCGCGTTCCCCGAGGAGTACCGTGGCGACCTATTCGTCGTCCAACACGGCTCTTGGAACCGGCAACCTCCGGCCGCCCCGAAGCTGCTGCGCATTCGCTTCCAGGGGGATCGCCCAGTCGGCGCCCTCGACTTCGCCACTGGTTGGCAGGGCGCGGATGCGCGCCGGTGGGGACGCCCGGCGGGGGTCATTGTCGCGCCGGATGGCAGCCTGATCATCTCGGACGATGCGTCAGGCTACCTCTACCGCATCGCTTACACCGGGAGGTAGGCAGGGCTACCAGATCCGCCAGGGCCTCGTCGAGAAAGCCTACGGCGATTGGAACGGTTTCGAAGGCTCAGCATGGCCAGAACCTCTCGGCCGGTTGTCAAGATCTTGTCACCTCAGGGACGCTCGGTGCGAGCTGCTCAGGGCTCGTCCAAGTGGAAATAACGGATCGCATTTCCCGCGAGGAGTTGGTACCGATCGTCCGCGGGCACGCCCGCGAAGTCCTTCTCGATGACCTTCCGTGAATTCGGCCAGTCGCTCGCGGCGTGGGCGAAGTCGCTTCCCCACATCACGTTCTCCGTGCCCACAGCCCCACGCCGTTGGACGCCGACGGGATCCGACAGGAAGCCCCATAGACAATGAGTCCTGACGTACTCGCTCGGCATTCGCTCGAGCCAGTCCATCCCGTACACCTCGTGGGCGAGGTACTTGTAGCGCTCGTAGTGATCGTCCATCTGCCAGAGCGCGTACTCGAGCCAGCCGATCATCGTCTCGGCCCAGTAGATCCGTAGCTTGGGAAAGCGGTCCCACACGCCGGTCACGGCCATCTGGAGCGGAGCACAGGCCGCATCACCGCAGAAGCGAAAGAACCAGTGGCGCATGGGATCATTGCCCAGGCCGTCTGTGCCCTCGCGAACGCCCTTCTTGTAAGGGAAGGTCTGCTCGTCCTTGCCCGTCATGCGGGTGATGCCGGCGTTCGTGTGGTGCGTAACCGGCATATTGGCCTGGAGTGTGGCTTCCCAGAAGCGGTCGTCCTCGGGGCTCGGCGTGCCTTTCCCACTCGGGAACCTGTCGATGAGCACACCTCGCATGCCCGCTTTGACGCAGTACTCCAGCTCACGGAGCGCGTCGTCGATGCCGGTGCTCGGGATAACGCCCATCGGAATCAGCCGATCGGGCGCCACGGCGGCATATTCCTCGGCGAGGTACTCGTTGTAGGCGTGGACGAGGGCCAGGTACCCCTCGTGATCGTTGATGTTTTTCAGCGTGCCCTGAATACGCGAGAACATAATCTCGCCTTCCACGCCATCCTGATCCTGTTCGCGGAGGCGCTTCTCTGGGGAGCCGGTCCCGCCGCTGTTTTCGAAGGTGGGCACCTGCAAGTGGAGCTGGTCTCGCGCTACGCCGACGCTGCGGGTGAGCCCGATGCGTGCGGGCTTGGCATCGCCGACGATCACCGCGTCTTGCCCGTCTGGCAGCCGCACGACCCGAACCTGCTCCCGCCACTTCGCCGGTGCGCGGTGCTTCCACTGGTCCGGTGACAGGTCCAGATGCGAATCAGCCGAAAGGATCTCGTAACTGCGAGCCATGTAGTCCCCCTGTTCAACCCCCGAATTGTCGGTCGCATTATGACTCATCGCGCGTCTGGTCACCCGCAATCCTTGACGCGTGCTCGCCCCATTTGCTTTCCAGTTATAGGAACCCCCTTTCTAGGTCTAGGTGCAAGATCAGAGGCGGTAGGCACCGAACACTCGAATCCAAACACAACGCGGGCCCGGAAGATTTTCCGGGCCCGCGTTGCGTTCGGATCGATGACGAGGCTTACGGAACCCGATACCGCTCCACCAGCCCCAGGAGGACGCTCGGATCAAACGGCTTTGGGAGGCACGCATCAGCGCCGATTGCCTCACGCACCTGGTCAGGATTCCGCGCAGTTCCTGTCATGACCACGATCGGCGGGTCGAAGCCGCGCTGATGAAGCAGGACCGCGAGTGCATCGCCGCTTAGGTTCGGCATATGCAGGTCCGTCAGCAAGAGCGATGGTCTTTCCCGTTCGATCGCCCGGAGAGCCTGGTTCCCGTCGATCGCGGTTTGCACCGGATATCCGGCGATCGCGAGGAGTTGTGCCACAGCCTCGCGCGTGTCAGGATCATCATCAACGATGAGAATTGGTCGTCCGCTCACCATCTCGGACACCCTCCCGCGTTTACTATGCCAGCGAGGAATCGCCGGAGCCGTTGCATCAGGTGACTGTCCCGTAAACCCCTCAGCGCCTGCGCAGGGCTCGCCCTTTGTGCTAGCCTTACGCCCGACCTCACTATGCGCACAGTTAGCGAAGCCGCGAAACTACGCATGAACGGCTGGGACAGGTGGGTAATGGTACGCGTCCCGATTAACGGGAGTCGTCCAGTTCGTGTGCTGGTCGTCGAGGACGACCCGAGCATTCGCGCGGTGCTGCTGGAATTCCTGGCCCTCGAAGGCTATGAGGTCCATGAGGCGGTTAATCCGGAAATCGCACGGACCATGTTGCTGAACCAACCGGTCGATCTGGTCCTAACCGATACCTACGAGGCCACCTGGAACCCATCACTGCCATGGCTCGGCAGCATGCGGGATGCGGCTGGCAAGGCGAAACTCGTTCTGCTGACCGCCTATTCCGAAGCGCAGGCCCTGGTTCCGGCCGACCACGGCTTGGCCGATGTCTGGACCAAGCCGATGGACATGGAGGTGATGTTGGCTCGTCTCCAAGAGCTGCTCAAGGATCGGAGCGCGGGTCAGTAGCTCCGCAAGCGTGATCCCCGCGGAAAGCGCCGGACTGGCCACTCCGGGCGGGGGGCGACGGCAACCTGCAGTCCGTCGGGAGGCCGACCTCCAACTAAAGCGCGTTTTGCGGGCGCAGGCCCTTGCGCAACATAGCCGTGACGAGCCCCGCCGTCTCGTGCTTGGTAATTTCGCCATCCTTGTCAGCGTCGAGCGCTGAGTTCTGGGCGTACTGGATGGTTCCCTCGGCGAAAAGCACGAAGGTGTTCGCCTGACCAACCGCGCGTGGCCACAGAATGGCCATGTAGACGTCCTCGAGGGTCGAGAGGCGGCCATTGAACGGCTGGAAGTACCTTTCGACGTAGACGAGCTGCTCCTCGGCGGTCATGTCGGCCAGCCTGTCCTGGCTCGTGCTGAGGGTGCGGGCCGTTTCGGACATGAATTGAATTAGCCCGGTCGCTCCGCTCACGGGGTTGCGAACGGCGGGGCTGAAAGTCTCGACGGACTCGAAAGCCATCGCGGCCATCATGTGATCGGGCTGACAGCCCAAACGTCCGCACATCACGCGGACCTTCTCGCGAAATTCTGGGCTTACCTTGGCTCCCCACGCGAGCGGCGTAACCGCGGGCTTGCTCGGCGCGGCTACGACCGGCGGCGATGTGGGAGCGACGGGCACGATATCCGCGACGGGTTCAACTTCGGGAGCTTCGCTTGCCACGGCCACCTCGACGATGGGCCCAACGGGCGGCGCGGCATTAGCCAGGTAGGTCGCTGCCGCAACGATCGCGGGCACCATGTCCTCAGCAACGAGCGCGGCCTCGGCCACCGTCTCAGCTCGAATAGCCGCCAAGGCCTCGTCCTGGCTAACGGGCACAACCGAATGGAGAATGGTGGTCGCTTCCGCGGTGATGGGGCCGTAACTGGTCTCAACCGCTGTGGTCCCGCGCATCGGGCGCATAAGGCTCGTGGCGAAAACGGCGAATGCCGCTAGAGCCAGGACCGCTACGCCGAATGCAAGCTCGCGAGGGTCTCGTCGCAAAACGATGGACTTAGACACAGCTATCCCCGGGAAAAGATTTCGGGAGGTGGTATCGACAGCCCGGTGGGTCGGGCCGCGCCGGCTTGCATTCTCCTCAAGCCGCGAGGGTTAATCTACGGTAAACACCGAGTATATGCAAGTAAACAGAACGGATCGAGTGCAAAATGTAACAAATGGCGATGCGCACACACACGGCGTATGATGGGGCGACGGTGCGAATCGGGCTCGACGGGCCCAGCCGGTGAGGGTGACGTGCAAGCTGTCGACGTGCTCACGGCGGACGCGATCATTCGCGAGATCAAGCGCGCGGGCATCCGTTTTGTCGCAGCCGTGCCCGATGCGACGACCAGTCACTACCTGCTCAAGGGGTTAATGCGTGATCCCGAGGTGCGTGTCGTGCAGGTCTGCAAAGAGGATGAAGGCGTCTCGGTGTGCAGCGGGCTGTACGCGACCGGCGAGCGCGCCCTCCTGCTCATGCAGGACACAGGGTTGTTCGATTCGCTCAACAACGTGCGCGGCACCGCGGTCGAGAATGAGTTTCCGGTTTGCATGATGGTCGGCTTACTGGGCAAGGAGCCGGACGTAAAGCCTGCCGACTCGAAGTCGTACGGCGTGCGCATCACCGAACCTGTCCTCGACGCGATGGGCGTTACGCATACGCTGATCGAGCAGCCCGATGACGTGGAGAAGATCGGGCCCGCCATTGACGCCGCCTATGCGCAACTCGCGCCGACTGTTCTCCTCATTGGAAGGGAGCCGCGCTAACGATGGTTATGAATCGAGACGAATGTCTACAAGCGCTGGCGCGACGGCGGGACGATCAGATTGTCGTCGCGGTCTATACGGGTGCCCAGGAGTGGATCCACTTCTCGCCGAGCGATCTGAATTACACGTTCGCGGGCGCAATGGGCCAGGGCTCGTCTCATGCGCTGGGCGTCGCGCTCGGGCGGCCCGACCGCCAGGTCATCGTGCTCGATGGCGACGGCAGCCTCCTCATGAATCTGGGTTCTCTGGTGTCCATCGCCCATGCAGCGCCCAAGAACCTGATTCACTGCGTTTGCGAGAACGGCATGTACGAGACCAATGGCGGTGTTCCGATTCCCGGCGTTGGCGTAGTGGACTTCGCCGGGCTCGCACGCGCGGCGGGTTACCGGAGCGCCTACGAATTCGAGGACCTCGACGCATGGGAGCAGTCGCTCGACGGAATCCTCGGGGAGGAGGGCCCGGTGTTCGTAACGCTAAAGGTCAAGCCGGGCGGCACGACCTACCCAAACGACTTTCGCCGGCTGCGGAGCGTCGAGTCGCGCGAAGCCTTCAAGCAAGCGCTCGCGAATCAACCTCGCGAAGGGGCAATACTCTCGCGCGGGTGAGCCGAGCGCCGTACCGGCCGAACCAGCACGAGGCAAACGAAGCAGAGGGCCGCTGAGAGCGCGTTCAGCCAGATCCCCAGGTCAAAGCTGCCAGTGATATCTCGGGTCAACGCCAGGATAAAAGAAGAACTCGGACCGACTCCATAGTAGCTCGGCGCCCATCGGGACCGCGAGGAGCCCCGCAGTCCAGGTCAGCCCAATACTGAAAACGGATGAAATGAATCCGACGGCGACGATGATCCAGCCGTAGTAGAACGGCAGGCGCACATACCACGGGTGGGCGCCGGACAAAGAGGGCCTTGCGGAGCGCAGTATACGGGGCGACGCCATGCCATACTCCAAAGCACCGCTAGCACCCCAAGCACTTCGCCCTTCGCCCTTCGGCAGGGCGACCGACACCGGAGGATCGAGCTCAATGGAAGTCGCCATCATCGGCGGGGGAATCACCGGCCTGAGCGTTGCGCTAAACCTGCACGATCGCGGGATCTCATGTCACGTCTACGAAAGTGTGCCGGACGTCAAGGAAGTCGGCGTCGGGATCACCTTGCTCCCCCACGCGGTGCGCGAGCTCGCCCAACTCGGGCTGCAGGATGAGCTCGAGGCGGTCGGCATCCAGAATCAGGAGAGCTGTTTCTACAACCGGTTTGGCCAGCTCATCTACCGCGAACCCAGAGGCCGCTACGCCGGCTATCCATACCCCGAGGTTGGCATTCACCGGGGACGCCTGCATATGGCGCTGTTCACGGCGGCTCGCGTCCGACTGGGCGCCGAACGCATCCAGACCGACCGGCAATGTATTGGGGTCGGTCAGGAGGCCGGCGGGGCGATCATTCACCTGCGCGAAACGTCTACTGGCAGTGTCCTGGAGCCGATTCGCGCCGATGTCGCGATCGCGTGCGACGGTATCAACTCCGCCGTCCGCAAGCAGTTCTACCCGGACGAGACGGTGGCCTACGGCGGCATCAATACCTGGCGCGGGGTGACGCGTCGCCCGCCCATTCTCACCGGTCGGACCTACCTGCGGATCGGGTCGATTCGGACCGGCAAGCTTGTGGTGTATCCCATCATCGACAACCTGGATGGCGCTGGCAACCAGCTCATCAATTGGATGGCCGAGATCCAGGGCGATCGACTCGAGCGCAATGACTGGAATCGATCGGGGAACCTGGCGGACTTTCTACCCGCCTATCAGGACTGGCGATTCCACTGGTTGGACGTGCCCGAGCTGATGCGGAACGCCGAGATGATCCTGGAATACCCCATGGTGGACCGGGACCCGGTGGATCAGTGGACCTTCGGCCGAGTAACGCTGGCAGGCGACGCCGCCCACGCGATGTATCCACGTGGGTCGAACGGCGCGGCGCAGGGGCTCATCGATGCCCGGACGCTCGCGGATTGTCTGCAGCAGCACGAGGATCCCGCCGCGGCGCTTCGCGCCTACGAGGATTCCCGCCGCGCGACGACGGCGCGCATCGTCCTTACAAATCGGGAGAACCCGCCCGACTTCATCAACATCAAGGTCGAAGAGCTTACTGGCGATCGCCCGTTCGAAAAGCTCGACGACTACATAAGCCAGGATGAGCTGCGGGCGCTATCCGTTCGGTACCAGCAAATCGCAGGTTTCTCCCTCCAGGATGTAGCCGAGCGGGCCTGACTCCTTGTCGTGACTCCCCGGCCCGAGAATCCGCCGGCCGTGAGTGGGCGCTCTCATTTCAGCTTTCGGATGTCGATTTCGTCGCTTCTCGTTCGACGTATAAGTAGAGCAGGAGGTGGCCAGGCGGCCAGCACCCGAGCTCCGAAACCGAGAAGCGGAAGGAGACACGATGCGATTCATGATGCTGATGATCCCGAAGGGGTACGAAACGGCCGAGCCAGGCACCATGCCTGAGGCGGATGATCCGCAGCTTGCCGCGATGATGAAGTACAACGAGTCCCTCCAGCAGGCGGGCGTCCTGCTCGCCCTCGATGGGCTGCACCCGCCGTCCATGGGCGCCCGCGTTTCGTTCCCGGGTGGCAAGCCCAAGGTCACCGACGGTCCGTTCGCTGAGGCGAAGGAAGTGCTGGGCGGCTACTGGATGATCCAGGTGAAGTCCAAGGAAGAGGCCATCGAATGGGCTTCGCGTTGTCCGGCCTCGGAGAGCGAGGTCATCGAGGTTCGGCAGGTGCAGGAGTTCGCGGACTTTTCGCCCGAGGCGCAGGAAGTCATTGGGACCGAGGGCGCCCGCGTCTTGCGCTATCAGTGAGCCGACCTTCCTCGACAGGCAAACCGAACAGGAGAATGACAATGCGCGTCATGGTACTGATCAAGGCTGACAAGGACACAGAAGCGGGCGTCATGCCGAGCGAGCAACTCCTGGCCGACATGGGCAATTACAACGAGGAGCTTGTGAAGGCGGGCATCATGCAGGCTGGCGAGGGGCTCCATCCAAGCTCCAAGGGTAAGCGCGTCAGGTTCTCTGGCGCGCAACGGACCGTTATCGACGGGCCATTCGCTGAGGCCAAGGAGTTGATCGCCGGTTTCTGGATATGGCAGGTGAAGTCCATGGACGAGGCCGTCGATTGGGTGAAGCGTTGCCCCAATCCCACGGGCGCCGACGCCGTGATTGAGATTCGACAGGTGTTTGAGGCTGAGGATTTCGGCGCGGAATTTACGCCCGAGCTGCGGGAGCAGGAGGACCGGCTCCGCGCCGAGATCGAGAAGCAACAGCCGAAGTAGCAAGCCCGACAGTCGATTCATCAGAGGTAAGCGAGTCCTGTGACCGACTCTGCCACGCATCGAACGATCGACGCAGTCTGGCGAATCGAATCGCCGAGACTCATCGCGGGTCTCGCCCGAATCGTCCGCGATGTCGGGATCGCGGAGGAGCTGGCGCAGGATGCGCTCGTCGCAGCACTGGAGCAGTGGCCCGAGTCAGGCGTCCCGGATAACCCGGGCGCCTGGCTCATGGGCACCGCGAAGCATCGGGCGATCGACTTGATTCGGCGCAGCCACCGGCTGGAGGAGAAGCAGGAGGAGCTCGGCCGGCTCGAGGTCGAGCGCGAGCGAGAGATGCCGGACTTTGCCGCCGGCCTCGACGACGATATTGGCGATGACCTGCTGCGCCTCATCTTCACGGCTTGCCATCCGGTGCTTTCGACCGAGGCGCGAGTAGCGCTCACGCTTCGCTTGCTCGGTGGTCTGACAACGGACGAGATCGCCCGGGCGTTTCTGGTCCCAGAGCCCACCGTCGCCCAGCGAATCGTGCGAGCGAAGCGCACCCTTGCCGAGGCGCGAGTCCCCTTCGAAGTACCCCACGGGGACGATCGGGTCGCCCGACTGGCATCGGTGCTCGAGGTCACCTACCTTATCTTCAACGAGGGCTACGCGGCGACTGCTGGTGATGATTGGATGCGACCTGCCCTCTGCGAGGATGCGCTCCGGCTCGGACGCATCCTCGCCGGGCTCGTCCCCCAGGAATCAGAGGTCCACGGCCTCGTCGCGCTGATGGAGATCCAGGCGTCACGCACGCGGGCGCGGATCGGCCCCGCGGGCGAGCCCGTCCTGCTGCTCGATCAAGACCGGGGGTCTTGGGATCACCTTCTTATCCGGCGCGGGCTCGCGGCGCTCCATCGCGCGGAGGAGCTGGGCGGCGCCCTCGGTCCCTACGCGTTGCAGGCGGCGATCGCCGCGTGTCACGCGCGGGCGAGAGTCGCCTCTCAGACGGACTGGGAGCGCATCGCGGCTCTGTACGATGCGCTTGCCCAGCTCATGCCGTCCCCCGTCGTCGAGCTCAATCGCGCAGTCGCGGTCGCAATGGCATTTGGTCCCGCTGCCGGCCTGGAGCTTGTCGACGCCCTGACGGCCGAAGGCTCGCTCAAGGACTACCATCTCTTGCCGAGCGTGCGCGGCGATCTCCTCTCCAAGCTCGGCCGCTTCGACGAGGCGCGCGCCGACTTCGAGCGCGCCGCATCACTCACGCGCAACACCCGCGAGCGTGATCTCCTCCTCGAACGCGCCGCTACGGCCGCCGGCAACGGCCGCGCCTAGCGTCCGCGCGAGCGGCACGTGAGGGGAATTGATGGTCGCTACTTCAGGTCCCAGGTGTGCATGTTCCATGAGCTCGCGGCCTGGAGCGGCGCGGTACGGCCCGGGCCCTCAACATTCTTCTGAGCTGCGAGCCCGGTGACCCGGTAGAACAGGGGGAAGACGGGAACCTCGTCCGCGAGCAGCTTGATCATCTGGAAATGGATCTCGCGGCGCTTCGTGCCGTCCAGCTCGTCCGTAAGCTGGTCCCACAGCGCGTCGTACGTCGGGTTGCTGTAGCCGCCCCAGTTGCCGCCCTGCCACCGGTTGCGCTCACTACCGACCTCGTAGGACGTCGCCGTGCGCGGGTCGACCACCCCGAAGTTCCACGGCCAGAGCATCACGCCCTGGATCGTGTGGCGAATCTGCCGCCCGTCCTGCGAGCTGACACCCGCGGCGTACGGCGTCGCCCGGGACTGGAAGCCAGCGGCGGACCATTGCCCCGCGATGGTCTCTGCTTCCTTCACGTTGTCGCCCTGACCGTCCACCGTGACGTCGATGTGGAAAAGCTGACCGGCGCTGTTGCGGAACGCTCGGTCCGAGCCACGGGCCCAACCCGCCTCAGTCATGAGGCGTTCGACCCGGGCCAGATCGAATGCGTAGCGGGGCACCCCCCGCTCCACCGCCATTCGATGGACCGGCTCGTCCGGCGGCACGTAGTAATCCGCGCGCTGCGTCAGCCCATACAGCAAGGTTTCGACGATTTGATCTCGATCCAGGGCCTGAAGCAACGCCTGCCGGACACGCAGGTCCTGCACCCAGGGGGCAGTCGGGTCCCGGAACTGGAGGTACAGGGTGCGAACGCTCTTCGGATTGAAGAGGGTCACCCCCGCCCCGGACGACTCCCACGCCTGCCGTAAGACCACCATCTGGCCGATATCGAGCTGTGCTCCGGCTGGGATGACGTCAATCTCGCCCGCGAGAACGTTGGCCACAAGCGCGTTCACGTCGCCGACGTAGCGGATGATGATCCGGTCGATGTGCGGCCGGCCGAGGTAGTACTGATCGAACGCCTGGGCCTCGATGAAGCTGCCGCGTTCCCATTGGGTCAGGCGATATGGCCCCAGGCCGACCCAGAACTCTCTCCACAGGGGGCTGTTGTCGAAGCTCACCTTGTCTCCAGTGAGGTAGAGGTTCTCGAGCAAGTGGCGCGGCAGGGCGGGCACCCCATCGTTCCCATTGACGTTGCCGAAGCTCGATCGGCTCTTCCACGTCATGACGACCGTGTGCGGGTCGGCCGCCCGGACCTCCGCGATGTTTGGCGACTGGCCGATCTGCTCGACCGGTAACTCCGAGTCGGTAATCACCTGGAAGCCGAACACAAAATCCTCGGCCGTCAGCGGCGTCCCGTCGTGCCAGTACACGTTGGGCCGCAGCTTCCAGGTGACCTCCATCCCGCCGCTCGGAAGAACCTTCCAGTCGCCATCGTCGATCGTCGGGATCTTCTCCGCGATGCGCGGAACCAGCTCACCCTGGGAATCCAGAGCCGTCAGATTCGCGTGGAATAGGAAGAAGTGCTCCTGCGCCGCGCTTCCCGAGCCAGCCCGGCCATAGGCGGCAGGCGACGGCTGCTCGTTCGACCCTTGCATGCCGATCCGGAGTGTCTTTGGTGCTCGTGAGGTCGGAGCGCCCGTATCTCTTGGATCCGATCTGGCGCCTGGGGACGGATTTGCGCAGCTCAGGAGGAGCAATGCTGCCCCACACCCCACGATCGTGCGCACCGTCAGGGATCGATGCGAGCCTGGCCGCTGAACGCGCATTGGACTCCTCCGGAGAGGTGCTTCTGCGTCCGATAGTACTACGCCAGGCGTCTCAAGGGAGGAGCGTTACAGCCCTCGCCCCATCGGCTGCGAGACCGCGGTCAGCACCAGGTCGTCACCCTCTTGCTTCACCTCGTACACCCGCGCGGTCATGCCGAATGTATTGAGACACCGCCCCTTGGTCAGGCTGAAGATGTAGCCGTGTACGGGGCACTTGATGTTGCCCCGGAACATCATGCCCTCGCCCAGGTCTCCATCCTCGTGGGGACACCACCGATCGATCGCCCGCAGCGTGCCAGCCTCCACGAGTACGACGATCTCGCGGTCGTCCGTCTCGACGATCACGAGCCCTCGCTCATGCAGGTCTTGAGGCACCGGCACCCGTATCGAAGGCTCCCCACCCTCCGCCAACGCTACGCGCCTCGCAGCCGCTCGAGGACCGGCTCACGCTCCATCGCCGACATCAGCCAGCCGGGCGGCACCGAGAACCGGCTCTCCAGCAACAGATCGTAGACGGCGTTCGCCGCCTTGCGCGGCTCGATCCCAACGTCCCGGACCGCGGCCTTGTACGAGCCGTGGACCGACAGGCCGTCCTCCCAGTCCGACCCGTCGACCGACTTCGCCAACACGCGGGCGAAGTCCCGCTGCTCCGAGTCGAGATCCGCGGGCTCCGATTCCTCACCGAACATACGCGGAGTGAACGACCAGTTGCCCTGCTCGAGACCCGGCGTAATGTCGCTCGCAATGACCTCGCCGCCCATCACGCAGAACGATGGGACGATCATCGTCCCACCCTGCCGCGTGTTGCCCTTCGTATCGCGGAAGGTGTACTCGCCTGGGACCGTATCGAAGGCGGTGATCCGCGCGGGCCGTCCGGGGGTCAGGCTCCCGACCCGGTCGTCCAACCCGCGGATGCGCGCTGGGTTGATAGTCACCCGCTCCACGACGTCCTTGAGCGCGTAGCCGTTGTTCAGGAAGATTGACATCACGTGGGCGAGCGAATGGCAGGGGCCCGTGATGTTGACGCCTTGCAGGTCCGAGCTGATGACGTCGGTCACGATGCCTTGCGCCATCAACGCGTCGAAGGCGTCGAACGAGAAGTTCAGCCCGCCGAAGCCGACATCCGCGTACACGCCCCGCTTGAGGGCTGACCGCAGCTCCGGCAGCACGCGCCCGTCGTCGTCGAGCATGTTCCCCCAGTTTCCTGTGTACACGTGGGTGAAGCAGTCGCCGGCCTGCAAGGTGTCGAGGGCTTCGCGCGTGAAACGCTCGCCGTGTGGCCGCCGGATGTCACCGACGTGCAGGTACCGCGGCAGGCCGACCTTCTCGCAGATCTCCCACGCGGCCGCGACCCGCCCAAAACCGTTGTACGTGTGCACACCGGACTTGATCCCCAGGATGCGATCCCGGTTCGCGTCCACGACTTCCCTGAAAAGGCTTAGGGGCACGTCTGCATTCGTATGGGCCCGGTTGCCGAGGTCCTCGCGCGTTCCGACGAGGATGCCCACGGGGTTGTCGTGCAGGAAGCTATAGACCTCGGTCTTGCACTGCCCTTCCCAGTAATGGCGGTAGTCCTCATACGTCCAGACGCCCGAGCCGCCAGCATCCACCATCGTGGTCACACCGTGCAGGACGCCGATCGTGTCGGGGTCGGAGAACGCAAGGTTGCTGTAGACGTGCACGTGCATGTCGAACCAGCCGGGCGACAGGTAGCTGCCCGAGGCGTCAATGCGGCGCGCGGCATCGGCCAGCGCCACCTCATCGCCGACCGCGGCGAGCTTGCCCTCGTGCACGGCGACCGCCGTCACCCGGTCGACGCCGTTCGCCGGGTCGATCACATGGGCACCGGTGATAACCAGGTCGTATGTCATTGTCGACCCCCGGGCTTGCGTGGGACCGCGACCATGCTGCCTGGCGGCGGTTCATCGCATCTTACAACGTCCGCCGCTCTGAGTCCCGCTGGCCATTCCGACCGAAGGTTGGTCCGGCACAGGAACCCCTTGAGCGGGACCTATCGCTTCCCGTTTTGGTCCGACGTCGGGTAATCTGGAGCAGATCTGCTCGGGGGCGGGCCCCCGAGCTCCAACAGCGAGCGAAGACACGAGGAGGACCGGGGATGGGAAGCATGAGGGTGGCGGCGCTATTGTCCCTGTCGATTGTCGTGGTGGCAGTGGGCTGCGCCCCCGCGACTCCTGGAGGGCGAACAGGATCGGGTGCCGCGCCGAGCCCGGCGGCCCCGCAAAGGACGCTCGTGATCGCCCAGCGCGGAGAGCCCCCGACGCTGGCCGCCCGCAACCTGGTTACGCAAGGCAGCGGTCTCCTGATCCCGGACCGTTTCTTCAACGCCACGCTGGACGTCTGGGACATGAATCAGGTGCCTCACCCACAGCTCGCCGAGGCGCTGCCGGAGCTCAACACGGACACCTGGCGCCTGTTCCCCGACGGGCGGATGGAGACCCGGTACACCCTCAAGCCAAACCTCACCTGGCATGACGGCACGCCCCTGCTCCCCGAAGACTTCGCTTTCGCGCTCCGCGTCTTCAAGGCACCCGAGCTCGGATCCTCGTCGACGCGTCCCATCCCCCAGATGGACGAAATCGTCATCCAGGACGCGCGGACATTCACGATTCGCTGGAAGCAGCCGTACGTCGATGCGTCGCAGATGCACATCTCGTTCCAGGCGCTCCCGCGGCACCTCCTGGAAAAGGACTTCGAGACGATGGACGCCGCCGCGTTCACGGGCCATGCGTTCTGGACGTTCCAGTACGTGGGGTTAGGTCCATATAAGTTGGACCGATGGGAGGCCGGCTCCTTTCTGGAGGCATCGGCGTTCGATAATTACGCGCTCGGTCGGCCGAAGATCGACCGGTTCAAGATGCTGATCATCAACGATCCGCAGACCGCCATGGCGAGCGTGCTGGCCGGCGAGATCCAATACGTCACCAACTTCATGTTCTCCGTGGATCAAGGTCAGGTGCTGGAGCAACGATGGGCGGGCAATGGTGGGGGCACGGTCTACTACTCGCCCACCCAGCGGCGTCTCGGGTTGATCCAGATGCGACCCGAGCACCAGCAACCCAAGTCTCTGTCAGACGTGCGCGTTCGATACGCCCTCGCCTACGGCATGGACGACCAGGCGCGGGTGGACACAGTCGACGGCGGGAAGGGCCGCGTGGCGTTCACCCTGGCCTCCCCCGGCTTTCCATACTACCCGGAGCTGGAGAAGGCGGTGCTCAAGCACAGCTACGATCCGCGCCGGTCCCAGGAATTGATGGCCGAGACCGGATGGGCCAAAGGCACCGACGGCTTCTTCCACGACGCGTCGGGTGAGCGGTTCACGATCGAGGTCGCCTCGTCTGCCGGAACCAAGAATGAGCAGGAGGCCGCCATCTACGTCGACGGACTGAAGAAGGTGGGCTTCGACGCCATCCAATACGTCACGCCGGTCGCCCAGATCGACGACAACGAGACCCGAGCCACCCGGAACGGGATCTCCCTCCGCGGCGGCGGCGAGGTGTACGAGTACTACGTGGACAGCGCGATCCCGTCTGCAGCGAATCGCTGGCGGGGCGACAACCGGCCCGGATGGTCCAACGCCGAGTACAACCGCACGTTTGCGCTGTTGGAGCGCACCTTTCCGATGCCGGAGCGCATCCAGCTCATGGCCGAGCTCGAGCGGCTCGTATCGGTGGACCGGGCGCTCATGATGAATAGCTGGGAATCGCTCCTCAACGTCGCGACCGGCGGCCTCACCGGCGTCGAGATGCGCATGGTTCCCAATATCAACATCGGCCCCGAGTTGTTCGCCCACCAGTGGGAGTGGCGTTCCTAACATCCGCTCTGCGCGTTCGGAAGTACCATGATCGAACGCGGCACCGCGCCCGTAGCGATGCGAGAGTGGGGGACGATGTCGGTCAACGAATGGCTGAAGGCTCATGTCGGTTTCGTGCCGAATCCCATCAGTACGGGCACCCGGCAAACTCGACCTCGGGTGCGCGACGCCGAGGTGCACCGGAGCATCTGCCCCTACTGCGCGGTGGGATGCGCTCAGCTTGTCCATACGCGTGCCGGTCGGATCATCAACATCGAAGGCAACGACGAGAGTCCGATCAACCGCGGCACCCTCTGTCCGAAAGGCGCCGCGACCTTCGGCCTGGTCCACAGCCCGCTTCGGGTTACCCGGGTCAAGTACCGCGCCCCCTACAGCGACCACTGGGAAGAGCGTCCCCTGGATTGGGCGATGGAGCGCATCGCCCAGCTCGTGAAGGCCACCCGCGATGCCCACTACGAGGAGCGGGACGCGAACGGCGTGCAGGTCAACCGCACGCGGGCGATTGGTCATCTCGGTGGAGCCACCCTCGACAATGAAGAGAATTACCTCATCAAGAAGCTGTTCACGGCTGGCCTGGGCATCGTGCCCATCGAGAACCAGGCGCGCATCTGACACAGCAGCACGGTGCCCGGTCTGGGCGCCAGGCTCGGGCGTGGAGGGGCGACCACTTCGCAACAGTCGCTCGCCGACAGCGATTGCGTGGTCATCATGGGCTCCAACATGGCCGAGAACCATCCCGTCGGTTTCCGCTTCGTGATGCAGGCCAAGGAGCGCGGAGCCACGGTGATCCACGTCGACCCGCGCTTCGCGCGAACCTCGGCGATGGCGGATGTGCACGTCCCCTTGCGCGCGGGAAGCGACATGGTGTTCCTCGGCGCACTGGTGAACTACGTGGTGAATGACGCGCGGTGGAAGACCGATCCGTTCTTCCGCGAGTACGTGACGCACTACACGAACGCGCCGCTCATCGTCGGTGATGACTTCCGCGACACCGAAGACCTCGCGGGGGTGTTCTCGGGCTATGACCCAGCCGAACAACGGTACAACACCGAAAGCTGGCGGTTCCCTGCGGCTGTCGATGCGGATGCACCGCACGTCCATCAGGACGCGCAGGAACGCGAAGGGGGTGCGGGCGCGGGCCACCCCCAGGAGCCGCTCGACCCAACGCTGGAGGACCCGCGCTGCGTGTTCCAGATCATCCGGCGCCACTACGGCCGGTACACGCCGGAGATGGTGGAGCGCGCCTGCGGCGTATCGCGCGACCTCTTCCTCGAGGTCGCCGAGACCATCCTCAACGCCTCCGGCCGCGACCGCACGACTTCTTTCGTCTACTCGGTGGCCTGGACGCAACACACGACGGGCACGCAGATGATTGGCGCGTGCGCGCTGCTGCAGCTCCTGCTCGGCAACATCGGTCGGCCGGGCGGTGGCATCCTCGCGGCGCGCGGCCACGCCACGATCCAGGGCAGTACCGACATCCCAACCCTTTACAACCTGCTGCCGGGGTACATGCCGATGCCGACGCTACCGGGACACGAGTCGCTCGGCGCCTACCTTGGGGCCGAACGACTCCAGGCTGGGCTCTGGTACAACCTGCCGAGCTACCTCATCAGCCTGCTCAAAGCCTGGTACGGCGACGCCGCGACCGCGGCGAACGACTGGGCTTTCGATCTCCTGCCGAAGATCGCAGGCGATTTCAGCTTCGAGGCCATGATCCCGTTGATGCGGGACCGCGTCATCAAAGGCCTCTTCTGCATGGGCATGAATCCCGCGGTGGGTGGGCAGAACGCGGTCCTCGCGCGCCGGGCGCTGGGTACGCTCGATTGGTTGGTCGTGCGCGACGTCATGGAAATCGAAAGCGCCTCGTTCTGGTTCGACGCGCCAGAGGTCCACAAGGGTGAGGTGCGGCCGCAAGACATCGGCACGGAGATCTTTCTGCTGCCCGCGGCGGTTACGCCCGAGAAGGACGGCTCGTACACCAATACGCAGCGGCTGGTGCAGTGGCACGAGAAGGCGGTTGAGCCGCCGGGCGACTGCCGATCCGAAGCCTGGTTCGTCTACAAGCTGGGCCATCGCCTGCGTGAGCTGTACGCTGGCGACGACAGTCCGCGAGGCCGGCAGATCCGTGCGATCACGTGGGACTACGGGGCGGTCGGACCAATGGGTGAGCCCGACGTCGAGCAGGTGGAGAAAGAGATCAACGGCTACGCGGTCGCCGACGGCAAGCCGCTGCCACACTACGATCAGCTCCGTGATGACGGCTCGACGGCAGCGGGCTGCTGGATCTACACCGGCATCATGCCGGCCGAAGGCCAGAACCTGGCGAAGAATCGGCAGGCCGATGAGAAGGCGTCCCTCGGCTGGGGCTTCGCCTGGCCGGCCAACGAGCGCATTCTCTACAACCGCGCTTCCGCCGATGCGCAGGGCCGGCCCTGGAGCGAGCGCAAGGCGTGGGTCTGGTGGGATGCCGCGCAGGGCAGGTGGACCGGGTACGACGTGCCCGATTTCCCGGTGACCAAGCCGCCGGACTACCAGCCACCGCCGCATGCAAAGGGGATGGACGCCCATCCCGGTGATGCACCGTTCGTACGGATGAGCGATGGCCGTGGCGCGCTCTTCGCTGGCGAGCAGCTCAAGGACGGGCCCCTGCCGACGCACTACGAGCCGTGGGAATCGCCGGTCGAAAATCCGCTGTACCCGGAGCACCCGCGAAACCCGGTCGCGCTGACGTTTGAGCGGCCGGACAATCCGTACCATGCGCAGGCCGATCCGCGCTTCCCGTACGTCATCACGACGTATCGACTGACCGAGCACCACACCGCCGGCGGGATGAGCCGCTTCGTGCCGTGGCTCGCGGAGCTGCAGCCGGAGGGCTTCGTCGAGATCAGCCCGGAGCTGGCGGCCGCGCACGGTGTCTCCAATGGCGATTGGGTGGTGCTTTCAACCTTGCGCGCTGAGATCGAGGTGCGGGCTCTGGTCACCGATCGCATGCAACCGCTGCAGATCGATGGGCGCACCGTGCACCAGATCGGCATGCCGTGGCACTTTGGGTACGGCGGAATCGCCACTGGCGCCATCGCCAACGACTTGAGCGCCCTGATCGAAGATCCCAACTCGCGCATCCACGAGGCCAAGGCGTTCACCTGCAACCTGCGGAGAAAGCTATGAGTATCCAGCAAGCGATGGGGTTCTTGACCGACACCACGCTGTGCATCGGCTGCAAGGCGTGCGAGGTCGCGTGCAAGCAGTGGAACCAGTTGCCGATGGACAACCTGGGAATGACCGGCTTTAGTTATGACAACACCGGCGATTTGAGCGCGACCACCTGGCGGCACGTCGCCTTCGTCGAACGGATCGCGGATGCGGAGGGGCGGCGCCCGACCAGGCTGCAGCCCTTCCAGAGCAACTGGTTGATGCTGAGCGACGTGTGCAAGCACTGCGAGCACGCGGCTTGTCTGGAAGCGTGCCCAACCGGGGCCATCGTTCGGACGGAATTCGGCACGGTCATCATCCAGCAGGACATCTGCAACGGCTGCGGGTACTGCTTGCCGGCGTGTCCGTTTGGCGTGCCCCAGCTCAGCGACATCGATCACCGCGCGCACAAGTGCACCCTCTGCTACGATCGGCTGGTCGACGGCCTCGAGCCCGCCTGTGCCAAGTCGTGCCCCACCGATTCGATCCAGTTCGGCCCGCTGGACGAGCTGCGTGCGCGGGCCAAAGTTCGCGTGGACGAATTGCAGGAGCGCGGAGTCGAGACCGCGCAGATCTACGGGGATGAGCATCTGGGCGGTACCGGCGGCATCGGCGGGCTGAACGCCTTCTTCATCCTGACGGCGCCGCCCGAGGTCTACAACCTTCCGAGCCATCCTGAGCTGCCCCAGCGCAAGGTGCTGCCGGGCTTTCTGTCGACCGCGGGCATGGCCCTCGCCCTCGGCGTAGCAGCCGCATTCGCCCTCCGCGGACGACCGTGAGCCGAGAACCCCACTTTCGCGAAGCACCGCTAACGGCCAGCGCTGGGGTTGACGCTGGACGCAACTGGGAACCGCGGCGAAAGAGCCGGTCGGCGGGCGATGCGGCGCGAACGAGCTATTACGATCAGCCCGTCATCCACAAGCCGCACTGGGGCTGGCTCATCATTACCTATTTCTTCCTTGGTGGGCTCTCGGGTGGCAGCTACGTCATCGCCAGCATCGCGGAGCTCGTTGGCTCTCCAGGTGGCGGCCGCATTACCCGCGTCGGTCGCTTTCTCTCGCTCGCCGCGCTGTTGCCCTGCCCGATCCTGTTGATCCTGGACCTTGGTCGGCCAGAGCGTTTTCTGATGATGCTGCGGGTGGTCAAACTGCGCTCGCCGATGTCGCTCGGCACCTGGGGACTCACCATGTTCGGCGGTTGCTGCACGCTATCGGCGTTGAGTGAGGCTGCCGGGGCCGGCCTCATTGGCGACAGCAACGGCCTTCGCCGACTCCTGCGTCCGGTGCCCACCCGCGTGCTTGGCGCCGTCGGGATGTTGCCTGCGTTCTTCATCACTGGGTACACGGGGGTCCTGCTCGCCGCTACGGCGGTGCCGCTCTGGACACGGAGCTACTTGCTGCTAGGACCTCTGTTCCTCACGTCGAGCCTTTCGAGCGCAGCGGCGGCCATCGCGTTGATCCTCGCCTGCATGCGCGGTACAAGTCGGAAAACCCTTGCCTCGCTGGAGCGGCTCGGTGCTCTCACGCACGTCGCCGAAATCGGCTTGCTGCTCGCCGCGCGCGCGAACGCTGGCGACCGGCTGGCGCGACCGCTGGAAAGCGGGCGCTTGGGCCAGCTCCATCGGCTGGGCGTCCTGGGGGTGGGTTTGCTTGCACCGCTCGCGCTCGAAAGCCGCGCATTGCGTCCCGGCGCCGCGCCATCGCGCGCAGAAACGATCGCGGCCTCGATCTGCGCGCTGATCGGCGGCTATCTCCTGCGCTACGTCACGGTCATGGCCGGGCGCGCCTCCGCCGACGATCCGTACTCAACGTTCGCGATCGCGGGCGTCGGAGCCGGGGGACCGGGTCTTTCCGGGGATCCCGTGCGTTGAGGGGTCAGCCCGCCGACGAGCTTCGCCTCAAGTTCCCGGTTCCCGGTCGCGAACGGCGGGGAGCTGCTTGACGAGAGACGAAGATAGGGAGATTTCCCGATGTGCGGCCCGCCCCACGTTCGTATGCTACGGACGAGCGAAGAGCTCGACAAAAACGATCGTGGGGAGGCACTCGAATGACCACCGACGAGATGAAAAGCGTGATTCGCCGCTGGGTCGAGGAGGTCTGGAACGGGGGGAACCTGGGGCTCGCCGACGAGCTGATGACATCCGACTACGTGGCGCACGTTGGCGCCATGCGCTTCGCCGGCCCGGCTGGCTTCAAGCAGCTCTGCTCTCCATACCGCGCGGCGTTCCCGGACATCCAGATCACGCTCAAGGACCTCGTCGCCGAGGGCGATCGCGTGGTGTGGCGCTTCACCGCGCGCGGCACACACTCCGGCGAGCTCTTCGGGATTCCTCCTACGGGTAAGGCGATGGAGATCGAGGGCATGGTGATGTCGCGCTTCGCCGGCGACAAATGGGTGGAGGATTGGGCCGGCTGGGATTTCTACGGCATGCTGCAGCAGCTCGGCGTTGCGCCGGCACCGGGATCGCCGCCCGTGTAAATCCATGGACGCGATGCGCTTCGCACAGCTTGGAACGGCCATCCCCGAGTGAGTAGACTGTGCGGGCTGGCTTCTCAGGGTCCCGCCGGGATCGCTCCCGGCGGGACCAGGCGCCATCACCTCACGCGTTTGAACAACTCACCGAGGGGCTTGGGTTTCGTGTGCCGTGCCCGAGGAGCCTCTCCATTGGATGGATCGTCGTGACTGACGCAAAGATCATCTACACCCACACCGATGAAGCTCCCTTGCTCGCGACCTACTCGTTGCTGCCCATCGTTTCGGCGTACGCCGCCAAAGCGGGGGTGGCCATCGAGACGCGAGACATCTCCCTGGCCGGCCGGATCATCGCCAGCTTCCCCGAGCGCCTCAAGCCCGAGCAGCGCATCGGCGACGCGCTGGGCGAGCTGGGCGCACTGACCCTCCAGCCCGAGGCGAACATCATCAAGCTGCCGAACATCAGCGCCTCCGTCCCACAGTTGAAGGAAGCAATCGCCGAGCTTCAGCAAAAGGGGTATGCCGTACCCGACTATCCCGACGCACCCAAGACGGATGAGGAAAAGGCCATTCGGGCCCGCTACGGCAAGGTGCTCGGCAGCGCGGTGAACCCGGTCCTCCGCGAGGGCAACTCCGACCGCCGCGCGCCAGGCGCGGTCAAGGCCTACGCGCGATCGCACCCGCACACCATGGGCAAGTGGTCCCCGGACTCGAAGACGAACGTGGCGACCATGACCACCGGCGATTTCCGCACCTCGGAGAAGTCCGCCGTGATGAAGTCGGACGGCTCGCTGCGGATCGAGCTCGTCGGCGACGACGGGTCGACAACGGTCTTGCGCGAGTCCGTGAAGGTGCTGGCGGGCGAGATCGTCGACGCCAGCCGCATGAGCGCCAAGGCGCTGCGCGCGTTTCTCGACGCGCAGATCGCCCGCGCCAAGTCCGAGAACCTGCTCTTCGGGCTGCACCTGAAGGCCACGATGATGCGGATATCTGACCCGATTATCTTCGGTCACGGGGTTCAGGCCTTCTTCCCACAGCTCTTCGCCCAGTTTGGCGAGGCGCTCGCCGCGGTCGGCGGCGACCCGGACGATGGCCTCGGCGCCGTGCTGCAGGCAGCGCAGAAGCTGCCAGCGGACCAGCGCGCCGCGGTCGAGGCCGCGGTCCAGCAGGGGCTGGCCAACGGCCCGGCCCTCGCCATGGTCGACTCGAGCAACGGGATTACGGGGCTGCACGTCCCCAGCGACGTCATCATCGACGCCTCGATGCCGGCCATGATCCGCGCCTCCGGCCACGCCTGGGGACCCGATGGCAAGGAGGGCGACACGCTTGCCGTCATTCCGGACAGCAGCTACGCGAGCATTTACCAGGCTGTCATGGACGATTGCCGCGCCAACGGCCCGTACGACCCGGTCACGATGGGGACGGTTCCCAACGTCGGGCTGATGGCGCAGGCCGCCGAAGAGTACGGCAGTCACGATAAGACCTTCGAGATCCCGAAGCCCGGCACGGTCCGGGTGGTGGACCAGGCTGGCAGCGTGGTTTTCGAGCACACCGTCGAGGCCGGCGACATCTGGCGGATGTGTCAGGCCAAGGACCTGCCGATCCGCGACTGGGTCAAGCTGGCGGTCTCCCGAGCCCGGCTCAGTGGGACAACGGCGGTCTTCTGGCTCGACGAAACCCGGCCGCACGACGCGAACGTCATCGCCAAAGTGCGGACCTACCTTGCCGAGCACGACACGTCCGGCCTGCAGATCGAGATCATGCCGCCGGCCGAGGCCATCAAGTTCTCCCTGGACCGGATTCGGAAGGGCCAGGACACGATCTCGGTCACGGGCAACGTGCTGCGCGATTACCTCACTGACCTGTTCCCGATCATGGAGGTGGGCACGAGTGCCAAGATGCTCTCCATCGTGCCGCTGATCGCCGGGGGCGGCATGTTCGAAACGGGTGCTGGCGGTTCGGCGCCCAAGCACGTCGAGCAGCTCATGCAGGAAAACCACCTCCGCTGGGACAGCCTTGGAGAATTCCTCGCCCTGGCTGCGAGCTTCGAGCACCTGGCCCAGACCACTGGGAACGCCCATGCCCAGATCCTGGCCGACACGCTGGACCGCGCAACCGCGACGTTCCTGAACGAGGACCGGTCGCCAAGCCGCAAGGTCGGCGAGATCGACACGCGG
>ORMF010149371.1_pt1 | contig 40501 bp, 31 predicted proteins | sample 1779871 | NCBI WGS metagenome assembly ORMF01 (sample SAMEA104232316, study PRJEB22302) | groundwater metagenome | biome: forest; feature: aquifer; material: groundwater | place: USA | collected 2011-08-07 | depth 5.4 m
TCCATCGTCTACCCCACGTTTATTATCATCCTGGTGTTCCTGCCGCTGTTTTTCCTCTCGGGCATCGAGGGGCGAATGTTCGCGCCGCTGGGAGTGGCGTTCATCGTATCGCTGCTGGCGTCGCTGGTGGTTTCGCTGACGCTGACGCCGGTGATGTGTTTTTATTTACTGCCGCACGCCGCGTTCATGGAACACGCCGAGGACGCCTTCCTGGTCCGGTGGCTCAAGAAGCAGCAGGTCCGCCTGCTTCACTTCACGCTACCGCACGCCTCGGAAATTCTGATTGGGGCCGCGTTCCTGGTGCTGCTTTCCATCGCATTCATGCCGCTGATGGGGCGGGAATTCCTGCCGCCGTTCAACGAAGGCACGCTGACGGTGAACGTGCTGGCCGAGCCGGGCATCAGCCTGGGAGAGTCGGAGCAGATCGGAACGCTGGCCGAGAGGCTGATTATGAAGGTGCCGGGCGTCATCTCGACGGGACGGCGCACGGGACGCGCGGAGTTGGACGAACACGCCCAGGGCGTCTATTACACCGAGATCGAAGTCAACCTCGATCACCGCAGCCGCGACAAGGAACTGATTATCGCCGACGTCCGCAAAGAACTTTCGATCCTGCCGGGCGTGGCGGTCAACATCGGCCAACCCATCTCGCACCGGCTGGAGCACATGCAGAGCGGGGTCAACGCGCAGTTGGCGCTGAAGCTGTTCGGTCCCGATCTGCCGACGCTCCGCCAGAAGGCCGCGGAGCTGGAGGACGTGGTGAAATCGGTGCCCGGATTGGTGGATGTTTCGATCGAAAAACAATCGCTGGTGCCGGAGGTTCAGATCACGATCGACCGCAAGCGCGCTTCCGAATACGGACTCCAGGTGGCGGAGGTCAACCAGGTGATGGAGACGGCGTTGCAGGGCCGGCCGGTGTCGCAGATCCTCGACGGGCAGCGCGTCTACGACCTGGTGGTGCGGCTGGACGAGCCGTATCGCAACGACTTGACGTCGATCTCCGACATTTTGATCGACACGCCGACGGGAGGAAAAATTCCGATCCGCAACGTCGCCAATATCGCCATTGGCCACAGCCCGAACCTGATCCTGCGGGAGAACGCGCAACGAAGAATCGTGGTGCAGGCAAACCTGGCGGGTCGGGACCTGGAAGGGGCGGTGAGAGAATTACAGCAGCGGATCGAAAAGCAAGTGAAGCTGCCGCCGGAATATTACGTGGTCTACGGCGGGCAGTTCGAGAGCGAACAAAACGCCACGCACATCATCGTGGTGCTTTCGATCTTTGCGATTCTGGGAATTTTCGTGCTGCTCTTCGGACACTTCGGATTCGTGCGGGTGGCGTTGCAGATCATGTCGAACCTGCCGCTGGCGCTGGTGGGAGGCGTGATTGCGGTGTATCTGTCGGGCGGGGTGCTCTCGGTCGCCTCCACCATTGGATTTATAACGGTGATGGGAATCGCGGCGCGCAACGGCATCATGATGATCTCGCACTACATTCACCTGGTGCGGTACGAGGGGGAGAAGTTTGACGAGCAGATGATCTTCCGCGGAACGCTGGAGCGGCTGCGCCCCGTGCTGATGACGGCGCTCGCAGCCATCCTCGGCGTACTGCCGCTGGTTTTTGCCAAGGGTCAGGCCGGCAAAGAGTTGCTGCAACCGATTGCGGTGGTCATCACGGGCGGCCTGATCAGCTCGACGCTGCTCGACTGGATGGTGACTCCGGCGCTGTTTTACAAATTCGGCCGTCCCGTCTGCGAGCACTATTTGGCGGAGCAGGAATCGGAAGTGGCGACGGCAAACGGCAATGGAAACGTAACGGTGCTGACGCACAGTTCGTAACGGCTTGCAGTGGTTGTTGAATGCCCGAAGGGCATTACCGTGAATAGCCGTAGGTTTTAACCTACGGAAACGGATTCAGAATAGGATTGCGGCCCCGAAAGGGCCGCCTAACCGCCGGGTGCCGGTCAACCCCTTGCGGGGTTGAATATTCTCCAATATCCCGGTTTCCCGTAGGTTAAAACCTACGCTATTCATGGGCATCCCCTTCGGGGATTTCGGTTGGGTAACGCCTAACGCCCATGGCTATCACGGCCCTGCCGGGCCAGAGCTTGCCCGGCATACGCGCGGCATTGCTTATGTGGTACCTGGGCCGCCAAGATTCGATTGACCTTGGCCGGTTACATGTGTATGATAAGCACTGATTTCCCCCCACACAAAGGGCCGTTTTTTAGGCCTCAGACGGAGTGGCGGCGTCCCTGGAAAGTGTCGGCGAATCCGGTTCCCGCCGGCGAGCAGGGAGCACGCAAGGAGAGAAACAGATGACGCTCTTTCAAGCCAGAAGATTCGCGTTACCAGTCGCCCGGTTTTTTCGTAAAAACCGTAGACGGTCCGGCGAGTGCGGCGCAGTTGCGTTGCTGAGCGTCCTGCTTGTGGCCCTGCCCGTAGGGTTGTTGGCCACCACTCTCACCATGGATGAATTGCCTCAGCAGGTGGCCAACGGCCTGAGTACCCAAGGCGTCACGTTCACATTCACCGTCGCCGGGTCGCCCTCGACCGATGCCAATTACAACTTCCCCAATGGGGGAATCGGAGCGTTAGTTCAAGATCCTTCGCTCGAGGGAAATGCGGACGGTATCCTGCAAATGGATTTCACCGGCGCTGGGACGTCGTCGCTGAGCTTCAGCCTTGCGCGCAGCACCTTCGGGACGCTATCACCGGGCTTTGTCGTTCAGCTTTTTGACGCCAGCTTGGTGTCCATCGGTTCGTTCCCCATCACCACGAATTCCCTGGCCTCTTTTTCCGAAGGCGCCTTCCGGTATTCTGGAACCCCGGTGAAACGGGCTGTCGTCAGCTTTCCAAATGCGGGCGTGGCGCCGCGCTTTGCCATAGACAACCTGACTTATTTCACGACTACCACGCCGGCCGCGACGACATCGATTTGCTCTCCCGGCTCTCCGGCTCCCATCAGCAGCAGCACGGGGACGCTGGGTGTGTTCGATCCAACCAATGCGACTCCCGTGGCGCAGGTGGACGGCGGGCTGATCTGGCCGGCCGGAGCGGTTTCGGCGAATATCGGGATGGAGACCGGCCAAGTATCGTTTTTCAATGCGCAGCACGCACCGCTCGGAACCGCAATGCTGCCGGGAGTGAATTCCACGCCGGCCTTTCCCTCCGGCGTGCTGAACTTTTCGGCGGTGCGTTTGACGCCAGGAACCACGGTGAGCTTTACGTCCGGAGTTGCAGGGCTTCCGCAGCCGATCATGGTGCTATCGTGCACGGACATTATTTTGGATTCCGGCAGCACATTGACCGCTCTCGCGCCGACCCCCGTGGGTCCCGAGCCGGGCGGATTTATGGGCGCCAACGGTTCGTTTTTCTCCGGCGCGGGCGGATACGGACCGCGCACCGGAGCGCTGCCCTCCGCGGGTTCGTTGTATCCGATGGTAGGCGGAGCGGGTGGAAACTCGGGAGCCGGAAGTGCCCAAGCCCCCTCGTCTCCCGGAGGAGAGGGAGGTCCGGCGATTTTGCTTTCCGCTACCCAACGGGTCACCGTTAACGGAACCATCTACGCCAGCGGGACCAGTTCCCCGGCGACTCAGGCCGGGAGCCAAGGAGGAGGGGGAGGCTCGGTGCGGCTGGCGGGGTTGCTGGTGGAAGGCATCGGAACCGTCAACACCAGCGGAGGAGCCGACTCCGACGGAGTGGTGCGCAGCCCGGCGGGACCGGTCGAAGTACAGGCATTTTTGCAGGACTTATTCGCGGGCACAACGTCCAGCGTCGTGATACGGGGGAGCCTGCCGGTGCAGCCCCTCCCCACAGGTCTGCCAACGATCTCGATCACTCAGGTCAACTCAACCTCCCCGGTGTTTCAGCAATCCGGCTTTTCCAACACGGGTTCTCTGACGCAGCCGGACGTGACGCTGGCCGTGCCCTCGACCGCGCAAGTCAATGTGGGGGTGAGCATCAGCGCACCGTTGTTGCCCGATGGAACGGTCCTGGCGGTTCGGGCGGTGGGAACCGATGGAAGCGTGGCAACCGATAGCCAGGCTCTCTCGCAATCGGCGGCGGTTTCGAATTTGACGTTGAACGCCGGCGTGACCTACCAGATCGTGGCGACGCCCAGCGCACCGTTCGTTTTGCGCCCGCACTTGGCGGTCGCGGCGAATGTGGGACCAAAGCAGCCAGGATCGGCCGTGTTGGCGGAGGACAGAGGGAATCCAGTGTCCGGAGCATTCCCGAAGACACCGGGCAAGGCCGAGCGAAGCGATATTTCCCTGACCAGGCAATGGATGAAGGCCTTCAGTGTATCCAGTGAGATGGCCGGTGAGATGGCCGGAGAGGTTGGCGACGATTCCAACAACGCGGAGAATGGAAGGCTGGTCGGCGCGTTGCAGCGCAAATTATCCTCGAACGCGAATTAAACTCCGGCGCGCCTGAGCTGTTTGAAATTCCGGCCGCCAACGATGCAATCCACCTGCGACAGGGACGCGGAAATTCTGCGTCCGTTTTTTTTCCTGCACTTGCGAATTCATTTACCCTATGTCCGGGATCGCTGATCGCCCCGAAGGGAGTATTCATATCGTTCGGGAACTGGGAAGTAGAGGGGGAAAACGTCTTCTACCGCAGAGGACGCAGAGGACACAGAGGAAGCAACTCAACCAAAAAAGGAGTCATGAGGCCGGAAGAAAAAGCAGATCCCTCGTCGAAGACTCCTCGGGATGACAGCCGTTTTGTAGCTGGATGACGACCGTATTGAAGGATGCCACGTCACGCTCGGGATGACAGCCTCCCGCGAGGTCTGTCATTCGGAATCCGCCGAGGGCGGGAGGAAGATTATTGTTTCGCGGGTGCGAGCGCGTTCGATCGAGTCGTCAGGCGGGACTTGAGACGAGCGGCGGTGTTTTTGTGGATGACGCCCTTCCGGACAGCCTTGTCGATGCTGGAGAGAGTTCCGGGAAGCGCCGGGCGGGCTTTTTCCGCGCTGCCCTCGGTCAGCAGATCACGGAATCCGCGGAGGCTCGAGCGCAGAACGCCCTTGCGCTGCCGGTTGACCGCCGTGCGCTTGCGCGTTTGAGCGACCCGCTTCACTGCCGAGAAATGATTTGCCATCCCTGAACCCCCGTTTGCGACTCTCTTGCGATTCCAACTCAGTTATTTTAAGGCTTTTCGGCGGGCCGGGTCAATGGGCGGAGAGCTACAACATCGACATCAGCGGCTGAAACCAAAATAGCCACAGAGGCACGGAGGCACAGAGAATTTCTTTTCAGGGCGTTTTTAAGGTTGGTGTATACTTCGCGGAAAGAACGCAGAAGTGCAGATCCCTCACTTCGTTCGGGATGACACCGTTATGTGAGCTATCCAGAAAAACAGGGAATTGCGACTTGGCTGCATAGCGCGGCGGCTCGCAAGGAGAGCGCGGGCGGGAATACCTGCAATTCAGGCGAAGCGGAACCTGAAATCTCTTTGCGGCGGCGGCGGGACTTGGTATAGTGATAGCCTTGATGTGGTCAGAAGCTGCGTTGAGAGGATCGCGGAGCTTGCGGGATTGGCGCCACGAAAATGAATCTGCCGAATAGTCTCACCTTATTCCGGATTTTCCTTATTCCCCTGCTCGTGGTGGTGTTGCTGACCCGGTTTCCGAGCCGGGAATTCATCGGAGTGGCGATCTTCCTGGCGGCCGCCATTACCGATTGGCTGGATGGATACCTGGCCCGCAAACGCGGACAGGTTACGGCGCTGGGAATCTGGCTGGATCCGGTGGCCGACAAACTGCTGGTCGCGGCGGCGTTTCTGGCACTGGTCGAGCTGCGACTGGCGCCGGCCTGGATGGTGCTCATCATCCTGGGACGCGAGCTTGCCGTGACCGGACTCCGCAACGTCGCATTGCTGCAAGGGTTTTCCATCGCGGTTTCCGATCTGGGAAAAGTGAAGATGGGATCGCAGGTCTTCGCCATTACCGCCATCATCCTGGGAGAACGCTTCCGGCTCTTGGAAACGCTGGGGCGATGGGCGCTTTGGGTGGTGGTCTTTTTTGCGATGGCGTCGGCCGTGCAATACTTCCGCGAATTCTGGCGCAAGGCGGGACTGCCCGTCGAGAAACGACCGCTCCGCCACCCGCTGCTCAGCTTGGGGAAACAGCAGAAGTCCGATGTCCCCACTCACCAATGACGAAAAGGGTTTTTTGTTGCGCCTGGCGCGAACGAGCTTGCACGCCGCCGTTTCCCGACTGCGCGCCGAAGCGCCCGCCGTCGTCCCCGGCGCGCTCGAAGAACCCGGAAGCGCGTTTGTCACGCTTCATCAGCATGCCGCCTTGCGCGGCTGTGTAGGTTATCTCGGGTCGCGGTATCCCCTCTACAAAACCGTGATGGAAGCGGCGGCGGCAGCGGCGCTGCGCGACACGCGCTTTGCGCCGGTCACTCCCGACGAAATCGCTACGCTCGAAGTCGAGATCTCGGTGCTTTCCGTTTTCCAAGAAACCAGCGCGGACGAGATTCAGGTGGGTGTCCACGGGCTGGTGGTCAGCCTCGGGGCGGCGCGCGGGTTGCTCTTGCCGCAGGTGGCCGTCGAGCGCAATTGGGATGTGGTCCGGTTCCTCGAAGAGACTTGCCGCAAGGCGGGACTGCCTCCGCGCGCGTGGCGCGAGGGGGCGAGGATCGAGGTGTTTACGGCGGAGGTGTTTGGGGAGGGGGCGTTAGGTGTTGGGTGATAGGGGTTAGGAGAAAAGCTGTGGGCAAGGCGAGCGTCGGCAGTTGGGGGACTTCCGTTGGGCCACGCCCTTCGGCAAGCTCAGGACAGACAGGACCCTGTCCCGAGCCTCTGGACTAAGCCTAAAGATAAAATAGTGCGCTGAAACTCCTTGATGGGTGTATAGTGTGGAGCGGTTGGGAGCTAAATTGAGAATTCTCGCTTGAATAGGATTTCGCCGTTAAACCGTGCGTAACCGTTCTTTTCGCCAGTATGCGTCTCGTGCCATGGTTTTCCCGTTCAAGACCTTTGCGCTATCGACGCTCTATGCCTTTCTTTCAGCCAATTTGGTTGGCTTGGCGCTTAATCTCTTTTCTGGAATTCTGCTTAGCGACAATACCCCCTGCCCGAAGGCAGTCGCGGTTTATACCGCGTGCACGCTTTTTTCCGTTGGCTCTCTTTTCTTTTTCTTTGTCGCTTGGTTGCTGGAAGACGCTCGGAATGACTGGTTGGCAGAAAACGCTCCCAGGGAACCGGCAAAGCGAGATTTTCACGTCGAGACGAGGAAGTTTCGTCTCCTCATCTGCCTGATCTTAGCTGTAGTGTGCACGGCTATGGCCTGCGTGTCTCTCGCAATTCCATACAATCCTGTCTCGGGCTGGATCGAATATTTCACCTGTCCTATTCCGACTCTTTAGTTGATAGCCATGCTTTGGAAAATCTTTGATGAATCACTTGCGGGGACGGAAGATCCAGCTTTGTTTGGCTGGCCAGCTTGGAGTGAACTGGAACAAAACCACCTCTATGCCTACGAAGGCGTCGTTGAGACGATCTCGGAGCAACTGACAACCCAACGGATTCACCTCTTGGCTGGCCCAGAAGGTCGGGGGAAATCGACCCTCGCGAGCATCATCGCGTTTAACCGATTTCGGAACCAGCTTCCTGTCCACGTGGTGGTCTGCCCCGCTCCAGGCGAAGAGCCAGACTATCTAGCCGCAGCAATAAAGAACCGTGACCAGGGGGTGGCACCTCTCTGGATATTTGAAGATTGTCACGCAACGACAGATGCTCTCGACTTCCTCAGAGATTCTCTCCTCGAATGTAAGAAAACACAGTTTCTCTTTGTCTGCAGGACCATTTCACCGAAGCTATTTGAGTTAAAAGATTCTTGGCCATTCAAGGATCTGGAACGATCCAGAAATTTCACCTTCTTGCAACCGAACGCTGAAGTGGTGCGTGGCGTGATCGAAAGCTACCTCATTTCACACACATCGAAGGTTTTACCTGGTCGACGCTCTAAAGCTCTAGTTACTGATGAAGATATTAATTGGGCCTTACAAACGACAGGTGGCGATCTCCGGACCCTCAAGAGCTTCCTAGATACGTGGGAGCCCGGGAAAGAAGCGTTAGAAGACCTACGAATAGAAGCCGTTTACGATCGGCTGATCAACACGAAGTTCAGACCCTTAGCCAAAGTAGAATATCTAAGTGACACCTATGCGAGACTGTGTGCGATTTTCCAATTTGAGGTCCAGGTTTTTGGTACTGCTTTTAGACTTGAGAAGTTAGAAGAACTGCGACAACGAGGCCTAATTGGCCTGTCGTGGTTCAACACGTATGTTGTCCCACACACCTCAGACGCGCGCCTAGCGGTAGCCGCTTATTGCCGAATGATGGGGAAGGACCGGCGCACGTTTATATCTGACTGTATAGAACACTATTTCTCCTCGAATTTACCAAGAGCCTATGCTGCCCGTTTCCTCACGGGCTTGGCGACAAACCGATCGGTCGTTCAGTTCGAGGTGCCAGAATCACTACGTGAGAAACTGGCAATCATTGTTTTCGAGAGGGGAGATGCGTTGGTAGTCGCGCGATACATACGGCTTTTCTGCCGTAGCCGGGGGGATTTGCAAAAGTGGCTGAGTCATTTGACGCTAAATCGCAGCGATATTGATGACGTCCGAGCCTTGCTCGCAGAGGTGAAAAAAATCGACGCCCCATCGGCTGACAAAATTGACAATAATATCTCACTCAAGCAAAGGATTTCCTTGAACGCGCGAGCGGCAATCTCAAGTATAGCCTGGCACCTCTACCATTACCAGCGAAACGCCAACTCAGCCTACTTCGCTAGGCAGGTGCTCGCCGAAACGATCAGGATTGATTTCCAGGAGCGAATTAGGCGAACGAATGCCGGGGCGGCTGGTCGCCTTTTGTATATAGCTAGAGAGATTGATCCTGAGATGGCAAAGATCGTAGCGACAGTCGTCGCTGATCAAATAAATTTTGTGCGTCGAGATAACGCGGAAGATCTGAGCCTCCTGCTGGACAATATACGCTTTGGGGAAGAAGCTTGGTGCCGCTTAATATCGAGAGTAATTGAACAAGCGAATCCCTCCGGCTTGCTCGAGAGCAGTCCGAAGGGTTACTCTTATTTGCTCAGTCATATGGGACAATTTCTAACCACGCACATTGAATTAAGAACCGTTAGTCGACGCTTCTTCGGCACTTTCGCTGAGGAAATTGATGGCACCATGCTTGCTGAAATAGGCTGCAAACAGTTGAACTGGACGATCTGGAATTTCTTGGTAGTAGGTGAAGACCCAAGTCCTTGGCTTCTCGCGAAGATGCAGGACCTTATTCGCTTATTTGCAAAAGGCGACATCGATGTCAGATATTGGCTCTGTTGGAACTTGCTCCAAGTGGAAGAAGGGCTTTTTCGTAATTTTGTTCGCAACGGCCTCGTAAACACGCCGTCGGAAGTGATAGCAGGCAGTGGCGTGGCTCAGTTTGCTCTTGTCGGACTGTTACTAATCACTGAAATTGATTTGGAACTCGGTCAGTCCATATTAGACGATACTCTAATCTCTCAATTATGCGACGATAACAACGTAAGCACAATTCTGTTCGCACTGCGCGCCATCAATGCCAAGAATCCTGAGGCATATGCAAAGGTCCTTCTCCAGTTGAGATCGAAATCGGGCAACTTCCGCAACCGTGTTGAAGACCTAATTGCTTCGAACCCACTTCCTCGCTCACGCCAGCTCTTGTCGTTTGTTCTGAATGCCCTCCCGGGTCTGTAGGGTTGCAACGCCTATCCGAATTCTGGCTGCGACGAAAAATCTTTTGATGCGGGATACTCGGGGACAGACGGGACGTTTTCTCGTCCGTAAGGCCGATACGACAGGAAAAAGGGGTTTGGCGTCGGGACGCAGCCGCGCGCTACGGCTGGTGCTGCCTGGCAACCAACTTCATGTCCAGCGTCATGCCGACCGCATCGGCATAGCGCATCAGAGTTTGCATGTTGACGTGTTCCGGTTTGCGTTCGGTCCTGCTTACCTGAGGCGCGCTGGTACCGATTTTCCGGGCAACTTCTTGCTGCGTGAGACCCTTCCGTCGGCGCTCCCTGGCTAGACGGATGCCAATATTCAGGACCCGTTTCTCCACCTCGAAGGCTTTCTTCACTCTTGGTTTTCGAAGCTGCCGCTTCAGGTAAGCATCCCACGAGTTTTTCATAATTACGGTTTCCTCATTTCTTCCTCATCTCTACCTCTTGGCGGCACCTTGGTTCTTTTTTCTTTGCTGCGCTCTTTTCCCCCTGCCGATATGCGCCGCCATTCGGGAACGCCCGATTCTCTTATCCGCCTCGTCCACGGTCTCGGTTTCCTTGGTGAAGCCATGGAGTAGAACTCCGACTCTGGCCTCATCAAAGAAGTACAAGACACGATATCGGCTCTTTCCAAATCGGAGCCTTACTTCCCTTAGCTTGCCTTCAATCTGAGAGGTATAGGGATGGTCCAGGGTTGGCCCGTGCTCGGCGAGCAGGTCGATTCGCGCCAGAACCTTGCCTCGAACCTCTTCCGACAAGCCGTCGAGCCAGATTTGAACCGGGCGCTCACCGCCTTGCTCAAAGAATTCGACCTGCCAGCGCTTCATGAAAATCCTATCCGTCTCAGCAACAGTTTATCATTTTTGATAAGTCTTGCAAGCAGGGCCGTGGGCTTGGCACGGTACCGGAAACTCGAGAAGCCGGGAAACTTGGGGTACAGGGACGTTTTCTGGTGGGCTGTGCGCCACTGGTCCAAAAGAAACGCACTCTGGTTTGGATTGATCGCCGGTTTTTCTGGACGACCTCCTTTTTTGAGGAGTCCGACGGCGCTGCGTGGTCGTTTCGGGGAAGTCAGACGAATTCCGGAGAATCCAGCGTACGGAGGAACCAAGTCAAGAAAATTCCGTCGAGAGTTTCCAGAGAAACCAGGAAAGCGAGAGAAGCTAGGGAAGCGAGGGAGACAAGCGCCCGGCGCTACTCGACCTCGACCTGGTCTCCCGGATAAAGATCCTGCCAGCTATAGGTGACGATGCCCGCCGCGCTTTCTTCCTCGACGGAGAGGATCATCACTTCGCCGACGACCTGGCGCGGAAGCGTGTTGATTTCTTCCGGCGTCAGTTTGCGGCCGACCTGCGTTCCCTCGACTTGGTTGAGATACTGCTTGGTGCCCATCTGGATGATCCGCTGGCTGGCGGTGTTGTAGGTTCGGAAGACGCGGAGGTAGGCGCCCGGCTGCGCGCCTTGCTTGCTGCCGGTGTTGAGATAAACCGTGTCTCCCTCGCCGGCCGCTTCCCGGAACTCCTTGATCGACGCGATCACTCCCGTGGATTTCCCGGACGAGGGAGCGAAGCGGTCCATGGGCGGAGCGGTCTTGTAGGGCGGCGCGCTTCGGGCCGGGAGCGGAATGGCAACGTCCCCGGAGAGCACCGGCTCGCACGCATTCAATATTTCCGCGATGGAGCTGTCGGCGTTGACCACCTGCACCTGGATGCGCGCGATCTCGGCATAGTGCGTCCCCATCTGCTTAACCAGTACGCTCTGTCCTGGAAACGCTTCCGTGGGATTCATGTCCCTGGTGGGGCGCACCAGCATGTATTGGCCGCCCGGCGCGCTGATCTTATTTTTTCCCTGGTTCAGATGAACCACTTCCCCCGCGCCAAATTCGAATTTGAGCCCGTTATCCTGCCCGCCCAAGACAATGATCTCCGGCGATATGGTCCGGTGCGTGAAGAAACCGGCGCAATAGATGTCCGACTCGGTGGGCGCCATCATCGCTTTCTCGGCTGCCGTCGGAGCGGAACCGATCATCCCCTGCGATGTTGCGGGAGGCTGCGCTCCGGTGTTCTGCGCCCTCACAGCCGTTGGAACGACCCATCCCGCCGCGCCCAGAGCGCATAAGATCAGGAACAATCTTTTATCCATCATTGTCCGCTCCCCATCTCTTCGACTCCTCGGATCGAGAACCGCAATCCCGTCCCCATATTATATAGGCTGCCGAAAAGCGCGGCGAAACGAAAGCCCCAAATTCCCTCTGTATCTTCCGAGGAACGGGGCGTGACCTGCACCGGGACTTGAATCCGAGCCGCACCCGGAAGGGAGCGGTCTCCGCGGGTTTCTCCTCAAACCAATCGCCCTCCCTCAACGCTGGAGAAAGTTTCCGGGACACGATACAGTTAATGGTGAATTTACACTTGGCATTTTGGGAGGAAACCATCCATGGCGGGATCGGAGCGGACGGGCAACCCATTGAATCCGGAATTACTGCACCAGATCAGCTTTTCCTTTGCGCCGTCGCGCGTGCTCACGACGGGCGTTGAGCTCGGCGTCTTTTCGCACATCGCGGCGGGCAAGAAAACGGCGGAGGCCGTAGCCCGCGCGGCCCGCTCCAGCCCGCGCGGCATGCGCATGCTGCTCGATGCTCTCGTTGCCATCGAGCTACTGAGCAAGAAAAACTCCATCTACCACCTGTCGCCGCTGGCGGCGAAGTTCCTGGTGCGCGGCCTCCCCGATTACGCCGGCTTCACCATGGAACGGGCCGATTTCTCCGAGCCTTGGCGCCATCTCACCAAGGCGGTTCGCACTGGAAAGCCGTTTCGGCAGGTGGAAAACGAAAAACGTGCCGCCGAGTTTTTTCCCGTCCTCGTCAGCACGCTGCACGTGACCAACCGGGAGCCGGCGCGAAGAGCCGCTGAAGCTCTCGAGATTCAACCCGGCTCAGCGCTCCGTGTGGTGGACATTGCCTGCGGCTCCGGCGTTTGGGGCCTTGCCATTGCTGATGCCGATCCCCAGGCTCGCATCACCGCGCAGGACTTCGCGGCCATGCTGCCGCACACCCGCAAGTACGTCAAGCGGCACGGCGCCGAAAAGCGCTTCGACTACCTGCCCGGAGATCTGAACCGCGTCGACTTCGGAAAGGCGCGCTTCGATCTCGCCCTGCTCGGCAACATCGTGCACTCGGAGGGAGAGCGCAACTCCCGCCGCCTGTTCCGCCGCCTTTGCCGTGCGCTGCACCCCGGCGGGCGTATCGCCATCGTCGATATGATTCCCAACGACACCCGCACCGGCCCGCCGTTCCCCGTCTTCTTCGCCCTGAACATGCTGCTCAACACCCGGCTGGGTAACACCTATACCTTGGCGGAATACGCCGAATGGCTGCTCGACGCTGGCTTCGAGCGCGTCGAGACGGCCGATATCCGCTCGCACTCGCCGCTGATTATCGGCTACAAAAAATAAAAAACAGAGCCGCGATCCCGCTGGGCGGGAGAGCGGTTTCCGCACCCCGATCGCAACATAGCCTCCACCGGGAGTTGTAGCGGCTCCGTCCCCGTCAGTTGGTCCACAAAATATTGACTTGTTTCGCCACCAGCCGGAAATCGTTATCCCCGGTAGCCAGCGTCGCTCCGCGCTGCCGAGCCAGCGCTGCGGCGAAGCAGTCGGCGTAAGGCAGCTTGTATTGAACGCGGAGTTCGGCGGCGAGCTTGGTCAGTTCGAGATCGGCCATTACTATCTTTATCGGCAAGCGGGCAAGCTCAATCAAGATTCTCTCCGCCGCGTCCTTTCCTTCTGCGCGCCAAACGGAGTAATAGGCTTCGCCCCAGTTCACTACACTCATGAAAAGCTCGACCTTGCCTTCGGTCGCACGGTCCAACAACCCGGCAACTTTTTCCGTTCCCGGTCGATTATAGAGGAGCGTCATCAGCGCACTCGCATCCAGCACCGCTTGCCTCACAGTTCACGCTCCAACTTACGGTCCTGCAACAGTAGGTCGAGCGCGGACGGTTTCCCCTTCAAGCACCCCCGTAAGCTCCGGATAAACTCACGGGTGAGTGGCTGCAAGACCAAATGGTTATTCTCCAGTTGAAAAGAAACCTTCGTGCCCTTTCGAATCCCCAGCTTGCGCCGCAGCTTGGCGGGAATTACGAGTTGCCCTTTGGATGTGACGGTCGAAATATCGGCTTTCATTCTTCCTCCCGTTCGACTGCTCTTGACCCATAGTATGGCATACATGAAAAAGTAAGTCATATCTTCGAATAGAATACATTTTGGTTGTTGTAAGCCGTTGAGCGAGGTTTCGAGCAGCCGGAACCCCGCCCCGGAAATTCTTGTTTTTCCACCCTCCTTTGGTCTACCATTACGGCAGTTCTCGTCAAGCGGGCGGACACTGTTTCAAGGAGGGCGAATATGCGCGGTACTGGATCGCTCCGGTCTCGTCGTGTTTGGTTGGCTCTCGCAGGCGCGCTGGCCGTGTCGGGTTCCCCGGTGCGGGCGCAATTTCCTACCGGCTCCATCTCGGGTTTGGTACAGGATGGCAGTGGCGCGCCGCCGCCGGACGCATCGCCAGCACCATGTCGACTTCGCGCCAGATACTATTTGGGTTAAAATTCATTTTCTGGCCGGCATTACTTCCGCAGTCGAAATTCTTTGCCGAGGGAGAGTCTTCATGAAGATCGTGAATCGCTCGTGGTTCTTAGCGGTTGTGTTCCTGCTGGGCGCATTTCTTATTTCTATTTTCACGCTCTATGCGCAATCTCCGTCCGGTACCATCTCGGGCCTGTTGCAGGATGAAAGCGGCGCCGTTATTCCCGGCGCCACCGTTACGGTGACGAACTCGGACACCGGCATCTCCCGGTCGCTTGTCACCGATAGTGCGGGAAGGTACCGTGCCGCCGGCTTGATCCCCGGCAACTATGAGATTCAAGCGCAAGTGGCGGGCTTTGAAACCGGTATCCGCAGAGGCGTCCAGGTCACCGTCGGCGCGGACCTGGCGATTAACGTTACTCTGAAGGTCGGACAGGTCACCGAGAAAACCGTAGTCTCCGCCGATGCGCCATTGGTCGAGACCACCACCAGCAGCTTGTCCGGCTTGGTGGACGACAAAACCATTCGCGATCTTCCGCTCAACGGGCGCAGTTTCGACCAGTTGATCAGCCTGGAATCATCCGCTCCCACCATTCGCGCCAGAGGCAACACGACGCTCACCGGAATGTCCGACGTCTTCAGCGTCAACGGCGCCCGCACGCAGTCGAACATGTTCTTGATGGATGGCACCGAGCTGCTTGGAGCCGGTTCCATCACCACCTTGCCCGGCGGCGTCCTGGGCAAAAACATGGGAGTCGATGCCGTTCGGGAGTTCACCGTCTTGACGAGCAATTACAGCGCCTCCTACGGCAAGCGGGCCGGCGGGATCATCAATATCGCCACGCGTTCCGGCACCAACGAGATGCACGGCTCCGCCTTCGAGTTCCTCCGCAACTCGTCGCTCGATGCACGCAACTTCTTCGACCAGTCGCCTAAGTCGCTGGGCCGCCGCCTTCCTCCCTTCCGGCGCAATCAGTTCGGAGGAGGCATGGGAGGACCGATTCGCAAGGACAAAGCCTTCTTCTTCGGCACCTACGAAGGGCTGCGCGAGGCCTTGGGACTGTCCAACGTTGCAATCGTCCCGGACGCCCAGTCCCGCCTCGGCATCATTCCGGGACTTGCTCCCATCGTCGTCGCGCCCTCCGTCAAGCCCTATCTCGATGCTTTATACCCTCTCCCCAATGGCCGAATCTTCAATAACGGAACGGGCGAATTCTTGAGTTCTCCAACCAAGGTCAGCCGCCAGGATTTTTTCCTGGCTCGGACCGACTACACCATTTCCGAAAAAGATTCCATCTTTGCCCGCGTCAACGCGTCCTGGGGCACCTCGCACTCTCCGGACCTGATCCCCGTTTTCGCCGGAACCGATGCCAGCCACGACTTCGTCATGACCGTCGAGGAAAAGAGAACTTCTCCCAAAGCCATGAACGTGATTCGCTTCGGCTTCACTCGCGCCCGAACCTCCACCAGCGACGAACCCGCGGTTCCGCTCAGTCCGAACCTCCGCTTTTTGGCGAACCGGGACGTCGTGGGCCAGATCACTTTCAACGCCAGCTCGTCCGGCGGCGTCGTTTCGTCGTCGGGATCCTCCCAGTCCGTCAACCGCCACTTTACCGTCAACGATTTCGACACTTCCGACCAGGTGTTTCTCTTCCGGGGCGCGCACTCCTTGCAGTTCGGCGCACAGGTGCAACGAATACAGCACAATGAAAACTTCCAAAACAACGAGCGGGCTACCTTCATTTTCCCCGACCTGGTGACCTTCCTCCGGGCGGCTCCGACTCGTTTTACCGCGCCGGTCCCGCCCTCGGCGACCACCAGCGGCGACGCATCTAAATCGTACCGCCAGATCTACTTCGATACCTATGTTCAGGACGATTTCAAAGTGCGGCCCAACCTGACGCTCAACCTGGGGCTTCGCTACGAAATCATGACCGTGCCGGTCGAGGTGAGCGGAAACCGCATCTCGAATTTCCGCACTCACCTCGATTCCCGGGGCCTCACCGCTGTTGATACGCTGCCTACTCTGGGCGCCGCTACACCGTTGTGCGCCGCCTGTCCCGTCGGCTCTTTCTGGGCGGGCAACCACGATGTCATCGCGCCTCGCGTCGGATTTGCATGGGATGTTGCGGGCAACGGCAAGACCGCGGTGCGCGGCGGTTTCGGAATGTTTTACGATCAGATCGAAAGCGAGTTCCGCTTTTTCACCGCCAACAACGGCCCGTTCTTCGGCCTTTCGCAGGTCACCAACCCGCCGTTTCCGCTGGGCTTCTCGGGGTCCAACGGGACGGTTCCGCAACCGGCGCCCGACGGCATCAATGCGAACTTAAAGGTTCCCACGCGCATGACCTATAGCCTGAGCGTCCAGCGCCAGATCACTTCGAATAAAGTAGTGAGCATCGGCTACTCCGGCTCCAGCGCCTACCACTTGACCAGAAATACAGACATGAATTCGGCCGTGCCCACCTTCCTGGCCGATGGAACTATCTTTTATCCGGCTCGAACGCCGCAGGACACTCCGTGGCCTCGCATCAACCCGGCCGTCGGCAACAGCCGCATCATCGCATCCGACAGCAACTCCACTTATCACTCCCTGCAGACGGACTTTACGCAGCGTATCACTCACGGTTTGCGTTCCAAGGTCTCTTACACGTTTTCGAAGAGCATTGACGAAACATCCATCGTGATTTCGCAGCACGCCAACGGCAATTCTTCCGCCGTAGAAAATCCCTTCAACTTCAAAACGGACCGCGGTCTTTCCGCCTTCGATGTCCGGCACAACATGGTGATCAATTTTACGTACGATCTTCCGTTCAAGACCGCCGGGGTTCTGAACAAGCTCGTGAGCGGATGGCAGCTCGCCTCCATTCTCACCTTCCAGGGCGGGACTCCTTTTACGGCATTGACTTCCTTCAGCCGCTCCCGCGATCAGGCCCGTTCCGTTTCCGACCGGCCCAACCTCGTTCCCGGAGCCAAGGCCAACCATGTTTCGGGCACGTCGGCCGGTTGCAACGGCGTGAACGCCGGAGCAAAGCTCGGCACCCCCGATCTTTATTTCGACCCTTGCTCGTTCGCTCTTCCCGCAGCGGGCTTCTACGGCAACCTCGGCCGCGATACCGTCATTGGACCCGGCTTTGAAGGCACCGACGTAACGCTGGTCAAGACCACCCAAATCACGGAGCGATGGAAAGCCGATTTCCGGGCCGAGTTTTTCAATATCATCAATCGCAACAACCTCTCCAATCCCGCCCCCACTAACAGCGTGTTCGATTCCGCCGGGACAGGGAAGGTTTTGGGTTCGGCCGGACGCATTCAAGGGACAACTTCGTCCTCGCGCCAGATTCAGTTTGGATTGAAGTTGTTGTTCTGATCAGAGCCGCGACCGCAAGGAAGCGGTTAGCCCGATCCGAGGGTCCGAGAATTCGGCTTGGTCCTGAATCGTTACGGAAGAACTGCTTTAGTTTAGAGGTTGTTGCATAACCCGTTCGAACGCATTGTAAGGGCACGGTTTTAACCGTGCCGAAAGCGAGTGATCAGGCGAGCGGCTTCAGCCGCTGAGGGCCAAGGACGGACCTCAGGGGCTAAAGCCGGCTTCTCACGGTTCTGTGATTGGCACGGTTAAAACCGTGCCCTTACGGGGTTCCAAAGGGGTCGTGCAACAATTTCTAGGAATGAGCTTTCGCGGTCTCTTTCTTTTCCTGCCCGACGACGTCCAGTCCCGCTGCACGCAGCGCGGCCTTGCGATAGCGCTTCATGTCGGCGTGCGCGACGGTCGCCAGCCGCTCGGCCGCGAGCGACCCTTCCGCGTGCAGCGACGTCACCTCCCAGAAACCGCCTAGTTCCGACGCCACCAAATCCTTGACCAGATGTATGATCTTGAAGCGGTCTTCGGTCGAGAATTTCCGGCTGCCCGCCAGATACTTTTCGAGCAGCGGCTGCGTTTCCGGATTGTTCCAGTCGTGTTCGGAAGGAATCGTGGCGACGATGCCGCCGGCAATGTCCTGCACGTACTTCACCGCGTCGTGATAATTATCGGCGAAGAAAAACTTCGCGGCGTTTCCGATCACCGGGTCGGGATAGCAAAGCCCGCTGAGCGGATCGAGAATGGCCTTGAGGCACGCCGCCTCGCTCAGCGCCAGGATCGTCTCCGCATACATCACCAGCCATGCGATCTTGTCGCGCACGTGCGCGATGCGTTCGATACCGTTCGACTCGGCGATCAACTGCGCCGTGCCCACCAGCAGCTCCGCAAAGGGATACTTATACGCCGCCGCTGTCACGCGGTGGAAGTTCGCAAACATCGCCGCCAGCGGCCCCGCGAACTGCCATTCGCCGTTCAGGAAGACGCGCTCCTCGGGAATGAAGACATCGTCAAAGACGACCAGGCCCTCGACCATTGAAGCGCGATTCGCAACGGGGTAGTCAATCACGCCTTCTTCCCACGGCCCCGAGCGCGAGATGATGCGAATCCCCGGTGCGTTGACCGGAATCGCGAAGGCCACGGCGTAATCGCGGTCGGCCTCCGACATGGCTCGCGTCGGCAGCACGCAATATTCATTGGTATAGGCGGCGGTCGTGATGTGCGCCTTGGCCCCGCGCACAATAATCCCACCGTCGGCGTTGCGAACCTTCCGCACGTAAAGGTCCGGATCAGCCTGCTCGGAAGGACGCAAGGATCGGTCGCCTTTTACGTCCGTCATCGTGATCGAGATGCTCGAATCCTCGCGCTGGAGACGCCTCCGAAAGGCTTCCACGCGGGGTGTGTATTGGGTTCCAAGCTGCGAGTCGCAATGCGCGGCGATGACGGCCACGGCATTGACGGCGTCCGACCCTCCCTCTTTCGCGAACGGCGGAAATCCAAAGCAGATGCGGCTTCCGATCTCGACAAGTTTGCGCCGGCGCAGCAGGTCCTCCGGTGTCCGGGGTGGAAGGAAAAAGCGGCTGTAAGGTTCGCTCCCCGGCTCCTCGACCACCGCCAGTTCCCGTGTCTCCGGATTCTCTGCCAGCTCGTAATCGACGGCCGAGGAATCCACTCCGATCTTCAAGACCGGATGCGCCGTCACGTCCTCCACGCGCTCGCCCTTGTAATAGACAACGCGGCCGTCCTTCAGGCTGTTGCGAAATTCGTCTGGAGTTCTGAGTCCCATGATGATTGCCTTTCAAGATTGAAACCGAGCCGCGACCGAAAGGGAGCGGTCCAATATTGCGAATGAAGGAAATTATGTTCTTGAATTCTGGCGCGGCACCGCTCCCTCCCGGTCGCGGCTCGGTTTCGTTATTCGAAATGAACGAGCCTCTGAAACTCCCGCAACCGCGCGTCGATCTCTTCGCGGGTCAAATGCAGCAGACGGTCCACGCCGAACTTTTCCACCGCGAAGCTCCCCATGACGGAGCCATAGATCACAGCCCGGCGAAACGCGGTTCTATCCACGCGCCCGCTCGCCAAGCCGCATGAGGCGAGATAGCCCATGAAGCCGCCGGCAAAGCTGTCGCCGGCTCCTGTAGGGTCGAAGACTACTTCGAGCGGCAGCGCGGGAACGCTGAAGACGTCGCCCGCTTGCAGCATGGTTGCGCCGTTGTCGCCCCGCTTGATAATCACGGTCTCGGGTCCCATGGACTGAATGGCGCGGCCCGCTTTCAGCAGGTTGTATTCCCCGCTCAACTGGCGCGCTTCGGAGTCGTTGATCGACAGGAGGTGGATGTTCCGCAACATCGCTTCCAGGTGCGTCCGCTTCCCTTCGATCCAGTGATCCATAGTATCGCCGCCAATGAACAACGGCGACTCCATTTGGCCCCTCACTCGGTCCTGCAATTCCGGATCGATGTTCCCCAGGAATAGATAGGGCGACTGGCGGTAATGCGCCGGAAGGTTCGGCAAAAAATCCGCGAACACATTTAATTGCAATTCGAGCGTCCGGCGCTCGTTCATGTTCTGGCTGTATTCGCCGGCCCAGAAAAACGTCTTTCCGGCAACGCGCTCCAGTCCTTGCGTGCAGACTCCTCGATTCGCCAGAACGCTGTGGTGCTCGTCCTCAAAATCTTCTCCGACGATCGCCACCACGCGGACCTCGGTGAAATAGCTCGCCGCGAGGGAGAAATACGTCGCCGTGCCGCCCAGCATGCGGTCCACCGCGCCGTGCGGTCCGCGCACCGAATCAAACGCAACCGATCCAACCACTACTAACGTCATTTTGCTACATCCTTGGAAACATATTTGCCCACCAATAATCTTAACTTCGTCAGCGTTTCGTGGGGCATCTTTTCGTGCTCCGTGATGATCGCGCTCGCGAGCGCCTCGCCGCACCGGCAGTTGCGTTCCTTCGGCATCGTCTCGACGGCCTGCAGCAACAGCTTCACGGCTTTCTCGGAGTTCTTGCGCAGGTTCGACATAACCTGTTCCACTGTTACGGCGTTGTGCTTCGGATGCCAGCAGTCGTAGTCGGTCACCATGGCGATGGTAACGTAGCAAAGCTCGGCCTCGCGCGCGAGCTTCGCCTCTTGAACATTCGTCATGCCGATCACATCCATGCCCCACGAGCGGTACAGCTTCGATTCTGCCTTGGTGGAAAACTGGGGGCCTTCCATGCATAGATACGTTCCACCGCGCTTGACCTTGACGCCCGAGGCTTTGCTCGCTTTCCCCATCAAATCGAGCAGCGCCGGGCAGACCGGATCGGCGAACGAGACGTGGGCCACGACGCCGTGTCCGAAAAAAGTGTCTGCCCGATGGCGCGTGCGGTCCACGAACTGGTCCGGCAATACGAACGCCAGCGGGCGGTGCTTCTCCTGGAGCGATCCGACCGCGCTGAAGGAAAGAATGCGCTCGACTCCCAGCATTTTGAAACCGTAAATATTGGCGCGGAAGTTCAGATCCGTTGGCAGAATGTGATGTCCGCGCCCGTGCCGCGCCAGAAACGCCACTCGGCGGCCGTGGAGCGTGCCGATAAAATAGATGTCGGAAGGATCTCCCCACGGCGTTTCGAGTTCGATTTCCTCCACGTCCTTCAGTTCGGGCAGGTGATAAAGCCCGCTCCCGCCAATAACGCCAATTTCCGCTTGTATCATTTGCTCTCCATCGTCGCCGTCAAGAAATCCCGGCCTTTCAGCCCGATTCCGCCAACTCCAGCAAAACTCCCCCCGCGCTCCTCGGGTGGACGAACACATAGCGGTGGCCCCCAGCGCCAACCTGAGGCTCCGCATGGATCAACTGGACGCCCGCTTGCTGTAATCGCGTGACGGCCGATTCCAGGTCCGGCACGCGAAGACAGATATGATGCAGCCCCGCGCCGCGTTTTGCAAGGAAGCGGGCAATCGGAGAATCCGCTTCGGTCGGTTCCAATAGCTCGATGCGGGTATCGCCGAGCGGCAGCAGAGCGACATTGGTTTTTTCCTGCGCGATGGTCTCGTAATCCGAGACTTTCAGGCCCAGTGTCCGCTCGTAAAACTTCACCGCCTCGGCCAACGATTCCACCGCGACACCGAGATGATCGAGAACCGGCGCGCTCTGCAAGTCGTGGGTCGTTCCATGCCAGCCCGCTTGACGCAGAATTCGCTCGACCGCTGAATACGGATCCTCAGAGCGGCTCGCGACGGAGGAGACATATTTCTCAAATGTCCCTTTCTCTTCGAACTGCTGCATCACATCCCGGAGCAGCCGGTCCCGCAAGATTTCAAGCAGCCGCTCGCGCCACAGCCGCAGCCGCCTTCCGTCCGCGCTCCCCGCCCGCTCCGAAAACTCTCTGTAACGAAAAACGGCTTGCGACAACTCGGCGATGCCCTCGCCGCCGGTCGCAACGGTTCTTACAATGGGAGGCCGCCAGGCCTTCTCCGAATCCGGCGGTCCCGGCGCGAGGTTCAGCAGGGCTTCGATCTCCCGCTCGACGTGATCCGCTCCCGACAAGTCGGATTTGTTGACAACGAAAACGTCGGCAATCTCCATGATACCGGCCTTGAACGCTTGGATATCGTCTCCGAGTCCCGGCACCAGCACCACCAGCGTCACGTCGGCGAGCTTGGCCACATCCACTTCATCCTGGCCAGCACCGACCGTTTCGACCAGAATATAATCTTTTCCGGCTGCATCGAGGACGAGCGCCGCATCGAGTGTGGCGCGCGCCAGGCCCCCGAGTGATCCGCGCGTGGCCATGCTGCGGATGTAAACGCCGGAGTCGCCCGCGTGCTCCTGCATGCGGATGCGGTCGCCCAGGATCGCTCCGCCTGTCAGTGGACTTGTCGGATCGACCGCGAGAATTCCCACGGTCTTCCCTTGTTTTCGCAAATAGGACGTGAACGCGGATACCAGCGTGCTCTTGCCTGCGCCGCTCGGCCCGGTGACGCCGACGACGCAAGCGCGTCCCGTGTGCGGAAACAGCCGTTTCAGCAGCTCGCCCGCGCCGTCCTGGCGGTTTTCCACCGACGTGATGGCTCGCGACACGGCCTGCGGATCTCCGCGGAGAATCTTTTCCACCCAGTCTTCGATATCTCTTCCTATTCTCTCAGTCATGCAAACCCAACAGGTGCCGCGCGATCACCAGCCGCTGGATTTCGCTGGTCCCCTCGCCGATGGTACAGAGCTTCACGTCACGGTAAAATTTTTCGATTGGATAGTCCTTCAGGTACCCGTAGCCTCCGTGGATCTGTAGCGCCTCTCCCGCCACGTACACGGCCACTTCGCTCGACTTGAGCTTGGCCATCGAAGCCTCTTTCGTCGCCGGCAGGCTGCGGTCCTTCAGGCGGCAGGCCTGATAGGTGAGCAGGCGCGCCGATTCAATTTCCGGGGCCATGTCGGCGAGCTTCCACTGGATGCCCTGAAACTCCGAGATGGCATGGCCGAACTGGCGCCGCTCCTTTGAATACCGGAGCGCGGATTCGAAGGCGCCCTGCGCCATGCCGACGGCCAGCGACGCAATCGAGATGCGTCCTCCATCCAGCACCTTCAGGCTGTCGATGAACCCCTCGCCTTCGTTGCCCAGCAGGTTCTCGCGCGGGATGAGGCAGTCCTCGAAGATCACCTCGGCGGTGTCGCTCGCGCGCATGCCCATCTTATCTTCCTTCTTGCCCGGGCGGTACCCCGGCGTCCCCTTTTCCACAATGAACGCGGAGATACCGTGATGCCTGCGCTCCGCGTTCGTGACGGCCATCGCAACGCAGACGTCGGCGTAACTTCCGTTGGTGGTGAAGGTCTTCGCTCCGTTGAGCAACCACCCGTTGTCGCGCCGCTCGGCGCGAGTCCGCGTGCCGCCGGCATCGGACCCCGCTTCCGGCTCCGTCAGGCTCCAGCATCCGAGCTTCTTGCCGGAGGCCAAGCCAGGAAGATACCGCTGGCGCTGCTCCGGCGTGCCGCTCAGGAAAATGTGGTTGGTGCAAAGAGAGTTGTGCGCGGCCACGATTAACGCCACGGCTCCGTCGACGCGCGCCAGCTCCTGGATCGCAATGGAATACTCGATGTATCCCAGCCCCGCTCCCCCGTATTCCTCCGGGAAGATCGTCCCCATCAGCCCCATCAGCCCCAGCTTCGGAATCAGATCGGCGGGAAACGTGGATTGTTCGTCCCACTCCCGCGAGTGCGGAGCTATCTCCTTATCCGCAAACTCGCGCACGGAATCGCGAAGCTGCTTTTGTTCGATGGTGAGTTCCAGTTCCAAATTAAATTTCCTCGGGATGGCCAGCCGAATCGCGACTCATCCGGCAGCGCGATTTCACGTGTTGACCCGGTCTCCATGACTTTTCGGCATTGAAATGACGAGCAACTCAACCATGGCTTCCGATTCGTTCCGGAACTGATGAGGCGTCCCAGGCGGGATTTCTATGCCGTCGGAAGCCCTCAACGCAACACGCTCGCCCGCAATGACGATCACCGCCTGGCCTCGGAGGATATAGAAGAACTGCCGAGCTTTGTTGTGATAATGCAGTGTCTCCGATTCACCCGGCGGAACTCTTTCCTGAATAACACTCAGGTCGTCTCTCTGGAGCAAGTGCCATCCCTCGCAGCCCGTGCCCCAACCATAGTGTTCCGAATTCGACGTTGTTTTCTTCATCGTTGATGAAACACCAAACTCTATCTTACAAGGCGAAGAGGCATTTTTGACAGGAGCCTGCCGCTGCTCCTCCATTGGCCCGCCGTCAGGGGCTCGGAATAACGACGCAAAATTGGGCTGGCCAGAATGAAAATGACCCTGCGTTCCAGGAATCAACACACTTATAGCACGTTCCCGGAAAGTGAATCAATCAATTGGCGGGACTCGATTAACAGGAATCAGAGGGTGATGCTTTCCAGATATCCATCGCGCAGCTTGAGCGTGACAGTATCGGAGGTGGGTTTTCCAAACACGGTCGCCGGATTGAAAAGTGTGAACAGCATGAGATATTCCAGATTGCGGACCTGTTCCGGCGTTTGCTTTCCCTGGAGGATGGAAATATCGGCAACGCGGCCGTTCTCATCGATCAGGACTTTCACCTTCATGCACTCGATGCCGGTGTAGGACTCCATCAGAGCGGTGCTGAGCAGCCGCGGCGGAGTGCGGAACTGGAGCGGCACGTCGGAGGAGTTCGCCTGCACCGGAATCTCGAAGATGCGCACGAAGATGCCGAAGATCACCACGGCGGAGAGCAGCCCGGCCGCCGCCGGAACCGCAAACGGCGCCAAGCGGTTGCTCCATCTCCAGGTCCAGGTTGGCCGCTGCGTCATGGCCCTTTCCCTGGCGATCCTCTGCCGGATTCGGAAGGCGAGATCGGCCGGCATGACGGGCGGCTGCGACTGCTTCAGCAGAGCTACAACCCGGCCGCACCCGTCGTTGTCAAATTGAGACGCGCCGAATTGGTCCGCGCGGCGTCCGAGCCACTTCTCTCGAAGGCGTTCGACGGTCTGCGCCGGAAAAGCGACAACCGACTCGGCGACGCTACCGGTAAATAATTGTTTGAATTTTCTCCAATTCAACATAAGAAACACCTATTCAGCGGGGTTCCAAACCGGGACGTTCGATGGAACCGATTCCATCGCCGATTCCAGTTCCCCTTTGAGCGCCTGCCGGGCGCGCGCCAGCCTCGATTTCACCGTTCCCAGGGAGAGGTGCAGGATATCGGCGATCTCTTCATAGCTGAGCTCTTCCATCTCCCGCAGCACCAGCACGGTGCGAGAAGACTCCGGCAGACGGCCCATCGCGCAGCGGACCAACTCCTGAGTTTCACGCGACAAAAGAGACTCAAACGGATTCTGGCCATGATCGGCCGGCGTCCAGCCGCCGCCATTTCCCGATTGGTGCGCGTCGAGCGAGCACTCCCGCTCCTTGTGACGCCGCCACCACCGGTTTTGATTGGATGCGGTGTTGACCGTGATGCGAAAGATCCAGGTCTTCAAAGAACTGTCTCCCTGAAAGTCCCGGATATTTCGGAAGACTTTCAGAAAAACCTCCTGGACAGCGTCGGAGGCGTCGGCGTGATCGTTCAGAATGCGATAGGATAGGCGAAAGACCGGCCCCGCGTATTGGGCAATCAGCCAGTCGAAGGCATCTTCCGCCCCCGCCTGCAACGCCCGGATTCGGGAACTTTCGTCCAGTTCCGGATCGCCTGCCCTTCCTTCGATCTCAATCGGTGCTTCAGCCACGGGCTGCCTCTCGACAATATCTATTACAACGATACCCGACCCAGACCGGAGATTGCAAACCAATCTCACTTACATCAGACACCGGAGGACGGAAAAAGTTCACTTCGGCGCGTCAGCCTGGGGTCCGAGCCGGAGGTTATCATGAAAGTAGGAGGGAAAACACTCGGGATGATTTGAGTCCTTGACTCGATAGTTTACGTTGTGTAAACTATTTTCGTGCGGGTAATCAGCAGGACGGCGATTCTCGACTTCTCCAAAAAGCACGCCGATGCGGCTGTTCCCCTGATGAACTGGTTCCGAATCACGAAGCATGCTGAATGGGAGAACCTTGACGACGTCCGGCGTGACTTTAATCACGCGGACGCTGTCGGCAGACGAACGGTTTTTAACATCAAAGGGAACAAGTACCGCCTGATCGCGCGGGTCAACTACCGCACGGGCAGAGTCTTTATCCTGCACATCTTCACCCATGAGGACTACTTGAAAGGAACCTGGAAAACATGAACGCTCTTCCCCAGATCAATGAGGCTCGATACGCCAAATTGCTGGTTAGGACGCTGCCTCGTCCCATCCGGACGGAGGAGGAGAACCGGCGGCTGACGAAGTTGCTCTTGAAACTGGATGAACGCGCCGACCTCTCGGTCGAAGAGGAGCAGCTCGCGGAGATGCTGACCATATTGATTGAGGATTTCGAAGAGAAGCACTACCCCTTGCCTCCGGCGCCGCCTCACGAGGCGCTGAAAGCCTTGATGGAAGAACGGGGCCTGCGGCACCGCGACATCTGGCCGGTGCTGGGGAACAAGGGGGCAACATCCGAGATTCTCAACAACAAGCGCTCCGTCAGCAAAACGCAGGCGAAAAAGCTGGCTGCGTTCTTCCATGTTCCCGTCGAACTCTTTATCTAAATCGTCCGCCGGGGGTGGCTGCGAGGGTAATTCTCACCAAAGGGTTTTCAGCAGCGCGCAGCGGCGGATTTTATCGTCGCGGGTGACTAAAAGCAGGCCCTCGGCTCTGGCAGTGGCGCCGATCAAGCGATCGGCGGGGTCGCGTGAATAATCCTCCGGAAATTGTGCGGCTAGCGAAGCGATTTCCAATGTCAGAGGTTTCACGGAGACTCCTTCGGCAAGAAGTCGCACGGAAGCCTCCACTGTGCCGTAACTTTGTATTCGCCCTCTGGCGAGCAAAACCGCTAGTTCCCAGAGCGTGATGGCGGCGATTCCCAGTCCGTCTTCCGCACGCGCCTTCCTGATTGCCGCGGCCGCCGCTCTCGATAAGCGCGCCGGTTCCAGAACGGCCCACACCAACACGTGGGTATCGAGCAAAATCACCGCAGCACGTCCCAGGCTTCCGGCGGTTCGATCGGCGATTCAATATCACCGACAATTTTCATTACCCCGCGCAGGCGTCCCAGGAAGTCGTCCGGGGCAGTGTCGGCGGGCACAAGCTTGGCCACCGGGCGTCCTCGCTTGGTAATGACGACTGGCTCCCGCGTCTTGCGTACAGGTTCCATGACCGCGAGACACTGAGCTTTGAATTTTCCGGCGGCTATCCTCTTCATGGTCTCCTCTTAATGTCCATGACTACATTATAGTGACCACCAAGTACAACTGCAAACAGCCTATATTTTACGAGAGGGTTCGCGGCACTCTCTACATCGTCCGGCTCTTCTCTCCCGTATCTGCCAGCACGGCCTGCGCCGCGGCCAGCCGTGCAATCGGCACGCGATAGGGGGAGCAACTAACGTAGTCCAAGCCAACCTGATGGCAGAACTCGACCGAACTTGGGTCGCCGCCATGCTCGCCGCAAATTCCGACTTCCAGACCCGGACGCGCTTTGCGGCCTTTTTCCGTAGCCATACGAATCAAGGCGCCTACGCCAGCGCGGTCCAGCGTGGCAAAGGGGTCCTGCGCCAGGATTCCCTGCATCACATATGGCTCCAGGAATTTGCCGCTGTCGTCGCGCGAAAAACCAAACGTGGTTTGGGTGAGGTCGTTGGTCCCGAAGCTGAAGAATTGCGCTTCCTGCGCGATTTCGTCGGCGACCAGCGCCGCCCGCGGAACCTCGATCATGGTACCAACCATATACTCCACTTTGCTCCCCGCTTTCGCAAAGACCTCTCCGGCCACGCGCACCACCACTTCTTTTTGAAGAGCGAGTTCCTTGCGGCTGCCGACCAGCGGGATCATGATCTCCGGAATCACCTTTTTGCCTTCCTTGGTGACCTTGACGGCCGCCTCGAAAATAGCGCGGGCCTGCATCTCGGAAATCTCCGGATACAGGATTCCCAGGCGGCACCCGCGCAGACCCAGCATGGGGTTCAACTCGTGGAGTTCTTCGACGCGCGCCAGTATTTTTTCCTTTTCCTTGAGCTTCGGCGAGCGCGGGCTCTTCTGTTTCAAGAGCGCCACCTCCACCATCAACTCCTCGCGCTTGGGTAGGAACTCGTGCAGCGGCGGATCGAGCAGGCGGATGATGACCGGCAGTCCCTCCATGGCGCGGAACAGCCCGACAAAGTCCTGCCGCTGCATGGGAAGGAGCTTGGCCAGCGCTTTGCGCCGGTCCTTTTCGTTATCCGCCATAATCATGGTCTGCACGTGCGACAGCCGCTCGGCGGCGAAAAACATGTGCTCGGTGCGGCACAGTCCGATTCCCTCGGCGCCGAATTTGCGGGCCACCTGCGCGTCGCGCGGAATATCGGCGTTGGCTCGTACGCCCAGCTTCCGAATCTCATCGGCCCAAGTCATGAATTTGGCGAAGACGCCGCTGGTCGGATCGGGATTGACCGTTTTCACCTTCCCCAAAATCACGCGGCCGGTCGAGCCGTCGAGCGATATCCACTCGCCTTCTTTCAGCGTCTTTCCCTTCACGATCATCTGCTTGTTTTTCTCGTCCACCTTGATGTCGTTGCAGCCAACGACGCAGCACTTTCCCATGCCGCGTCCCACCACGGCCGCGTGGCTGGTCATGCCGCCGCGCGCGGTCAGGATGCCAGCCGCCACTTCCATGCCGTGAATGTCGTCGGGCACGGTCTCGGCCCGCACCAGGATGACCGGGCCGTTCTTCCCTTTGCTTACGGCGTCATCGGCGGTAAAGACAACCTGTCCGACCGCCGCGCCGGGCGATGCCGGCAATCCCTTGCCGATAACGTTCAGCGACTGCTTCTCATCCAGGACCGGATGCAGCCACTGATCGAGCTGCGACGGCTCGACGCGCTGAATCGCCTCGGACTTCGTGATCAGCCCCTCGTCCACCATGTCGAAAGCGATCTTCAAAGCTGCAATACCCGTGCGCTTGCCGTTGCGCGTCTGGAGCATGTAGAGCTTGCCTTCCTGAATAGTGAATTCGAAGTCCTGAACGTCCTTATAGTGGTGCTCCAACCGGTTGGTGGTTTCGCGAAGCTGATCGTAGACGGCCGGCATAACCTTCTGCAGTTCGGCGATCGGAACCGGCGTGCGGATGCCAGCGACAACGTCCTCGCCCTGTGCATTCATCAGGAATTCGCCATAGAACGCCTTTTCGCCGGTTGAAGGATTGCGCGTGAAGCCGACGCCCGTGCCGCTGGTGTCGCCCAGGTTTCCGAAGACCATCGTCTGCACGTTGACGGCGGTACCGAGCGCCTCCGAGATGCCGTTCATGCGGCGGTAGTGCGTGGCGCGCGGATTGTACCAGGAGCGGAAGACGGCATCGCGAGCCATGACGAGTTGGCTGTGCGCGTCCTGCGGAAACGGCGACCCGGTCTTTTTCTGCACCAGTTTCTTGTATTCGGCGATGACGCCCTGGAGCGCGTTCGCGTCGAGCTCCGTATCGAGGTGTACCTTAAGTTTTTTCTTCGCGCTCTCGAAGACGTGGTCGAAATCGGCTTTGGGAATATCGAGCACCACGTTGCCGAACATCTGGATGAAGCGGCGATAGCAGTCGTAGGCAAAGCGCGGATTGTTGGTCTTCGACACATGCGTCTTCACGGTCTCGTCGTTGAGTCCCAGGTTGAGGATGGTATCCATCATACCGGGCATGGAAAACTTCGCGCCGGAGCGCACGCTCACCAGCAGCGGATTCACGGTGGAGCCGAGGCCCTGTCCGGTAACCTTTTCCAGGCGATCGGAGGCCCCGCGAATCTCGTCTTCGAGCGATGCCGGGAGCTTCCCGTCATTTTCGAAATAGAGCCGGCAGGCCCGCGTGGAGATCGTGAAGCCGGGAGGAACCGGCAGGCCGGCATTGGTCATCTCGGCCAGGCCCGCGCCCTTGCCTCCCAACTCGTCCTTCATCGTGCCATGTCCATCCGCCTTGCCCTCGGCAAAAAAATAAACAAACTTCTCGCTCATCTTGATCCTTTCTCCGCTCGGTGGCGGAATCCGTTTTTCATTGCGATGGTGGACGTCAGGGCATGGCTTCAGCCATGCCAATCGAGTGGCTTTACGAGGGGGGGCTTCAGCCCCTGAGGTCCTCGCTGCCCTCAGCGGCTAAAGCCGCATGTAAATTGGCTTCTTTCGGCACGACTAAAGTCGTGCCCTGACGGCTTAATAAATTCGCTCCCCCAATCCTTGGCTCTCACTTCGCGGCTTCCGATACCACGATCTCGGAAAAATCGGCGATCGTGGAAAATTCAGTCAATAGTTTTGATAATAGACTCAAACGGTTTTGGCGGACTGCTTCGTCTTTCGCATTCACCAAAACCTTGTCGAAAAAGAGATCGACGGCGGGACGCAGGGACGCGATCGCCTCCATCGCCGCCCGATAGTTTCCCGCATCCTTGTGCCGCGCAACCTCGGTCCTGATTTCGCTGTACGCCTGGTGGAGCTGCGACTCGGGTCCCGGCTCGAACAGCGCCGGATTCACGTCGTCGCCGGTGAATCCCTGGCTCTTTTGCGCCTGCGCCAGAATGTTTTTAATTCTCTTGAAGGCGGCAGCCAGCGGTTCGAAGTTTTCCGTGGGCCGCATGCGCGAGACCGCTTCGACGGCATCGAGCAGGTTCCCGATGTAATCGCGTTCGCCTCCGGCCGCAATAACCGCGTTCACTTCATCGTAAGCAAAACCGCGAACGTCCCGCAGATAATAGCGCAGACGGTCGATCAAAAAGTCCGCAACGGCTTTCCCGACGCCCTCCGGTTTCCACTTGGCAACCTGACCCCTCGCCTGCGCTTTGTGATAGACCTCGACCGCCCGCTCCGTCAACCCGCCCAATGTCAGCGGCAACCGGTGGTCGGCGAGAATCCGGATCACACCTTGCGCCGCGCGCCGCAGGGCAAACGGGTCTTTCGAACCCGAAGGCGCCAGCCCCACGCCGAAGCATCCCACGAGCGTATCCATGCGGTCGGAGAGCGAAACGATGGCCCCTTCGAGCGTACGCGGCGGGCCGTCCTCCATGCTCTGCGGCTTGTAGTGGTCGTAGATGGCGGTCGAGGTCTCTTTCGAGAGGCCCTCGCGAGTGGCGCTCAATCCGCCCACCACACCCTGAAGCTCGGTGAACTCCTTGACGAGTTGCGTCGTCAGGTCGCACTTTGCGAGCCGCGACCCGAGCTTCGTCTCGGAGAGCGAAATCATCTGTTTGATCTCCTGCGGCAGGTCGTGCACCAGGATCGCGGCCAACTCCGTCATGCGCTCCGATTTTTCGTAATAGTTCCCAAGCTGCGACTGAAACGTGACGCTCTTCAATAATTCCAGACGTTCTTCCAGTTGTATCTTGCCGTCGGCCTCCCAAAAAAATCGCGCGTCGTTGAAGCGCGCGCGCAGGACCCGCTCGTTGCCGTGGCGGATGATGCCACTCGCGTCTCCATCCAGGTTCATCACGGCGACAAATCGCGGGGCGAGATTCCCGTTCGCCTGCTCCACGGAAAAATATTTCTGATGTCCGCGCATCACCGTAATCAGGACTTCTTCCGGCAGCGAGAGATACGACGGATCGAAACTTCCCAAGAGCGGCGTCGGGTACTCGGTGAGATAGATCAGCGTGCTAAGAAGCTCGGGATTTTCCTTCAGCCGGAAACCGTTTTCGGAGGCAAGCAGCTTCTGGATTCCATCGAGAATCGCCGCCTTCCGCTCCGCCGCATCGAGCATCACAAAATTCGCCTTCAATGCCTCGCGATAACCCGCAAAATCTTTGACGGCGATGCGTGACTTGCCGAGGCGGCGGTGTCCAAAGGTCCAGTTCCCGGCCTTCACTTCGCCCACCGAGAACGGGACCACGCGACCTCCGTAGAGCGCCAGCAGCGACCGGATGGGCCGGATGAAGTATGGTCCGGCTTTCGATTCCCAATACATCGAACGGGGAAAGCTGATGCCGACAACGGCCTGCGGGATCAGCTCGCGGAGAAGGTCGACGGCCGGCTTGCCGCGCTCTTTCTTGCGAAAGCCGAGATATTCGCCCTTGGGAGTTGTGACAGTTTCAAGTTTCTCGATCTTCGTTCCCATTTTTGCAGCAAAGCTCGTGGCGGCGGGCGTCGGCTTTCCATCGGCATCGAAGGCGATGCGCTTGGGCGGCCCCTGCACCAACTCCGCGGAATCGGGTTGGCGCGAAATCAGCGCGGCACAATACACCACCAGACGCCGTGGAGTCGCGTACGTTTCGAGCGGCGATTCATTCGCCTTCAACCGGAAGCGGGCGAACCCCTCCTCCAGCAGCCGCTTCAGATCGGCGAGCGCCGGCTCGATCATCCCGGCGGGAATCTCCTCGACGCCAATTTCCAACAAAAATTCTTTGGTTTCAGTTTGCAAAGTAATAATCCGAGCCGCGACAGTAATGGAGCGGTCTTACTCAATGACAGGTAACGAGCGAATGCCTTGCGGCCTGTCACTTGTCACTAGTCACTGCTGTCAAAACTTTCTGCTGATCGAGATACGCGCCAGCCACTCCGCAGGCGAGCGTCCGGATCCTTCCAATGACTCCGACGCGCTCCGTGACGCTCAGCGCTCCGCGTGCGTCCAAAAGGTTGAACAAGTGAGAACACTTCAGGACCAGATCGTAGGCCCCGAGCACCGGAAAGCGGACCTTCGCGCTGGTATCTTCCAACTCTCCGAATTGATCGAGCAGGCGTTTCGATTCCCGCTCGTTGAGTTCGAGCATTTTCCACAGCATATCGATGTCGGCCATCTCGAAGCTATAGACCGAGAGCTGCTGCTCCTCGGCCTGACGCACCTGACCATAGGTCCTATCGTCGCTCCAAAGCACGTCGTAGACGCTGTCCGTGTCTTGCAGGAACGACGCGATGCGTTCCAGGCCCAGCGTCAACTCCACCGAGACCGGCGCCAGATCGATTCCTCCGCACTGCTGGAAATACGTGAACTGGGTAATCTCGAGTCCGTCGAGCATCACCTGCCAGCCGATCCCCCAAGCACCGAGCGTCGGCGCCTCCCAGTTATCCTCCTCGAACTTCAGGTCGTGACGGCGCAGGTCGATGCCGAGCTTTTCCAAACTCTTCAGGTAAATCTCCTGAATGTCCGCTGGCGACGGCTTTAGAATCACCTGCCACTGGAGGTGCTTGTAAAGCCGGTTGGGATTTTCGCCATAACGCCCATCAGCCGGACGGCGGCTGGGCTGGACATATGCGACCCGATAGGGCTGCGGCCCGAGGACGCGCAGAAACGTCTCGGGACTCATCGTCCCGGCCCCGACCTCCACATCATACGGCTGCTGGATCACACAGCCGCGGCTGGACCAATAGTCGGTGAGCCGCGCAACGAGTTCTTGTAGGGTTTTGGCCGGCTTCATAATTTATTCGGAACCGAAATCAGAGCCGCGACCGTAAGGGAGCGGGGGCGTACCTCGTTGCTCTCCCGATCATGCTCCCGCTCCCTAACGGTCGCGGCTCTGATTACGTCAATCCCTCCAGCAGCGGGCGCGTGACTAGCTTGCGTTCCAGGTGCTTTTCGATCTCGTGTCCCAGGAACCGGCGCAGATCCTCGGCGCGGCTCTTGGTCCATCCTTCGTCGGGGATTTCGAGGAGCGAGCGTTCGAGCATGGAGCGCGCCAGTGTCCGCGACTCGCCGCCGAGCGTCCAACTGCCTTCGGCGCGGCAGAGTTTGCAGCGAAGGCCGTGCGACTCGTAACGGAACCAGGCGTTCTCGTTCGTCTCGATGGGACCCTGGCAGCGGGAGCAGGCGTCGAGACGCGGCAAAAAACCTCCCAGCGTCACGGCCCACAGATCGAAGTAGGTCAGCGGACGCCAGATCCGTCCCTTCCGCCGGATCTCGTTCATCACCAGCAGAACCAAGCGGAAGAACGGGTCGTTGGCCTCGCGCTCGGGAAGCAGTTGCTCGCAAAGCTCCGCGATATAGCTCGCGGCGACGCCTGCGTCGTAATCGCTCTGGGTCGCGAAGAACGACTGCACGATTTCGCAGGATTCCAGACGGACCAGATCGCGCGATTCCTGCTCGAAGTACCGCAGGCGCACGTGCGAGAGCCGTTCGAGCGAGGCTCCGAACCGCTTGACGCTGCGCCGGGCGTTGCGCGCCACTCCGCGAATCCGGCCGCCTCCCCGCGAGAGGAAACTCACGATCTTATCGGCCTCGCTCAGCGGATAGGTTCGCAAAATGATCGCTTCCGTCTCACGAACCGGCATCGAACGGGGGGACCTTCCCTCTTGCGCGCTTCGAATCTTCCGCCCGAAACATCAAAAAGTACCATAGAACCAATCGAGAGGGCAAACCGGCCGGAGTGGAGGTCGAGTCCCGGCGAGTCTATCCTTTTTTGACTCGGAGGCCTTTATAGCTGTCTTAGGCCATTCATAAATGCCTGAAAACAATGGTGGGCCTGGGCAGATTCGAACTGCCGACCTCCGGTTTAGGAAACCGCTGCTCTATCCATCTGAGCTACAGGCCCGGTCGTTTTATTGCTATTAGAGTAGCATAAGGAACGTATTTCAGCAGCGGACCCAACAACGATGCGGCGGCCCGCAAGTCTATCGCGCCACCGCTTTTCAGTCTCCAGTTTGATCCCTCGAAAGGCTCATCCGATTGAAGGGATTGTGCGGAAGCGAAAGGCTTTGTTATAGTCATTGGCGCAAGCTACGGCCAATAATTCAGAGTCGCTAAGGCTTTTGAGCTGAATCATGTGTGCCCTGTCACCGAAACTCTCGCCCGAGGCGTCCTCGGATTCGCTGGGGCTCCGTCTCTTTTCGCCCTCCCTCAATACCGATCAACTGATCGCCGGAATTGACAATTTCAGGTATGACATAAGCCTCAGCCCGAAGTTCGTTCAGTATTGCCAGGGATTGCTGCTGCAGTTGATCGTGAAGCATTCGAGCGCGGCGGAACTGTTGAAGAACTCGCCCGGACCGCCCAAGCCGGCCGCCAAGAAAGAATTCCGGGATCTGCTGCAGGACCTGCTGATCACCGTGTTGAACCACGCTAATGCGGAGAAAAAACCGCAATTGGAACTTCTGGCCCAGGCGGCGGTCTTCAAGTTTCTCATCCTGGAGACGCAAGCGCAATTTGCGGCGGTGATCGCCCAGGGCCGGGAGAAGCTGATCCTGTTCCAGCGCCCGGGCCAGGAACACAACAAGCGCGGCCATCAAATCCAGGAACTGCTGGCCGCATTTCAAGCCAGCAAGAAGATCGTCTTCCGCCGCATCGGTCAGGAGCTGATGGAGATGGTTTCCGACGCTCGCGGCGACGTGGTCCGCAAAACCCGCGACGCTCTTTTCGGCGCCGAGGCGTCCGAGTCGCTCGCCATCTTTTCCAATCCCCTGCTCTTCACCGAGGACGGCAGGAACGATTACGTCAATCTCGACCACTACGTGATGCTGGGAAATTTCCAGCGAGACCCCGACTACTTCGAAAAAGTGGATATCGAGATGAGGGCATTTATCCAATGGGCCGATTGGCCCTCAGAGGAATCGCGGGTCTATCACGCCCTGCAAGAAGCCTGCGCCGAGACGACCGCTCAGGCCGAGGAACTGCGGAAGAGGCAAGCTGAGCCGGCTCCCAAGCGGGGCTTCTTCGGGCGTGGATCGCGGTCGCAGGAGACAACCTTGCCGGAGGAGCTGGCAGCGAGAATGCACGACCTGGAAACGCGCCTGGAGGAGCAGATGGAATCTTTCCGGGCAGTAGCGGAGCCTTACAAAGTGAGGCTGGAGGAACTGGGTTCCGCTCCGGAAAACGCTCCGGTTCTGATCGATGTATTTCAGACTGAGCAGCGCCTCGCGGATGCGCGCAAGTCCGGCACCGACGCGAGGGAAATCGCCTCGATGGAATCCCGGTTGGAACGGCAAAAAAGGGCCCTCGATAGACTCTACGGCCAATTGTCCGACGCAGGAGTCTTTCCCTATATTCTGGCCGCCTACGAGACCGCCAAGATCTATCAGGACCTCTGCCCTCCCATCAACCCGCAACAGTTGAAAGAGGCGCTGGTCGATGCGGGAACGCGCAAGAAAGTGGCGCACCTCATCGGCGAATACCGCTTGCCGGCCTCCGCCGTGGAGACCGTGGAGCACGCCGCGACGTGGATTCGCAACGCCACCCAGCGCGAGGCTCGCCTGACCTTGGTCCGCTTCCTCCGTGACTACATGCGATATCAGCAGGACCTGCGCAAGTTCCGCCTATTCCAGAAGCTCCTCGATCAGATTCACTACCCCATGGATGCCAGGCATCGGGAGCTATCCGAGTTGAATCGCACCCTCTACGAGTTTCTGCTGGCGGAGGAAGAGAAGGGGCCCAAGGAGGGGAAAATCTCCAGCCACGTGATCCTGAAGGCCGACATCCGCGACTCCACCGCCATCACCGCCGAGCTGTTTTCGCGGGGGCTGAATCCGGCATCCTACTTCAGCCTGAATTTCTTCGACCCGGTTCACAAGCTGCTGCCCCGATACGGCGCATCCAAAGTTTTCCTGGAAGGCGACGCCATCATTCTGTCGATCATGGAGGCGGAGGGAAACTCGAGCCAGGCCTACTCGGTGGCGCGCACCTGTTCGCTGGCGCGGGATATGATCGAAGGCGTCCGCGCCGTGAACGACCGCGCGGCGAAGAAGAGCCTTCCGGTGGTCGAGCTTGGCATCGGCATCTCCTACCAAGCCGACGCCCCGATGTACCTGATGGACGGCGAGCGCCCCATCATGATCTCGAAGGCGTTGAACCAGTCGGACCGCCTCTCCGGATGCGGCAAGATGGCCAAGCAGGTGCTCTCGCATCACAACCGTTTCTTCAACGTCTTTGTGATGCAGTTGCTGCCCGGAGCCGAATCCAACGGCTCGGCCGAGGAATTTCTGCTGCACTATAACGTCGAAGGCATCGAGATCAACGACCTCGCCTTCGAGAAGCTCTGCCAGGAACTCTCCATGGCCAAGATCGAGCTGCAGTTCCCTCTTTACGGCGATCCCGAGACGGTGGAGCTTTATTGCGGCACGCTGCCGCTCGGCGGAACGTTCCAGAAACTGGTGGTGCGCAAGGGCCGCGTTCCCCAGCTCCACCCCAATGATTTCAAAGTGGTCGATTACACCGACCGCTACTACTACGAAGTCTGCTCCAGCAAGCCGCTCTACGATTACGTCAGCAAACAGCTCGGTTGGTGAAATCGGTTTCCTGGCAGAGAGAACGCAATCGCCAGCCGGGAAAGGAACCTCTGCGTTGAAGAAAATCTTTCCATTCGAATCGCCCCGGGAGCAGTACCACTGCGACGCGGCCGTCGTTTGGTGTTTCGATTTCCGCTTCGACCCGGTGTTTCGGAATTTTCTTCCGGAGATCGGAGTACGGAAATTCGATTCGATCCAGATCGCCGGTGGAGCCAAGAGCCTGGCGGTTCCGGGAAACGAACGGGATCGCGACTTTGTCGTGGAGCAGATCCGCAAGTCGATCCGGCTGCGCGGAACCGGGCGCGTCATCCTGACGCTGCACTCCGACTGCGGCGCCTATGGCGGGCTCGCTGCCACCTTTGGAGGCGACGCTCGGGCCGAGGCCGAACAACGCGAGCGTGAGCTGCGGCGCGCGGCGACGAGCCTGATCGATGCCATTCCGGCGCTTCGCGTCGATGCCTACTATGCCGACTTCGAAGGTGTCTGGGAGGTGGAATTGCCACGGCCGCTTTGAGCTTGACAGCGGCACGGCGGCCAGCGTACGTTTTGTCCGAGCCGCGACCGGAAGGGAGCGGGAGCGTTCGCCGAGTGCCACCTCAGCACGCTCCCGCTCCCTCACGGTCGCGGCTCGGATTGAACACTTATGACCCTGAAATCCGGCACACGTCTCGGTCCGTATGAAATTCTCTCCCTGCTCGGCGCGGGAGGGATGGGAGAGGTCTACAAGGCCCGCGACACCCGCCTGAATCGTATTGACGCCCTCAAGGTCCTTCCCGCGCATCTGGCCGAACGCGCCGAGTTGCGCGAGCGCTTCCAGCGTGAGGCCGAGACCATCGCCAGCCTCAAGCATCCCCACATCTGCGTCCTTCATAACATCGGCGAGCAGGACGGCATTCACTATCTGGTGATAGAGTATCTCGAAGGAGAGACGCTCGCCCAGCGGCTCGCCAGAGGTCCGCTGCCGCTCGATCAGGCGCTGCAATGGGCGGCGGAGATCGCCGACGCGCTCGATAAGGCGCACCGCAAGGAGATCACTCATCGCGACATCAAGCCCGGCAACATCATGCTGGTGAAAGAGGGATCGAGCTGGAGCACCAAGCTCCTCGACTTCGGACTCGCCAAGCTGAAGCAAGAGGCGCGGAAGCAAATACCGCTGGACTCGCAAGATCCCACGCCACCGCCGCAAGGCCCTAAGGACGCCCGGACCATCGAGGGAACCATCCTCGGCACGCTGCAATATATGGCTCCGGAGCAGGCTGAAGGAAAGACCGACGACATCGACGCCCGCACCGACGTCTTTTCGTTTGGCGCAGTTCTCTATGAGATGGTGACTGGCAAGAAGGCGTTCGAAGGTGGCAGCCCGGCCAGCATCATGAGCAAGATTTTGCAAGTGAACCCGGCGCCGGTCTCCTCGCTCCAGCCCCCAGGGAAAATGACGCCTCCCCCGCTGGACCATTTGGTGCAGACCTGTCTCGCCAAGGACCCCGAAGATCGCTGGCAGTCCGCCGCGGACATCTGCCGCGAACTGAAGTGGATCAAAGCGGGCGGAGGGCACGTGGAAGCGCCTGTCCTACCGGAAGCCCAGCCCCCCGCGCCCCCATGGCGGCGCTTCTTGCCTTGGTTCGCAACCGTAGCGGCAGTTATTTTCGGTGTCGCGGCGTGGCTATTGAAGCCGCCGCCCTACGCCCCGCAGCAGGTCTCGCGCTTCACGATCACGCTGCCGCAAGGCGACCGGCTGGCGGCGGGGAATAGTCCGGCGCTGGCGATCTCTCCCGACGGCAGCCGCTTGGTTTACGCGGCCGTGCGGGATGGGACGCAGCAGCTTTACTTACGCGAGATCGGGGCATTGGAAGCCAAGCCCCTCGCGGGCACGGAGGGCGGTATCGCTCCCTTTTTCTCACCCGACGGCCAATGGGTCGGCTTTTTCGCCGCAGGAATCATTAAGAAAATTTCCATCTCGGGCGGAGCGCCCGTGACGCTTTGTCCCGCCACTGGAGCCAACGCCGTCGGCGCTGTTTGGGGAACCGATGCCACGATCATGTTTCACTATATGAACGTCGGCGGTCTGTGGCAAGTGGCCGATGCCGGGGGGACGCCAAAGGAGATTACCCTACCAGACTCCAAAAAGGGAGAGATCACGCACCGCTGGTCCCAGTTCTTGCCGGGGGGGAAAGCGATATTGTTCGCTGCTTCATCGAGCTCCGGCAATTGGTCCGGTGCTAAAGTGGCAGTCGGGATGCTCGGGAGCGCGGAGCGGCGGGACCCTGGAATTGGAGGCTCGCGCCCAACCTATGCGCCCTCGGGACATATAATCTATGCCCAAGCGGGAACCCTAATGGCCGCACCGTTTGATGCTCGGCGGATGGAGTTGGGAGGGACGGCAGTCCCAGTCCTGGAACTGGTTTCTCAATCCGTTAACACGGGAGCCGTTCAATACAGCTTTTCCGCCAACGGTTCGCTGGTTTATGTTCCTGGGGGAATACAAGGAGCGCAAAGCTCGCTCCAGTGGGTTGACCGGAAGGGGGAGGAACAGCCATTGAAAGTGGCGGCTCATGCTTATCGTAATCCTCGAGTTTCTCCCGACGGAAAGCGCATAGCAATTGAGATTGATGACCTGGGAGGGCAGGTTTGGACTTACGATCTGAGCCGGGACACGTTAACCCGGTTGACCTTTCAAGGAGGCAACAACAGTCTCCCGGTGTGGACGAGCGACGGGAAGCGGATCGCATTCCAGTCCAGCAACGGAGGGCCGCTAAATCTGTTCTGGCAACCCTCCGACGGCAGCGGATCGCCGGAGCGGCTGACCGGCGGAGAGTTTTTTAACCCTGCTCCGAGTTCCTTTTCCTCCGACGCGCAATTGCTGGCGTTCAGCGATAACAACTCCACCACCGGCCGGGACGTCTGGGTGCTGCGGCTGAGCGACCGAAAAGCGCAATCGTTCCTGAAGACACCGGCGGAGGAAAGCGCGGCGAAATTCTCGCCCGACGGGCGCTGGTTGGCCTATTCCTCCGATGAGTCGGGCCGCCGCGA
>ORMF012208560.1_pt1 | contig 40490 bp, 37 predicted proteins | sample 1779871 | NCBI WGS metagenome assembly ORMF01 (sample SAMEA104232316, study PRJEB22302) | groundwater metagenome | biome: forest; feature: aquifer; material: groundwater | place: USA | collected 2011-08-07 | depth 5.4 m
CCAGAAATGCGGGAGATACCACCAGCCAGGTCAGCATTACCCGCCGCGAAAAATCTGCCGACGTCTTGGTAAGGAATGCCATGGCCAATACCAAAGCAAAAACCGCCATCCATACCGCAATGATCTCGCCTATTTCACTTTTGATTGAGTTGATACGCCAGGAGCCATAAATCCCGCGCGCCTGCCCAACCGCATAGAAGCATAGGGCTGCAATAACAGCAACCTCAAGCTGATATTTGCCGAAGGGAACTTCATAAAACAGGGCGGCAAGGTAAAGCGATCCGACCACCAGAGCAGCATCAACAAGCCGCTGCAGCACCGCGATTCTCGACGTATGTGGGCGAATATATCCGTTGGACACAGCGGCACCTTTCCTGGGTTCAAATCCTCAAACGTTTTAAATCCGCCTCGACCATCATCTTGATCAGCGTCTCCAAATCCGTCTTCGGCTTCCAACCCAGCTTGGCCATTGCCTTGGCCGGGCTGCCGAGCAACACATCCACTTCGGCAGGGCGGAAGAGCCTTGGATCAACCACCACATAGTCCTCATAGTTCAAGCCAGCGTGCGCAAAGGCAATCCGGCACATATCCCGCACGGTGGTGGTGATGCCGGTGGCAATCACATAATCATCGGCCTCCGGTTGTTGCAACATCAGCCACATGGCTTCCACGTAATCGCCCGCAAAACCCCAGTCACGCTTGCTGTCAATGTTGCCCAAGCGCAGCTCCTTTTGTTGTCCCAGCTTAATGCGCGCCACGGCATCGGTTACCTTGCGCGTGACGAACTCAATGCCGCGCAACGGAGACTCATGGTTGAACAGGATGCCGCTGGAGGCATGCAGCTTGAAACTTTCGCGGTAGTTAATGGTTATCCAGTGCCCATAGAGCTTGGCGACACCATAGGGGCTGCGCGGATAGAACGGCGTGTTTTCGTCCTGGCGCTCGGCTTGAATCAGCCCAAACATTTCGCTGGTAGAGGCTTGGTAGAAACGTATGCCTGTATCCACATCACGGATGGCTTCCAGGCATTTGGTGACCGCCACGCCATCCACTTCGGCAGTCAACACCGGCTGCTCCCAGGATGTGGCCACAAAGCTTTGTGCGCCGAGATTGTAAAACTCACTGGCCTGCGAAATTTTAAGCGCGCGTGTAATCGAGCCTTGATCGGTGAGGTCGCCATTGATCATCCGCACATCGTTCTCGATGCCCAGTTCGCGCAAACGCCACAAGGTATCGCTGGCACGGCGCGCCATCAATCCATACACCTGATAACCTTTTTCCAGAAGCAACTTGGAGAGATACGCGCCATCCTGTCCGGTGATACCGGTAATTAAAGCCTGCTTAGCCATGTTGAATTTTCCCTGCCCAGTATTGAAGTGTTTCTCTTAATGTTTCATTGAGCTGCCTGCGCTGAAACCAGCCAGTTTGCTGTTTGAGTTTGCGTGCATCGCAAACCAGGCGGCGCTGTTCGGCAGGCCTGAATCGCGCAGGATCGATAGTAATTTTGGCCGAAACCCCTGCAATGCCGATCAGCAAGGCAAGAATCTCGGACATCTTGTACTCCTCTCCGGAGCCAATGTTATAGGTTTCTCCAGACACGCCCTTATGGAGTAATGCAAGATAAGCCTCCGCAATATCACGGACATCGGTAAAGTCTCGCGTCACCTCCAAATCCCCCACCAGTATCTCCGGTGCGTGCAGCCCAGTGGCAATTTCTGCAACCTGCTTGGCAAAATAGGAAACCGCAAAACTTTCCGCTTGCCCGGGGCCAATATGGTTAAAGGGGCGCGCCATCACCACTTCAAACGGGCCGGTTTGCGACCACTGGTAACACAGTGCCTCTGCGGCAATTTTACTGACTGCATAGGGATTACGCGGGCGCAGTGGCTGTACCTCGCGAATTGGCAAATCCTTCTCTGCCACCAAACCATAAGTATCCGCCGAGCCAACGTACAATAAGCGTCCTTTAAACCTTGCAGCCGCCAATGCTTGCAGCACATGGAAGGTGCCAAAGAAGTTGACTCGAAAGGTCTCTTCGGGGTCGGTAAATGAAGTGAGCACATGGCTTTGCGCCGCCAAGTGAATCACAGCATCGGGCTGGATATGGCTGAATACATTATCCAGCGAGGCTCGATCGGTAATGTCATATTGCGCATCCGCGCCGACTACTTCAAAGGAAGATAGCCAAGCCGGACTTAGCACCGCCGCCTGCAGATGTTGCCCAACAAAACCATGTGCACCAGTAATGAACAATCTTTTCTTAGTAGTCATTTTCAACAGAGCTCACTGGTTCGATGTATTCCGATTGCCCCCTTGATATTGAAGAGAAGGCTCGGGAACGGCGAAATCTAATTTTTTAAAGTTCACTATTACGGACGCTGAATAAGTATGTCATCGCGAAAATAAGCCGTTAACCGCGAGCGAAGCGTGGCGGGAAGCGACGTGGCGATCCACGACTATGTGGTCTTCGTGGCTTTCTGGATTGCTTCGCTGCGCTCGCAATGACGGTCCTGGGCTTGTTCAGCATTTCCTTCCTTTATGAGAGCCGGGCAATGCCGCCCGTAATTGTCATCGAAGCGGACGATGTCATCCTCCCCTAAATAATGCCCTGACTGAACCTCGATAATTTCCAGATCGACTTGCCCGGGGTTTTCCAACCGGTGCGTAACACCCAGCGGAATATAAGTGGATTGATTCTCCGTTAAGATGAATACCTTGTCTCCGCAGGTAACTTCTGCCGTGCCACGTACAACAATCCAGTGCTCGGCGCGATGATGGTGCTTCTGCAAGGAAAGACATGCCCCCGGTTTAACAACAATCCGCTTGACATGGAATCGCTCACCGGAATCAATGGAGTCGTAATAGCCCCAGGGTCGGTAAACTTTCCGATGGTTGGCAGTATGTGGCCGATTTGCCGATTTCAGGTTGGCAACAATTTTTTTGATTTGCTGTGTCTTGCTCTTGCGCGCCACCAACACCGCGTCTGAAGTCTCGACCACAACCACATCATCCAATCCGAGGCAAGCAACCAGCCGGCTATCGGCAAGCACCAAACAATTGCTGGTATCTTCCAGCAACACATCACCTTGAATGGCATTGCCTGATTCATCTTTGCCAGACACATTCCATACCGAGTCCCACGCACCCACGTCCGACCAGCCGGCGCCCAGTGGCACCACGCATGCCTGAATACCCAGCTCCGGCGTGCCATTAAGATGTTCCATGACGGCGTAGTCGATCGAGTCCGACGGACAGTCTGCAAAATCCTCTTTGTCGATACGAACGAAATCAGCGTCCCGATATGCGTGCGCATAGGCCGCTTCACAAGCCTTGGCCATTTGCGGATTAAAGTGATGTATCGCCTTCATCCAGATGCTGGCCTTCATCATGAACATGCCGCTGTTCCACAGATAGCCACCATCCGCCACATAACGCCTGGCCGTATCGTGGTCAGGCTTTTCAACAAAGGCGGCAATCTTGCGCACTTCCGAGCCGGGCAAGCTATCACCAAGCCGAATGTAGCCGTAGCCAGTCTCCGGTCTGTCCGGAACAATGCCGAAGGTGACCAATACCCCTTGCATGGCTTCGGCAAGGCCGGCATCCATGGCTATATGAAATGATGCTCGGTCACGAATCACGTGATCGGCCGGCATAACCAATAAAATTGAATCTCTCGTTTGATCAGACAGTGCCGCCAAGGCCGCCAGAGTTAAAGCGGGTGCTGTGTTACGCCCAAACGGTTCGAGCAACAGGGTTGGGTTGGTGCAGCCGATCTCGCGCAGTTGCTCGGCGGTAATAAAGCGATATTCTTCATTGGAGACAACCAACGGATTCTGTGCCACCGGCAAAGCCCCGGTAAAACCAAACATGCGCGCCGCAGTAGCCTGCAACATGGTTTCTTTGCTGGTCAGAGAAAGGAGCTGCTTGGGATATTTCTCCCGTGAAAGCGGCCACAAACGGGTGCCGGAGCCGCCAGAAAGAATCACCGGCTGGATAAAAGCGGGGAGAATATTTTTTGTCATAGAAATAACCATTCACCCTGAAAAATCAATTGTCGGTATCTACACATCTTGTAACCCACTGTTTTATTTCCCTCTCTACACGTTGGATCGATCGCCCCCTCTCCCGCTTGCAGGAGAGGGTGTGTTTTACTTTTGCACCCTATCGCGGTATAAAGCGCAAGTTGTGTAAATACCCATGCCCTCGGGGGGTTGGAAGAAGGGTTGTGGTGATGGTTTGCAATCGTGGCGAAACCATCTGTTGTTATATTTTGGAAACCTCAATAGAGCCCCCGCTATTTACCGGCCAATTCCACTGCCTGCCGGATTTTTTTCTTAAACGCCGGAACATCCCACTCCGATGCATGCTTAACCAGTTTTTCAGCATCAAAATTTGCCCGTTCAAACCGGCCTATGGCCTCTATCAAAGCCTCTGCCGTCTGTTCATGAAAGAACACGGCGGTTGGCGGCGCACTACCCTGCCCGATCGTCTCCTCCTCGACGGGCACCATCGTTTCTGTTATCCCGCCTTTTCCAAGGCAGATTACAGGAGTTCCGCTTGCATTGGCTTCCAGTGGGATCAGCCCATATTCGAGAAATGGGGTAAAAACCACTGCTCGCGCTTCGCCATACTCCCGCGCCAGCGTTTCGTCGTTGACTGCCCCCAGAAAACTGATATTCGGTTTGGCCATCGCCCTAAGGCGTGATTCTTCGATACCTGTGCCGATAATTTTCAGCGGCAAGCCGAGACGGTTAAATGCCTCGATAGCATAGTCCACCCGCTTCCATTGCTCAAGCCTGGAAACGATAAGAAAATGCTCCTTCTTTTCTGCCGCAGGCCGAAAGCTATTCAGATTGATCGGGGAATAAATAATGTCGGATTCCCTGTCGTAGGTCACACGGATATGCTCCCTGGATGCATCAGAAATCGCAATAAAGCTGTCCACCCGCTGTGCCGCCTTATAATCCCTCTTGCGGAGATATGGCAAGAATGGCTTCACCAGCCTTGCCTTCCAGCCTGAACCGAAATACTCATCAAACTGCCAGAGAGCTCGCGTCGGTATATAGCAATAACAAATATGTCTGCCGTTCGGTACACGAACATACTTTGCCACCGTGGCGGACGAACTGAGCACGACATCATACTTCCGCAAATCCAGTCTCTCCATCGCGTGGGTCGCAAGCGGGAACGACCACCGGAACGCATCCATGGTGCGAACGAATGGATTCAGCCATGTCGTCCTTATACGACGTTCTCTGAAATAAGGTTGAGTGGCCTCGGGATTGTAGGCGAGCGTATAGACGTCCGCTTCCTGAAACTCCTCGCACAGGTACTGAAACACCCGCTCAGAACCGCCAATTCCGCAAAGGTAATCGTGGACGATCGCGATCTTCATTCCGGCCCTTATTTCCGGACAACCTCAAGATTAGGCAGCGGGAAAACCAAATTGGATTGCCTGTACTTTTCTTGCCCCTGGAAGAACTTTCTGAAATGCCATGGCAAGACTATCAAATAGTCTGGGGTTTTCGACAGCAACTCTGCTTCCGGAATGATGGGTATCCATGTCCCTGGTGTATAACACCCATACTTTTCGGCATTCACTTCACCAACAAAAGTGATGTCTTTTTCTGTCAGCCCGCAGTATTGCAGCAGCACATTGCCTTTCGTTGAAGCGCCCAGCGCGGTGACCGTTTTACCTTGAGCATGCGCACTCTTGATAAATGCCAACAAATCATTTTTTGTTTTTTCTACCCGTGCTGCAAATGCCTGATAGGGGGCAAGCGTGCCCAACCCCTGCTCGCTTTCCAGGTCGAGAATCTTTTGCACGGCTGGGACAATGCTCGAATCTCCATTTGCCTTCGCTACTGTTATTGAAAAGCTGCCCCCATTAACGTCGTTTAACTCAACGTCAACAATTCTGAAACCAACCTTATCCGTCATCCATTTGATTTGCCGCAGCGCATAAAATTCAAGGTGCTCATGGCAAACCGTATCGTAGGAATTCGTCTCCAGCATCGTTGGCATATAGCTCTGCTCAAATACCCATACGCCGTCATCTGCGAGCACGTCATACACTTGCCGCATAAAACCTGTAGGGTCTTCCAGGTCGTAGAACATGGAAAATGAAGTGACTACTTTTGCTTTTTTCCCGGGGAAGCGTTCATTCACCAGCGCAGAAGAAAAGAAATCCGGGATCAACTGAATATGCGGCGGGTAATAACTGTGAAATTTGACGCCGGTCGGGTCAATACCCACCAGAACCGGGCCGGAGGATGGATAAGCCTGCAACGTGGTGCTGTCGTTGCTGCCAATATCAATTACCAGATCGCCTTTGCGCAACTCAACCTGCCCGAGGATTTTTTTAACCTTGTTGTGCAGATGCGCCACCATGCTGGCATTAAGGCCGGAGCGATAGCCATAGTTCTCGCCGTACATCTCACCTAAATCATAGGAATGTTCAAGCTGCAAAAGGCCGCAGACATTATCTCCCCCCATGCATTTCACCAGACGCAACGGGCCAGTTGTAACCTTTGCTCCCTTCTCACGCGGGAACACCCCGGTGAGCATTTGCTCCCCCAAGTCCAGAACCCGTTCCAGATGTGTATTGCCACAAATCCTGCATTTCTCGACTTTCTTGTACATTGCTTTCCGCCCTTGCAGTTCTTGACCACGCCGATAGTGTGTTCATTTGGCGAGCACACTGGACTTGGTTCGGTTCTTCGCGCGCTCCACTTCGTTGATAACACCTTTGTAGCGGTAATCTATAACCTCATAGCGCACCAGTCAATCATTCTGAATGCATAGATATATATAGATATAGACAGGCAATGCCAAAAGATATAGGCCGGGTGGGATTGTCACACGCGGTATCACTATGCCCCCTGGATTACAATTACTGAAAAAATAAGGCTGTAGTTCGAAGCGAGTGCCACAGTAAGCGAAACCCACTACTCCGTCATTCCGGCGAAGGCCGGAATCCAGCAAAAACAATATCCCGCGAAGCGGGCAAAACCCATTATCGACCCGCTATGTGGGAATTTTTCAAGTTAACTGGATTCCGGCCTTCGCCGGAATGACGGCTGCTATAAAGGTACCTGTCATGAATTACGTAAAGCTCATAAGCGCTCAAATATGGCACCTTAATGCCGAAAGTTCACAATAACCCACGAATAACATCACACGTTTGACTTACACATCGCTCCCAGGTAAAAGTGCGCGCCTGCTCGTAACCTTTGCGCCGAAGCTCTTCTTGCAACTCTTCATTCATCAGCAACCCTAATAACTTCGACGCAATATCCTCAGGCCGATGCGGATCGCAATAAACCGCCGCATCCCCGCAAATCTCAGGCAGAGAAGCCGCGGTCGATACCAGCACCGGGCACCCCGCAGCCATCGCCTCCAGCGGCGGCAATCCGAATCCCTCATACAAAGACGGGAAAACCAAAGCATCGGCATGCGCGAAATACTGTCGCAACCTTTCGTCATCTACGTACCCCGTAAACTGTACGCGCCCACCCAACCGCCCGGCCTCCTTGGCGACAATTTCGTCACCGGTAATAAAGCCTTCTTTTTTTCCGACAATAATTAGATCATGGGGAATTTTGTCGCAGATCGAGCCAAACGATTTTACCAGTGCGTTTAGATTTTTGTGCGGCTTCACGTTTCCCACGTAAAGAATATATTTACCCTGATAGGGTTTGACACTTGGTGGGATGTGGAACCAGGCATCGGCCACTCCAAGATGAATGGGATAAATCGGTTGTGCACCTTCGCCTGTAACCCGGATTAATTCGTCCTTGGTAAACTGAGAAATTGTCATGATAGCCGCAGCACGACGACGTACAGCACCGAACATGATTTTTGCATACAGCCGCTTGTGCAATCCGCCAACCAGATCGGGCATCGCCAAGTGGAATAGGTCATAGACCGTTACCAGCATTTTGCCCTGATAAAGCAGCGGAACATTGTAATGTGTCGCCCAATATAAATTGGTCTCTTTAGGAATTTTTCTTACAAACTCCAACTGTTCTGCTAGTGAATACATCGATCCCGTTGCCTCTACCAAACGAACATTGCTGAGATTCGCCACATCTAGCGTTGACAAGACCACCTTGTCTCCCAGTAGACAAAACTCCTTCTCAGGAAAAGCCGCTATCACCCCTGGCAACGTATTCCTGATATAAGTTCCCATTCCAGATGTATTTAGCCATCTAGCATCAATTGTGATCAATTAGAGTTTCCGCTTGAAGAAGTTGCTGGCGTATTGATTGCACGAAATTTACAGACGGCCAACAAGAGCCCAGCATTGAGCCAAAAGAAGAAAAGCATATGAGTTGGATAGGTCATACCACCAACTAACATCCCAAGGAAAGACAGATAAGCGCCCACAAAAACAACAAATAATTCATTATTTGAAGACAACAATCTGTTTTTCATGAATTTATACGACAACCATAATAAGGAAAGAATTGTCATGAAATAAAATATAAAACCGATGATGCCAGTTTCAACCAAAACATCTAAGAATTGATTCGAGGTGGTTGCTTCATGCACATAACTAAAATCTAAATTTCCTGCACCGACTCCCACCAATAAATTTGCGAGTGATGCGCTAGCGGAATCGAAACCATGTTGATAGTTCATCAATCTTATGTCTGTAGTCCAATCATTACTAGTCCCAGTCGAACCAACCCGATCAACGACAGTAACAAATATCGCCACTATGTTTTCGCCGACATACAAAATACCAGCCGCTATCAATGCAACGACCACAAAGACTATTGGCAGATAATTTTTTATGCGTATCTTCCGCTTTACACCACTAATTTTTGTAACTAGGAGCAAGCCCAAAATTTCAACAAAAAAACCAAGCAAACCACCTCTAGACTGACTCATCACCTGTGCAAACAAAACGATTAAGAGACCAAATAGGCAAAGCAACTTCGTGCCAGCTTTCTGATGCTGAAAAAACGCAACCGCCAAAATAAAACCAAAGGGCAGAATCAGATATTGGGAAAACTCATTCGGCTCTGTAAAAAACCCGCGTGCGCGCGCGACCAAATTGTATGAGGCAAGATCACCAGCACCATTTTGGGCAAACTGCGCGCCCCCATCAAATTGATGAATAATCCCAAAAATATCGGGAGCAGTAAAAAATAGATAAACATCCAACATGCCAACAACTGAAAAAAATATTCCCGAATAAATAATTATCTTCAAATAAAGGCCAAACTCTTTTTGAGTATATCTTTGTGAAAAGACAAAAAAAAGTAAACTCATAGCAAGCACTAGAGCCGATCTTTGCTGCCACATGGCAGAATCAATTGCATTCAGACCGGAAAGTAAGACTGCAATAACATAGCCCGCAGCAAGGGACAAGGACGGGGATATTAACAGAACCATATTTCTTTTAAAGGGACTGTTGAAGCACATGGCAAAAACAAAGGCAACTAGCGAGACCTCCCATAATCTGATATTGCCACCGCCGGCACCTCCTAAGGATATTGCCCCTAAGCCTGTTGATATCACCAATAGCCCATAGATGCTCAAAAGTGTAGAGACCTTGCCCCTGTATACCGTAACACCAAACGCGCGCATTATGCGGACTCATTCAACTGTGCCGCAAGACAGTTTTTCTCGAATTGCATGGGGTACTGCCTATTAGTTTGGGGGTAATTCATTTTTTTCGAAATTAACTCTTTCCATTTCTACCACCAACGGCATGTTCCGCACCTGGGTGTGAATTGATCCAATATATTCACCAAGGACTCCAATAAAAAAAGCCTGAATTGCCCCAAAAAAGAATATGCCAATAAGAATTGGTGCTATCCCTAATTGGAATGAATCCCAATAAATCAGCTTAGCTACAAAGAAAAATAACGCCACTATTAGGCTCAATAACGCAAGAAGAAAACCGCTCATTGCCATTAGACGCAGCGGGATTTTGGAATGATTGGTAATACCAAGCCATGCAATGTCGTACAAAGTATAAAAATTATTTTTTGTAATCCCTCGCTGCCTCTGCGGTTGTTTAAATGGGATCGTTGCAATGGGGAATCCAATTTCGCATAACAACCCCCTAAAGTACGGGTAAGGATCTTGGATGCTTCGTAGAATATCGACTACGGCGCAATCAAATAAGCCAGCACCAGTCGCATTTTGCACCAATGGCACCTCAGATATCCGCGCTATCAAACGATAGTAGGCCTTTCGTAGCCAAAACATGATTGCAGATTCTTCGCTTTCCGGCTTAACCGCCAGCACGATCTTATAACCTTGCTCCCATTTTTTAATGAATTCAGCAACCATCTCCGGCGGGTCTTGCAGGTCAGAAGCAATCAATACACAGGCATCACCCCTAGATTGCAGAATGCCATAGTACGGTGATCTGATATGCCCAAAATTTCGCGCATTGACTATAAGCTTTAATCGTCTATCATGCTCCGCGATTTCCTTAATCTTTCTGACGGTCCCATCTGTCGAGCAATTGTCAATACAAATGTGCTCATAGTCATATGGTTGTGCCGCCATTACTGCAGCAACACGCTGATATAGCTCTTTGATGTTATCTTCTTCGTTGTAACAAGGTGTCACGATACTAATCAGTTTATTTTTCGCTGACATATCAGTCATTGTTTATATACCCAGTAATTCATTAATAGCCAACTTAGCATTACGCTCGGCGGAATACATAAAGCCTGTCCAAGGAACGGGCCGAGTTGAAAATACTTAATTGATACTTCCAGACCAACTGCATTTACCAAATACACAGCGCCATATGCTGCAACAAACTTACCAAAAATACCCAGTCCACCCCTCGATTTAAAAACCAATCGCCCAATACTAAAATAATTAAAGGTCACGCCCGCAACGGTTGCGGTAAGCAATGCAGCTAAATATGGAACATTAAATATTATTAAGGTTACATAAATTGCGTAGCCTACAACTGTATTAATCAGCCCAACGCCAATAAATTTCACTATGTGCTGGATGCGCCAACCGCCTAAGGTATCGGTGCTATTCATTACCAACGACCTCAGATGAGGCTACTCCTAATACAACACATGCCGGTCGGTGCAGAAAGAAGTGCACTGATCAATATAATATAAGTACTCCGATCCGATGGAGTTGACGGTTCGTTTTCTGATGGCAGCCATTAATAATTTCCTATAAAATATTTCAAATTAATTGCTCAAAAAAGACGAATTTTTCTCATCAAATCAGATTTCATACAATCGTGATTGATTTGCTGATATTTCTCAAGGTGACCAGACCAATCCGGCTGCTTAATATAAGCATCAGCATGACTCTTCTTTAACAAAACAATATCGTCAGCATAATACAAGGTTTGGTATTTATTATTCCCATTAAGCTTTTTTAGATTAATGGCTATAGTTTCATCGCTACAATTTAAAACCTCCCAAAATACCGTATTTAAATTTACTAAAATGTAGTCATATTCCATTTTTTCAATTTCACCCGGCTGAAAATCCCCAGTTACAAAACAATTGCTCCTATAGCAAATCCAAGGGCTACTTACGCCCCCAGTTAACATAGAAGATTTGGGGGGTATGAATTCTTCTTCAACTGATTTTAATGTGCTAAAATTTTCAATTGGAAATAAATAGTATGACCATACTCGTATGTTCATTTGAAGAACAACAATAACAGCGATGCTGGCCACCACTGAAACCAATACTATTTTGGCACGAAATTTTTCGTTTACTAAAACATACGATTCATACGATGACCACACAACGAATACGAACAAAGCCACCATGTAGTGCTTGGAGTAATCTAAGTATGGTTGCACAGCAATTAATGTATACCCCAACACACTTAAGCCGGGGAGCAGATATATCAGCGAACTCTTCTTCCAAAATGGCAAAAAACCAACACATGAAAGAATAATGAATAAGCTTGCAAACTTCCTCATCCACCATCCATTAGCTATAAGCAAATGAGGGTGAATTATGCTATTTACGATAATCTCGCCCATACTATTACCAAGATTACCAAAAGAAAATTTCAGCAACCCAAGCTCTTCCGTAGATGTTGCAAATGAAGGCATCACAACATGAGTAACCATCCAAAACCAACCTAATGAAAAAACACTCAGCCAAATAAATTTGGCTTTTTTTGTAAATAATGCCATTAGAATTCCATACAGAATCCCTACCAGCATCATGTCTTCTTTGACCAGAAAAGTTGAGCAAAACCAGAACACTGCCCAGTAATATCTGTTTCTTGAAATACTTAATATGGATAACCCCAAGAATGGCAAAATTAGATCACTATCCCAAATCTCGGGAGAGATTAGATTTGATATAAACGTTGGATGCAGCGCGACTAGCAGCAAGAATAGATTCTTGTGCCAATTCGATATGTCGTATCGATGATCACTGTCGATCAGACGCCACAATATAACCAGGAAGCCACCGTAGCAGACAAATTTCCAACTAAATATCAGTAAGCTCGGGCCAAGGTAATATAAGGGTGAAATTAGAATATAGATAAAATTGAAATGGTAATTAAAACTATTTATCCACCCCTGCCCCATCGCGTAGATGAGGGTGCTGTGATCGATTAAAATACTACGCAACACACGAAAAGCAACTAAAGTGTCATGAGAATATTTATGACTGCTAACCCTTGCCAGTAGTAATACAAAAACTAATACAATAGAAGACAATAGCCCCAAATTCTTTCGAACTGTGAAATTTAATTGGTTGTTCAATTGGATAAGTTTCATTATATTTTTACTGTATTTATAGTCGATGCAAGGGTTACTGCACTCGACTTCCAAGAGCGAATGTTCGCAGAATTTGTCTTTGCTCTCATTTTTGGTTGAGGCAAGGCTTTTAGAATTCCATCCTGAATACCCTCTGCCGTTGGAACGATGTAAATCACATTTTCCCCACCCGCTTCTCGCAATTCCGGAGTATCAGAAGCCACCACCTTAGTCCCACAGGCGCGTGCTTCAGCTACCGGCATCCCGAATCCTTCATAAATCGAAGGAAAAATAAAAATATCCGCCCCTGAATAGAGCGGGGCAAGCTGATCATCCGGGACATAGCCTAGCGGGATGATTGAGTCAGCCCCAGATAGGAGCGCAGCCAAACGCTGATCCTTCCAACCACGCCCACCCACAAGAACAAGCTTGTGTTCGCTCAGCAATCCTTGCTTTTTCATACCCAAAAAAGTGTGAATCAACAGCTCTAAATTTTTTCTCGGTTCCCACGTAGCAACTGCAAGCAGATATGGGCCTGACAACGCATGCTGTAACAATACCTCTTGAACACGTGCCTCGGACTGCGGGCTGAAAGAAGCATCGATAGCAGGATAAACAATGGCATCTGCAGCGCGACCGAATAAGCTAAATAGCCGATCAGACGACCCCCTCGAAATAGCTGTCACCGCATTAGCGCGCGCGACATCTTTTTTGAAAAACAACCTGAATGCCCATCGATGCGTAATGCTCATCGTCTCGGGAACAATCTTGAAATTCAAGTCATAAACCGTTATCACGGTTTGCACCGTACAAGGCAGTTGAGGCAAGAATGTCGCAGCCCCCCAAAACACATCCAGGTTATCTTTCTTGCACAAGAAACCACATCGGTACTTAATCCACAATACTGGCTTCATATACTTGGCTAATGGAGACTTGTCCAAGCGCAGAACCCAACGTTCAGACAGTACGGGCATTTCAAACGGCACCGAGCTATACACAAAAAATTGCGCGGTAGGCAACGCCCTGTCCAGTTCACGGCAGAGTTCACACACATATCTTCCAACTCCTGTTTGTGCGCCCTGAAGTGCTCGCCCATCAATGCCTATTCTCATGATTTTTTACAAACCAACCAATTGCCTTAATGCTAAATAAACATACGTCTTATATATCGCACAGAGGCCATCACCCACTTCGAGCGTCCCAACTTTCCAACTGCAAACAACATTACTGGATGATAACTATATGAGCGCAGTTTACCTACCAACATATTCCATTCATCCCGACCTTCAACTTTGTTAGCTAACCCAGCCAAAAAATACCATTTATGCTCTCTTCGCATAATGGATTTAAATGCTTCACGAACGCTATTATCAACGAACAAATGATCCGCCAACATTTGGTAGCCATTCAAGTCGATCAAATACCTTCTCGCGATACCGTTAGCCATAAAACTATCATTGAAAAGTCTGGTTGATATCAAAGAGTCTTGAATGTACATCACTTTTCCACCATTTTGCGCAATGAAGAACAGTTTATAGACATGTGCATAATTGCTGCCCATAAAAATCTCATTATTGCCAATCCGATCCCAATCGTCGCGGCGAACAATGATTGAACTTATGTAGCTAAACAATGCCCCCAGTGATTGAGCAGATTTTAAATATCCAAGCAACACCGAGTTATCAGAAAAATCAAAGACACCATCTTCATGTTTATTCGGAAGCCAATAACTACGCGATATTTCGTTGAGGCTCCGGTCGCAATCAGTTCTATTGCATAGGTATATTGCATGTCCGAATTTAATTTCATCCAAAACCCGCCGAATAGCACCCGGTCGCAGCACATCATCACTGGACAATAGCCAGCAATAATCCCCGCTAGCCAGTCCAACCGTTCTGGCTAAATCCATATCTATTCCCCCTTTTTTTTCAAACTTTTCATAGAAAAGCTTGGGGAACCTTGGTTGATAGCGCCTGACAACCTCTTCCGTATTATCCGTCGAAGCACCATCCCCAACGACGATTTCCACATCATCGCCAGCCTGCCCTATGATGCTTTCGAGCGTCTCCCCAATAAATTCGCCGAAATTGTAGGTTGGAATACAGATGGAAAGTTGAGTCATCTCAGATACCATTCCTCAACAGTTGCTTGATTCGATGTTTGATAAGTCATGCATGATCTTCCATATTTTTCCTCAAAATCGTCCCAGACACATTACCGGGTTTACAACAGCTCGTCGTCTACCCCATGATTTTTTTTGCCCCAAAACAGGACTGTGCTTTGCGAACCATCCGACCGACATTTCTCACCAACCGCACCAAAAATATGGGCATAAGCCATCTGGGGAGGCACATGATCCAAAACAACCAATCGTTCTTATAGTAACGGTACATCAGGTCGAACACCCTGATTTGATCATAGTCATCACGCAATTTCATATAAAGCATGTGGGGTATTACAAAATCAGCGAGAACTTTGTGCTTAGCATGGAATACGGCATCCTTTGCATACCCTTTACCCAGCAGCGCTTCAAATATCAAAGAACTTCCGGCTAAGAAAAACTTGTGCCAATCATAATCCCCTGAGCTTTCGCTACGATTACAAACGATAGGCACAGAAATATATATAGCTCGACAATTTCCCTGCGCAACACCTGCATATACCGCATACATAAAGGGGAATCCGTAATCGATAAATGCCCAGTATTCGTCATGAGTCAATTTGAAGAACATGGCTCTATTAATCACCACCGACGAGATATAACCTAAATGCAGATTAAAACGCTTCAGCAATTCATTCTGATCTTCAAATGCCCGATCTTCGCCAATATGCAAGCCATCATTTTTTTTCTTAAAGGAAAAACTTTTATCCCATACCGAATAGTTGCATATTACCAAGCCATATCCGGACTTGATTTGTTCCAAAACTCGCTCAATGGCCTCGGGCTCCATTTTGTCGTCATCACCGAACACCCAGATATATTCGCCTGCGCCCATTGTAGCAACGGCGTAAATATTCCTATCCCCACCGATGTTTTTCTCATTCCGATGGGAACGAATCCAGGGATGCGTGTCTTGGAATGCCCGGATAACGTCTCCAGTGCCATCCGTGCTGGCATTATCCGAGATGACAATCTCGATCTCACGCTCATGTCCGGCAACTGAGGCCAAGACAGAGCTTAAGCATTCTTTTAAACATTCAGAGCGGTTGTAAGTGGGAATGCATATAGACAATGTAACAGTCATGAAATCCTCTCCAAAAATAGTCTGCTATACCGTCCGCGGGTTATGCTTCGGAAGCAAAACAACACGTTCAGATATTTTCCCCGATTCGCGATTCCTCGCGCATAGTGTGAACATCCACTCTCTTTGACTGCCTACCGAAGGACTGACGCATCTTCCTAAGTAGGTTCTGACCGAACCTCTTTCCGCGCCGCAGAAATTCGTAAAATTCGATATAGCGCTGATAAACCCAAGGATTGAATACCATGCGACCGATGATTTGCGCATAGAGTTTATACAATGGGGCGGCTCCATAAAACCGCCGGCGACAATTTCTGCAATAAAACATAGCCTGAAATCTATATGTCTTATTTGGATAATTTTTGTAATGCATTTCTGAGTGGCAATGGGGACACTTTATCTTGACGCTGGTACGCGTCACCTTTATTGGCGTCTGCCAACCACAATAAAGCATCTTATGCTGAAAGACGCGTCGCCCCACCTCGTAAAAATCCCTATTGCTCATCCCTGTGAAATTTATAGGCTTAAAATACCTGTGGAGCAAAAAGTCTTCCAAGTCCCCCAACAGGCCTTTCTTTAGAGCATATCGGTGTACGGCAGATCCAGGGATCGGGATAATCCAGTATAGAACTATTCCAAAGTTGAGGTGTGTCCGCCAATAATCGAGCGTCTCCTGTGCCGTCTCTATCGTTTCCTTTGGATCGCCAAAGAGAAAATTTCCCTGAACGGAAATCCCATGAGCCAGAGTTGCCGCAACTGTTTTGTCAATCTGCTCGGGAGTGATCTTTTTGCGCATGCTTTCAAGAATGGGACGACTGTAGCTTTCGATACCGTAACTGATCATGAAACAGCCGGCGTCGGACAATTTTTCCAGAAGCGCGTCGGTCATGTGTGTAACCCGTGCTTGGCACAACCACCGGACGTCCCATGGGATGGTTTCGCGTAACGCCTTAAACTTTTCGCAGAATTCTATCAAGCGCTCGTCTTTGGCGTGGAATAGCTCATCATAAACGGAGATTATGTTAATACGATGCTTGTGTATGACATCCCGAATTTCGCTTATCACATCATCAATATCGCGGACGCGATATCTTCGGTTTTCCGGTTGGTAACAAAAGGTGCAGGAGTATGGACAGCTTCGTGAAGTAATAAGCGGATACTCGCGTGGAGAATCAAAGATATCCAAATAATATATGTCGGTCGGTCGTGCCATCTCAAGTCTTTCGGCATAACCGAGGCTTTCAAGGTCGGGGCGTGGCAGTGTGTTGATGTCCAAGAATTCCGTCCTCACCCCGGCCTGTACATATTTGCCTCCAACACGATAGATTAATCCGGCAACTCCACTCGGCTCATCTCCTCGTTCAAGACAATCGAACAGCTCAACAACTGTTTCCTCGCCTTCGCCGACAACGCCGTAATCAACCCCAACCATTTCGGCCATAACCAGCGGATCGGCGGAGATAATTGGGCCGCCGCAAATAAATTTGGCCCCATAGTCCACGGCAATTTGGCGGACCTGACGCATGACCGCCAATTGCGAGCTCATGCCGCCTGAGCCGATAAAATCATACCGTTTACCCGGCTTTGCCAGGAAATCCAAATGCCGCCCGTTATAGCAAACATCGACTTCGTGCCCCGCACGCTTAAGCACCGCTGAAATAAAAGCTATCCCCACCGGCAGGTAGTAGGCTTCTGGTGCGATAAGAAGAATTTTCATCCGGGATTATCCATTAGGCCGTTATCGAAGATGAGGTGCGAAAAACCATGCCCGTCATTGCGAGCGCAGCGCGGCAACGACGCGGCAAGCCAGAGATTGCCCACTGAACGACTGGATTGCCACGGCCCTGCGGGCCTCGCAATGACGTGTTGCTGTGGCTATTTGGTTTGGAAAACTCGCCGCGAGTCGAAGCTGCAAATGCTCTAACGGATTATTTGGGTTCATATGACGCTATTGCCCTTTACATAATATATTCGCTTCTATACCAGGCAGCGGTTTCTTCCAGGGCTTCATTCAAGGAAAACGGGGTATGCCATCCAAGCTCTTGCCGGATCCGGCTGTCGTCTACAACGAATGAGTCCGGAGATATTGCAATGGACAGATAGCGTCTAACAAAATATCTAAATGGCCGCAGAAAACATTCGGGCACTGGAAACAGCAAGGTCGACCTCCCAAGTGCTTTCCTCAGTTGTGCTATCAACTTCGGGGACGAAACATCTTCGTTGTCGCGAACAAGAAAAATCTGCCCGGCCGCCCTGGGATGATTAGAACAAAGAATAAGCGCATCAACCAGATTGCCGACGTAGATCATGCTACGTTGGTTTTGAACATTTGCAAATGGCAAAGGAAAGGGCCACGAACAAACGCGCATAAGCCGCAAAAGTTGACCGCGCGTTGAAGGACCATATACCAACGGAATCCTGACAATGACTGTTTCAAGTCCACTATTAGAAGATAGCTCAGCCAGAACCCGCTCGGCTTCCAGTTTGCTTTTTCCATATGGCTCGCTGGGAGATGGCAAAATGCTATCGTTAATCGGGCTTGCCCGCTGCGCTTCCCCGTAAACCATTACGCTACTGGCAAAAACGAAGCGTTGGACACCAGCTGTGACCGCCGAAAGTGCAAGGCGCCGTGTTCCTTCCACATTGACCCGGAAAAAGTCTTTTGCCGGGTTCTTCGGTGCGGGTTCATCTGCCAAAGGGGTCCATGTGGCAAGGTGAAAAATCGTTTCAACACCAGATAGTACGCCAGCCCATTCTGTATCCGGCCCAATATCACCTACCAGCCCCACCGAAACACCTTTCAGAAAGCGAACTTGCGATGCAGAACGAACAGCGCCCAAAACATCATATCCACGGGAGACCAATTCCTTGCATAGAGCCTGTCCAACAAATCCTGATGCGCCGGTGACTAGAACTTTTTTCATAAATTTTAGGAAGGCCGCTTCAAAAGCGTAGCCGTAAAAACCCCTTTAATTTGTTTGATCACACTGGATGGCATCATCCTCAATGAAAAAACCAAGTAACAAATAATTATCAGTGTTTTAAATATAATGTTCAGCCACATTGATGAAAAATGACCATTTAATATTGATGCCACTGTTACCAGCGGGACTACAACGAACAATGCATGTTTACCTATTTGCTTCCAATGCATACTGACCCGGCTATTTGTGCTTTGAGATACTGCATAAGGTAGTAACCAGGATATAGTTACCAGTGCGGCCAAAAACGTACCCAAGGCAACCCCGCCAATCCCAAAATATTGAATTAGTATTATGGACAGGCCCAGGTTTGCTATTGCTTCGAGAGCTCCAATCCATACCATCCCTTTTGTTGCATTCATTCCGCTCAGTAGCGTTGCGTGATTATTATTAATTGATGCCAAATAGCTATATAAACCTAATGCAATAACCACCAACACCCCACCATAGCCGGACGGTCCAACCCATAATTTAATAATATCATGGGCAAATAACACTCCTCCTATACATATTCCACCGCCTAATAAAGCTAGTATTGCAGTAGTATCGTTATATATTCTTTTTACCCAGGCCCAATTATTTTCAGACATTGCCCGTCCATACATAGGCCACAGAATTGAATTCACCGTAAACAACAAGACCGTTGCCAACGTAAACAGTTTAAAAGTTATCGCATAAGCTGATACATATGCCGGACCAAGAAAATAATTAATCACCAGATTATCAGTATTCCACACGACTAACGCTGAAAAACTAAGAACAAAGAATCGCCTTCCACTATGGAATACTTCCTTAACCAATAACCAATTAGCAGCATGTAAGGCCCAGCTGGGACGTAGATATTTGTGTGTTATAACAACATGACATCCCCCAATAATGCCAACAATCAGATTGGCTGCCCCTGTCAGAATAGTAAGAAGGAGCAAATCACCTTTCGCCCATATAGTTACCAGCAATGCAATAAATCCAAATAACGAGGGCAACACTATGGTGTAGACACGTTCCCAATGTGTCTTCTGAAGACCTATTAATGTGGAACTAAAAACTACTGTTGGCAGTTTTAGAAAAAACAGGATAGCCATAAAAAAGGAACATGAAATTGCAAGCTCCTGTAAAGACGGACTTACCCCACCCCAAATTAAAACCCAATTTTGTTTCTCTCTGCCAAACAGTATTATTATAGGGACAAAAACAAGGCTGATCAGATTCAGAAAAGTGAAAGATATTGATAGTATTTTTTGTTGCTCTGAACCACTTTTTTCTTTCGCTATCAAAGTCGTCGTCGCCATGCCAATTCCGAATTGAGAACTGTTTAGATAAGCTGAAAGTGAAAATATAACCAACCAAACCCCATACACCTCGGCTCCGAAATAGCCGATCCCAAGTGGGATAGATATGACGCTTACGCATGCAGCTAGAATTTGCGCCCCAACACTTGAAGAAAATCCTTTTACAAAAATCTGGCGTGCGCTTGAATTAAATGTATGTGCTGGATTCATCAGGATGGAACCGCCTCCCCTAATACAGCACCCGCTTCTCGCAATATCCCCTCTAGCGAGGTCAAACCAGGCTGATATCCAAAATCAGCGGCACGGGTGTTCAGCGAGTAGTAATGGGGTTTGCTACCCGTTGCATTGACGCTGACAGTTACTTCGGTGATTTCATATCGCAGCCCGAATTTCTCTTGCATAGCTACCAATAAAGTCGGTTTATCAACGGGGGCGCGAGTATAACAATCAACCGACACATTGCTAGCAGGAGCGGAAAGCAGCGCGTTGACCAATTTATAAAAATCGGATGGATGCAAAAAATCACGCACAATGTAATCGGGTGAAGTCTTCAATGCTGTCTTGTCGCGAATGGCACGCAGAATGTCCGTGATTAAAAAGCGTGCAGAAATATCTTGTGTGCGGCTGAAATAATTGAACACGCGTATATCAATGATAGGTAATTCAGGGTGTGCGCGATGCCTGCACTCCGCATGCAGCTTGGCGACACCATACCATTCATGCGGTGCCAGATTGTTTATTGCCACAACAGCTGGCGTATCACGAGTCGCCGGTTCGTTGAAGCTCGACCCGTATGCGGCACCACTACTTAAAAACAGGTAGCGGCATGCCAGATGAGTTTGTAAGTAATCCAGCACCATCTCATCAAAACGCAGGGTGATGTCAAAGATCGAATTACCCATTACCTTGGCCTGTGCCGGATTGCCGACACCAACGAAGTTAATGACAGCATCGAATTCTTGTTCAGCAAATTCAGAGAATCCACCTGCCGGATAGCGGCCTGACAATGCTACGGACTCCAGCCATTTCGCCACCTCATCCGGACGGCGCGCAAATAATTGCAGATGTTTGTCTTCCGCAGCGGAAAACGAAACTATCAAATCTCTGGCAATCTGGCTGGTCGCGCCTAGAATGGCTATTCGCATCAATCAGGCTGCCTTCTATTCATCAAGCGGTTTGACTATCATGTTGGCAAGAAACTCCGTTCGATCCAGGAAGGGATACATGTCCTCCAGCGGTTTGGACACCATTCGTCCATCCGGCATTTTTTTGGAACTGGCGGTAGGAATGATTTCCTGGTTCGGCGGACACATTACTTCAAGAATCTTCGGTCCAGATGCAGCCATCAGTCGAGTCAGTGCTGCATCAAGCAGCGCAGGTTCAGACACGCGATAAAATGGAATGCCATATGCAGCTGCAATTTTCTCAGTGGATGGGAACGAAACACCGGAGCCTGGATCAGTGCCAAGTTCACGCCCAGCAAAAAACTTGCGTTGGGTAGCGCGAATGGAAAGGTAACCATTGTTGTTCCACACCACAAGTTTGACCGGAAATTGATGATGTACCAGTGTCTGCAATTCCTGAATATTCATTTGCAGTGACCCGTCACCGGTGATACCGACAACTTCAGCACCAGACCTAGCAACACTGGCGCCAATCGCAGCGGGTAGGGTAAAGCCCATATCTGCTTGCGCACCGGAAGTCAGATAGCGCTGCTGATCCCTGATTTTTAGCGCCTGCGATGTCACATAGTAGGAAGAGCCCGCATCGGATACCACGACAGAGTCAGGTTTCAGGTGATCCTTCAGTTTCTCGATGAAGAAGTATTTATTGATCCCCTCACTACCGTCAGCATAACCTGGCAAGCAAACTGGCCACTGCTCTCGCCACTTACGGCAAGTCGCCCCCCAGTCGCTCCAAGCGTCCACTGGAGCCGGAGAAGATAACCGGGAGAAAAACTCCGCTACGTCAGAATGAATAAACTGATCAATCTTGACGGTGTTCTTGCGGTGTTCGTTTGGATCGATGTCAACAACTACAAGCTCGGCCTCACGAGCGAACAGGTCATACTCGAAACCTGTCAGCGCGACACTGAGATGACAACCAATGGAGATAAGCAAGTCCGCATTCTGGACCGCAAAATTGCCGGCACGGTCACCCTTGATGCCGAGTCGGCCCACGTACTGCGAATGATGGCTCGGCAGTAAATCAACCCCTAAATAAGAAACCACGACTGGGATTTGTGAATGCTCGACAAATGCCATGAACGGTTTGACCGCTTCACCCAGGCGAATACCGTTACCCGCAATAATGATGGGGCGCTTTGCGGTGGCGAGCCTGCCCCTTAACGCTTCCAGATCGTCTGCTGATGGCGCAGGCCTGGCGGCCAGATGTGGCTCCGGAATGTAGTGTCTGAGCAGTGGCGGGTCAACAAAAGCGCCTTGAATGTCGAGCGGCACATCAATCCAAACAGGGCCCGGTCGACCTGATCTGGCAAGAAAAGCAGCTTTTTCGAGTTCAAACAAAATCTCCTGCGGGTCGTTGATCATCACCGCATATTTTGTGAGCGATTTGACTACGGGGATGATGTCTGCCTCTTGAACACCGAATTGTCTTAGCGGTACTGTTGCGTTGTAACAAGTTTCTTTACGCTTGACCTGCCCTGATACAAAGACGCACGGGACATTGTCTTGCCATGCATCCAGCAGCCCCGTGATTGCATTTGTTGCACCACAACCTGTCGTCACAACTGCTGATGCATAACTGTTGCGCAGTTTTGCATATCCCACGGCAGCCATCGCGCAGGCCTGCTCGTGGTGATTACAAACAGCCTTCATTTGAGGGTGCGCTGCAACTGCATCATTCAAAAACATTGCTCCCCCACCAGTTACGGTAAAGATCGTATCAACGCCCAGGTTATATATAAAATCAACGATTACATCGCTTACTCGAATTAATTGGCTCATCATTGACGTTCCTTTATTGCTTGTTTGAGTTTATCAATCGCTCGCTCAATATTTTCCAGTGTGTTCACATAACATAGACGTACAAAGTCTTCGCCATGCTCGCCAAAATTATTGCCCGGCAGCAATGCCACCCCTGCCCTTTCCAATGCGAAATCGGCAAATTCTTCACTTGTCATTCCTGTACCGGAAATGTTTGGGAAGGCGTACAACGCCCCTTCAGGCTTTACACATTTGATTCCAGGAATATCGTTAAGCCCTTCTACAAGCACATCGCGACGTTGCTGGTAGGCGGTCAGCATATCTGCTATCGCGGATTGATCTCCCTTGATCGCTTCAATTCCAGCAAGTTGAATAAAAGGGGGGACGCAAGAAACAAGCGTTTGCACCACTAGCCCCATTTTTTCTATGACCTCTTTAGGTCCGATAGCCACACCCAATCGCCACCCAGTCATCGCGAAAGCTTTGCTAAACCCATTGATGATGATAGTTCTTTCTTTGCATTGGTCGAAGACTGCCGGTGTATGAAAACGGTTCTCGCCGTCGAACACCATGCGCGCATAAATTTCATCGCTCAACAGGTAAATATCATGTTCCTTTGCTATACAAGCCACCTCGTCAATTTCTTCTGGTGTCATAACAGCACCCGTCGGGTTGCTTGGAGAATTGATGATGATCAATCTCGTCTTGGGGGTGATGCGTTTGCGTAGATCACCCGGATTCAACCTGAATTGATTTGATTCATGCAAAGGCACGGTGACCGGGATCGCTCCACAGTATCGAATTGCCGAGTAGTAAGTAGGAAACCCCGGATCGGGAACAATCACCTCTTCGCCCGGATTTACCAAGCAACTGACGGCCAGATAAATAATTGCGTTGGCTCCTGGCGTAACCAGTATCTGATCAATTTCAGGTTTGAAGCCCCGTGAAATTTGTGTCGCCTGTTGTGCTACTTCTCGAAAGGCATATAGCCCCATCGAGCTTGTATAGTGTGTCTCACCATTTTTCAATGCGTGGCAAGCAGCATCAACGATGTTTGAAGGAGTATCAAAGTTGGGTTCGCCCAGCTCGAAGTGAAGAATTTCGCGCCCTTTTCGCTCCAGTTTCTGAACCTTGTCCAACATCTTGAACATAGGCTGGCCTTCAACATTGAGAGCCGCTATCGACAGATGTTTCATAATTCTCCTTAGCAATTCACCCCGAAAAATGTCTCGATTTTCTCAACCACGAAGCTCAGCATTTCTTCATTCAGGCCGGGATACACACCGATCCAGAAGGTGTCATTCATCACCTTGTCGGTATTGGCGAACTCGCCGCTGATGCGATAGGTGCGGCCTTCGAAGTACGGCTGGCGCGTGAGGTTGCCGGCAAAAAGTAGGCGCGTGCCGATCTTGTATTGATCCAGATATCTCAACAGTTCGACCCGTGCGATGCCTGACGATTCGCGCAGGGTGATCGGGAAACCGAACCAGGATGGTTCGCTGCCTGCGGTGGCTTCCGGCAGGATCAAGAACTCTTCACAAGACTTCAGGCGTTCTTTGAGGAAGGCGAAGTTGTGTTTGCGCGCCTCGACGAATTCTGGCAGGCGATCCACTTGTGCCAGCGCACAGGCCGCTTGCATGTCGGTGATCTTGAGGTTGTAGCCCAGGTGCGAGTAGGTGTACTTGTGGTCGTAGCCGAAAGGTAATGAGCCAAGCTGCTGTCCAAAGCGCTTACCGCAGGTATCGTCGCAACCCGGCGCGCAGTGGCAATCGCGCCCCCAGTCGCGGAAGGATTCGATTATTCGCTTGAGCGTTGGGTTATTGGTAAAGACGGCACCGCCCTCTCCCATAGTGATATGGTGGGCGGGGTAAAAGCTGAGGGTGCCGATGTCGCCAAAGGTGCCGACGTGGCGGGGTTTACCCTCTCCCCCGACCTCTCTCCCGCTTTCGGGAGGGGGGAGTAAAGTGTAAACGGAGCCGAGGGCGTCGCAGCAATCTTCGATGAGCCAGAGGTTGTGCTTCCTGGCGATGCGAGTTACTTCGGCGAGGTTGTAGGGGTTGCCCAGGGTGTGGGCCAGCATGATGGCTTTGGTCTTGGGGCTGATGGCTGCTTCAAGCTTTGTGGCGTCGATGTTGTAGGTGGGGATTTCAATATCCACAAATACAGGTACGGCGCCAAATTGCAGGATGGGGTTGACCGTAGTGGGGAAGCCGGCGGCGACACCGATGACTTCATCGCCAGGCTTGATGGCACGATCGCCAAGTTTAGGGCTGGTGAGTGCGGAGAAAGCAATCAGGTTGGCGGAGGAGCCAGAGTTGACGGTGATAAGGTGCTTAACGCCGAGATATTTGGCCAGCCGCTGTTCGAAGGCATCGTTGAAGCGGCCTGTGGTGAGCCATCCATCTAGGGATGCCTCGACCATGTTCTTCAGCTCACTCGCTCCAATTACCTTGCCAGAAGGCGGGATGACGCTTGTGCCAGGCTGAAAGGGCTTCGCTGCATATTGCAACGCGCTGTATTGTTCGACCAGTTCAAGGATTTGGTGCTTTATTGTTTCTTTACTCATGCTGATCTCTAACTCAATAAATTCAAAATTTGTTCTGCTTGTTGTTATGGGCACCTCTAAAAATTCGTCACACCGGCCTTAGCCGGTGTGACGAATTTTTAGAGGTCCCCTTATGTCGCTCTGTCACTTTTCCAGTCTCGTAGCGACTATCTTGGCGAACTCTGAGAAATCTGCAAGGTGATACTTCACAATGCTATGCACAATGTCCCAGTTGATGCTCTCATAACTGTGAACCGCGACATTTCGAAAACCCACCGCCTTTTTGAGACTACTTGCCAGTTCATTACTCATCACGCCTTCCTGTGCCAACAAATCGAATGTTTGACCCATGGTGTCGGGCGGCGAGACTTCCATGCCCGCAATAAGATGCGCACCAATATCTACCGAGATTTGCACCGCACGACTGAGGTTGAGCGAAACAATATCTTGCAGATCAATGTCAGCGGCTAGTGTTGCCGCATCCGATGGACATTTTGTTTCTATGCGAAGCAAACAGCGCCTCAACGATTCCAGTTTTTGTTCAACTACTTCCCGATCCATGCTATCCGCCTTTCCGCAAGCAGTCTTGTCCGATACGGCATGAAGTCCGCCTGCTCAAACAGGTGCCGACTTATCAATTCACCATACAAGGTATCGCTACCCAGTACTCTTCTGCCATGACGAACTATTTGCCCTAGCAATGGCTCTGATACCACATTCAAATCGATCAAATCTATGGTACGCCCGGTGCATTCGGCTAATGCACCAACCAGAGCTATTTTTTCTTCAACAGTCAGAATTCGTTTAGCGGTAATCGCTATATCCAAATCACTATCTGCGCGCTGTCGACCCGCAGCAACAGAACCAAATATCACCGCAAGCGCAATCTGCGGAAAGTGTTCAAACACCTCCTTGAGTTGCGCCTTTATCGGCAACTGAGTTTGTGATATGGCTTCCCGTGCTGGCATCTGAATTATCTCCTGCTCACATACTGCTGAATCTGATCCAGCGTAAATATTCTCATTTCCTTGCCGTCCCGATAGGCACGTTGCCATTCGATGATCGCACCCAATGCGTCTTCGAGATGCCATCTTGGATGCCAGGCCAGTTGCGCTTTTGCCTTTGAGCAATCCAGCTTCAGGTAGTGCGCCTCGTGCGGATGATTGCCTCCATCCAGCACCCAGCTCGCGCCCTCGCCCCAAGCTTTGGTCAGCTTCTCCACGATCCATTGTACGGGTTTGGCATCATCATCGTTCGGGCCAAAGTTCCAGCCTTCCGCGTAACCCGCGCCTTCTTCATAGAGCTTTTGCGCCAGCAGCAGATAACCAGACAGCGGTTCCAGCACATGCTGCCAGGGACGGATGGCATGCGGATTGCGGATGTTGACCGGCTTGCCTTGAGTGATGGCGCGCATGATGTCTGGGATGAGCCGGTCTTCCGCCCAATCGCCACCACCGATCACGTTGCCTGCCCGAACCGTGGCCACGGCAGGTGATGGCTGATAGTTGATAGTTGATGGCTGGAAGAAGGAGTTGCGGTAGGCGGCGGTCACCAGTTCCGCACAGCCCTTGCTGTTGCTATACGGATCATAGCCACCCATCGGTTCATTTTCGCGATAGCCCCATATCCATTCGCGGTTCTCATAGCACTTGTCGCTGGTCACATTCACCACCGCTTTTACGCTGTCCGTGCCACGCACCGCTTCGAGCAGATTCACGGTGCCCATCACGTTGGTGGAGTAGGTCTCGACCGGCTCGATATAGGAATAGCGCACCAACGGCTGCGCCGCCATGTGGATCACGATCTCCGGTTTGTGTTCGGCAAACACTGCGCGCAGACGCTCCAGATCGCGGATGTCGCCGATGAGGCTGGTCATGCCTTTGCCGATTTCGGCGACTTCGAACAAGCTCGGATTTGTCGGCGGGGTAAGTGCATAACCCACCACCCGCGCACCCATGGATTGCAACCAGAGCGACAGCCAGCTTCCCTTGAAACCGGTGTGTCCGGTCAGCAGGACGCGCTTACCGCGCCAGAATCCGGTATTCACGGCCAGACCTTCCATGGTGCCTTACCGGATGCCCATAATTCTTCCAGATGTATCTTGTCACGCAGCGTATCCATCGGCTGCCAGAAACCGTGATGATGAAATGCCGCCAGATTCCCCTCTTCCGCTAAACGCTCCAACGGATCGCGCTCCCAGAGCGTCTTATCATCGGTGATGTAGTTGATGACCTTCGGCGACAGCACAAAGAAGCCGCTGTTGATCATCGCGCCATCGCCCTTGGGCTTTTCCCGGAAGTTATTGACCTTGTTGCCGCTCATGTCCAAGACACCGAAACGCCCGGGCGGAATGGTCGCGGTCAGAGTGGCTAATTTGCCATGTTGTTTGTGAAATTTGATCAATGCGGTGATGTCCACATCACCCACGCCATCGCCGTAAGTGCAGCAAAAATCCTCGTCTTTAACGTAATCGGCAATGCGTTTGATACGGCCACCGGTCATGGTATCTTCGCCAGTATCCACCAGCGTAACTCTCCACGGTTCGGCATTTCGTTGATGCACTTCCATCTTATTGTGCTCCATGTCGAAGGTCACATCCGACATGTGCAGAAAATAGTTGGCAAAGTATTCTTTGATCATATATCCCTTGTAGCCGCAGCAGATGACGAAGTCATGGATGCCGTGGGCGGAATATGTTTTCATGATGTGCCACAAGATGGGCTTGCCGCCGATTTCGACCATAGGCTTTGGCCGCGTGGAGGTTTCTTCACTGATTCGAGTGCCCAAACCCCCGGCGAGAATAACTGCTTTCATGTTTCAGCCTTTCCTTTCAAGCTTGCACTTTTTATGGCATTCATCATTGCACCCAGTTTTCAACAAACCAGGCACGGATTCTACTTGTTCATGCTATCGCTGCCCATAGGCAGAATGACATATTGACAGCGGAGGCAAAAGGCTCAAGGAAAAAGGGACAAGTGGCAAGACTCAAGATTAGAGAGGCAAGGCAAAATGGCGGGAAGTTACGAAATGACGATGAGATGGGCAGGCAATGCGCCGCAACAGCATCAAGGGGTACGCAAGTGATAGCCCACAATTTGCTGGATTGCCACGCCGCTTACGCGGCTCGCAATGACGGGTGGTGTGGATTACCGCGTTGTTTTCCTCCTCGCAATAGCACCTTCCGTCACTGCGAGGCCGTAAGGCCGTGGCAGTCCAGTCTCTGTACAACATCATTGGGAAATCTTCCGCATATCTTAGGAAAACCTGCTGGATTGCCGCGCTGCTTGCGCAGCTCGCAATGACACCTTCTGTCACTGCGAGGAGTGCAACGACGCGGCAGTCCAGTAGCGCAGCGTCAGCCGATCAGGCTGTCACAATATGAAAATCTGTCGCCTTGGCAATCGGGCGCACATGGTTCTTTTCGCGCCTCATTTCGACGATGCCATAGTTGGACATGGTTTTAAGTGTCCGGGAAAGATTGCCCGGTTTGCGCCCGGTCATTTCTGCCAAAGACGAAATGGACTCCGGTTGCGAGTCCTTGATCACATGAAGCAGCGCACGATTATCGTCGCTAAGCACTTCGGCCAACGACTTCATTGATGTGAACCATATTTTGGGTTCGCCTGGCTTCAGCTTATGCTCGCCCTTGGCAATCGCGTAGATACGTTCACGAATCTTGTCTTGAGGCATGATACCAATCACAATGCTTTTCATTTTTCTGTCTCCTTCAATACTCTATCTACATCTGCAAAGAAATCCCGAAGCAGTTGGTAGGCATCCTTAAACTCGTAGGCCACGCCTTTATCGGAAATGTGTCGATGCTTGTGGTCATAAGGCAAGACCTGACCCGCATACTTGAATCGACCGGATGGCTTAACCGCGTGAGCATTGTCATAGCCCATCACACGCTCACCGCTTTGTTCGTGCAGTGTTAACGCATAGCGGACACCATGCGGTATCAAAACAGTAACTTCAACGCGCCATGCATGAATCTCAACCCAATAACCGCGCTCCTGCTGAACGATGTTTCCGTTCAAGTCAATCAGAGTACCAATGCCGTTATCTATCTGCATGCGTTAGTATATCAACTGCTGATAAAGTTCACCAGTCGCTTAACAATGCCCGGGAGGCCTTGGGGTTAGCGGTGGGATGCTTGAGCTTTCCGTATCGGTGGGCATTTTCCAACAGTTCAATTTGTTCAAATTTTCAAGTAGGAAGGGCAAGTCAAAATGGCGGGGGGGTTACCGCGCCACTTGCGCGGCTCGCAATGACGGAGGAGTGGATTGCCGCAATGTTGTGACTGCCATTGACATCATATACGCAACTTGCGTATGATTAGTTTAGGAAAGCCACATTCATTGAATTGCCGCCATTCGAGCGACATCGGCAAGGCTATCTGAACGACGAAAGTTTTCGTGAGTTTCAAAAGATGCTGCTGGAGAACCCGGAAGCTGGCGACGTGATTGAGGGCACGGGTGGGTTGCGCAAGATACGTTATGCCGATGCAAAACGAGGTAAAGGCAAACGTGGCGGACTCCGCGTGATTTACTACTGGTGGCAGTCAGGTGAGCAATTCTGGCTGTTCACCGTGTACAACAAAGACGAGATGGATGATCTGACCGCTGCACAACGCAAAACCCTGAAGGAACTGCTCAAGCAGGAATTGGACGCAAGGAGAATCAAATGAAACGTAACTTGTTTAATGAACTGAAAGAGGGATTCACCGCACTCGAATCGGCACGCGAGGGCAAGATTACCTTGCGCCAGCATGTAGTAGAAAAGAAACCTGCGCCTACCATCACGCCGGAAGAATTGCTCAGTCTGCGGGAGAAACTGCACTTGTCGCGAACCGTATTCGCCAGATATTTGCGCACTAATGAACGCACACTGGAAAACTGGGAACAAGGTCGAGCCAGTCCGAATGCCCAAGCTGCAATTTTGATCCGCATGGTTGAGCGCTATCCGGACACGGTTGAGCGCCTATCTGCCATCTGACCACCGGCAAAAAGCCTCAATGTTTCTGTGCTGCATCAGCGGCGCATGATGATACCGCGCTGATTGACACACCCTCCGTCACTGCGAGGCCCCTTCGACAAGCTCAGGACAGGCTAAGGCCGTGGCAGTCCAGTAGCGTAGCGTCAGTCCCATCGGAAACCTCTGGATTGCCACGTCCCGCCACGCTGTGCTCGCGGCTAAAGGCTGTTCCTGATGGAACTACTGGCCATCTGACTAAGGCAGCAAGCTGCCAAGTCATTGGTCATCGCAATGACGGGGTGGGGTGGATTGCCGCGTGAGCTACGCCTATGCTGCAACGGCAATTGAATCAAGCCAGACTGGCGGCTTGCCTGTCAACCGCTCATATAAAAATTCCGGCGAAAGATCAAACCCGCATGGCCATACCAATGTAGGCCATTCATCAAGGCAGAATGCGGAAAACGCTCTTTCATCGGCAAGCGGTGCGGCCGCCGGATAGCGCCCCGGGATATCGGCAAGATCCACTATCCCCTCTTTTCCGTTGTTGAATTTCAGCCAGATTTTGTATTGCCCGGCATATTTTGCTTGCTGAATACTGACCATTTTTACCTCCATCAGACCAGTGGCTCCACCTTGTGAAATTTCTTCGAGTCCCACATGGACAACAACTCATTGCTATGTTGCTCAGCCCATTCCTCGACAAGCCCCCTTACTCTGGCAGGTAAATAACCGTCCAGCAGATTCCCATTCCGTATCGCAATGACAGCACGATGCTCATTGTACCGTACGTGAAAATGCGGCGGATTGTGCTCGTCGAAATACATGCTGATGACGATGCCAAGGAAGCGGCAGATTTCAGGCATCCTTATTTCCTATTCGTGATAGACCATGGCCTTGTAGTCATGCCTTTTGATCAGTTCGTCGCGCCCGGCAGATTTGAGGTTTTCCCTGCCCATTTCGGCCACCAGTTTATTGAAAGTGATCTTGGGTGTCCAGCCTCCGTCACTGCGAGGCCCCTTCGACAAGCTCAGGACAGGCTAAGGCCGTGGCAGTCCAGTTCCTATACAACGCCATTAGGAAACCTTCTGGATAAGGCCGTGGCAGTCCAGTCTTTGTACAACATCATTGGGAAATCTTCCGCATATCTTAGGAAAACCTGCTGGATTGCCGCGCTGCTTACGCAGTTCGCAATGACGAGGGGGGTTTGCCACGTCCCGCCACGCTGTGCTCGCGGCTAAAGGCTGCTCCTGATGGAACTACTGGCCATCTGACTAAGGCAGCAAGCTGCCAAGTCATTGGTCATCGCAATGACGGGGTGGTGTGGATTACCTCGCCCCTTTTGATTGAAGTCGAAAATTTCTACTTCAATGCATCCCATTCGCTTTTATCAAGCGCAACTCGCCAAGCGCTGGACAATATAAAAGTCGTGCTTGTCTTCATCGACGTGGCGAATTTTTTGCTTGTCATGAGTACAACAGATTTATTGGGTTGGTAGAGTGACGCCGGTTCAATTGCGTTTTTGGGAATTGAACGGAGGGTTTTTAAACATGACGACATAAATGCTGCCGCACAAACAACCGCTCGTCCTGAGATTCTTGTCGAAGGGCGGGAAGCCTTTCCGGGAGCCATTCATGGTTCGACAGGCTCACCACGAACGGCTCCAAAGATTGCCATTTCAATTTTGTCGTCATGTTTAGCGAAGCACTCTGCGCAACGCACGAAGTTTTTTCCATACAAGAGCTTTGGGTAGGTTCATCGCCATGGCTTCCATGCATCGTTCCAGCCAATCATTACGGTCTTGCAGGCGTTGAATTGCTTTGTCGAGATCTTGGCGTATTGCTTGGCCATATGCCGTTTCAGCTTTCGCTATAGCCCGCCTCAGCAAGTCCAAGGATGGATTCATCATGGCAAGGTCAATGACGTCCCGATTGAATACGCCATCGTCTCCCCATCGGTCCGAATTTGCCAAGAGCTTGCTTGCGGCCATGTCCAGCGGCGTCAGCGTCGCAATTCCGCATACCTCGTCTCTGACTCCCGGGGCTGACAGTTCAATGCGCCCTTCAAGAACGATTTCAAATTTGATAGGCTGATCGGCCACCTGCAGTGCCGTCCGGATGCCATACTGATCTGCCCGCACTTCGCGGAATTGCATCAATGGCTCCGCGTCCTCGCGGACGATAGCAGCTATTCCTTTTGTGCCAGTGAGTAACTGACGAAGGTTGCGATAACAGGCAACATCCGACACCAGAAAATCAATATCAACCGATTCCCGATATTCGCCATACCGCAGCGCAATAACGGTATCCCCGGCAAACAAGCATTTGTTCTCCCTCAGCAGTGGGCCATTGAGCGCGCTCAAGGCATAAGCAACCCACCGGTGGCGTGGGCGCTCAAACATTTCCATTGCGCTTACCAAGTCCCAAGCGGAGTGCATCAACCAGTTGTTGCTCACGGGGCTCCATGGCCTTCACGTCCACATGACGCCAGTTACGCTCGTAAATGCTTAACGCTTCCACAGGAGTCAATTCATCGGTGCCATGCACTTGCCAAGCAAGCTGCTTAAGCTGCGGGTAGTCAGCCAGACGGATACGAGCGGGAATTAAACCCTTGCGGTCATCATTGGGTTTGTCGGCCGCCAGGTCAGCCGGTTTGATGATGCCGAAATTTATATCCAAAGCAGCCATGGCATTGAGATACGCCCCCATGGTGACTGAGGGTTCGCCGTTCTCAATCCGGTGCAAAGTTATGCGCGACATTCCTGCGGCCTCCGCAGCCGTGGTAGCGCTGATGCGCAGTGCCTTGCGATGAGCGCGAATCTGCTTGCCCATTGCGATGAGCTTGTCGGCGGCCGTGCTTGTGATGTTGGGGGTGCGTGCTGGCATAGTGTTTCCCATTCTATGCAAAATACATTAAATGTCAATAATGCGATACATATTATGTTTTTCAACTTGTATTTCCCGCACTCTTGGCCCGTGGATAGGCGCAGGACGAGCGAAGCAAATTTATTTTCGCCCGGGGACTACTTGTTTGGGGAACAGCGTGCATCAAGGCGATCTCGACAGGATCAAGAGCGTGTAAAGGCCCACGGCTCTCAATAACGCTTTCCGTCACTGCGAGGCTCCTTCGACAAGCTCAGGACAGGCTAAGGCGGTGGCAGTCCAGTAGCGTAGCGTCAACCCCATCGGAAACCTCTGGATTGCCGCGTCGGCTGCGCCTCCTCGCAATGACAGCGCCTCCACGCAATGGCGCCTTTCGTCACTGCGAGGCCGCAAGGCCGTGGCAGTCCAGTTTCTATACAACACCATTCGGAAAATCTTCTGGATTGCCGCGCCGCTTGTGCGGCTCGCAATGACGGGAGGGGGTGGGTTTCGCCTACCGTGGCATTCTTTTCGAAAGCTGTCTTCAATTATGGAAAGCTCAATAGAATCTCAGGCTCTCAGACTCATTTCATATTGGAAGAGGCTGGCTATTGACCAGTGATATCATTATTGATACTATTTATTTATGGGCGGAAGCGACAAAATCCTTGAACAGATGAAGTGCGAGCCAGCGAATGTTCGTTTTGGCGACTTGCGAAAAGTCTGCGAGGAGTATTTCGGTAAGCCTCGAAATTCAGGAAGCAGTCATTTGGTGTTTAAGACACCGTGGCAGGGTGATCCGCGCATAAATATCCAGAATGACAAGGGCAAAGCAAAGGCTTATCAGGTGAGGCAAGTACTGTTAGCAATCGAACGATTGGGAGTCAAACCATGAACATCAATCACTACACTTATCGCGTCACATGGTCGCAAGAAGACGGCGGGCATGTCGGTTTGTGCGCTGAATTCCCCTCCTTATCCTGGCTCGCTCCTACTCCGGAAAAAGCGCTGTCCGGTATACGCGATCTGGTTGGAGAGGTTGTGGCTGATATGCAAACCGCCGGCGAACCTATCCCCGTACCGCTCTCTGAAAGGCAATACAGCGGGCGTTTTATGGTTCGTGTCCCTTCGCTTGTGCATCGCGCGCTTGCCACTGAAGCCGCAGAGCAAGGGGTGAGCATCAATCGCTTGGTTAGTGCGAAACTGGCAATTTAATAATGCAACGGTAACACGAGAGCCAAACGGCCACACTGATGCCTTGGTACCAAAGTTTTGCTGGGCAGTTTGGCGGATAATTCCAATTTGTGATGTTATTGATGCGGTATTAATAATCTTTCTATTTCCGTTCGGGCTGAGGTATCGAAGCCCCTTGTTTCGAGCCGTTTACCCTTGTATGTTTTGTATTGCTGGACAAGGTTAAGTTTTTTGTTGATTAATTCTGTCTGGCCCGGCCCAGCAGCTCGATTCACCCTTCGATACCTCAGGGCGAACGGCCTACTTTTTTCATGTCGGATCACTAGCCTCATAGCGCTATGTTAACCAACATCAATAAACCCGGTTAGGGTAAGCGCCAGTTAATCTCATCCGGTATAAAGCCTCAATGTTTCTGTGTTGCATCAGCGGGGCGCGACGATGCCGCGCAGCGCCATTTCGTCGATGACCTGTTGGGCACAGGCTTCCAGTTCCAGTTCACCGGTATTCACGGTGAGTTCGGGATTTTCCGGAGCTTCGTAGGGGGAGGAGATACCGGTGAATTCGGCGATCTGCCCGGCACGTGCCTTCTTGTACAGGCCTTTTACATCGCGGCTTTCACAGACTTCGATGGGTGCATCGCAATAGATTTCGATGAAGTCGCCGTGCTCGACCATGCCGCGCACGCGCTCGCGGTCGGCACGGTAGGGGGAGATGAAGGCGGTCAGCACGATCACGCCCGCTTCCATGAACAGCTTGGCCATTTCGCCGATGCGGCGGATGTTTTCCTCGCGGTCTCGGGCCGAGAAGCCGAGATCGCCGCACAGGCCGTGGCGCACATTGTCGCCATCCAGCACGAAGGTGCGGCAGCCTTGCTGATGCAAGGCTTCTTCGACGGTATGGGCGAGCGTGGATTTGCCCGAGCCGGACAATCCGGTAAACCAGATGATTGCGCCGCGATGGCCGTTCTGTTCCTCGCGGCGGGCGCGGGTGACGGTGGCGTGGTGCCAAACCGTATTGGTTGAGATTGGTGCTTGTGTGGCCATATCAAAGTGTTCGGTGGCTTCTATATTTGTTAATGCGATAGTTACCGGGTTGCAGCGCCACTACGCAACTCGCAATGACACCTTCCGTCACTGCGAGGCCGTAAGGCTGTGGCAGTCCAGCAGGTTTGTTGGGTTACGCGAAAAGCCGCTAACCCAACCTACATTTCTTACTTTCCCTGCCGGAAATAGCGGCGCAGCAGGCTGATGCGCTCAACCTGCTCCGGGTCTTGCCTGGCGCGCTCGGCGGCTTCCCTGAAGAACGCCCAGAAAATGCCGATGAAGAATGCCAGGGTCGTGGTCAACAGCACAATTAATGCACGTTTGGGCTTGGATTTTTTCTCGGGCGGCAGTGCCTTGTCTACTACCTGTATGATCGCAGTATCTTTGGCTTCGTCAATTTTCGCTGCGACGACCTGTTGAGTCATAAAATCAAACAGCTTTTCGTAATATTTCAGGTCGCGCATTTTATGTATATATTCGACCGCCATCGCGGGGATTTTTCCCTTCGAAGTCATCTCTCCATCACCCGCCTGATTGCCCCGTTCCAGTTTGGAAAGCTGCCCGCGCAAGCTGGCAATCATCTGTTCGGCGCGAAGGTAATCCGGGTTTTGCTCGGTCGCGAAAGAGCGCATGGCGGAAAGCTCAATCTCCTTCGCGGCGATCTGTGCACGCAACCCTGCCTCCGCGCCCAGAATCGCCCCGCTCTGCCCTTCCAGCTGTATCACCCCTGTCTTTTCCTGCATCTCCTTCATCGCAAATTCAGCGCGATCCAGGCCCTCGCGTGCTCCCTTGAGTTGCTTTTCAAAAAATAACCTGCGTTGTGCGGCTTCCGTTACGGCAAGTGATTGGCTCAAACGATCCAGTTCTTCGACATAGGCATTAGCAATAGCGGCGGCCAGCTTGGGGTCTTTATCAGAAATCTCGATAGTGATAAAGCCGTCTTTGCCAGCGGTGACAACTGTCGCATCTCCCAATTTACCTCGAACAGGATCCATGGTTTTCGCTTCATACAACTCCATCAGCTTGAAGCGCTGAATCAGTGCGTCCGCCAGCGTGCGGCTTTTAAGCATGCCCACATAGAGATCACTGGGGTTCTTCATCCCCAATGCCCCGCCTGCCGCGCCCGCCAAGCCACCCAACTGTCCAAGCAACATGCTGGCGGCAGAGGACGAACCTTGTTGTGGTGGCAGAATAACAGTTTTGCCGGTATAAATATTCGGCTGCAATAGAGCGTATATCACCGAAAGAATTGCCGCACCCCCAGTGAGTTTGATGATAAAGCGGTTGTGCCTGGCGATGACTAGCAGCAAATCCATCAGGCTGATTTCATCGCCGTCCGGCTGTGGCACTTGGGGCTGCTGCACCGCTGGCTCGCCTGATTGGTTTTCCATGTTCATCACCACAGTTTGGCAGTCTTGCCGCCCGCCGCGCCCAGTGCAAATTGGAAGAATATTTGTGTCCAGTCCCTAAGTTCTTTTGTCAGATTGAATTTTTCAAGTTTTTCAGCAACGACAATGGTGTCGCCGGGCATTGCCTGGCGACCCTCAAAACCGCTGAACATCGAACCGCCCTGGCGTTTGCTGAACACCAGTCCATCGGCACGGATCAGGTATACATCATCTTCATCGCCATCGCGCGTTGGCCCGCCTGCCTTGTTGAGGTAATCGCTGATGCTTTGGCCTTGCTTATAGAAAAAGGCATTCTGGTTATACACGGCACCCATTACATTGACGGTTGAACTGGGTGCGGGCACATAAATCCTGTCGCCATCTTCCAGCGCGATGTCCGGCAGGTCTTTAAGCTGGGTATTTTGCTCCGGCATCTCCATCACTATCCGCCCGGTTGCCTTGACTTGCCGCATCTTGGCGATTAACGCCTGCTGTAATTGCGCTTGTGATTTGGCCGCATCAACATCCTGGGCGGAAAGTGCGCCGGACGTAGCCCTGGAGGCATTGCGCTGCACATCGGCCTCCATCCGGTCAATGATTTCCTCGAGCCGCTTTTGCTGCATCTGGCGCGTGGCTTCGCGGGTGAATTCGCTGCCGAACAAATATGCCTGTGGCGACACACCACCCGCCCGCGCGACCAGCTGGCGAAGTGTTTCCCCGGGTTCCGCCTTGTATACCCCCGCATGCTTGAACTCACCCTCCAGCCGCACATACTGGCTCCTGTTTACCACCGGAGCCTGAATTTCCTCGTTGGTATAAATCGTGACCACATCGCCGGGGAGCAATGCCACGTTATTGATGCTGTCGTTTTCCAGCACCACTTTGCCCAGGTCGAATGGAATCATCGTCCGGCGCAGGTCTAGCGGCTGCAACCTGACAACATTTGCGTATTCCCAATGTATCCCCGAACTCAGTTTTCCGCTCTGGGAATTCAGCCAATAGTCGTAATAGTCAACCAGCCATTTCGCATTCGGGATCAGGTCGCTGATCCGCATCCCTTCGCGCCAGACGAAGCGCCTGTCCGAAGGGGAAAAAATGCTGCCCTTGAGGGCCACATCGTTCTCCGTTTTCGGCAACGCATCATCAGCCGAATAAATCGTGATCACGTCGCCCGGCTGGAGCAGCATGTTCTCAACCGGGTCGCCCTTGATCGCCTTGCCCAGATTGAAAGCAAGCAATCTGGTGGTCAGGTTGGTTTGGTCCAGGCGCTGCACAACGGCGTAATCCCAGTTCACTTCTTTTTTGTTATAGCGGCTGTTCAGTGCGCCGCTGTTCTGCTTCGCCCAGTACGCGCCGGGGATCAACGCATTCCTGTCGCTGAGCAGATCGGTGATGCGCATGCCTTCCTTCCAGATGTAACGCATCGGCGCCGCAACATTCCCCTGCAATTTGACCGCATTGTCGAAGCGCGGGGAAATGGAATAGACCGTAATCACATCACCGTCTCGCAGCGGCTTGGCCAGGCCGTCCTTGTCCAGCTGGAACTCGTCCACCTTGCGCATCTCGTGCTCGTAAATGCGCTCCACGGCTACCTTTTGCCCCGCCGCGACATTGGTCAGGCCGCCCGCCAGATCGAGCAGGTCGGATAAATTCTCCCTGCCCTTCAATTCAAAAATTGCCTGGGTATTCACACTGCCGGCAATGGCCGCCATTGCCCCGATAGGCGGAATGTAGATCACGTCGCCGGGCAACAACTGCGCATCTCTGGATTTGTCGCCCTTGAGCAGCAGGTCATACAGGTCAAACTCGGTAATCAGGTTGTCGCCGCGCTTCAACTGGATGTGGCGCATCGAGCCCTTTGCCGATGGGCCGCCGGAAGCAAACAGGGTGTTCACCAGGGTGCTTAACGAACTCACCGTATAGCTGCCCGGGCGCGCCGCCTGGCCGACCACGAACACCTGGATGGAACGCAGTTTGCCCAGCGAAACATCCAGCTCGAAATTGCGGAACATCCTGCCGATGGCCGCCTTGAGATGCGCTTGCAGATTCTGATAGCGCACACCCGACACGCTGACCGGGCCGACCTTGGGCAGATTGATCATGCCGGTGCGATCCACCACCACGCTCTGGTTGGCCTCAACCTGCCCCCAGAGATGCACCAGCAATTCATCGCCCGGCCCGATGGTGTAATCCGGCGTGACCGGGATGTTGTCTACCGGAGCAAAGGTATCGGGAGCGCGCTGGAACAGGTTGTAGCCGTACATCGGCAGTGAATGGCCAACCGATTGCGCGACAAAATTCTGGAATTCGCTCTTGAACGCAGATTCGTCCTTCTCTGCGGCCTGCTTCTGCTGGCGCGGCTCTTCCTGTGTCTTTGCTTCTTTTTCCTGCGCATCCTGCGCCTTTGCTCCTTTCCCCCGTGGCTTGGCCGCTGCTTCGGCGCGCCCTTCCGTCGCCGCTGGGGATTCGGAGAAGGTCGCAGCGGGGGTATTCACCTGGATAACCGCTTGCGGCGCGGCAGTTGAAGGCGCTGCGTACGTTGACGCCCCGGCGCTGCCGCTGCCCGTGCCGCTTGCGGCGCTCCCGCTTCCGCCGCTCGGTCCTTCTGCCGCCCATGCCATCGGGAAACTGAATAGCAACAAAATAGTTAATACGGAACACAACGCATTTTTACGCATAATAAACAATCAACCGGGTTACCAAATAAATTGCGCAAATTCTACCACGGGCGGTGGCCGTGGAAATCCGGACGGGTTAGCAAATGGAAACCTTACTCAATGGCAATTCCGGAAAAAGCAGTTAGTGCAGTGTTTCGTAAATGGCCTTACATATACCCGTTCGGCCTAAGCCTGTCGAAGGCCATTCATGCTTCGACAGGCTCAGCACGAACGGCTTCATAGTTAATTTGTGCCGTATCATGATTTCCCCCGCCTACTGAAACCGCAGCGCATCAATCGTCCGCAGCAGGGAGGCTTTGCGCGCCGGATACCAGCCGAAGAAGATGCCCACCGTGGCGGCGACCACGAAGGCGGTGACTATCGAGCTCATGGTCACCAGCACCGCCATGCCGGTCGCCTTGTTCACCGCGAGCGCGCCGCCGACGCCGAGGAGGACGCCGATCAGGCAGCCGATGATGGAAATGATGATGGCTTCCAGCAGAAACTGCAGCAGGATGTCCCTGCCGCGCGCGCCGATGGCCATGCGGATGCCGATCTCGCGTGTGCGCTCGGTGACACCGACGAGCATGATGTTCATCACGCCGACGCCGCCGACCCAGAGTGAAATCGCGGCCCCGGACAGC
>ORMF010657258.1_pt1 | contig 40475 bp, 33 predicted proteins | sample 1779871 | NCBI WGS metagenome assembly ORMF01 (sample SAMEA104232316, study PRJEB22302) | groundwater metagenome | biome: forest; feature: aquifer; material: groundwater | place: USA | collected 2011-08-07 | depth 5.4 m
GCCACGGCACGATTTTTGTGCCGTGGGTTTGTAAATTCCCGGAACAGTTCAATCCTCAGGACGCGCCTCCCTCGCCGTTGGGGTTTCGCTTTCTCGATTGCTCCTGCCGCAGCATAGCAGCCGAGGGTTTCCCCTGATTCACGCGAAAAACCCCACGGCACAAAAAACGTGCCGTGGCTACCTGCTCCACCACTCGCGGCGAATTGATAAATACAACCTCCTGACGATCCGCCTCGCCGCAACGGGTGGCGAATTTGTGGACAAAATTGAGTATGATGTCTGATACGCATCATGCCTGAACACAAGTCTGAACCAAAAATCCGCGTGGTCTTCCTCTGGCACATGCACCAGCCCTATTACAAGGACCTGGTAACGGGCGTCTACCGCCTGCCCTGGGCGCGTTTGCATGGATTGAAGGACTACTACGGAATGGTGGCAATGCTGGAGGAGTTTCCCCGCATCCACCAGACGTTCAATTTGGTCCCGTCGCTCTTGCTGCAACTGGAGGAATATGCCTCCGGGAGCGCGCGGGAGCCGGTTCAGGAGGCCGCCTTCAAGCCCACCGAACTATTGTCCACACAGGAGCGGCTCTTCATACTGCAAACTTTTTTCCAGGCGAATCTGGCGAACTTGATCTCCCGTTATCCTCGTTACAGAGAGCTTTACGACCGCATGCAGGCTAATGACTTCAATGCCGGGCGGTCCCTGCCATTTTTCCGCGGTCAGGATTTTACGGACCTGCAAGTGCTTTCTCAGCTCGCCTGGTTCGATGAAATTTTTCTGGAGCGGGACCCCGAAATTCGCGCCTTGGTTGACAGGTGCCAGGGATATCGGCGAGAGGATCAACTGCTCCTGCAACGGAAGGAGTGCGAAGCGATTGGGAAGGTGCTCGAAGCATACCGGCAAGCGGCCGGACGGGGACAGATCGAGATATCGACCTCTCCCTTCTATCACCCCATCTTGCCGCTGCTATGCGACACTCACGTGGCGATCGAAGCGCATCCCGGCGTCCGCCTGCCGAACCATCGCTTCCGTCACCCGGAAGATGCGCGGCTCCAACTCGAGCGCGCCATCGCGTTGCACAGCCGGTTATTCGGAATCGTTCCCAGGGGTTTGTGGCCTTCGGAGGGCTCGGTTTCCGAGGAGGTGCTTCAGATCTGCGCCTCACTCGGATTTCGCTGGGTGGCAACCGACCAGCAGGTGTTGTCCAATTCCACGGGAGTTCCCTTTTATCGCGACGCCTCCGGCGCCATGGTAAACGCCGAGAGGTTCTACACCCCGTATCGTTTTTCGACCTCCCCAGGAGAGGTCCGCATGCTGTTCCGGGACCATGAACTCTCGGACCTGATAGGGTTCGTCTACTCGGGGATGCCGGCGGAAACCGCCGCCGCCGATTTCGTTCGCCGCATCAAGCAAAGCGCCCGGCCCGTGCTCTCCCAAGGGAAAAGCGCGCTGGTTCCCGTTATTCTCGACGGAGAAAATTGCTGGGAATATTACCCGCAGAGCGGCCGCCGTTTTCTTCGCGCCCTCTACCGCATGCTCTCGGACGACCGCGAGATCGAATGCGTCACGGTTTCCGAAGCGCTCGAACGCCATGGCCGCGCCGAGGCTTTGCCGCATCTCGCGGCGGGATCGTGGATCAACGGCAATTTCGATATCTGGATTGGCGCCGAGGAGGACAACCAGTCTTGGGATCATCTGTCCGCGGCCCGCAACTTTTTTGCGGAGCGCGAAAAGACGGCGTCGCCCGAGAAACGGGAACTGGCTTTGGAAGAGCTGCTGGTCGCCGAAGGGAGCGACTGGAACTGGTGGTACGGGCCGGAACATTCCTCGGCGAACGACGCGGATTTCGACGCCCTCTACCGGTCGCACCTGTCGAACGTCTACCGCGCCTTAAACGAGCGTCCGCCCGATGCTCTGGGCCAGCCGATCGCGGTGCTTCGGCAGCAAGCGATTTCCACTCCGCCGGCCGGCCCCATCTCTCCCGCGATCGATGGAATCATCACCAATTACTTCGAATGGATGGGCGCGGGCTTCTACAGTCCCCAATTGGCCGGAGGCACCATGCACGGCCGCGCTCCGATGATGCGGGAACTTTACCATGGCCGCGACGCCGGGAATTTTTATCTGCGGATCGACTTGAATTGTGCGACGCCCGAGGAGTTCGCTCGGACGAAATTTCGCATCGCTTTCCGGCCCGGGACCGGTTGCGCCTTCATCGTTAGTTTCGTGCAGCGAGAAGTGGCCACGGCGGACTCGTGCGAATTGCGTCGCGAAGGCGACACCGGTATTTTACGCAGCGCTCTGGGCCAGGCTGCACTGGGAAAAATCTTTGAGCTGCGTCTCAGATTGGACGCAATCGGCGCGGCTTCGGACGGCGCTTTCGAATTCCAGGTCACTCTCTGGGAAAACGAATATCCTCTCGAGACTTTCCCCTTGGAAGGCTGGCTTACTGTCCCCGCAGCCGTGAGCGCCGCCTGGTAATCGCCGTTTCTCTGAATCCCGTCTTGCCAGCTCCTGGTATACTGGGGACGAAAGATACCGCAAACGTCTCTCTCCTGCGAGGTCACCATGAGTACAGGACTGAAATCTCTGATCGAAGCCGGAACCAAGGTTTGGCTCGACTCGGTCGACCCGGATTTCGTGCGCGTCAACTGTAAGCTAGGCGCGACAGGCGCCACCTCGAATCCCATCATCGTCTCCGACATTATCAAAAGCGGCCGTTTCGACAAGGACCTCGCCGAATTCTCCGTCGAAGGCTTGAGCGACGAGGAGATCGCATGGCGGCTGACCGATCTGCTGGTCCGCGAGGCTCAGCAAGTCTTCCGTCCGGCGTATGAAGCGGCGCGCGGCGACGACGGCTACGTCAGCTTCGAGCTGGACCCGCTGCTCGAAGATCCCGCGCGCAATCTGTCTCAGGCGGAACGCGTCCGGCAATACGTCACGCTCGGAAAGAAGTGGAGCCAGGGACAAACCAACCGCATGATAAAGGTCCCGGCCACTCCGGCGGGATTCGAGGCGCTCGAAGAGCTTGCCGCGGCGGGCGTGACGCTGAACGTAACCTTGATCTTCACGCAAAGGCAGTACCGGCAGGCGCGCGAAGCTGTGTGGCGCGGTGCGCAGCGGCGCTCGTCGCTTGATGGTTTCAAGTCGGTCTATAGCATCTTTGTAAGCCGCGTGGATGTTTACACGGCGAAACACGTGCCCGAGCTTTCGCCCGAGACGCAGGGCCAAGTCGGCATCGTCATCGCGAAACGTGCGTGGAAGGAAAACACGGAATTCTGGGCCGGGAAAAAACTGTCCAGAAAACAGGAGATCGTTTTTGCCTCGACCGGCACCAAGGACCCCAAAGAAGACCCCGCCAAATACGTCGCAGCTTTTGCCGGCTCCGATATCGAGACCAATCCTCCGGCGACCAACGAAGCAGTGGAAAAGAGCGGGCGGACATTGATCCGCGCCGTCGACGTAATGCCTCCCGCCAAGGTGCTCGAAGAAATCGGCCGCCTTGTCGATATGCAAAAACTCGAAGAAACGCTGATGCGCGAAGGAGTCGCAAAATTCGCCGATCCGCACAAGGCGTTGCTGGCGCTGATCGCCGAAAAGCGGAAGGCTCTCAAACCCGCCACAGCGTGAAATTAGTTCCCTGCTCTCACGTTCAGAATACTCTCCAACACCTTTAGATCCCCGTCCACCGGGCCGTTGCGCAATCCGAGAATCTTCGCAATCAGTGGATAGATGTTCACATTTTCAAAAGGAGCGACCGTGACTCCCGGACGGATATCCGGACCGGCGGCATAGAAGCTGGCGCGCATGGCCATCATTCCCCGTGGGTCGTACCCGTGGTTGCCTTTGGGTGGGGGCTTTTCGTCGGAAGAATTCCGGGGAGCGTGCGCTCGAATTGCATAAGGCCCCGCCGCAACGACAATCGGGTCCCCGGCCCTGGGATTGCGGTCGTAATGCAACTCGGGAGGGAACGCGCTGCGCCGATAGACCATGAACTTATCGCTCGCTCCCTTTAGTTGCTGATAGGCCTTTTCCGCCGCATCTTCCCTTTTGGGATAGAGCAGCGAGCCGGAGGTTTCAAAATCGGAGAGGTCGGCATAGCGGTCCAGGTTGATCCAATCGCCCTCTACCGTCGCCATGCCATGGTCGGATACGACAAACAAATCAATGGCCAGGGGAAGCTTCGTCAGTTCCTTGGCAAGTCGCCCTATGGATTCGTCTACATGGCGCACCGCTTCGGCGGTTTGCGGGCTTTCCGGGCCGAATTCGTGCCCGAAATGATCTACGCTACCGAAATAGAGTGTGATGAAGTGCGGACGCCTGTCCTCGGGAAGTTGCAACCACGCGACGATTTGGTCGATTCGTTTGTTATCGGGGATCTTCTCATCGAACTTCAGGTAATACGATGGACGGCCACCGTCAATCTCCGCCTCCGATCCGAACCAGAAAAAGCAGGCGGCCCTCATGCCTTGCCGCTCGGCCAGCACCCACAGTGGAATTCCACGAAACCAACTGCCGTCGTTGTCGGCGATAGTGTAGCGCTGCTTGCGCACAGGATCATAGAATGAGTTCGCGACGATGCCGTGATGTTCCGGATAAAGTCCCGTGACAATCGAAAGATGGTTCGGAAACGTCACCGATGGATAGGACGGGATCATGCCCTGGGGCGCGCTGGCCCCGCGCGCGGCAAGGGCTTGGAGGTTCGTGGCGCCATACCGCTGCGCATAGTCATAACGAAAGCCGTCGAGCGAGATCAAGACTACGTAGGGTTTCTTTTGCTGCGCCGGCGCGTTCGGCCCGTGATCGACGGTAATGACCGGCGCGATGTTCTGACCGGGGTTCTGAGCGAGAGCCGGTCCGCGTACTACGATCAGCAGCAGAGAAAATACAAACGCTCTCTTGATGATCTCGAGCAATGTAGTCCGCATTCCGCCTCCCCAAAGATCGTCCGTGAATCTTAACTTAAAGCTCCCCCACCGGAAGTACTTTTCCCCGGACCCGCTGCGACAGTTCCCTTGCCTGCCCCTCCAGCCGCGGGCGCGCCCATGCGAGCAGCATCATGGCGGCGATGATAACGACCAGACCCGCGGTCGCGGCTGGAACGCTCGAAGCCCGTCTCGGCAAGATCGAAAAGCCGCCGTATACGAACCAGATGTGCACCCAATAGACCAGAAGCGAATTCTGCCCTAATTGGACTATGCGATTGAAAAACCATTCACTACCCTGATGCAAAGACCACAGATAACAGACCGCCAGAAGGTCCAGCAACACGCCGATACGGACTAAAAAGAAGTTCGGGCTCGTGTGCCAGAAGTCGTAAACACGGTAGAGGTGAATCGGCAGAGCGTCGAGCCGAAGCGCGCCAAAGGCTATAAGAAGCCCGGCCCATGCGACCAGCGCAATCGCCCAGCCTCCGCGACGCTCGGCCCACTCGGTACGCAGAAGCGAACCCGCCGCCAGCCCGGCAAAACAGAATGCGGCCCACGGAAAGATGGGAAACAGCCACGGCTGTGGCTTGTCAAAGATGTGCACGCCGTTTATGTACGATTCCAGGAACCAGGGCAGAAAGCGCGGGCGCCAGTCGGTCCACAGGAGCGGCGTAAGCATCGCGATTCCCATCGCAACGGCGGCAGCGGTGAGACCTCGCTTTACTCTGGACCCAATCCAGCAGACCAATCCCATCAGCGCAATCGAAACGCCGATGACGTTGAGCACGTCCACTCGAAGGAAATCCGTCCAGGGACCATGGTGTCTCCAAATAAATTCTTGCCCGCGGAAGACCAGAGCAAGCAGCAGAATCTGCGCGCCGCGACGAAACGCCGCTGACACTACCGTACCTGGCGCAGCACCACGACGCTGGAGGCTCTCAACGGAAAGCGCGAGCGAAAACCCAGCGAGAAAAAGGAACGACGTCGCGGCCAGCGTGGAAGCAAAGTGAGACCAGCGGGCGACGACCGAGAAACGCGCCTGGCCGCCCAGCCACGAATCGTAGGCGTGCGTCTGGAACATCAGGATGCAGGCGATGCCTCGCATGCAGTCGATGTGGGTCAAACGGCGTTTGGTGGTGTCCGTGCTCATAGCTTCCATCTTCCGGTTACTGGTGCGCTTACCGGCTGCGATTCAAACGTTCCCGCGACCGATCAAGTTTCTCATTCTACATGTGCCCGGAATCATAGGCCAGTCATTGAATAAAGCAACTGCATGATTAGTAAGTAGGAGCAGGAATAGGACCGAATCGAGCCGCGACCGAGAGGGAGCGGTTCTTCGGGAGACTCAACACAACAACGAAGAAACCGCTCCCTCTCGGTCGCGGCTCGGTTCGGAGAGCACAGGTTCTTGGCGGCTCCCCTTGCATTCTTCCGCGTTTCCCGATGAAATAGACTGCCGTACCCGAAATAATGCGGGGCGCGCCAGGGGCTGTCGGAAATATGTTCTGGAGAGCTGCAATCGCCATCTTAAGGAAAGACCTGCGGGCGGAGTTCCGCACCAAGGAGGTCTTCAACTCCTCGGTCGTCTTCGCGCTGTTGGTCATCGTGATCTTCAGCCTGGCCTTCGAGCCTAGCTCGCAGGAAGCTCAGGAGCTTTCCGGCGGACTGTTGTGGATCGCCTTCGCCTTTTCCGGGGTGCTCTCCTTGAGCCGTACATTCGCGCGAGAGGTGCCCAACGATTGCCTGCTGGGACTGCAACTCGCTCCCATCTCCGCCGCTGCGGTATATTTAGGGAAGCTCCTAGGCAACATGATTTTTCTGTGTCTGCTCGAATTGCTGCTGCTGCCGTTGTTCGCGGTGTTTTATAATATACATCTGTGGAACCAGGGCGGATGGCTGGTGCTGATTGTGTTCTTGGGAAGCTGGGGACTGGCCGCCGTAGGCACCAGCTTCGCGGCGGTCGCGACCAGCGTACGGCTGCGCGAGTTGATGCTCCCGGTATTGCTGTTCCCCATCGAGATTCCCCTGCTCCTCTCGCTCGTCCAGGCAACCACGGCGATCATCAAGGGCGGAGACTCGTTGGATGACGCATGGATCTGGCTGCGGCTGGCATTTGGATTCGATGTTGTATTCACGACCATTTCGTTTTACTTATTTGAGTACATCCTGGAAGTGTAAGGCAGCTTTATAGTTAGCATCATGCGGTGGAATAAGGTAGTATTGGAACCGATCCCTTCCGGTGGCGGCTCGGATGGGCTTGGAACGATTCGTGCTCTATTAATCGCTGAACCTCATATTTTGGGTGAAATCGCTCACCAATAAGAGGTAAACTATCTTATGGCAAGGCCGAGGCGCACTCGGCTGTCATTTTGGCGGCCAGCGTTCCGGACAGAAAGGTGGAGTGGCTCATGCAAGCGAAGAAGAAATTTCTCAAGTTTGGCATCGGGCTGGGAATAGTTATCTCAACGCTTGGGTGGCTCGCATACAGCGGCATTCAGGAGAGCAAGACTTATTATGTAACCGTCAGCGAGCTCCGGACTGCGAACGACGCGGTGAACCGGCGTTATCGCGTGATGGGCAACGTAGCGGCCGGCACGATACGCCGCGCGGCGGGCCGAGTTGAGTTCAGCCTGGAACAGGATGGCAAAACACTCCCCGTGGTATATACCGGAAAGGACCCCTTGCCCGACACCTTGCAGGATGGCGCCCAAGCCATGGCCGACGGCCGCTATCAAAAGGACGGGAACTTCCACGCCGAGACGGTGCAGGCCAAGTGCGCGTCCAAGTATGAGCCCACCATGCAGTCCGCGCCGGGCGCTCCCAAGCCTGCCAGCTATTAGACGGCATCCGAGGACCGGATAAAACAACATGGAAAATATTGGCAGCTTTGCATTGATCCTGGCTTTCCTGCTGACGCTGTACGCCATTGCAGCGTCCATCCTCGGCGTATTGCAGAAAAAGGAACGGCTGCAATATAGCGCCTACCGTGCTACCGGGGCCATTTGGGCTCTGGTCACGCTGGCGGTGGGATGCCTGCTCTACGCCCTCCTGACCGACGATTATCGCGTGGCCTATGCCGCCGGACACAGCAATCGCGCGCTGCCATGGGTCTATAAAATTTCGTCGCTGTGGTCGGGACAGGAAGGGTCGCTGCTATTTTGGAGCTTTCTTCTTTCCACCTACAGCATGATCGCCGTGCGGCTGAACCGCGAAAAGCATCGCGACATGATGCCCTACGTGACGGCAACGCTCATGGTGGTCCTGGGATTTTTCCTGCTGATGAATGTTTTTGTAGTCAGCCCCTTCAAGCTGCTGGCTATGAACCAAGGCGGACAGATGGTGGTCAGCGGGCCCATTGACGGCAATGGCCTGAACCCGCTGCTCCAATATCCCGCCATGGCAATCCACCCGCCGATGCTCTACCTCGGATACGTTGGATTTACTGTTCCGTTCGCCTTCGCGCTGGCTACCCTCATTACCAAGCAGGCGGGCGAGCGGTGGATTGCTACCACGCGGCGCTGGACCATGGTCACATGGATGTTCCAGTCGATGGGCGTCCTGATGGGCGCGCGCTGGGCCTATGCAGTGCTGGGATGGGGCGGCTACTGGGGATGGGACCCGGTCGAGAACGCCTCATTTATGCCGTGGCTCACCGGCACGGCCTTTCTCCACTCCGTGATGATGCAGGAAAAGCGCGGGATGATGAAGGTCTGGAACATGGTGCTGGTCTTCTCCACCTTCTTCCTGTGCATCTTTGGAACGTTTCTCACGCGGAGCGGCGTGGTGTCCTCGGTCCATGCTTTTGCGCAGTCGGCGATCGGGCCGTATTTTGTCGGCTTCCTCGGCTCGGGAATTCTGTTTTGCGGCTGGCTGCTGCTGGAGCGGCTCGACTACCTGAAGAGCAATCAACCGCTCGACTCGCTCATATCGCGCGAATCGAGCTTTTTGTTTAACAACCTGCTGCTGCTGGCGGCCTGCTTCGCGGTGTTGTGGGGCACGCTCTTTCCGGTCATCTCGGAGGCGGTACAGGGCGTCAAGATCAGCGTGGGAGCGCCGTTCTTCAACAAGGTCAATATTCCGATCGGGCTGTTGCTGCTTCTGTTAACGGGCCTGGGGCCGCTGTTTGCCTGGCGCAAGACCTCGGTCGACAGCCTCCGCAAGAACTTCTTAATGCCCGCCATCGTTTCGCTGGCCGCTGGCGCCGCATTGTTTGCGATCGGAGTGCGGCAGTTTTACGCGCAGGCTTCGCTGATCCTTTGCGTGTTCGTGTCCATCACCATCTTCATGGAGTTCTACCGCGGCGCGCGCGTTATAGCGGCGAAATCCGGCGAGTCGCTCCTGGGCGCGGCTCTGACCTTGACGTTGCGGAACACGCGCCGCTATGGCGGCTATATCGTCCATTTCGGAATTGTGCTGATCTTCGTTGGAATTACGGGCACCGCCTTCAACATCGAGCGCGAGCAGGAGATGAAGGCCGGCGACACCATGCCGATCGGCTCTTTCACCTTGCAGATGCGCGGCCTGACCGAATCGGACACCCCCAATTATGGCTCGCAAAAGGCGTCGTTGATGCTCGTTCGCGGCGAAAAGCAGTTGGGTATGCTTGTGCCGGAACGCCGCTTCTACAAAGCCAGCCGCCAGCCTACTACCGAAGTCGCCATCCGCCCGAGGCTGAGCGAGGATGTCTACGTCGTCTTCGAGGGCATGACAGAAGACCGCCAGCACGCCGTCATCAGCGCACATGTGAATCCACTGGTGAACTGGATTTGGGTGGGAGGGGCCATCCTGGTTTTCGGAACGCTGGTTGCGCTGCTGCCTTCGCGTGCAACCGCCGGGGCGAAAACACGTCCTCCGTCGGCGCCAGCCGTGGCCTCGGAAGAAATCAAAGAAAAACATGAAGTATTTGCCAGAACGACTTCTTAAACAAGCTGCTTTGATCTTGGCTTCAGCCACGCTAGCCTGCGCCATGCTGCTGTCCCAAGAAACAGTCGCCCCTCAGGGTCCGCCCGCGGTTAGCAGCAACGACGCAGCCTTCCGCCGGGTCTCCAACCGCCTCCTGTGCCAGTGCGGTTGCAGCTACATGGTCCTTTCCTGCAACCATGTGGATTGCTCCTCGGCGACGTTTATTCGCCGCACGATTCAGACCAAGCTCGCCGCCGGCCAGAGTGAAGATGCGATCGTCGCCGGCTTCATCGATCAGTACGGTCCGCGCATCCTTCCCGAGCCTCCCCGCAAAGGTTTTTCGCTTTCCGCCTGGGTCATGCCGTTTGCCGTACTGATCCTAGGCGGAGCGTTCCTTTCCTTCTTCCTGTGGCAGTGGAAACACAAGTCCGCTGTCGCCGCCGTGGGAGCGGGTGCCGAAACTCCCGAGGATGCCGGTTTCGTACCGAAAGACATTCCTCCCGAGTTGGTGCAGAAATACAGCGCACAAATCAACCGGGATTTAGAGAACGAGTAAGCTGCAATCCGAGCCGCGACCGAGAGGGAGCGGTTGTTCATTCCGTCATTCAGGGTACAGGAATTCGTTTGAAGGTCCATTAGGACCCAGAGATGCCCACCGCAAATCATCCGCCCGCCGTAAAGCTGGCCCCCAAATCACAAGGTCTGACGACTCCCCGCAAGAAATTACCCAAGCTGCTTGCCCAGATCAACGAAAGCTGCACGGGCTGCGCCGGCTCTCCCGTCTGCGTCGCCTACTGTCCCGTTGCCGATTGCATGTATTGGGTTCCGGACGAGGAGCACCCGCCTTTCGGCGTCATCGAGGTGGACCCGCAACTCTGCATCGGCTGCAAACTCTGCACTCCGCACGGCCCCGACGGGACGTTCGTCGACGGCTGCCCCTGGGACGCGATTGATATGATTGCGATCGAGGAAGTGGAAAAGAAGCTTGGAACATCCTTCATTTACTGACCGTCAGCGTGGCAACAGGTACGGCGGAAATGCCATATCGCATCCGCGGCATCCAGATGGCTACCCGGCGACGCCACTTGACGGATTGGCCCGATTTGCTAACATGGGCATCAGAGACTCGGTAACTCAGGGGTTCCGCGAATGAACAACATTTCTTTCACGGTTCATATCTTCAAGGAAGGCGATACATTCGTGGCGCACGCTCCTGAACTCGACGTATCCAGTTGCGGTTCCAGGCCGGAGGATGCCCGCAGAAACATTCAGGATGCTGTGCGAGGCTTTCTGGAAACGGCCGAAGAGATGGGCACGCTGGAGCAGATTCTCGAAGAAGCCGGGTACACGCACGTGGGAGATTCGTGGCGCGCACCGGAGTTTGTTTCCCTCGACCACCTCACCGTGTCTCTTGCTTGAATGCCTCCGCTAAATCCAGTTCATTATCGACGGCTCGTTTCCATATTCGAAAAAGAAGGGTTCCGCTTCGCCAGGCAGAATGGCGATCATTTGATTTACACCAAGGCGGGATGCAAAAGGCCGCTGGTAATCCCCATGTACCACGCTGTCCCTGTCTTCATAATCAAAAATCTGTTACAGACATCTGGCTTCAGCCGCGACCGCTATTTTGAGCTTCTGGAAGGCGTTTAAGTTAGCGCGAAGAAGCTGCTACATCCGGTACAGCATCCAATAGACCACCACTCCAGTCACCGAAACGTATAACCAGAGCGGAAGCGTGCGGCGGGCAATCGAGCGGTGCCGGTCGAAGGCTCCCCGCCAAGCACGGGCCAGCGTTATCAGCACCAATGGCACAATGACGACGGCGAGAATCGTGTGCGTGGTCAGAATGCTGAAGTAAACCGCCCGGACCGCGCCCTGCCCGGTGAAGCGCCTCATGCCCGATTCGAAATGATACGTGAGGTAAGAGACGAGGAACAGCGTCGAGGTCGCAAATGCCGAGACCATGCATAGCTTGTGCGCCTTTATTTTGCCGCGCCGGATGAAGATATATCCGCAGACCAGTAAAACCGCGCTCGTAGCGTTGAGTACGGCGTTGACCTCGGGAAGCGATGAAATGGGAAGCATTATGGAAAAGCCGGAAGCTCAGAACGAAAACAGAGCCGCGACCGACAGGGAGCGGTTAACTTAGACTAGATCTCGATATGCGGACCGCTCCCTCTCGGTCGCGGCTCTGATTTCTTCATCCCAGGTTCTTCGTCGTGGGCCGACCCGTCCAGACAAGTGCCGCGACTAGAGTCACAATCCCGAACAGCACCGTGACTGCGAGCGACAGGCCCAGAGGCGCTACGCCAAAGTCGGGGACTGCCGCGTCCCAATAGAGCAGGCGGCGCAGAGCGTCCAAGCCGTACGTCAGCGGGTTCAGGCGCATTGTCCATTGAATCCAGACCGATGCTCCCGAGGCCGGAAACAGGGAGCCCGAGAGTAACCACATCGGAATTAGGACCAGATTCAATACGGCGTGAAACCCCGCGGCGGAATCCATTTGCCAAGCGATGAAGAAGCCCATGCAGGTCAGGCAGAACGATACCAGGAACAGCAAGCCGGAGAGATACAGTAGTTGCAGCGCGTGGAGATGAAATCCAACCGCCGGACCAATCAGCAGAAATAGGATACCGGGCACAACCGACTGGATCGTCCCTCCCAGAACCTTGCCCAATACGAGACTGAGCCTGTAAATCGGCGCGACCAGCACCGAGAGCAGAAACCCTTCCCTGCGGTCCTCGATGACGGACATATTCGCGAGGACAGAGGTAAACAGGACGATCATGATAATCGTGCCGGGGAAAAAATATTGAAGGTACCCCGCTCCGGCTGCGCTATCGGCGGAAGCCGAAGGGGGATGAAACGAGGAGCCCAGCCCCGATCCGATGAAGATCCAGAAGAGCAAGGGCGTCGCAACCATGCCCACGACGCGGCTGCGCTGCCGGGAGAAGCGGACCAGCTCGCGTGAGCAAAGCGACAACATTGGCAGCCAAAAGCTAGTCCGCGCGGCCGCAGCCGGTGCGGCGGAGGAATCAACCGGATTTTCCGCGGCCCGTGGCTCGACGAACGCCAGTTGTGCCTCGCTATTTCTGTCGCCCAAAAGTACCCCTCTCCGCAGCTATGTCGCGTTCCATCTTGGCCACCCTAATTGAAGTTTAACATAGAGGAGACCGCCGGTATCCGGCACAGGCCGGGAGGCTTGCAATGAAAATCATTCCGCGCCTACCTTCGATAAACCCTCTTCCCAAAACCGGTGTCCGGTCTTGCGGATGAACACGTCTTCCAAAGTTGGTTTGCCGACGGTTACGGAGTCGATCTCTCCGGGGAACGCATCCATCAATTGAGGAATGAAGCCGTGTCCGCTCGGATGTTCGAAACGGACCCGCTGCCCGAAGACGGAGGCCTCGACCGCAAACTTCTCCCTGAGCTCGTCGCGAAGCTTCGCCGGCTGACCCGACTCGACCAGGATGACCTGCTCGCCGATCTCATTCTTCAGAGAACTCGGAGAGCCGGAGGCAACCAGCTCGCCGTGATTGAGAATCGCCAGCCGGTCGCACTTTTCGGCCTCTTCAAGCAGATGCGTGGTGACGAGCATGGTCGTGCCGTCTCTGGTTCGGAGCAGGTTCAGATACTCCCAAAGCTCGGCGCGAACACCCGGATCGAGTCCCGTCGTCGGTTCATCCAAAAGCAGCAACCCAGGCCGATGCAAGAGGCCCTTGGCGAGCTCGACGCGCCGGCGCAGGCCGCCCGACAGCGTTTCGACCAGATCGTTCCGGCGATCGTCCATGCCCAAGCGGCCCAAGACGAACTCGATGCGTTCCTGCAACTTTCCTCCGCTCATGCCGTAAAGATGTCCCTGATGGCGCAGGTTCTCTTCCGATGTGAGCTTGCCATCGACGCTCGAAGCCTGGAAGACGACGCCGATCCTGCGGCGGACTTCCTGCGGCTGAGTGGCAACATCCAAACCAAAAATGCGCGCCTGACCCGAGCTGGGACGAAACAGCGTGGAGAGTATCCGAAACAGCGTGGTCTTGCCGCCGCCATTCGGACCGAGCAGCCCGAAAATTTCGCCCGCCTGGACGTCGAACGACACTCCGCTGAGCGCCTTCCGTGTCCCATAAAGGTGGGTCAAATCCGAAATTGCAACGACGGGGTTTCCGCTCATACTTCTACTTTGCCAGGAAAAGGACGATTGTCAAAATCGGAACTGCAAATACCGAGCCGCGACCGAGAGGGAGCGGTCTGTATTCCCGATTCACGAAACCGTTCCCTCTCGGTCGCGGCTCGGTTCCGCTCGGTTCCGATCTTGAAAATGAGAAGAGAAGATCACAGCGAGAACTTGGACTAGCGGCGAGCCTAGAGAGGCTTTTTGTCGATCATCATCAGTCCATAAACCAGCGGCAGATAAATCACCGAGGCCTGCAAGAGCCGCCGGGCCTGGAGCGTGGTCTTCGCCGCTGCCGCCAGAGAGCCGTAGTAAAGATATGCCACTCCCAACAGAAGCGCCCCGACCAGGTAAAGCGGACCGGTCACGCCCAGCAGCGACGGAAGCAAACTGATCGGAATCAATACCGCCGCAAATGCTACGATCTGGCGTCCGGTCGACTCGCCGTTCGGCTCCACTACGGGTAACATCGCGATCCCTCCGCGGGCATAGTCTTCGCGATACATCCACGCGATGGCCAGGAAATGCGGGAACTGCCATAAAAAAAGGATCAGATATAGTATCCCGCCGGTCAGCGTGATTTCGCCCCGCGCCACCACCCATCCGATCAGCGGAGGAATCGCGCCGGGGAAAGCTCCCACCAAAGTACAAAGAGGTGTCCGCTTTTTGAGGGGCGTATAGAGAAACAGGTAACTCGTAAGCGTCAGCGCGGCCAGCAGGCTTGCCAGCCAGTTCGTGAGTAATCCGAGGTACAGCATTCCGACAATCGCCAGCATGATTCCGAAGCACAGCGCCTTCCAGGGCGCCATTCTTCCGGCTGGAAGCGGCCGCTCGCGCGTGCGCAGCATCTTAGCGTCCACGTCGCGCTCCCAAAACTCGTTGAGCGCCGCCGTGCCGCTGGCGACCAGGGTCGTCCCGATCAGCGTATGCAATAACAAAAGGAGGTTCATCGAATGAAGCGAGCCCAGATAAAAGCCGACCGCCGTGGACATCAGAATCAGCGTGGTCACGTTGGGTTTGGTCAGCTCGATGTAGTCCGAGATGGAGCGCAGCCACGCTCCGCACAGCGGCCCAAGCATGGCAAATGGTTCGGACGGCTGCGCTACGAGTGTTGTTCCCTGCTCCCTCATCCCTGCTCCCTGTTGTTCGTTCATGCGAATTTCTTTTGCGGATTCCTTGTAAAAGACATCTCCCTCACCGAACCGGGCAGCCTGCGGTAGGACAACAACGTCACGATCAGGCAAGTGCCGAGCAGCAATGCTCCCGTTGCCACGTGTGCGGTCGTAACGTTGATCATGGCCGGTTCCGGCTGCGGCGCTCCCTGCGTCACCAGGCGAGTCCAGTAGGAACCGTATCCTAATGCAAGTTGCAAAACCACCAGCCCCCCGGCAAACGACGACAGACCTCGCAACGCCTTCTGCGATTGGGGCAGCTTATTGAGTGCATGATAAAGCATCCACATGACGAAAACCGCCACAACGCCGGCCCAGATCACATGAGGGAGAAGACCGAGCGCCTTATGCCGGCGGGCCGCGCCCAGTATCAACTGAATATAGATCGCAGCGGTTGTGCCGCACGCAATATGGCGGAAGGCCGGAAAGCGGTCGTCTTCCACCGGTGCAACGGAATTCCACGCCGGGCCGGTGAAGACCGCGAGGCCCACCGTCATGCAGAAAAACAGTTGCGCCAGGCAGGCATGTCCTACGAGGACTGGAATGGGCAGCAAGTAAAGAACCGTGATGCCACCGAGCACCGCCTGAAGGATCACCGCAAACACAGCCGTGATCCCGAGCCAGCGTACCCACGCGCGCCGCTCGGCGCGCCACAACCACACCGCGAGCACTGTCGTCAGAACTCCGACCAATCCGGCTATCATTCGATGTCCATGCTCGTAGAAAATATTGCCCGTCATGCGCGGCATCAGCTTTCCATACGAGAGCGGCCAGTCCGGTACCGACAACCCGGCGTCGTGGCCGACCACCAGGGCACCGGCGATAATCAACAGGAACGTGGCAAACGCCGTCAGCATGGCGAAGCGATGCAGCCATACCGATCCTTCCTGTTTCATTCCAGGTTTTCTCCTATAGCTCTCGCCGGCAATCCCCCGCCCTAGCGAGAGTGAACGGCAAGGAATTCCTGCTGTAGTTTGTCCGCCTAGCCCTTAAAGCTGAACTGAACCGCCTTGCTTTCCTTCGGACCCACCGTGATTTTCTGGTCCACGGTGCCGTACTTTTCGTGCCACGCCTCGATGGTGTACTCGCCTGGAGGCAAGCCCTTCAGAACGAACGATCCCTTATCATCGGTCACGGCAAAGAAGGGGTGCGGCAACACGCCAATATACGCCCTCATCCAGGGGTGGACGTTGCAGCGGACCGGAATCATTACCTCAGCGTGCACAAACTGTTCCATCAAGTCGGGCGCACCGGCAATCATCGACTTGTTCCATTCCCGATTCAGGTTGGGAATCGGATGGATATTGTGGCTGGCCGGATCGCTGTTCTTGACGGCGAACTTCTGTCCCGTCATGACTCCTACAACGTGCGGGATAAACCAGCAGCCCTTCTGATCCAAAACCGCCGGCTCCGATGGCGGCGGGAACGTGCGGTCCCCCAAGCCATCCTTCACATAGACAAAAACGTTGCGAAGCGTCTTGTTGTCGTTGAGCACCACTTCATCGCTATAAATCGGTACCTTGTACTCCTTCATGCAGACTGGCTCGTCATCCATGCGAATAGGTATCTTGGCGGGCGCCTTGCCCTCGAAGGAGACCTGGCCATTGATCTCGCCGGCCGTAGTCGGATCAACGGCCGCCGCAGCCGTCGTGGGTGACGGCGCGGGAATCTTCTCCTCCGATGATTTGCTGCCTCCGCCACAGGCCAAAAGAGAACTAGCCAGAACAAACATCGCCAAGCCGAACAGTTTCCTTCTCATTTCTCCGTGCGTTCTCCTGGCTAAAAGAGCTTATGAATGAAAAACTTGCCGGGAAGGATTGCATCACTTGCCGGAATAAAGCCGCAGCTTGCATTCGAAGCCGCGAAAAGTCGAGAAGCCATCTTATCTATTTTGTCACACAATTTCAAGGAATTACCGCATGGGAGTTGCAATTAGAAGTGAGAGTCAGCTACTTCAAATGAAAAGCAGATCCCTCGTCGAAGACTCCTCGGGATGACATCGTTCTTTAATATTTCACGACGATGTCATCCTGACGACCAACGGGAGGAAGGATCTGCTTTTTCTGTCGGGGGTGACTCCCACTTCTAATTACACCCTAATTACCGCACCGGAGGCAGAGCCAGCCGCCGCTGCTCTTCCGGAGTGAATTCGAGCATATAGCGGACCAGAAGCTCGGCGTGATCTTTCTTGTATCGCTCAAACCCAGCGGGAGTGGGTCCGGCGAAGACCATTCGGTTTCCTTCCGGCTTAAATAGGCCGGTGGGCATGGCGGTTCCCGGGTCCATCATCGAGGGATCGAGCATCCAGCGGCGTGTCCAGCCGGGCTGGAGGCGTGCCCTCGACAACAAGTAACTCGGAGCCGATGCCCGTTGATCGCGGGCCGCGTCGCCGGTGGCATGGCACTTCAGGCAGGGGGCTTCCTTGCTGCTGAAGAGCTGACGGGCGAGCGTTCGTTCCTCTTCGGTCAACGGCTCCAGTTTCGGCGGGATGTAAGGCTCCTGCTCCGTCGAAAGCGCTTCAAAGAAACGAACGAGCTTGCCGACCTCTCCGTCGGAAAAGAAAAACGTCGGCATCCTCGCCTGCAAATAAGGCCTCACGCCGTTTCGATTCGCGTCCGTATCGCTGAGCGCGGGATTCGCGAGGAACCGCGCCAGCCAGTTGGGATCGACGCGTGCGCCTTCGCCCGTCAGGCGCGGCGGAAGCTGTAGCTTTCCATCGGGGTCCTGGAAGCGTGGCAGGTCCATCAGCACGGAGCGTTGGCCGACGCGGAGCACGTGGCAGCCGACACAGTTGTACTTTGCCACGATCCTCCACCCCTCCTGGATGTCGCGGCCCTGATCTTGCGGCTGATGGAAGTATTCCGCCGGCAACGGCGACTGGATGCTTCCCAGCAGGAACGTAGTGAGCGCAGACACGTCCGCGGGCAGCAAATTAAACTCAGGCATCCGGAGCCGGTCCTTGGCGGCCACGACTTTTCCCTGGTCGAATAGCGAGGGGTTTTCGACCTTTCGTTGGATGAAACCCTGACTCGAATGCCATCCCTCCTCACGGGCCTTCCGACCGAGAAGCGCGAAATCCAGATTTTCAACCGGCTTGCTGCCCTCCTTGGTCAGTTCCGTGCCAATGAGAGACTCCTCTTCCAAACCCGCTATTTCATGGCAACCGGCGCATCCGAAACGTTTGACCAGCGCCAGTCCTTTTTCGCGCAGCGACGGATCGTCCACGAAAGGAGCCGGTGGATAATCGCCCGGCTCTTTCTTTTTCAAGGTTGTGAGATACGTTGCAATGTCGCGGGACTCTTCCAGCGTCAGCCGTAAGTTTGGCATCACGGTCATTTGCTGCACTTGCAACTCGCGGCCGTCGTTGGGACAGGTTGAATGGTCGAGATCGAACACATACGGCAGTCCGGCGCGCGCATAATCTTCCGGTCCCAAATCGCGCTTTTCAAGCGGGCAGTAGGGGCGGGGGCGTTCGCGGGGGTTTCGGACCCATCGGACCAGGTAATCGTAGTTCGCTTTTTCTCCCACTCGCGAGAGATTCGCGGCAAAGGTTCCACCCACGGAGTCCTTACCCTCGCCGACCGAATGACACGCCATGCACCCGCGCGCCGCGAACAGTTCCTTGCCCCTCACCGGATCGCCTTTGGGCTGCGACGGCAGCGTACCCGGGACTCCAGCTTGCCAGATAAAAGCAGCAATCGCGTTGCGCTCGTCGGCTTCCAGGCGAAACTTTGGCATGCGCGTATCCGGACGAAAGGTTTGAGGATTTTCGAGCCACGTCGGAATCCAGTTTTTGTTGAGCTTCAGCCGAACTTCCTTCAGACTGGGACCGGTCTTCTTGGTCTCACGCATCAAATTCTTCGCCTGCCGGTTCAATTGTTCCAGCCGGTTGTCGATTGTGCCGATCGAGACACGCAGGCCGTCGGCCTTGGCGTAGAATTGTCTTACAGTATTGCTGTTCCGAGCGCGGTCTCCTTCGGCTATGGCTTTTGCGATGTCGAGTTCCACCTGATGGCGCTCCGCCTCTTTTTGAACGATGGCTTGCGCGGTCGACTGCAACTCGTCCGCCTCCGGATCGTATCCTTCAAAACGGTGGCAGCCGGCGCAGCCGCGATGGTCGTATAGCTCCTTGCCCCGGCTGAGCACGGGAGCATTGGGAAGGAATCGGTCGCGCGCGTGACATTGCTGGCAGCCAGCCTCGATATTCTCGCGACGATACAGAGGCCACAGCCAATGCTCGTTTTGGCCGTGTGCTTTTTCGATGCTGGTGGTTGCACGGCCGTTGCCGTTGTGGCAAGGCGTGCAGCCGAAACGCTCGGGATCGTGAATCTGGAGCAGCTCCGGATTCGGGTGACTCGTGAACGCTCCTTCGCCGCCTACGTCGGCTTTCGTGATGGCAACAGGCTCGCGGATGCCCAGGTGACAGGATTCGCACCGGTCGGCAAGTTCGACACCGGGAACGTAAATCTGACGGATATCGATTGGGAAGCTCTGCATCTTTCGCAGCAGCGACTGCAACTGGGATTCGCTCAGTCCGTCGAGATGGTCCTTCAGATATGCGTCGCGCTTCTTGCGCAGGTCGTCCGCGGGTTTTAAGAGCGCGGCGCGTTTGGATTCGAGCGCGTCACTGCGCGTCTTTAGGCTGGTTAATTCCTCCTCCAACTCCTGGAAATTGCGGAAGGTGGTTTTCTTCACGGAGCCATCGGACTCGGGCAGCTCCGCATCCAGGCTCTTTTCCCTGGCCGCCGCAATCTTCTTGAGGAGCGCTTCTTTTGAGCCGCTGCTCGAAGCGGTTTCCATCTCGTAGGTGAGCGAGTCGATGGTTCCGCGGGCCTCGGCGAACGTCTTATTCAGGATTGCGATTTTAGGAGTCAGCATGCCGTGGACTTCGCGGTCGATCTCGGCGATTTCGGAAGCAACCTGCTTCTCCGCTGCCGCGAGGTCCTGTTCGAGTTTCTGGAAATCGGGGGACTGCCGGACCTGCCTCTCACGCTCGGCTTGAAGGGGAATCTGTTTCTCAAGGAGCGCCGTGTAGCTCTTGACGAAGCGCTCCTGGTAGTGTTTCCAGGGGCGCTGGCCATAGTGCTCGTCGTAAAGCGACCAGAGAAGCACGACGACCATCAGAAGCGCAAACACCAACAATAACTGGCTGAGCGACGAGCTGACGACAGGGTCCCGGCGGGGCTGGTTGGGGGAAGGTTCAGGCATCCTGTCTCACCGCGGCTCCATCCGATTGCCCTCCCGTCAAACGTTGAACCAAGGAGTCACCAGAATGTATTTGATTCGCAAAAAATGCCACAGCATCATCTTCACGGGCAGCAGCAGCATCGTCGTCAGAAAGAATTCGAAGGCCAGAGTCTGTAACAGTGTCATCCTGGCATAGAGTTTCCGATTGAACGCGATTCCGAGAAAGAGCTTTCGGACGCCCCAGGCGGCAATGGCGAAATAGGCCGCGAGCGCGAGCGCTCCCGCCACCGCCTTCCCCGCGACGCTCGAGACGCCAATAAGGTCCGGCAGATCGCGGTTGCCTTCGAATACGACGCGATTGGCATCCCAGGTCTGGCCCGGCCAAAACCACATCCAGCCGGGGCCGCGAAGAAACGTGCCGATCACCACCATCAGAACCCAAAGCCCCAGGAAGCCGAAGCAAAAGGTCAGGATGCTGAATTTCCTTTGCCGAAAGGTGAAGTAGCCGTTGCCCAGCGGGTTGTTGTCGAGATAAGGAATGGCCAGGAGGCCGAGTATGATCAGCGTGGGAAAGACAACGCCGGCGAGCCACGGATCGAAATAGACCAGCATTTCCTGCAAGCCCACGAAGTACCACGGCGCCTTGGATGGATTCATGGTCAGGTTGGGATTGGAAGGCTCTTCGAGCGGAGCGTTCAGCGTGATGGACCATACAAAAAGAATCACGGTGACAACCAGGACCGCGAGGAACTCGATTCGCAACAGGTAGGGCCAGACGGGAACCTCCTGCTGCCAATCGGACTGATAAGGAAAATTTCTGCGATGATGCGTTTTGGCCAGTTCGGGGTCTCGTTCCAGCTTCTCGATCAGGCGGTCGTTTTCGAACGACTGGCGCAGGCCATACCAGGCGTAAAAAGGGATCAGAAACAACAGTGCCGTGATGGGCACGTTGTCCGGAGCGCTTACGATTTGCCAAAGCTGACGCCAGTCCATTCCAGTCCTTCCGCGCCGCGGGGTTAAAGCGTGATCTCCTTCTCCAGTGCGACCGGCGACGGACCCGAGATACCGCCGTCTTTTCGCACGCGCCAAAAGTGCACGATCATAAACGTGCCCGCCACGATGGGAATTCCGATGCAGTGCCAGATATAGGCACGCAGCAGAGCGGCCGAGTCCACAATGGAACCGCCGAGCAGGGCGAAGCGCACGTCGTTGTATGGCGTCATGCCAAGCTGCGGGCCGAAGGGTCCTTCATGTCCCAGGAGCGGCGTCGCGCGGGCCATGTTGGTTCCCACCGTAACGGCCCAAAAGCCCAATTGATCGTCCGGCAATAGATACCCGGTGAAGGAGAGTAGCATCGTGAGCACCAGCAGGATCACTCCGACGCACCAGTTGAATTCCCGCGGCTTCTTGTAAGAACCCGTCAGGAACACGCGGAACATGTGCAGCCAGACGGTGAGAACCATCAGGTGGCCGGCCCATCGGTGCATGTTCCGCAAAAGTTTGCCGTAGGGAACGTCGTGCTCGAGATAGAGAATGTCGCGATAGGCCTGGGCTTTCACCGGATGGTAATAAAACATCAGGAGCGTTCCGGTAAAGGTCAGCACGACGAACAGATAAAAACTGATTCCACCCATGCCCCAGGTGAAACTGTAGCGCACCGCTTCCCGGTTGATTCGCGCCGGGTGCAGATGCAGGAACACGTTGCCCAGGACGCCCAGTGCGCGGCTGCGCGGCGTGTCATCGTGCCGGTAGCGAAAGATGGATTTCCAGATCCGTGTCTTGCGGGGCCGCTTCAGGGCATCGAGGTCCTGTTCCAGTTTGGGACGAATCTCCTCCCCGACCTTTTCGAGCAGGCCCGCAACGCCGGGCTTTTTCTTGCCCTCGGTTGGGTTGTCGTCCACCATCAGGAATTCTCCCAGCAAAAAGAAAACGCGAGGTCCGGCCGGATGGAATCGCGGTTAGTCACACGCCCCTCAATATCGATCCTGGCGCGCCAAACTGCGGGTACTGGTAAAGGCGGCTGGTATCGACCTGGATCTGCCCCGTCGGCAACAGCTCGATGTGCGCCCTGTCCATGGGACGAGGCGCGGGACCTTCAAAGTTGATGCCTTCGCTATCGTAACCGCTTCCGTGGCAGGGACACTTGAATTTATTTTCACCCGGTTTCCAGTCGGGGGTGCAGCCGAGGTGCGTGCAGCGGGCGAAGATGGCGAAAATTCCTTCGGCATCCCGGACGATCCAGATGCGGTCCGGCTGCTGGAACCGGGCATCGACGCCGAATCCGAAATCGGACGGATAACCTACCGTGAAAACCGTTTTCGGTTCAAACAACGTTCGAGGGAAAAAGAACCGCAGGAACATCAGGAAGTTGACGCCGAGAACGCCCAGGACGGAACCGGTTACGATCTTCCGCCGCAGCATCAGCACCTCCTGTGAGGGGCCGATGGCGGGAGCCGATGCCGGGTCCGCGTTGCTTCGCATGCCTAGGAGACTGCGCCAAATCCCGTTTATGCGGCTCATTCGGATTCTCTGTGCATTCTACGTACCGTTTTGGCTCGGCGGTTCCACGTTTCCCGCAGGTTTCATTTTTTGACGGCTGACCAGCCGTGTCAAGGTTTCTTTTGGGCCTCTTTTTGCGGGCACAAGAAGGTACTCTTCCCAGATTGCACAATTTTGCTGCATCTCATCGCGAACGGAGTACACTCTTATGATATACGGGGTCCCGCGACACTCGGCCATTCCTGGGGAGGGACCTGCGATGAAAACAATCAAGAAACCGAAATCCGAAAGGATTCGTTCCGGCAAACCGGCAAAGTCTCAGAGAAAGACCGCAACCGCAAGAAAAAATCCGGAGCGCCGGCAAAGAGATTTTGCCATGCAGGAAAGCGAAAAGGGGTTCCGCAAATTTTTCGAACAGGGATCGATCGGCCTGGCTTTGGTGAGCAAAGACCTGCGGATCCTTGGCGTCAATCAGGCTTTGAGCCGAATGCTTCAGTACACGTTGGAAGAACTGACAGGAGCCGGCATCGCCGATTTTTGCGTGCCGGAAGACGGACCGTTACTGATGGAACACCTTCGCCGGTTGTTGCGAATAGATTCTTCGAACTATCGAAAGGGACACCGCTATTTGCGGAAGGACGGCGGTGTGCTTCGCGTCAATCTGACCGCGTCTGCGATATTGGATGCGGATGGAATCCCCTGCCAAGTGCTATGCGTATTCGAAGACTTCACGGTTCTGATGCTGGCGTTGGATGAGTTGCAACGGGATGAAGCTCTGCTGGCCGAGGCGCAGCGCATCGCGCGGCTCGGGAGCTGGGAACGTGACCTGATAACGAACACGATACGCTGGTCCGATGAGTTCTACCGCATCATTGGCATCGAGCCTCATTCCGTTCCTGCCTCGTTAGAAGCTTTCCTGCGTCACGTCGATCCTAACGATCTGCAGAGGGTCCGACAGAAGGTGGAAGAGGCGCAACGGAAAGGAATATCGAATTCGATTGACTTTCAAATCTTTCTGTCCGACGGCACCAAGCGGATGATTCATTCAAGAACCGAGGTACAGCGCGACTCCTTGGGCAGCGCCGTGCTTTTGCGGGGAACCATACAGGACATCACGGACCAGAAGAAAATCGAGCAGCAGCTACAGCAGTCGCAAAAGATCGAGGCTATCGGACTGCTGGCCGGCGGGATTGCACACGACTTCAACAACCTGCTGACCGTGATTCTAGGCCGGTGCGAACTGCTGCTGAGAGGCTTGGCGCGGCCCGGTCCGCATAGGAAAGAAGCCCTGGAGATACAAAAAGCCGCCGAACAGGCGCAGCGGCTGACCAGCCAACTGCTGGCCTTTGGGCGCAAACAGGTGCTCAATCCCAAGGTGCTCTCTCTCAATGCCGAGATCGAGCGGATGACGCAGATGGTGCGCAGCCTGATCGGAAATGACATCGAAGTGGTTTTGGAACTCGAATCCGAACTGGGGCGGGTGAAAGCCGATCCGGGCCAGATCGAGCAGGTGGTTCTCAATCTTGCCATCAATGCACGGGACGCGATGCCGAGGGGCGGCCGGCTCACCATCCAGACCGCCAACTCAAGACTCGACGAGTCTTCCGGAACGGGTCGGGAAAACATCAAGCCCGGCCGCTATGTGGCGCTATCGGTGGATGACACCGGAAGCGGAATGAACCGTGAGATTCTGGCGCGAGTCTTCGAGCCGTTTTTTACAACCAAGCCGCCCAGCCAAGGTACCGGCTTGGGTCTGGCTACAGTTTACGGGATTGTCAAACAGAGCAACGGCTACATCTGGGCCTATAGCGAGCCGGGCATGGGCTCCACGTTCCGAATCTACCTGCCGCAGGTCGAGGAAGAAGTTGAGGTCTCGCCGGCCGCTCCTTCTCCGCAAGTCCCGCGCGGCACAATAGAGACTGTCCTGCTGGTCGAAGACGATCCGGCCGTCCGCGAGGTCGCGCGGGCATTTCTGGAGCTTGCCGGTTACGCGGTTTTGGAAGCGATAGACACAGCCGACGCTGTCCAGATCTGCAAGAACCACTCCTCGACAATCCATTTGCTGATCACCGACGTGGTGATGCCGCAAATGAATGGGCCGGAGCTTGCCCGCCATCTGACTGCGCTTCGTCCGAAGATGAAAGTCGTCTACGTCTCCGGATACTCCGGCTCGATGCTGCTGCAACAGGGGGGACTCGCGAAGGGAGCACACTTCTTGCAGAAACCCTATACGTTTGAGACCATCACGCGCAAGGTGCGGGAGGTGCTGGATGCTTGAGGTTCGCCTCAATTACTCATGAAGGGCCGCGATTTTCTCCAGCGCATTTTTCTCGTTGGTGTATTTACTGCCAAAGACCGATCAAACGCCAGTATCCAACCGCAATGGCGAGGGCTAGCAGCGAGGCGACGGCGTGGACGTTGGACAATTGGAACCGCGCCCCGGCGGTGGAGTCCTGCTCGTTACACATCCCGTGCATCAGAGCGATCCAGAAATTTTGATACATGGTCCAGAAGGGGTGCGCTCCCATGAGAATCGCCGCGATAATCACGATCGGCGAGATGGGAGAGGATTGCAGGATGCTGGAAATGGGAAGGAACAATACGGTCATGATGAGGAAACCGGTCGGGTCCGTGAATCGCAACAGCATCATCACGACCGCCAGCACCAGGGCGAATATAAGGACGTGGCCGGAGACTTTGGTGATCATCGGGATAATGAATCCCGCCACCCATTCGGTCACCTTGTTTTGCTCGATGATCTCGGGTAAAGAGAAGACCGCCCCCAGGAACAAAAGGAGCGACCAGTTGACAGCGCCGCCAAAATCCCTCTCGCGGAGAATCCCGAATCCGACGAAGGCCGCCATGGCAAACATTCCGATCACATACGTCGGCTGTTTGTGCACGCTTCCCAAAACCCAAAAAACGATGGAAAGGATGACGATCACCGCGACCGCCATCTCTTTCCGGCTCATCCGTCCCAATTTGGAGAGCTCCGCCCTGGCGAATGCTTTACCTACGGTGATCTCCTTCTCCGGCTTAAAGGCGATGTAGTTTCCGACCAGCAGCAGCACGCTCCAGACAACCGTTGGAAGAAACATGGCGCGGGCCCAGGGAACCCACTGCAACTCCATTCCACGCTTGGCGAACAAACCGATCATCAAGGGGCCCCAGAGCGATCCCAGCAGCGTGGCGCATCCGGGTATCACGGCCATCTCCACGCAGGAGATCATTAACAATGAGGAGCCTCGGCTCTTCGGCTCCAGACCCAGCGCCTGCACCAGCGCCCATGCGATCGGCGTCATAATCGCCGTACGGACCGTCATGGATGGCACGCCGAGCGAGAGAATCAGGCCGATCAGGAAAAAGGAACCCAGGATCCCTCCATAGGTTGCCGGGAACAGGTTGAGGATCACGAAAGAGAGGCGCTTGGCCAGGCCGGTCGATTGCATGGCGTATCCGTAAAACAAAACCACGACGAGGATCCAGAAGGGCAAGGCGGAAAAGGAGGAAAGCGCCACGGACGGCTTCACTCCCGCCACGATCATCAGTCCCAACATCAGAATCGAGGTCGGGGCATTTCCTAAGACCTCGAAAATCCAGTACACCACCGTGAGAGCGAGAATGGCGAGAATCGAGTGGCCAATCGGTGTCAATCCTTGCGGCGTGGGAAGCAGGCGCAGGATCACCGCCAGCACGACGCCGAGAACCGCGCCAATGAGCCGCTTACGATGTTCGGCACGTTCCGCCGCAGCTTCTACTTCGTGCTTCACCGCCTGGGCTGATGCACTCATATCCCTATCTCCTCCATGGGCCGCCTGCCAGACGGCCGGATTGCCAGCTTTGCCCGTTTGAAAGTTGTATCATACGCCAGAGTCGGTCCAAACGCACCCTAATTTGCGCGGATCGCCGAACGCTCTATCAGGCCAGCGACTGGAGGTGGCGAAAAGCCTGCGCGGCGGCCAGCGAAGCCGAGTCGATGCAATCGGGGATTCCGATTCCCTTATAAGCGTTTCCCGCCAGTGAGAGACCCGGATGCGCCACGAGCAACCGTTGAATCTCCTCGATCCGCGCGGGATGCCCGACGTTGTATTGCGGCATGGCGCGATCCCAGCGGTAGATTTTGGAATAGACCGGCTGCGAGTGGATTCCCATCAGCTCGCCGAGTTCCTTGAGACAAGTTTCCAAAATCGTTCGGTCATCCTCGCGGACGACCGAGGGGTCCCTCGCACCACCCAGGAAACAGCGCAGCAGGACCTTCCCGGGAGGCGAGCGAAACGGATATTTGGTCGAAACCCAGGTACAGGCAACCATCCGTTTTCCTTCGCCGCGCGGCACCACAAAACCAAAACCATCGAGCGCCCTGGCGACACCGCCTTCCTCGAAACCGAGCGAAACCGTCAGCGTGGAGTGATAGGGAATCCCCCGCAGCAAATCCGCCAGAGCCGCATCTAAGCCTTCCAGCACTGTTGCCGCGGAGTAGGCGGGCGTCGCCAGAATCACGGCATCGATGGCGGTCCCGCCACTCGCGGACTCGACGCGGAACCCGGATTCCGTGCTGGCGATGCTCGTAATCTCGGTTCCCGTGAGGAACCGGGTCCTGGTCAGGCTCGTCTCGATCTTATGAACGAGCTGGCCGATTCCTTCGCGAAGGCTGACGAAGAGACTGCTCCCTGCGGCTGGAGACGGCCCTTTCGCCTGAGCGCGGCGTACTGCGCGGACCGCTTTCCAAAGGCTGCCGTACTTCTGCTCCATCTCGAGAACCCGCTGCAGGACCGCCGTGGCGCTGAGCGAGTTTACATCGGCGCCGTAAACGGCGGAAAGCAGCGGCTCCGCGAGACGCTCGAGCGCTTGGCGTCCCAGCCGCCGCGAGACAAACTCCGCGACGGAAACATCGCCGCTAGCGCGAGGGGGCCGCAACAAGGGAGAGATCGCCAGGCGCAGCTTGCCGGAGATTGAGAAAAGCCCGCTGCGGAGAATCGGACCGACTTTCGTCGGCAGCAAGAACATCAATCCGTCCGGCAGTTCCTTCAACCGGCCGCCCTGAAGGATGTAGGTTTTCCGTTGGCGGTCGTTGCTGGGAATAAGCTCGTCCGATAAACCGAGCGCACGGCAGAGGTCGATGGCAGCGGTTTTCTGCGTCAGGAAAGAGTCGGGACCGCCCTCGACCAGAAAACCGCCGGAGCGGTCGCTAGCGATCACGCCCCCCAGGCGCTCGCGGCTGTCGAACAGATCGATGGCCAGATCGAGGCCCGCCTCCGTGGCATGCTTTTCGAGAAAGTACGCCGCAGCGAGCCCCGAAATTCCTCCGCCGACGATGGCTACTTGCCGCAACAAGCTATCCCTCTACTTTCGCGAAATTCCGTTTGACCACGGCGGCCAAGGCGCGGATCAATCCAGGATCGTCGTTTAGCGATTGCGTGCGGCGAAGCTCGATTCCGCGCTCGGCCGCGTAGCGCCGGAAATGGATATCGATATCCCAGAGAATCTCGATGTGGTCGGCGACGAACCCGATGGGCGCCAGAACCATCTTTCGACAGCCGTCGCGCGATAACTCCTCGATCACCGACTCGACCGTGGGTCCCATCCACGGCTCCGTCGTCATGCCCTGGCTCTGATAGGCAAAGCGCCAATTCACGAGCCCGTAACCAAAAGCCACGGCAGCGGCCGTCTCCCGCACTTCGCCATCGTATGGGTCGCCGTTTGTCAGGACTTTTTCCGGAAGGCTGTGCGCCGTGAAGAGCACGGAAACTGCCTCGTCGTTCTCACGCGAAAATGAGGCCAAGGCATCGCGGAGCTTTTCGGCAAAGGCCTCGATCAGCAGTGGCTCGTTGTGATAGCTTTCCACAAACGAAACCGGAATCGCAAGACCCAACTCTTTCGCGTCTTCCTGCACGCGCTCGAAGTAAAGTCCCACACTCATGCGAGAGTTTTGCGGAGCGAGACAGACGGCGAGCAGCTGCGACACACCGTCCCGCTGAATCTCCTTCATCGCCTGGCGGATGAAGGGACGCCAGTTTCGCATACCTAGATAGACGCGGAAGCGGCTCGTCCCGCCGTTCAGTTCCCGTTCGAGCGCCAGCGCCTGGAGGCGAGAGATTTCAAGCAACGGAGACCGGCCTCCGATCTGCCGGTAGCGGTCCGTGATCTCATCGAGAAGTTTCGGCGAAAACCCGCGGCCCCCGCGAATGTTGCGCAGGAAAGGCTCGACGTCATCGAGCGAGTCCGGCCCTCCGTGTGCGAGAAGGAGCACACCGTGGAGTGGTTGGTGGGAAGTTTCGGGCATGGTGTGTCTAGGCGCTTGGAATGAGCTGGCCTCGCGTTGACCGCTCCCGCTCTCCCGCCTAGCGGGATCGCGGCTCTGATTTATCCAAACGAAAATTGCGGACGGCTTCGACAACGGCCTGGACGTTTTCTACCGGCGTATGCTGCAAGATGCCATGGCCGAGATTGAAGATATGGCCGGGCCGTCCTTGGGCGGCGCACATGATTCGCTCCACGCGCTCCGGAATGTTTTCGCGAGGTCCCAATAAAACGACCGGGTCGAGGTTGCCCTGAACCGCCACGTCGTGTCCCACGCGGCTCCATCCCTCGGCCAGCTCCACGCGCCAATCGAGTCCGATCACATCGCCGCCGGCCTCGCGCATCAATTGAAGCAAGGTGGCGGTTCCGGTTCCAAAGTGAATGACGGGAACTCCGAGCGGCGCGAGGTTTGCAATCAAGCGTTGGGAATGGGGCAGGACGTAGCGGCGATAGTCCTCCGGTCCGAGGCACCCGACCCAACTGTCGAAGATCTGAAGCGCCGCGGCTCCGGCGGCCACCTGGCTGGCGAGATAGCGCGTGAGCACGCCGACGAGTTTCTCCATCAATTCCTGCCAGAGGCCGGGATCGCGGTACATCAGCGTCTTGGTCTTGGCAAAGTCGCGGCTCGCGCCGCCCTCAATCATGTAGCTCGAAAGAGTAAACGGGGCTCCGGCGAAACCGATCACCGGAACCTTCCCTTGCAATTCGCGGCAGACGACCCGGATGGCGTCGCCGACGTAGCCAAGCTCGCCGTCGGTTACCTCACGCAATCCACGAACCGACTGGGCGCCTTGGATGGTAGGAGAAAGCACCGGGCCTTCGCCCTCGACGAACTCTAGCTTCATCCCCATCGCTTCCGCCGGCAGCAACAGGTCCGCAAAGATGATCGCGGCATCCACGCCAAGCTTCTCGACCGGCTGGAGCGTAACCGTGGCGGCCAGCTCCGGCGTGCGGCACATCTCGAGCAAGGTGTGCTTCGCGCGCAGCTCGCGGTATTCCTTCATATACCGTCCCGCCTGGCGCATGAACCAGACCGGCGTTCGGGGCACTGGTTCCCGCCGGCAAGCCTTCAGAAACAGGTTTGAGCTTTCCATGTGACTTACTCGCAGCGCGATTCGTTAATACAAGGCGCCGTTCCCCGCCACGCCGCGGAACGATACGCAACGACCAACCTTCTAATCCTAGCACGAGCTTGTTAGGGTTGAAATTGCGGGGTCGCAGAGGGACATGGAGTGTGGGCGGGGCAAACTGGTAAGATGAGACGGGAAGTTTCGGGAAGCTAGCGGGACTTTCCGAAAGTTTGGTTCATAATTTCAAAGGATGTTTGAAGTGTCTGAACCGGAGCAAAGAAAACGCGGATTGGAAGGGCTGCGGGTGCTGTCGCTGCAAAGCCGCCACTCCGCCGAGATGGCAAAGCTCATCGAGAACGCGGGCGGAGTGGCCATCAGCGCACCAGCCATGCGCGAGGTTCCCGTGAAGGACAACCCGGCCGCTCTTCAGTTCGCCGAAGAACTTTTTCACGCCAAGTTCGATGCGGTCATTTTTCTCACCGGAGTCGGAGCCCGGATGCTGTTTACAGCCGTCGAAGCGAAGTATCCGAGAGAGCAATTAGTGGAGGCTTTGTCTCGCCTTCCGGTGATCGTACGCGGGCCGAAACCCGCGGCGGCGATGCGCGAATTTGGCGTGCCGGTGGCGCTGCTGGTTCCCGAGCCCAACACTTGGCGGGACCTCCTGAAAGCCATCGACGAAGATCCCCGCCTCACGCCGCTGCAGGGAAAGCGCATCGCGATTCAGGAATACGGCGTTGCGAACCTGGAACTCGTGGCAGACTTGGAGGCGCGCGGCGCGGCTGTGACCCGGGTCGCCGTTTATCAATGGGCGCTGCCGGCCGACATCGAGCCGCTGCGGCGGGGCATTGAAGAAATTCTGGCGGGAAAAATCGACGTCCTGATGGTGACCAGCGCCGCGCAGGCCGATCACATGATGAAATTGGCAACGGAAGTTGGCCTGAAAGATGCTGTGCGGCGCGCGCTCCAGCGCGTGGTGGTCGTTTCGATTGGACCGATCTCGACGGAAGGATTGGAGCGCCACGGGATTGCGGCCGACCTGGTTCCGGCGCATCCCAAGATGGGACAGCTCATCCACGAGACGGCGGAAAAAGCCCGCGTGCTGCTCAGGAACAAGCGCGGCGAGGCCAGTTAGCAGAGCTCGTTCCGACTGCGCCGCGCTGAGCGGCATCGCCCGTTACAGTTTCAAGGTCTCGGGCTTGGAAGGTTTCTCCTCCTGCTCTTCGTCGTCCCCTTCGGTTTTCTTCTGTTCGTCGAAGACTCTCCGGCTGACGTAGATTTTGGCGCCGAAGCGCAAGCCGATCGCCATGGCGTCGCTGGGACGCGCATCGTAGACCTGCGACTCATGATCGTTGGCGACTGTCAGGTCGGCCATGAAGGTGCCTTGCTTCAGATCCCGGATGAGAATCTTTTGGACGCGCCAGCCGTTGCGTTCGAGAAACGATTTGAACAGATCGTGGCTCTGCGGACGTTCCGACTCTTCGTGGCGCATGGCGCGGGCGATCGATTGTCCTTCCGGAAAGCCGATCATCATGTGGATGGAGTCGTGCGATTCGGAGGCCCGCAGCGTGATGCTGATGCCGATAGGAGTTGCTTCCATCCCGTCCAGCTTCACTTCCACCCCATCGTCGCGCCGCTGTGCGAACATCATCAGGCAAGAGCCGAAAAACAGAACCAAGAACAGCGAAACATTTCGATTCATGTGGTCCTCTTCCTTTGACGCCGCCAGGGGGAATCTGCGGCCGAGATTCGTGGTTGCTCGTTTCGTTGGCGGGCGCAGTCGCCGGAGAATTCCGGCTTACTGGGCACTCTTCTCCGGACCGCGAGCCGATGGCCCGCATCGTACACGCAGGCTATGCCATCTCTTCCTCTGGTCCCTTCGCGAATCCGTAGTCGAGGTTTCCCCGCCAGATGCCCGCTTGTATTTATAGCAGATGACGAGCGGCGGAGAAAGAACTTTTTCGCGGCTTTCTTTTTATCCAGCCGTCCCTTTTCTTTCGCCGGCGAAAGCGCCTAAATTGACAACCCTACCGGGGTCTGATAGATGTTAGTCTGCGGGGTGGGTACAGGTCTCCCGGCCTGTACCGGACAGTCAGGAAGGCCTGTATCCACTCCCGGCTGCCCGCTCGCAATTCTTAATTATGGATCGCAAATTCATTCGTAATTTTTCAATCGTGGCGCACATTGACCACGGGAAATCCACTCTAGCGGACCGTTTGCTCCAAATCACCGGCGCATTGACCCAGCGCGAAATGTCCGAACAGGTTCTCGACACCATGGACCTGGAGCGCGAGCGCGGCATCACGATCAAGGCCCACGCGGTGCGGCTTCTCTATAATGCGAAGGACGGCCAGACTTATCAGTTGAACCTGATTGACACGCCTGGGCACGTGGATTTTTCATACGAAGTCTCGCGGAGCCTGGCGGCCTCGGAGGGCAGTCTGCTCGTTGTGGATGCCTCGCAAGGAGTCGAGGCGCAGACGCTGGCGAACACCTATCTCGCGCTCGAACACAATCTGGAGATCATCCCCGTCATCAACAAAATCGACCTGCCGGGAGCGGAGCCCGAGATGGCCCGGCAGCAGATCGAAAGCGCCATTGGACTGGATGCCAAGGATGCGTTGCTGGTCAGCGCGAAATACGGCACCGGCGTGGAAGAAGTCTTAGAGGCGATTGTTCACCGCATTCCCCCTCCGACGGGAACTTCCGAGGCGCCCTTGCGAGCGCTGCTGTTCGATTCCTGGTTCGATCCATACCGCGGAGTGATTATCCTGGCGAGGGTCATGGAGGGCATTCTGCAAAAGGGAATGCGCATCCGCTTCATGTCCAACAACCAGGTCTACACGGCCGAAACGCTGGGCGCGTTTACGCCCAAGCCCGTGGAAGTCTCGGAACTTTCGGCCGGCGAAGTCGGATATCTCGTCGCCAACATCAAGATCATCTCCGACGCCCAGATCGGCGACACCATCACGGCGGACGAGCGGCCCGCCTCGGAAGCTCTGCCCGGCTTCGAAGAGATCAAGCCGATGGTCTTCGCCGGACTATATCCGGTGGAGCCCAACCAGCACGGGCCGCTGCGCGACGCCCTGGAAAAGTTGCGCTTGAACGACGCGTCGTTCTTCTATGAGCCGGAGAACTCGGAAGCCCTGGGATTCGGCTTTCGCTGCGGTTTTCTGGGCCTGCTGCACATGGAGATCGTGCAGGAGCGTCTGGAGCGCGAGTTCAATCTGGAACTGATTACCACGGCGCCGGGCGTTCGGTATCGAGTCACGAACAAGAGCGGCCAGACCGTTTTTATCGAAAATCCCACACGGTTTCCCTCCCCCACCGAGATTTCCAAGATCGAAGAGCCCATCATCACCGCCACCATCATCACGCGCGAGGAGTATCTGGGCGGCATCCTGAAGCTGCTCGAAGAAAAGCGCGGCGTGCAAAAGTCGTTCGAATATATCTCGGCAACCCGCGTAAACCTGACCTACGATCTGCCGCTGAACGAAATCGTGATGGATTTTTACGACCGCCTAAAAACGGTGTCGAGAGGCTACGCCTCGCTCGATTATCACCTGTCCGGATACCAGGAATCTCCACTGGTCAAGCTCGACGTGTTGGTGGCCGGCGACGCGCTCGACGCTTTGAGCATGATCGTCCACCGCGAGGAGGCCTACGAGCGCGGCAAGACGCTGGTCGAGAAGCTGCGCAAGCTGATTCCGCGCCAGCAGTTCGAGGTGAGCATCCAGGCCGCCATCGGCGGCAAAATTATCGCGCGGGAAAACGTCGCGGCCATGCGCAAGAACGTGATCGCCAAATGCTACGGCGGCGACATCACGCGCAAACGGAAGCTGCTCGAAAAACAGAAAGAAGGCAAGAAGAGAATGAAGCGCGTCGGCCGGGTGGACATACCGCAGGAGGCCTTTATGGCGGTGCTGAAGATCAATGATTGAGGGTTGCGGAGTATAAAGCGAGGCGAGACCGATATGAAATATAAATATGACCGCGAGAGCGATGTATTGGTCATCAAGCTGAGCAGCGGCAAACCTGATTCCGCGGAGCAGAAAAAGAATGTGATCGCTCACTATAAGAAGGACGGGACGCCGGTCGAAATCGAAATTCTGGATGCCAGCGAAATGGCCGGGGAAATCTTCCAAGCGTTGCACCCCAAAAAGCGCGTCACGGTATGAACATTCTCCGAACCGGCTGGATAGTCCAGCCCGCCGGAAGTCTATCTCGCGGTGCTGAAGATCAATGAGTAAAGGTGGCTTCCCACCGACTCGTCAGTTTTAATTTTGCTCCCGCCAGCCCCGTTTTCGGTGTATCATCCCCGCATCGGAAAATTTTGCGCTGAAGCTGTCGGGGATTCGGAAAGGAGCAACCATGCGGTGGAGGAAGGCCGAGAGGGATTTCGTGGCGCGAGCGCGGGTGGCGCGTCTGGCCACGGTCGACGCCAAAGGTGTTCCCACGAACGTTCCGGTCTGTCCGCTGTTTGAAGGCGGAAAGATTTACGTGGGAACCGCGGCCAATTCCAAGAAAGTTCGGAACATTCTCGCCCGTTCTCACGTGGCGATTACGTTCGACGAATATTCCGAGAACTGGAGCAGCCTTCGCGGTGTGATGATCCAAGGACAGGCGGTCGTCGTTCGAGCCCGCACTCGCAGCCAGCGCACCTTCCTGAAGCTGCGCCGGAAGCTTTACACCAAATATCCGCAGTATGAATCTTCCTCGCCTTTGAATGAAGCCGATGCGGCGATCATCGAGATCAATCCTCATTACAAAATGAGCTGGGGAGTTTGAGGCACGGAAAACCGCGCAAGCTAGACCGTTTTCACAAACGGTGTAGACTTTTTTCGAAGCCCCGGCAGGGGCGGCAGATACTAGCCCATTTTCATCGTTGCTATATAGTTTACATACGCTGTCATCCCGAACGAAGTGAGGGATCTGTACTTCTGTTTTCTCTCCGCGAACTATACACCAACCCTGAAAACGCTATAAAACACGAATGCCTCCGCGTTTCGGCCGCGGAGGCATTTGTTTGAACAATCGTTCACGGGAAATGCGCGGACTTAGCTCGCCATTTCCCCGGCCCTCAATGGCTGAAAAAGAAGCAGCCCACCACGGGAATTTCTTCGTTCAGGTTAAAGATCGTAACCTCGCCGTCCTTCCCCTTCGCCACTTCCAGGTTAGCGGGCTCGGCTTTCGAGTCCAGCAGTTTCAGAACCACCGTGCTCTTGGTCGCCTGCTCGGAAACCTTGAATTTCAAATAGGCCAGAATGCCCGGCTTCATCTGCACTTTGGACGTGACGCTCACTTCGAGCCGCGCCGATTCCGGGTCGCTGCCGTCGTCCTTGACCTCGGTCTTGATCTCTGCCTGGGATTGTTCCCCGGCCAGTCCCAGTTCCGCCTTGGTCAGCGAGAGCGCTTTCTTGGGAAAGCTGATGACTTCGCTGATGCCGCTGACTTTGAACGACTCCGGCATAGACAGGGTCAGCGGAATGTCGATAATGTCGCCGGGCTTGGCCGTCGAGACGCCGACATTCACTCTCACTCCGGTCGGCGGCCCCGCCGGAGGCGGGACTCCCTTCGCCGGTGCGGCAGGTTTGGCTCCCGGCTTGGCCTGGCCCCAAGTGAGTATTGGTAGAAATAGAATCCCCACCAGAAGGAAAACACCGGTCGAGCGATAGCGGAAAAGTTGTAGACTGCGGCGATCCATCTTAAAACAATTCCGATTAGAATTTCCGGTTTTATAGTTCATCGCAACACCACACTCCTGCGGCAATATTACATCACCCAGCCTGCCTGACAGTATAAATCAACCGGACCGCGGACCGCGACCTTTTTGCGCCCGCTCCGCGTTTCGCCGGGTGTACTCTCGGCGTCAACCGCCGCCTCCAAAACTTCTGCGGGGCTTACGCCGGGCGATCAGCTCCTGATAGCTAGAGACGATAGCGCCCTGCGGGCGCAGGTTGTATTCCTTGGCGAAATCGTTGTGCACGAAGATGATCCGGCCGTCGAAGACCGTCAACTGCGGCTGAATCTTTGCGATATCATCGTCGGGGACGGTCAGATAGTCCTTGTCGAGGACGACCAAATCGGCGTACTTGCCGGGCTCGATCGAGCCGATCTTGTCCGGTTTCAACACGTAATCGGCAGCCCAACTGGTGAACATTCGCAGCGCCGTCGGACGGTCGACCCGCTCTTGCGGGGCCCAGACCTTACCGTTGCGGTCCTTGCGGGTGATGGCCGCTGCGAAATCCTGCCAGACGTATGAGTTGCTATCCGATTCGAGCACCACTCTCACTCCCGCATCCACCATGCTCTTCAGCGGGCTGGGGAAAGTGTTGGCGACTTTGCTTCCGTACGCTTCGTCGATTGCAGCGGATCCCCGGATGGAGGTATACACGTAGCAGCTCATGACGATCTTCAGGCGGGCCAGCCTGGCGAAGTCTTTCGGGTCCACCATGTCGCAGTGATCGAGCGCCCAGTTCTTGGTAGCGTTGGGTCCGTACTGCTTCTGGATGTCATCGATCGTGCTGGCGAGCAATCCTACGCCGCGGTCTCCGGCAACGTGAACGTTGGCAAAGCGGAGGCCGTCGCGGCCGCTGGCCATCACGAAATTCTTGAAGTAGTTTTCCTGCATCGGCGCCGAACGTTTCACGGCACCGCGATACTCGATGTCCATATGGCACTGGCCGCTGGGGAACCAACTGTCGATGGCGCTGTATTCGCCGGTGCGCTTCTGATTGGTGCAGGCGCGGCTGGTAGAACCGTCCACTGCGGTCGGTCCCGCTCCGGTCGCCCAGATCATGTCGTCGCCCTTTCCAATCTCGGCGACGTATTTCTTCAGGCCGTTCTTGAGGTCGATTACGTTTCCGAACGGCTCGATCAATCCGTAACCCTCGCGCTGGTTCAGCTCTCCTTTGGACTCCAGCAGCTTGTACGCATTAATACTCTCTACCGGCAGTCTCCCGGTCACCTGGGTCATGCCCATGGAACTTTCTTCATCGATCTGCTTTTGATACATCGTCGCCAGGACATCCGGCTGGCGGTCGTAGGTGTAAGGCAGAGCCAGGCGGCTCGCCGGAGGCTCGATGTGTCCGTCGGGACGGCCCGACGCGTCAATCCAGAAGCGGCCGTTCTTCTTGATGAAATCGCCGTGTTCTTTCCAAAGAATATCCACGGCCACCTTGTTCGCGAGGAATCCGTTAAAGTCGGGAATTCCCAGGGAAAGAAGCACGGGATTGTTGGGAGTGACCTTGTCGAGTTCCCACTGGTTCAGATCGTCGTAGAGAATCTTTGCCTGCTCCTTGGTTCCGCCATCGCGGGTGAAAAACTGCAGCTCGTTGACGAAATAAATCCACTGGCCCGGCTTGAACTTATACTGGGCCATGAGTCCCTTGATCTGATTGAGGACATCTTCCTTGGAGCTCACTCCACGCCAGTCGATGTTATAACGATGCAGATCCTGTGAGGTGAACAACCCACCGTAGGTCGATTCCGCGTAGTTATATGAATGACGATGGGTATCAATGATCCCAGGAATTACGGTTCTGCCCTTGAGGTCGATCACCTGAGTCTTGGGTCCCGCGAGCTTCATGATGTCGGCATCGGAGCCGACGGCCAGAATTTTCTTCCCGGCGACGGCGACCGCTTCCGCGGTGGAAAACTTGCTGTCGACCGTCAGGATTTTTCCCTTGTGCAAGATGATATCCGCGGTTTGCCCGGACTGCGCCACGCCGGTCCGCGTGGCAATCGTCAAGCAGGCTACCAGCGCCAGCAACAAAGCGGAGACGCAATAAGCCCAATTTTTCCTCTGCATCGGCATACCTCCCGTTACTTTTTAAACTTGTACGTCAAACGCGGCGGGTGCGCACTAACTCTACGCGCCTTCCGCCGCCACAATACGCTTGTCATCCTCCTCGACGCGGCTGGAGACTATCCCCCACCGGAGTAATTGGTCATCCGTTTGCGCCGCGCGATCAATTCGTTATAAGTCGAAACCGTCGCATCCTTCGGTTTCAGGTTGTATTCCTGAGAGAACTGCGGGTGCACGAATACGATGCGGCCGTCAAACACCGTCAACTGCGGCTCCAGTTTGCCGATCTGATCGTCCGGAACCGTCAGATAATCCTTGTCCAGAACCACCAAATCGGCGTACTTGCCCTGCTCGATCGATCCGATCTTGTCTCCCTTCAAGGCGTAGTCGGCGGACCAGCGAGTGTACATCTTGAGCGCCGTGGGACGATCGACGCGCTCCTGCGGCGCCCACACCTTTCCGGATCTGTCTTTGCGGGTGATGGCCGCCTGGAGGTCGGTCCACACGTAGGAGTTGCTGTCCGACTCCAGCACCACCTTCACACCGGCGTCCAGCATGCTCTTCAAGGGGCCTGCGAAGGTGTTGGCGACTTTGTCGCCGTAAGCCTCCGCGATGAGCGCCGAGCGGTTCACCGAAAGCTGCACGTAGCAGCTCATGGTGACGCCCAGACGGGCGATGCGCTTGAAGTCGTTCGGATCCACCATATCGCAGTGGTCGAAGGCCCAACCCTTGGTGGCGTTCGGCCCGTATTGTTTCTGGGCCTGCTCGATGATCCCCAGCAGGAGTCCGACGGCCCGGTCTCCCGCCACGTGGGTATTGGCAAAGCGCACCCCGTCTCGGGCGCTGGCTACGGTCCAGTCGCGGTAGTAATTCTTCGAGATCGACGCCGCGCGGATCGGAGAACCTTTGTACTCCTGATCCATGTGACACTGTCCCACAGGGTACCAACTATCGATGACGGTGTAGGTGCCGGTCCGCTTCTGGTTCGTGCAGGCGCGGCTGGACGAGCCATCCACCGCCGTGGGGCCCGTGCCGGTGATCCAGATTTTGTCCGTTCCGGTTCCAATCTGTTTCCCGTATTGCTTCAGATCGCTCAAGTCCGTGGTGCTTCCGAATGCCTCGATTACCCCATAGCCAATTCGCTGGTTCAATTCTCCCTTGGCGTCCAGCATTTTGTAGGCTGCCAGGCTATCCTGTGGCGTACGCGAAACGACCGTGGTAAGGCCCATGGAGTTGGCTTCCTGGCCATCGAACTTATAGATGGCGCCGAGGACTTCGGGAGCACGATCATACGTGAACGGCAGAGCCAGGCGGCTGGCCGGCGGCTCCAGATGGCCATCGGGACGGCCCGCCTTGTCGATCCAGAAGCGGCCGTTCTTCTTGATGAAGTCGGCGTTCTTAGCCCAGAGGATATCCATCGCCTTTTTATTGGCGAGGAAACCGTTGAAATCCGGAATCCCCAGCGACATGACTATCGGATTGTTCGGCGTGGCTATGTCGAGATCCCACTGCGTCAGGTCGTTATAAAGAATCTTGGCCTCTTCCAGGGTGCCGCCCTCCGAGCCCATGAACTGCAATTGGTTCACAAAGTAGATCCATTGGCCGGGCTTGAATTTGTACTTGGCCATCAGACCCTTGAGCTGATTCACCACATCTTCCTTCGAGCGGACGCCCCGCCAATCGACGGGATAACGATGCAACTTCTCCTCTCCGAATAATCCTCCGTAGGCGCCTTCGGAATAGGCATACGAATGGCGGTGGCTGTCCACGATGCCTGGGACAACCGTTCTGCCCTTCAGGTCGATCACCTGCGTGGCCGACCCTTTCATCTTGAGGATATCGGCGTTCGAGCCTACCGCAAGAATCTTATTTCCGCCGATTGCCACGGCGTCGGCGGTGGAGAAATTGTTGTCCACCGTCAAAATCTTTCCATTGTGCAAGATCAGATCCGCGTTTTGCCCCTGCGCCCAAATCGTTCCGGCCGAAACCGCAAATCCGGCGACCAGCGCAAAAACAAAAAGGCTTCCTGACAGAAACTTCCTCCGCATGAACAAGACCTCCCGATCCATAATTTTCCCACCCGCCCGTTGATTAATCCCGCGGTGCCGTCTGTCTAGACGAACCGCTTCTTGTTTCCGCAGCTATCCGGCAATGGACAACAATAAACTTTTCGCTTGATAGCGTCAATTCCGGCTGAATTGCGGTAGTGTCTCAGTTTGACGTAAGGGCATGGCTTCAGAGTCTGTGTGATAACTTCAATTTTCGTAAGGGCACGGTTTCAACCGTGCCGTAGAAGCAATGCTTGCAATGCGGCTTTAGCCGCTGAGGTACGTCTTCTGGAGTTATCACGCAGACTCTTCAGCCAAGCCGTACAAAGCCGCTGACAAGCGGGACTTTAGAGTGTGTGTGAAAACCTCGATTTTACGTCAGGGCACGACTTCA
>ORMF012276231.1_pt1 | contig 40433 bp, 41 predicted proteins | sample 1779871 | NCBI WGS metagenome assembly ORMF01 (sample SAMEA104232316, study PRJEB22302) | groundwater metagenome | biome: forest; feature: aquifer; material: groundwater | place: USA | collected 2011-08-07 | depth 5.4 m
GATGTCCCGCATGCCGAAGTGGAGGCGACGGTAGTATTCAATGCGCTGACGTTCGTAAAAGGTGAGAATTTGCATAGTGATGAGGGTTATGATCTCATCCTCATTCTACCCCGTGGTGGTGCAGGCTGACCTGAATTCAGTTCCGCAGTACAGGCATTGACATTTGTTAACGTTTATGATAGCTTCGTGGTGCTTCGTTGGCATTTCCGCCAGCAAGCTGGAAGCACATTTCTCAAGCAGGAGGAAACGAACGATGGGACTTTCCGTCAAGATCCCCCATGCTCTCGGTCTCGAGAACGCGATCCAAAAGATGAAGATCAAGGATTTGGTTCCGAAACTGATGGAGGCTAACGGATCGAAGGCTAGTAATGTCTGGGAGGAATGGCACGGGCCTTCAGCAGCATTCGGCTTTGAGACGCAAGGTCAGAAAATCACGGGGACAGTGCATGTTTCAGACCGGTCAGTGACCATCGATTGTCGGCTTCCCTTTCTGGCCAGCTTTTTTAGCAGCGAGATCGAGGATGCCATTAGGTCTGAAGCGGCAAAGCTTCTGACCTAACCAACGGGTTTGTACTTCCCCCGTTCCGCCACTAACCCTGCGCTGAGCGGGGGATTAATTTACCTCAACAGCATTTTGCTCTTGAGATTCTTCAACTATTTTGGCGAAGTATTTTTTGTGTGCTTCCGACAAATCAAATCCTTTGGCTTTAGACTCGGCGAATAATCGGGGCACGGCTTTTTCAAGATTCTCATCAAGCATGGCGGTCCAATCTTTCAGCTGGCCCTCAATGATTTTTTTGCGACCGCTGTCGGTCAACCGGCGCGGATCGTCAGCCAAGTCAGTTGCCAGTGTATTTTTCCATTCATCCTGCCACTCTACCTCCAAATAGAGTTCGAGCAGCTCCTTTGGATGATCGAAGTCATAAGCGTCGATGACGCTGGCAATATCCAGTTTATTGAACGTTTCATTGACCTGCTTTTGTTCGGATTCATAGATTCCATGCATTGCTCCGGAAACTTCTTGCCGGGTGATGATTTGCGTGAGGCCCTCGTCACTAATTCCTTTTTTATGGGTGACTTCATGAACCAGGACATCCTTAAAGTGTTCTGCTGGGAGATTGAGTCCGGCGGGCGTCATCGCGATTTCCCCTGTGGCCGGGACGAAGAAGCCAAGTACGCCCGGCTCGCTTTCACGGATGGTGACTTCGTTTGCCCGAAGACCGGAGGCGCTCAGCGCCTCCCCCATTTTGACTAAACGATAGGCCAGTTCGTGTTTACGATCGCCATCCTCTGATTGGTCATACTCCGCTTTCCAAGCATCAAGCAATTGGTCGACCGTGTCGATTGATTCACGGAGGGGTTCTTGTTCGACATTAGCTTCAGGTTCAGGGGCCGGCGATTCGGCGCCTGATTCTTCTTGATCAACCGGAGGTGGTTCGAGTTCGAGCGATGGTTTCATGACGATACTGTAGCATATCGCCAGTAGGTCTTGACAATTTTTCGTTTTTAGACTATCGTACTTTTCAGGCATGTTCGAACCGTGCGGATTCGAACGTGATTGTAGCTTACAAAGCCGCACCGGATCCCAATGCCACGAGGCAAAGGAGGCCACGCATGAAGCGTCTGTTCATGGTGCTGATCATCGCGGTGGTCGCGGTCTTCGCGATCACTCGGAGCCACGCTCCGCCGACCGCCGTCAAGCAGTCCCTTGCGGTCCACCAGGACATCGCAGGAAACCATTATTTGGATTACGCGAACGCCAACGTCACCGACGGCATCACCATGCAGGACCACACGGCGCAGTACACGACCATGCAGGGGCTCGCAACTCATCCCGGCGCGGCGTCGGCGGCTCGCCTCCTGAACGGCGACCACGAACCCGGCCCGATGACCAAAGCCTACCTCTATCCCTACGTCGCCGAGTGCGAGGAAGGCGGAGCATCCGCCAAACCGGCCCAAAGCCGACACCCTCTCCGCTGTTGACCACACTTGGTCACGATCCTTCAACGAAAACCCCACCCCAAAGCTTCGGCGATGGGGTGGTTTTTATTTATGGACTATTCTGAAAAGATGAGGGGCTCCCCAAAAACCTATGGTTTTTCGGCTGAACGTTGTTCGATGGTGATAGTGTGGCCCAACCATTTTTCTGCAACTTTCTGGGTTGCCGAAGTGACATCGGAGAATAGGTAGCGCCGCTTTCCTGTTCCAGTCAGCAGGACGGCTTTAGCAACCATTTTGCCAACCTCGTTGCTCGGGTCTATTACATGAACACGCGTACCCATTTTTGCAGAAATTGTTTTTTGTATCAGGGGGTAATGAGTGCAGCCCAGTATCAGAGTATCAACTGAATGTTTTTGAAGGGGTGCCAGGTATGAACGAACAATGCGTTTTGTCTCCGGCCGATCGGTCCAACCCTCCTCAATCAATGGAACCAAGAGAGGGCATGCTTGGGTGGTAATAGTTTGTGGTGCAAATGCGGCTTCATAAACCTTGCTGGCAATTGTTGCTCTCGTTCCAATAACTCCAATCGATTTACCATGAAAGTTTTTTACAGCATTGACTGTCGCACTGACAACATCAAAAACTGGCGCAGAACCAGCGGCAACTTTTATGGCACCGAGGGCGACTGCTGACATAGTATGACAGGCGACGACAAAAGCTGTCGCCCCCTCTTTTTTGAGCAACTCTACAGCCTCGGTAGCAAAGTGACGAATTGTAGCCACTCCTTTCGTTCCGTATGGAGCCCGAGCAGTGTCACCAAAGAAGATGAGGTCGGCAGTCGGTACCTGTTGCTCAATTTCTTTTACAACCGTTAACCCGCCAACTCCAGAATCAAATATTCCTAACATTTAAGTCATTCTAACACAGTCTTATCTTATTTTGTAATCAGACACCATATGCTCTTGACAGGATACTCTAACTTACATAGGATACTGGGTCGTGAAAGTTCCGTTTTGTTGATCCTTAAAACCCGAACCATTGGAAGGAGGCTATCAGCATGTATCGGAAGATTGAAGGGAAACGTGTTTATTCGGTTCATGAGCTGGCTGACTACTTCGGCGTGAAACCTCAAACGCTAATCCGTTGGTATCATAAGATCGCCAAACACTCGAAAGGAGACACAGCCGTTATTTCAGACGCGTTACGGGGTGATCGTTATCTGACCGATTTCATATTTCAGAAACTCCTCTCTGAACATGGCGACAGAGTAAAAGTCGATCTCGAATCGGAAATCATGGGACGGCGCGATCAGCTTGAGAGACTCAAAAAGGCTCTTACTGAGAGCCTAAGGGCGGTCGATGAGCTTTTAAACTAGACCGCTTGAACATTCAGTACCCCTCGCTACGGCGGAGGGGTTATTTTTATACGAACGTAACGGAAGCAACCTGATCCTTCTCTTCCGAGAAGCGCATGACCCGGACACCCTGGGTGTCGCGACCGAGGACCGAAACCGATTTCAACGCGGTCCGAATGACCTGACCCTTTTCGGAGATGACGATGATATCGTTTTTCTCAAGGGCGGCATTTCCGGCGGAGCCGGACCCGGCTCCGCCGGGGACGATAAACGCTGTGACGGCCTGGCCGGTTTTTTCCGTGATTTTTGCCGTCCGGATGCCTGAACCGCCGCGGCCTTGGACTTTATATTCCTTCAACGCTGTTCGCTTGCCAAAGCCGTTTTGCATGACGACGAGGATTTGTTCATTGGCATCAGCTTTGCCTTCATGGACCAGATCCATCCCGGCGACTTCATCTTTGCCTTTCAAGCGAATCCCGCGCACACCGGCGGCACCGCGGCCCATGGCCCGCAAGCCGGCTTCTTTAAAGCGAATGGCCTGGCCGAGCGAGGTGACCAGCATGATATCGTCTTTTCCGGTCGACGGTTTGACCCATTTCAGCGAATCGCCATTTTTGAGCGTGATCGCGATCAAGCCTGAGCGGCGGACGTTCTTGAAAGACTCAATGTCGACTTTCTTAATGACGCCGTTCTTGGTAACCATGACCAGAAATTTATACGGCTTCAGGTCCGGCGTCGAGAGGACGACGTTGACTTTTTCTTCAGTTGGCAGTTGCAGGAAATTCACGATAGCTTGGCCTTTGCTTGTCCGCGAAGCGGCGGGAATATCGTAGGCTTTCAGTTCAAAAACACGGCCACGATTGGTGAAGAAGAGAATATCAGCGTGCGTCGTGGTGCTTAAGAAGTGCGCGACGGTGTCCTCCTCTTTCGTCGTTAAGCCGATGACGCCCTTCCCGCCGCGGCCCTGGGTTTTGAATTGGTCCGGCGCGACGCGCTTAATATAGCCGTCGCGAGTGATCGTCACGATGGTCGCTTCGTTGGGGATGAGGTCTTCTTGCGAGAATGAGCCGACGGCGCCGGCGACAATTTCCGTTTTTCGGGCATCGCCGTACTGGGTCTTGATTTGATCGAGTTCGTCTTTGATAACCCCAAGGATCTTCTTCGGCGAGGCGAGCAGAGCTTCAAGTTCCTTGATCAAGGCCAATTTCTCTTTATGCTCCTGTTCGATCTTTAGTCGCTCAAGATTCGCCAATTGCTGGAGGCGCATTTCGAGAATCGCGGTCGCTTGCGGGTCGGTCAGTTTGAACCTCTTCATCAGATTAACCTTGGCCTCCTCTTTGTCCTTCGATTTCTGGATTGTCCGGATGACGTCCTGAATGTTGGCCAGGGCGATGAGTAACCCCTTGAGAATATGATCGCGCTCTTTGGCCTTGGTCAGCTCGTAGTCGGTGCGGCGGCGGACGACGACTTGCCGGTGCTTCAAATATTCCTCAAGCACCATTTTCAGGGTCAGTACCCGCGGCTGGATGCCGTCCACCAGAGCCAGCATGTTGACGTGGAAGGTTTCCTGAAGCTGGGTCAGCGTGAATAACCGGTTCAGGACTTTTTTCGGGTAGGCGTCTTTTTTCAGTTCGATGACAACGCGAACGCCTTCTTTGTTTGATTCATCGCGCAGGTCGCGAATACCTTCGAGTTTTTTATCGCGAACCAGTTCGGCGATCCGCTCGATCAGGGTCGCCTTATTCACCTGATACGGGATTTCATTGACGATGATATTAAATGAGCCGCCGCGCGCCTCGACAATCTCGGTTTTCCCGCGCATGACGATTGAACCTTTCCCGGTCGCGTAGGTCGATTTAATGTCAGCCTTGTTGTAGATGATGCCGCCGGTCGGGAAATCCGGTCCGGTCACGAAGCGGGTGAGGTCCTCCACTGACGCCTCGGGGTTTTCGATCAGGTGGATGGTCGCATCAATGATTTCAGTCAGGTTGTGCGGTGGAATATTTGTCGCCATCCCAACGGCAATTCCAACCGTCCCGTTGAGGAGCAGATTTGGCAGTTTGGCCGGCAGGACTCGCGGTTCTTGTTGCGAGCCGTCGTAGTTCGGGACGAAGTCAACCGTATTTTTGTCGAGATCGAGCAATAGTTCCGTCGCGACGCGGTCAAGTCGAGCTTCGGTATAGCGCATCGCCGCGGGATTGTCGCCGTCCATTGAGCCGAAGTTTCCCTGTCCGTCGACCAGGGTATAGCGCATGGCAAAATCCTGGGCCATCCGGACCATTGCGTCATAAACCGAGCTGTCGCCGTGCGGGTGATATTTCCCCAAGACTTCACCGACGACCGCGGCGGACTTTTTATATTTCGCGCCGGCCCGCAAGCCAATGCTCCACATGGCGTACAAGATCCGCCGATGGACCGGTTTCAGCCCGTCGCGAACATCGGGCAAGGCCCGAGCGACAATGACGCTCATCGCGTAGTCGAGATAAGACTCCTGCATTTCGGTGACGAGCGGGCGCGGTTCAATCGTCCCGATCGCGAACTCAGTGGCGCGGGCGTCTGGTTTTACGGGTTTCTTCGGATCGGCCATGGCGGGAAAAGATTACTGAAATTGAGGGAAGACTTGTTCTTCGAGTTGGCGAATTTCTTGTTCACTGGCCGGCACCGGGGCTGGTTCCCACGGCCACTTGATGTCCCGGACCATTCGGGCGGCGTCGCCGAAAAATGTCGGGGAGTTGCCGCGGATCTGGGCGGAAAAGAGCGCGACCCAGCCGATCAGGATGACCAGCATGCCGGCTCCGACGCTGATCCACATAATCCGGCGGCGATGCGCCTCCGACCAGGCCGTCGCGGCCGATCGCGTCGGAACGATGCGTGGCTGAGCTCCTTCCGCCGGAGACTGACCGGCCTTTGGCTGGAGTTGGCGCACCGGAGGCGATCGACGTTCAACCTTGACGTTGATCGGGATGGAACGATGGCGCGAAACGGAACGCGTGGCCATGGGTTATTCCAAGGTTAAAACAACTACTTGCGTTTCATCCGCCGGTAAATCTTTTTTTTGAATTTTCCACTTGGCCTGCGGTTCAGTCGGCTTGGCACCCATGTCTTTCAGCCAGGCTTCAAGCGTCCCATAGCTGGCGGTACCGCCGCCGGTTTTGTATTGGATCGGAATGACGACCCGCGGTTCGATCTGGCTGATGAGTTCAGTCGCGCGCGACGGTGTCAGGACAGCATTGCCTCCGACTGGCACAAAAAGGACATCAACGCCCTCGAGTTGGCTGAGTTCGCCGTTTTCCAAGATATGCTGCAAATTCCCAAGATGGCCGAAACTCATATCTTCAGCTTCAACGCGCCAGTGGACATGATGCGGTTCGGAAGGGATGGCGAGGCCATAAACAAAAACATTCTTCCGTTCGTACTCGCCCGGCGTTTCAAGAATCATCGGTTCGCCGCCGACTGCTTTCGGGTCGCGCCCGTCGCGTTGTGTCACGGCGACAATATCGGTCGCCTGCTTTGGCGTCCGGAAACCGGTTTCGCTACTGGGCGGATCGATGACGAGAACGGCGTCCTTGGTTTGAAGTCGAATGCCGGCGTCGCCGAGCCAAGAGATGATCATCCCGTTAGAAGGTAAATGATGAGGTATGGAGCGCACTAATCCCGTTAGAAACTTCTTCCTTCATGGCTTCCAAGCAAAAACGACCATCCGATGTTTTTGTTAGAAAAGTTTCTAACGGGACCATAGGAAACACTGCGGATACGGTGAGTAAGACCCTAGTATGATAGCAAAAAACGCCCGCCGGCGCAAACCTGTATTTTGGCTAAGGACAGGCCAAAAAAACCTACTTTATTGGGCTTTTTCGACCGAGTCTAGATACCGACGGATGTGTCTATATTTACTCGGTGGAAGTACAAACATAAGAGCGTGAACGCGTTCAAAAACTTCCGGTCCGAGGGCTTTCCCCCGCCCAAGCCCGTCCTGCATCATTTCAATTGTGGCGGTAAAACGTCGAGTGAAATCCTCGCTGAGTTTTTGTGCGGCCTGGCCCGCTGGATTCCCCGGATCGCGAGCGGCTAGAGCCTGGAGGTCGCTATCAATATCCAAAGCATCGAGTCCGGCCGTGGCGTAGTGATGGGTGTACCAAACAAATTTTAGCTCGACCTCGGGCACGTGTTTTCTTCCAAATTCGATTTTATCCCATTCAACGAGGTCAAGGTGGGCGAGCAATTCGTCATGAAAGGAATCAAGAATGCGATCAACCCGAGGGTATTGTTCAAGTGATCGAGGTGGTGACTCTGGGGCTAACGAAGCTGGCGACTGGGCGTTCGTTTGTAATAATAAATCGTTGAAATTCTCATGCGGGCTTGTGCCGATGTTGGGCGCACCATCAATAAGATTATGCATGGCCTCATGCCGAACGACCGACTGGTATTCTGCCGGGTCCTCGGTTCGTTGAATTATGGAAAATGGGGTTCCGACTAAATGCGCTCCCTTTGAATGATTGCCTGCAACGCGCTTATAATCACTCGCATCAAGTCCAAGGGAAATATGGACCGGATCAAGGCCAAGTTCGACAGTATCGAGATTCACTTCTTGGTTGCCGATCATAAATGTCTGCCCGGCCGGACGTTTTGAAAAATCTTGCGACGTGGCGTAGACGGCTTCATGCTTATCAATCAAACTGGATCGTACCCGATCCATATTCCATAAAAAACGAACATCCTGATCTACCAGCAGGTCGTTGATAGTGGCCTGATCAGCCGGGGTGACGCCGTCGGTCTGAACGTTTCTTTCTATTTTTCGTACGCGGATAAATTTTTCAGTTACAGCTTCGGGAAAGGTCTCTGCCCGGCGGATAAAGTTGGTATTCAGCGTTTCGGCAAAGTCATTCGGGGCTGTTTCCGGGCGCAAGGATTCAACCGTTTTCTTCATATCCAAAAAAGTATCAACCCGGTGCTCGAGTCGCTCAAATAATTCAGCCCTTTCTACTTCCCGCGGGTTTTCGACAACCTCAAAATTCTCCGCAGCAGCGATCTCAGGAGATTCGATGGCTCGGCCTTCACGCATAGCTAGAATGGTAATCCCTTATCGACGCTAGAGGTATCAGGCAGTTCGACGTCTTTGGGCGGTGGAATTGACTCGGCCGCCGTCTGATTTTCTTCGGCAATTGGATCGCTGGTTGGGGCGACAACGGTCGGTTCAGGCAGTGTATCATCAACATCAGTGTGACGACCGCCGACGATCGGCGTTGAAACTAATCCGGCCGGATGCTGAGCCGAAGTCAATTTTGACGAGGCGGGAGCATTTGACGTTCCCGGCGCGAGCGGCTGAACTTCTTTCACGGCGCCGATGGTGGGCGGAGGCGCCATCGAACCAGTTGACTGACTGCTCCCCGGCAAACCGATCCGAGCGCGGATTTCGGCGGTCCGTTGATGGAATTCGCGCCGCCGGTCTTCGGCCGAGTACCGGGGTTTCTCAGGAGCCAATCCCTCCTCTTCTTCCTTCACAATTTTTCCGGCGACTTCCCGCTCACTGCCGATATTCAATCCTGATTTCATTTCAACATCGAACTCCCGATTCATTTGAATCTCACCCCGAGCAAACTCATTTACCTCGCTTTTTCTGGCCAGGGTGTGCCCACCTTCACGCGCTTCCTTCGCAAAGTACCGCTCCTCGTCAGTTATTTTATGTTCAACGCCATGATCGTCGACGAATGTTTTCTTTCCCGCGCCGGCCGCGGCGGAGATTTGCTTTTCAATCGTGAGCATTTTTTTCTTCGTCTCAGCGCCGACATATCCATGCGGCATGGTACGGCCAATCATTTTTTCTTTCACTGTTTTGGTTAATCGAAAATTTCGATGCGGGTTTGATGGATCGTGTCGCGAAAAAACTGAGCGCGAAAGACCGCCAGACATGCGCCGAACGCCCGTAAAGCGTTGTGAAAACGAATTCATACTGTGATTATAGCACTTTTTTGGGCATTTTTCAAGTGTTTTTCGATGACGGACTTGCCCAGCCCCACTTTTGGTTTGGCAAAAGTGGGGCTGGGCTTGCCAAAAAAACCAAAATGCGGTATCGTCGGTCAGTCTTAATTATTTACTAAAACACTCTTTATATCTTCCCTGACGCCAAGTGTCGTCGGGACCACGGCCGCGCGGCCTGGTTAGCACAACCGAATACTATGGCCACTTCAACTAACCAAACTCCCCCATCCGAACTGGAGCGGTTGTTGCAACATGAATCGTTGCCGCACTTCCCCCAAGTCGGAGATATTGTCCAGGGCAAAGTCATTACCGTCTCAAAGAATGAGGCGTTGCTTGATATTGAAGGCATCACCACCGGCATCATCCGCGGCAAGGAACTGATCGATGAATCCGGCGCCACGGCCGACCTCAAACCCGGCGATATTGCCCAAGCAACTGTTCTTGAATTGGAAAATGAGGTCGGTCAGATGGAACTCTCCTTCCGCTCGGCCGGCCACCAAAAAGCCTGGGATGAACTGTCCCGCCTGCTGAACGGCGGCGAGGTGATCGACACGGAAGTGATCGATGCGAACCGCGGCGGCTTGATGGTGAAAGTCGGGCGGATCGAAGGCTTTCTCCCGGTTTCACAATTAACCCCGGAGCACTACCCGCGCGTCGACGGCGGCGATAAGCAACGCATCCTCGAAATCCTCCAATCCTTCATCGGTCAGACGATGCGGGTCAAAGTCATTGACGTGACCGAGGCCGATGATAAATTGATCGTCTCGGAAAAAGCCGCTTGGGCGAAAGAACACGCGGCCATGGTCGCCGATTACAAAGTCGGCGATACGATTGAAGGCAAAGTCACCGGCGTCGTTGATTTCGGCGGCTTTGTGGAGTTCGGCAATCATCTTGAAGGACTGATCCACATTTCCGAATTGGCCTGGCAACGCGTTGATAATCCGCGCGATATTCTCAAAGTTGGCGATGAGGTTAAAGCGCTGATCATCGGGATTGATGGTACAAAAATTTCTCTCTCCCTGAAGCGCTTGAAAGACGATCCATGGAAGACGGCGGTCGAACGCTACAGCGTCGGCCAGGTCGTCAAAGGCAGGGTCTTGAAACTCAATCCGTTCGGGGCCTTCGTTGAACTCGATGAGGAAATTCACGGCCTCGCCCACATTTCCGAATTATCGAAAAAAATGATCCACTCACCGGCTGAAGTCGTCAAAGAAGGCGAAACTCGCGAATTCAAAATCATTTCAATCGAACCGGACTCGCACCGCTTAGGGTTGTCCTTGAAACAGCTTGATGACGGCGCGCCGACCACGGCTGACGGCGAACGGATGAGCGATCCGGCGCTAGCTGGTGTTAGCTTGGAAGAGGAACCTAAAAAAGAAGAGACGCCAACAGCCGAAGAGCCGAAAGCGGAATAAATCTACCCCCTGCCGCCGTCCAGCCCCACTTTCCCAGAAAGTGGGGCTGGGCTTCCTCCCCCCTCTTATGAGGGGGAGGTATTAAAAAAGGCCTCGCGTGATGAGCGCGGGGTTTTTGCTAACACTATCCATTGATGATAGAGTGAGCGTGTGAACAAGAATGTCCACTTCAAACCGACTGGCTCATTGCGGAATTTTCAGCAGACGATCAACGAGATTTACGGGTTACCGGATGGCCGGTTATTTTCTAATTCGGACCTGATCTCGAACCTGGAACGGTTCACGATGCGCGCGCTGAAAGGAATCCGCAAGGGCGATGCGGCTAAACTGGATCTCAACCTGATGATTGCCTTTTCCTGGCTGATGACCCTCGCTAACCGATTCCAGATCGATCTGACCAACGTCGTCTGGCAACGGTTCCCCAGCCGGTGCTCCTACTGCCGGACCCAGCCCTGTTCATGTCGGGAACGAAAAGTAAAGCGCCGCTTGCCAAGTCCCCCGCCTCGCGGACGCCCGCCGGCGACATTAGCTGGTTTCCAGCAGATGTTTGCCAACATCTATCCGCCGGTCAATCGGACCCTGCCTGATGCCGGGATCCACCTGGCCGAGGAAATCGGCGAAGTTAGCGAGGCCATTCATGTTTTCCAGGGAGAACATACGCCGCGCCGGTTTGCGGCGGTGCGCCTTGAATTAGCCGACTACGTTTCCTGTTTTATGGGCGTGGCGAATTCAGCCGAGATCAATGTCGCTACGTCGTTGGCGAAACTTTTCTGGAAAAACTGCCACGTCTGTCATCATTTACCGTGCACGTGTGACTTTACCTTTGTCGCTGATTTTCAATCTTAAGAAATCAAAAAAGAAAAGACCCCGGGCGATGAGCGCGGGGCTTTGGCATAGGCCGTTAGTGGCCCAAGAAAGTTTTGATTTTTTTCATCGTTGGGCAGACAACATGCGCCGGGTAGGTCACCTCCGGCTGGAAGAGATGAGGTTGAACGAACCCGATGACCTGCATCTGGGCGGCGTAGGCGGCCTGCATACCGCTGATACCATCCTCGATCGCGAGGCAGGCCTGCGGCTTGACCTTCAGCCGCTTCGCGGCGAGAAGATACACGTCTGGTGCCGGCTTTCCTCGACCCGGCAGGAGCTCGCGTGAACTCGCCAGGGTGTAAAAGCAGTCCGTGAGTCCGGTGAGTCGGAGCATCCGATTGATGAACGGTAGGCCGGAAGCAGACGCAACTGCCATCGATACCTCGGCGCGATGAAGCGCAGAAATTAGCTCCGGCGCGCCCGGTATTGGTTCAAACTCCGCGTCAGGTAAGGAGTTGATCCGTTCCCGTTTCTCGGTCACCGCCTCATCAACGCTACCGTAATATCCATGCTCGCGGAAGATGACTGTCAACATGTCATGCATCGTCACGCCCGAGAAGCGTTGTGTCAACTCAATCTCAGGAATGAGAATTCCACGAGCCGCGAGCAACGCGTGCTCCTCTCGGGCATGGAGTCTCTGTGAATCAACTATGACGCCGTCGAGATCAAAGACGACAGCCTCGAAAATACCGAGCGCTTCGTTTGACACGGTTTCTCTCCTAGTTCGATGGCAAGGATCCGGTCGCGATGGCCGGAATGTCTGGTGACGGTCGGCGGAATCTCCACCAACTACCGAACAGAATACTGCAAGCCACCAGATTGGTCGGACAGATGATCTGCAGCGTCCAGTCATTGGCGACCAGCGCGTACGCGGTCCAAAAAATATTTGAGACCACGAACGACGCGAGCAACCACGGATTCAGCACCCCGACCTTTCGCTCAATCCAGATCTGCGATGATTGCTTGAGGATGGCGAGGACGCCGCCGGGGAAAAAGGCGATGAACCAGATGTCTTGACGACGGCTGAACGCCATTATTCCGAGAGCGGCGGCCAGTCCGCCGATGAACCACCAATCGCGTCGGGAAAACCCGCGGTATCGGAAGATGCCGAGAGCGATGACCGCGTGGGCGGCCGCCAACGTCAGATTGTTGATCAACACCGGTTGGCGATGATACGTCAGGCCGTAGATGATGCCCGACATGAACATGGCGCTGAAGTAGATGATCCAACTGCTGGAGATCGTTTGGACCGAACGGCGCCTGAATATTTCACGGATTTGCGCTACAAAAGCCAGGCCCATCATCACGGTGAAAAAGTAGATTCCACCGACGCCGATCGCTTCGATCGGCAGGTCTGAGAGTTTCACCAACGGCTCACCCCCGATCAAGTTGAGAATGTATGGTACCGATAAATTGTGAAAAGAGCGCGCTGACCGTATCACCACGGGGTGCTCTTGTCAACCGTCTGTACAGCAGGTTGACCCGGTACTACAACCGCAAAACACCGGCCATCACGAAAAAAATCATTTTCATATATCAACCAAATGTTCTGAAAAAGCGAGTATGTGCTATATTACACACTGTTGTATGGCCCTGATTTCTCTGCAGCATATCGTTAAGACGTTTCAGATCGGCGAACATGATTTTCGCGCGCTTGATGATGTCTCGATCGACATTCAGGCCGGCGAGTTTGTCGCGATTATGGGTCCGTCCGGCAGCGGCAAATCAACGCTGATGAACATCATCGGTGTGCTTGACCGTCCGACGAGCGGAACCTACAGCCTCGACGGCCAGCCAGTGTCATTAACCATGTCCGATCGCCGGCAGGCGAAACTCCGGAGCGAAGTCATTGGTTTTATTTTTCAAAACTTCAACCTCCTGGCGAATCTTGACGTCCTCGCCAATGTGGCGCTCCCGGCGAATTATCTCGGCGGCGGGGTTGATGCAAAAAAGCGTGCCAAGGAGTTGTTAACGATGGTTGGTCTCGGTCATCGCCTCCGCTACCACATTCCGAAACTCTCCGGCGGCGAACGTCAACGGGTGGCGATTGCCCGGGCCTTGATGAACAAACCGAAGGTCATTCTGGCCGATGAACCGACCGGCAACCTTGATTCCAAATCCGGGGAAGACGTTATGAAGCAACTGATCGCCCTGAATAAGCAGGGGACGACGCTGATTGTCGTCACGCACAGCGATGAGCTCGCCGCCCTGGCCAATCGGATTATTCACATTAAAGACGGCCAACTTGTTTAATATGATCCCGTTTTTTCTCAAGACACTTCTCATCCCGTTAGAAATGCCGAAAACGAGTTCTTGGAACAAACTCAAATGATACAGTGTTATGACTAAAAGTCGGATGTCATATTTATACTCATTTCTAACGGGATTAACGGGATGATCGGCCAAGCTTTTACCACCGCCCTCCGATCGATCTGGTCAAAAAAGACCCGTTCCATTTTAACCATGCTTGGGGTCATCATTGGCGTGGCTCAGATTATTGCTCTCATCGGCCTAGGGCAGGGCGTTAAAAAATCAGTCAGCGATGAGGTTACCCAACTAGGGACAAATGTATTGTTTGTTTTTCCGGGCAAGCTTCAAGATGCGAACGGTGGCTTCAATCCCTCGGCATCGGTCGGAGCCTCGACACTGACTGAAAAAGATCTTGAGCTCCTAAAACAACAACCGGAAATAACAACGATCACGCCAGTCTCATTACTCGCCGGTATGCCGGCGATCGGCGAGAAGCTGGCCTTAGGGACGATGACCGTCGCCGTCGAACCCGATTATTTTCAGGTGGTGACGACGATGAAGCTGACGGCTGGCCGGTTCTATACGCCACAGGAAAATACGGACGCCGCTCGGGTTATTGTTGTCGGAAAAGCACCACAACAAAGCCTGTTCCCCGGAGTGCCAGCTCAGGACGTGATTGGAAAATCGATCACGATCGGTAAAGAAACATTCACCATCATCGGCACTGTTGAAACGCCGCAATCGACATCAGCCTTCGGCGGCCCTTCGTTCGACAATATGGTCTTCCTGCCCTACTTGACCGGCAAAGCGACCAACGCCAACGTCCAGATTTTCCGGATCGTCATGAAAATTGATCCCGATGCCGACGTCAAATCTTTCGCCAAAAAAGTTGAAGCCTTACTCAGGGAGGAACATGGCGCTGATGACACCACGGTATTCACCCAGGAAGATTTACTGAGTGTCGTTGATGACATTCTTGGGTTAATTACCACAGCCATTGTCGGCCTAGCCTCGATTTCGCTCATTGTCGGCGGGATTGGCATCATGAATATCATGCTCGTTGCCGTCTCCGAGCGGACCAAGGAAATCGGCCTGCGGAAAGCCCTCGGCGCGACCCGGGCGAGTATCCTCTGGCAATTTCTGACCGAGTCGGCGATCATTTCCCTGCTTGGTGGAGTGGTCGGTGTCGGGTTGGTGACCATCGCCAGTTTTATCGTCAAAGCGAAGGCCAATCTCGAAATCATCGTCGACCTGAATTCGATTCTGATCGCGACCGGGTTCTCCCTCGGCGTTGGTATCCTCTTCGGCCTGCTCCCGGCCTTCCGCGCGGCCCGGAAGGATCCGATCGAAGCTTTGCGGTATGAGTAGGATCGATCGGCTCTTTGTGGCTACCAAGGCCTTCATTGTTCATCAGGGCAAGATTTTATTATTGCGTGAGTCGAGCAAGTATCAAGAGGGTGCCAATATTGGAAAATTTGATGTCGTTGGTGGTCGGGTTCAACCCGGAGAGAGATTCGATGACAGCCTTCGGCGCGAGATTCTGGAGGAAACGGGTCTGGCGGTGACGATCGGCCAACCGTTTTTTGTCAACGAATGGCGACCCGAAGTCAAAGGGGAGCACTGGCAAATTATCGGAATATTTTTTCATTGCTCGGCCACCTCATCAGCGGTGACAATCAGTGCCGATCACAGCGAATTCAAGTGGATTGATCCTAAGGAATATCAACAGGCGGAAATTATTGAAAATCTCGCTCCGGCATTTGAAGCATTTTTAGCCCAGCAATCGGGATGAAATTATCGGCCACGAAGGCGGCGCCAAAAGGATCCGATTGAGGCCTTGCAACGCGGGTAATTTTAAGACACAGCTGATAAATGCAAAAACAGCTCCTCGTCGGAGCTGTTTTGTGATACTTCCTACAATGTCGGCGGCGGCATTTTTATTCCTCGCCGCCTGGCCATCAACGCGCCGATGAGAATACCGAGATACCCCAGGTACATTGACCAGGTGCCAAAAATAACTCCCAAAATCCCGTTCCCAAACCCAACGATAAAGAGGACGATCAGGACGATGATCGCCCAGACGCTTCCGACGATCAGCGCTTGGGCCGTTGTTTCATAACCTATTTTCTTACCAAGCCACCAGGCTGCCGCGGCGAATGCTGCTACCTACCCCTAAGACTTCGGGTCAAAGACTTCCCCATCTGCAGTCTTCTTATTGCCTCCTCCACTGCCATCGCGTCTAGCTTTCCTTTGAGTGAGTTGGCGCCAGTTCGCCCTTCCGCGCGACACCCCCAGGTAGGTTGTGTACGGAAGACCGGTGGTGAAAAACAGGACCAATAGAAGCAGGGATAGAATCGGCCTATCGGATGGCCAAACAAATGCAGTTTTTCCATAGGCCTACCTTGTTTTGCGCTTTTGTAACGGGCAACGGTTGCAGTACCGGGTTAACGAAAATCTAGGCGGTGACGTTGGCAGTTGTTCGTGTTACGAAAATGACGATCGCCCAGGCCAGAAGAATAACGATCAACCCGATAACCGTGCCCATAATCACCCGCTTGGCCGTCGCCGCCCGGTCCTCATCGGCCGAGGTGGCGGCGATGATCCCGCTGAAGATGATTATCGCGACCGCGATGAGCGCCATAATTCCCAAAACCCAGCGCAGAATGTTCAACGTCGTTTCCTTCAGATCGGCGTTGCCGAGCCCAAGCTGGCCGCCGACGGATTCAATGCTAAAGGTTGTCGCCGCCAGCACCGGCTGGGTGACGAGGGTTAACCCGAGCAGGGCGATGAGGCTGATAATAAATCTGTTACGACAAGGTGACATGTTTTTCAGCGTGGAGATAAACGCAGCCACTCGGGCCGACACAGGTAGTATGGAACCGTTCGGCCGCAACGTCAATCTTCTGGCCAGCCGCAACGACTTGGTGTTGGCCGTTCAGTTCAACATCCAGCTCTCCTTCCAGCACGTGGAGAATGACGTGGTCCGGGTGGTAATGGGGCGGGTAGACGGCTCGAGCTTTATCATGGCGGATATGGACATGGTGAAAACCGGCCGCTTCATATTCCTGTAACAGGGCGGCGTGGGTCGGCGGTAATGGGGCGGGTTCTGCCATACGATTCTAGTGTAGTCTATTGTGTTTCCGCTGTCGTCATAGTTGGCCTGGTGATGATCGTCACCGTCAGGATGCCAACGTAGAAAAAGAAACCGTAGACGCAGGCCGGGAGAATTTCCGGTTTGAGCCACCAGATTTCGTAGATCGACAACCCGGCCGAAAAGGCGACGCCGACGCTCCCGACAATCAGCAAGGCGCGCCGGACCGAGGCGCGGAAATTCGACAAACTCGCGAGGGCGAGACCGGCGACCGCGGCGAACATCGCTAAGCCAAAAACACAGGTCGGTACGCCGAGGAGTTTGACCGGCTGGGAGCCACAACTCAGCCAGGCAATCGGACCGGCATGGCACGACGGACCGAAGAGCACCCAGTAGGACAAATACCCGGACAGTAAGACTCCGAGCAGGGCGAAGGTGAGAATGACGAAAATTTTTCCGGAGGTGGAATTCATATGATTGAAAGTTGTTGAAGGATGGCGGCTGGCGTGATTTCCCGACGAAGAATTCGCGCGGCTGTTTGCAGGTACGGAGCGTCGATGTCAACTCCAAGTTTTGCGGCCACGGCCGGCAAACTGTGAATCGCCTCGGCGCCATGACCGTCGTGCCCGAGCCGGCTGATGTTTTCACCGGCGCGTCGATTCCGTGAATTTGGACTCGACAGTGTTGAGCGCAGATCCCCGATTCCCGCCGGCCCCTCAATAATCTCCGGCGGAATGTTGAGGGCGCTGGCGACCAGGCGGTATTCATCATGCAGTCGTTGCCGGGCGGCGGTGCGATCGCTGACGGCCAAGCCGTCGAGCAGTCCGCCGATAAAACCATAGATGTTTTTTAAAACCCCGGCCCGGCTGACGCTGATCGGATCAGCGCTGGTGGTCACGCGAACGTCCGAGTGCGTCAACATCGTCGTGCATTGGTGAATGGCTTGAGGGCTGGTGCTGGCAATGACGGCTTGGCCCGGGCGGTCGGCGGACATTTCTTCCGCCATCATCGGTCCGCCGATAACGACAATCGGATGGTGCGGGCACAGCACGAGCAGGTATTCGGCCGGCGAAAGACAGTCGTCAGTCGGAACGCCTTTCGAAATGGTCATGATGATGACCTCGACCGGTAAGCCGGGCAGAACATCAGCGAACGAGGGTAACGCTTTCGCCGGAACGGCCAAGACCACTGTGTTGACTTCGTGAAGCGACTCGACCAGTGGCCGTTGACCAGGCACCAGGTTTGGCCGGCTATCCCACCAGCGAAGTTTCAGCCCGGCCGCGCCGGTTTCAAAAATAGCGCCGAGGGCCCGGCCAATCCTTCCCGCTCCGACAATGAGGGCAGTCTGACGTGAGGCCATGAATGTCGACCGGCGAAAACTATTCCATCCAACGGAACCGTTGAACAAGTGATTGCCGCTTCCACCAGTGATGCCCGCCCCACCCGCCGAAGAGATCCGGCCAAGCGCCGATGGCCAGTAAGATCAACAGGTAGACGATATGGTCATCGGCAAAAGGATTGTTCGCCGGCCACAAGGCGGCCAGATAAAACAGAATCATCATCAACGCCCCGGCCCGACCGGCGACGCGCAGGCCAATTCCGAGAAGTAAGGATATCCCAATCAAGAGCACGCCGAGCATATAGAGCCAATCGACAACTGCTGATCCAGCCAGCCCGCCAAAAAAATCAGCCAACGGTCCTTTCGTCGCGAACTTCAGAAAACCGGTCGTCGGGGAGACGCCGTCAACCCAGGCGTGGCCGGATTTCGTGGCGAATCCCAAGCCAAAGAGTTTATCAAAAAATGCCCAGAGGAATATCCAGCCCAGCAGAATCCGGGTTAGACTGAGCCAAGAATACGACTTGGCGGCCGTCATTTCGGCAGCTATTGGGGCCGTGGTTGCGGCCGGGAAATTACCAGGTGTCTCCATATAGGCGTGCGTTAGTTTTAAATTTTTGCGCGAATAAGGTCAGCAAAAGCCTGTTGGCTGTTCGGGTTGGTAATGGCCGCCCCGTTGAGGAAGAATGACGGCGTGCTGTTAAGGCCACGGGCCAAGCCGTCGTTGATGTCGCGATCGACGCGAGCCTGAACAGTGGCACCTTTATAATCGGCGGTAAACCTATCGACGTCAAGACCCAGCTCTTTGGCGTAGTCGGCCATCGTCTGGTCGATGTCGGTGGCGCCGGTCCAAGATTTTTGCCGGTCATACAAGAGGTCGTGGAATTCCCAGAACTTTCCCTGCAGGTTAGCCGCTTCCGAGGCAAGCGCCGCCGACTCAGCGTATTTGTGAATAGATTTTAGCGGAAAATGCCGGAAGACAACCGTCAGCTTATCGCCGAATTCCGTTCTTAAACTTTTGAGGATCGGTTCGTACGCCAAGCAGGCCGGACATTGAAAATCGCTGTAGGCAATCACCACGGCGGGCGCGTCAGCCGAACCAAGCAGATGATCATCGGCGCCGACGGTTTGAACCGTGCCGGTGCCGGTCCCGGTCGGACGGCCAGATAAAAAGATCAAACCGGCGATGCCGCCGACGACAATCACGATGGAGACGATCCAGCCAATCAGCGTTGAACGAGAACTGGGCATAGACTGAGGGGTTAATGAATACGGGGAGTAAATGTTTTGAGACGGAGGGAGTTGAGAACCACGAAGAGGGAGGAAGCGGCCATGGCTCCGGAAGCGATGATCGGGCTGAGGGTGAGTCCGAAGGCTGGATAGAGCACGCCCGCCGCGATGGGGATACCTAAGATATTATACACGAAAGCCCAAAAAAGGTTTTGCTTGATGTTGCCGAGGGTCCCCTTCGACAACTGGATCGCCGTCACGACCTGCTGGACATTATTGGCGACGATGGTGATCCCGGCGGCTTCACGGGCGACGTCTGTGCCCGAGCCCATCGCGATCCCGACGTCGGCCGAGGCCAGGGCGGGCGCATCGTTGATCCCGTCGCCGACCATGGCGATCCGCTGGCCTTGTCGCTGGAGTTCCTTGACCTTGGCAGCTTTATCTTGGGGGAGCACGTTGGCCAGGATATTGGCCGGCGGAATCCCGGCTTGCTTGGCAATCACGCCGGCAGTTATTTGGTTGTCACCGGTGATCAACCAGGTGGCGATGCCCATCTTCTGGAGACCGGCGATGGCGACCGTACTTGATGGTTTGATCGTATCACCAACGCCGATGACGCCGGCGCAATCATTGCCGATCCCGACCTGGACGGCGGTCAAGCCTTTCATCGCCACGCCTTCGAGGTTGGTCCGGCAGCCCTCCGCGCGAATCCCGAGGTCGCTGAGCAAATGAGGCGACCCGACCACCACCCGCTGTCCACGGACGGTACCGGACACGCCTCGCCCGGGGTGAGCCTGAAAATCGGTGACTGGTAAGAGTTCGTAACCACGTCGTTGGGCTTCATTCACGATCGCCCGGCCGACCGGATGCTCGCTTTTTACTTCAACCGAGGCGGCATACTGGATCAGCAGATCTCGACCGAGAACCTCAACGACGCGCAGTTTACCTTCCGTCAGCGTCCCGGTCTTATCAAAAATGACCGCCGTGACTTTGTGGAGCGTCTCCAGGGCTTCGGCATTGCGGATGAGGACGCCGTGCTCCGCGCCTTTGCCGATGCCGATCATGACCGCGGTCGGCGTGGCCAAGCCAAGGGCGCACGGGCAGGCGATAATCAGAACGGTGACCGCTAAGACCAAGGCGAAGTTCAGCGGGATAACCCCAACCGGCGGAAAAACTAGCCATAAAACCAACGTCAGCAGGGCAATGCCAATGACAATCGGAACGAAAACTCCGGAAATCGTGTCGGCCAGGCGCTGGATCGGGGCTTGGGAACTTTGAGCTTCCTCAACGAGTTGGATAATTTGCGACAGCAGGGTCGCTTTGCCGACTTTCGTCGCCCGGAAGGTGAGGGTGCCGTTCTGATTGACGGTCCCGCCGAAGAGCGTCCCGCCCGCCTTTTTTTCACTGGGCAAACTTTCGCCGGTCACCATTGATTCATCAACGGCCGATTGGCCCTCAGTGATAATTCCATCAACTGCGATTTTTTCCCCCGGGCGGACGACAATCAGGTCGCCGACGCGGACGTGATCAAGCGGGAGTTCATGTTCCTGGCCGTCGCGGATGACCCGCGCCGTTTTGGCGGCCAGGCCGGCCAGTTTGCGAATGGCGTCATTCGCGCCCGCTTTGGCCCGCGCCTCAAGATATTTTCCGAGCAGGATCAGGGTGATGATGACCACGGTTACGTCAAAGTAGGTCGCCGCTTGCTGACCGCTGCCAGCGAAAGCCTTCGGGTACACCACCGCGACCAGACTGAAGAGATACGCGGCCGACGTCCCGAGCGCGACTAACGTGTCCATGTTGGATTGGAAAAATTTCAATGATTTCCAAGCACTGGTGAAGAATTGCGACCCGGCCCAGAACAGGATCGGCGTGGCAATGATCAACTGCACAGCCTTGACCGCCCCCTCCGGCCAGGCGGTCACGCCCAGCATGTCGAGCAGATCGGGGACAATCACCATCACCGAAGCGATGACGCTAAACCACAGCTTGCGGCGCAGCCGTCGAAGTTCATCAGCCCGCAACATCCGGGCGTGGTCGTGAGCACCATGATCTAAGGTTCCGGCGTCCGGAACCTGGCCGTCGGCGGCCTGGTGTTGCATCCGGGCGTGGTCCATTGATGACATTTCCATCGATCCATGGTGCGGCTCAGCGGCCTGGCCAAGCACGGCCGTGTAGCCGAGTTTTTTCACCTGGGTGGCAATGTGATCGGGCGAGCACTGGTCAGGGTCGTAGGTCACCTGGCCGCGTTCGGTCGCGTAGTTTACCTGAACGGCCGTGACGCCGGGGAGTTTTCTGACTACCCGCTCGATATTTTTTGCGCACGAGGCGCAATCCATGCCGACGATCGGGAAGGTGGCGGTGCTAGGAGACGACATTGGCGGGTTGTCCTTGGGCGAACGCTTGGACGTTCGCGATAGTGGTGTCGAGAATCCGTTTCAGCGCCTCGGTCGTATTAAAGGCATTGTGGGGCGTGACGATGACCCGCGGATGGGCGAGGAGGACGTGGTCGGCCAGGACGGTGGTCAAATCAACCGAACGTTGGAACTTTGGCGAGAGCAACTGCCGCTCGTCGATGACCGCATATTCCTCTTCAAGAACATCAAGGCCGACCGCCATCAAGTGACCGCGGTCAAGGACGCGGACGAGCGCCTGCGTATCGATTAGCGACCCGCGGGCGGTGTTAATCAAAATCGCTTCCGGTTTCATCATCATCAGCCGTTCTTCGTTGAGCAGGTGGCGCGTCTCCGGTGTGGCCGGACAGTGCAGTGAAATAACATCGCTACCTTTTAGCAAGGTTGGCAAATCGACGTAGGTGAACCCAAGTTCCTGCGCTAGGGCGGGTTTTGGAAACGGATCGTATCCCAGGACGGTCAGCCCGAACCCTTTGGCCATTCGGATCATGTGCTGGCCGATCCGGCCGGTGCCGATGATGCCGATTGTTTTTCCGGCGAGATCGACGCCGCGTAGATCATCAAGCCGAAAATCGCCGACGCGGGTGTGGTTGACGCTGGAAACGATTTTTCTCGTGAGCGCGAGCAGGAGGGCGAACGCTTGTTCGGCGACGGTGTTCTCGCCATAGGACGGAACGTTGGAGACGGTAACGCCTTTTTTTCGACAGGCGGCAAGATCAATGTGGTCGTACCCCGTCGAGAGCGTGCTGACCAGTTTAATGTTCGGATATTGCTGAAACGTCGCGGCGGTGATCGGGCTATAGATGAACGTCAACAACACTTCCGGATCGCCAAGATCGGATGCTTCGGCCAGGTGTTCATTCACGTATCGGCCGGGGCCGAGCTTGGTCGTGAGATAGTCTTGTTCCCAGGGTTCAAGTTCAACCCCGGCTAAGCGAAGAGTGATGTTCATAGACGTCCAAAGGCCTCCATTAATTCCTGAATAGTTTTTTCCGATGACGCGCCACGGGAATCGCGCATATCACGTGCGACGCAGGTGCGGAGATGTTGTTCCATAACTTGCCCGTCAAACTTATGCAGGGCCTGCTGGATTGCCTGTGACTGGTGGATAATGTCGATGCAATAGGCGCCTTCGTCGACCATCCGCCGGACTTTCTTGAGATGGCCCTCAACAATGGCCAAGCGGTGGCCAGTCGATTTTCGCGAATCTCCTAATGTTTTCATGGGTGCATGGCTTCATTGTATTAGGGGTGGGGGGATATGGGCACGAGGTGTGTGGATATCCTAATCCCCTCTGGGGGGATTATATCAGTCCACAGGGTTGAGCGCAAACCCAGCACCACTTTGGCCAATGATTAGCCAAAGTGGTGCTGGGCAAGTCCCCCTCAATTTCGTCAGGACGGGTCTTGACCAGCCCAGAGCAATCACGAGAGTGTCGCCTGCACCCCCGTCCTTCGACGGGGCAGGCTCGACCAGGTTTCTCCCGCGGCTTTAACCTGGAGCGTGTCCTGGCTCTCCTCGATGATGCCGGGCCACCGAACTCAGCGGTGAGTTAATCCCGCACCATTTCCAAAGCGGCACGATGGGGCAGCAATCCGTACGGATTGTCCGTCAGGATAAGCTGGCGGCTTCGTGAATGGCGCTCAGAGTACGACCAAAAAACGGTTAACAACAGAGGTGTTGCGAAATCGTTTCTTCGGCCACTCCACCGAGTGGGTTGGAAGAGAGCATCAGATGGGAGTTCCCAAGGGAGAGATTGCGCCCCACCGATCTTATCAATCGGTGGATTTTCTTATAAAAAACAGGCGCACGTTGGGGTGCGCCCGATAGGGGTTGATGAACGGACTAGATTTCCTGTTCGGAGAGCGGGCCGGAGCGGATTTCCGATTGAGCCCTCCATTTCTCGATGAGTTCCGACGGGCACTCGTTCAGTTGCGCTTCGAGCCATTCCCGAGTGAGTTCGGCGGGGCGGGATTTCCGCTCGCCCTTGCTGGCGGCGAGCTGCTTGATGGCTTGGCAGAGCACCGATCCGAGCCGGTCGCGTTGCCAGATTGCCTCAAGGTTCTGTTTGAAGAGGGTGGTGCGGGCACCTTGTTCCTCCGCCAACTCGGCCTTCGTAAGAATGAAGTCCTCGAACATTTGAAAGCAACTGGCGGCGGAGGTGGTTGGAGTCTGCGAAAAGAATGGCAGTAGCTGGTTACCCTTGACGTGTGCGTTGGCGATAATGCTCTGAAGAGGTATCGCCGCAACGTCTCCGTGGGGGTTACCGACCAGAACATTGTCGAGCCCGAAGGAACCGGGCAGTAATGACCAGTAGCCATCCGACTTCGGTTGGAATTCATCGCCATAACGGGTGAGCTCACGAGGACGTCGGAACAAGCCGCCGCTCGGGAATTTAAACACATACGGTCCAAGCCACTCCACCTTCTCGATCACCTGCTCGCCATTACTTTGGTCCGCTCGTTTCTCAAGGAATCGGGGGAACGGCTTGTGATGCACGTGGCATCGGCCAGTTTCCTTTTCGTACCCGACGTAGAGGTTGGCGACGAACCACGACCGTACATACCAGAGCATCGTGACAACGAACGCCCCTACCGCAAAACACGAGCCGATTACAATTGCCTTGTACTGATCCCCTTCTTTAATACCAAAAGCAAGAAGCGTGACGACGATCCAGACGAACAGCGTAATGACTCCGGCAAAGGTCGCTATGCCTCTAAGAGCATTTCTTGAAAACCAATTCTTGTACTCCTGGCTCCTCTTCACCGGATCCACACACTTCGAACACTTCGGCTCCTCAGGGTTCTCCTTAGGCTTTACCGCAGTGTACTCCTTAACCACAATGCGAGGATTTTCCGTAGCCATGATGTTCTCCTCCCGAGCAGTAGGCCTTCCGCGTCAGACGCGGCGCTCCTACCGGCGGATGGGTGCGGTGGTGGCCCTTCCGGTCATTCGACCGGACTTTCCAACCAGCGCGAATTGTCAAACAGCTGACCTATTCCTACTCCAGTCGGACTGTGGCGTCAAGGTATGCCCGTGGCCGTGGGGAGCTCACCGCACTTGTTCTGCTCAACGAGGGACCCCCCCTTTCATTTCATTGACAAAATAAACAAACCTGATAGGGTCGAAATACATTCTCTATTACAGATAGAAGCCTGAAAATGTCAGGTCTATCTCTCTGTGAGTAACAGGGAGGTGGCCATGACTGAATGGCGACGTGGGTATCGGCAAGCAGAGGTAGATGTATGGGGTGAGTACGGCTATTTGGCCGAATGGGAATTGCAGAAGTACTACCCTGAGGATTTTCAACGCGGGTACCGAACCTGCAAGAACGAGATCGAGGAGATGGTGGACAACGAAGCACAGGCTAGAACCTTCGGGTAGCAGGTTCTTGGGCAGGGATTTCACATCCTGCCCTATTTTTTTGTTTCGACCGGATACCCCTCAGTCTTCAGTTCTTGTTGCAATTTCTCTACATCGACGGAATCATCGTGTTCAACCACCAGCAGACGATCATGAACCTTGATCTCTGCTTTCGTGACGCCAGGCGTGTCTTCACAAATCCCTTCCATCACCATCGCGCAGGAGGCGCAATCGTATTTGATAACTTTGAACGTCGTGGTCATCCCGTTAGTCCCGTTAGAAATGAATACAATGAAACTAGTGGTACGGATGAGGTTGTACTTACAGATGTTGCTTTTATCGATAATAATATCTTCATCATTTCTAACGGGATTAGAAGTCTCTGGGAGTAAAATGGGATCATACCGCTTCAATCGTACCGGTAAACATGCCCATGCCGCAACTGAACACATACCGTCCGGGCTCATCAAACTTCGCGGTCACGACCGTCTTCCCCGTCGCCGGCAGGTTCCGCTCGATTTTTAATGAGGGAATTTTAAAGACACTGGTGCATCCGGCGTTGCCGTCCGTTTGGAGTGTCAGGGTTACCGGTTGTCCGGCCGGGACGCGAAGAAAGTTTGGATCATAGCCAATCGAGTTGACGGCGATGGTTTGCGCCGCGGCGACTGGTAATCCCGATTGGGCCTCGGATTCAGTCGAGTCGGCTAGGACATAGCGCAAGGCGGCCGTTTGATATTGCCAGGAAAAATGCGAGCCGGAGGCGACCAGGACGCCGTTGAACGAATACAGGCCGAGGCTGACGACGATGACCGCGGCCGCGACCGTGATGCGGCGTTGCAGATGGGCCGAGCCTTTGGCCATGATGCCGACCAGAAAGAACAGCGGGGCGGTGCCGAGGGTGTAGGCAAACATCAATAACCCGCCCTGGACGACTGAACCGGTAGCAATCGCATTAACCTCCATTGATTGCGTCGTGCCGCAGGGGATGAGAATTGTCAGGAAGCCGAGGATAGCCGGAGCGATCAGGGTTTGGCTCCGCGCGTGGCGGCGGATTGCCCGCCGGATAGAAGCCGGCGGCGTGATCACCAGCCAGGGGAACAGCCGCGGCCAAAACAATCGCAAACCGGCGAGAACCATAAACACAGCGGCCGCGGCTTGGAGCCATAACTTAGCCGTAATCGAAAGTTGGATTGAATTGCCAAGCCAGCCGAGACCGAAGCCGAGAATCGTGTAGGCGATCGTTTTTGCGATCAAAAAAGCGCTGACCGGCAGGACGAGCCGACGCCACCCGGTGAGTTCCGCTTCCGCCGTATCATCGCGTCGCGCCAGTAGCCCGACAAGTAAACCGCCTTGGACAGCGAGACAGGTGAGTCCTCCGGTGCTTAAACCGACGAGGGCGGCGGCGAGTGGGGTCATAGCTACTACAGGGTGTAGTATTTTTGTTGGATTGTCAATGACCTGTTTTCCCCAAAAAAATACCGCTACGCTTTGGGGCGCGGCGGTAAGTGGTAACGAAAGCCGAGATCAGTCCATTCTCGGCGATGAACGACATCCGCCATGAGGTCCCAGTTTTGGGCGGATGGTTCTTTACCGAAGGTGGCGATTGCTGCGAGAACGTCCTCGAAGGTGGCGACGAGTCGCCCTCCCGCGACTAAGTTACTGAGCTCCAAGTCATAGCCTAAAATGTGACCGGCATTGTCGAGCAAAGCTTGGAAATTCGGCCACTCACTCGCCAGTCGGGCAAAAATCTGGTAATGGCAGACATCCCGTCGAGCCTGGGTATTGGCGGCCGCTTGCGAATATGCCCCACTCCCAATGCCGATCATGCTACGGAATGACAGGCTTGTTGGGCGGGTCCGGCCAACTCTCCCGTGTTGGCTGGTAAAGAAAAGAAGCTGGTCGCCTACTTTCTGTGCGATGCGTCGCCGCTGTGGAGGAAGCAGGGGTTCATTCAAACGGTTGATGAGGCCGAAAAAATTTCCCTCAAGGATTTCAGCCAGCGCGATCGGTCTGAACCAGAAACTCAGGACGTGAGCCAGGTAGAGATTCAGCCACTCGTCGACTTCAGTGCTGGTCGGCTCATCACGATCAATCCGAGCCAGTAATACTGCGTAGACGCAGAGATTGGTTTGGTCCGGAATCCCCTTGATCCAATCAAACTGTCCAACCAATCGTTCATCCATGAAGCACCTCCCAAGGGTTTGGGTGGACGGTGAAATGAACGTCGATCTATAGCCATCCTAGGCTTATGCCTGGGGCTTGTCCAGCCACACTTTTTCCGATCGGAAGAACGTGAGGCTGGGCTTGTCAAAGACCATTGGAATCGCTATACTCCGCCTGTTCTAAACGTTACGTAATGGCTTGGTGTTCTAGCTTCTAATCCTGTGAGAAATGATAATTACATTGTTTTCGGTACTGGCAGCATCTGCCCACAAGACCCCATCTAGGCCATGTGTTTTATATAGTTCATTGCTAACAGGACTAACGGGATGAACCCCCTCTTCAAGAATATTCTCATCTTTTTCGGCGTCCTGCTGGTCATCAGCTTGGTTTTCGGGAGCTTTAATCTGAACCAGTCGTCCTCGAAGCAAGTCTCCCTTGGACAGGTCATGACGAAGATTAAGGAAGATAAGGTCAAAACCGTTGATGTGACGGGCGACGAATTGGTCGTGACGCTCAAAGACAATAGTAAAATTTCCGCCCGCAAAGAGCCGAATGTCGACTGGACCACCCTGGCGAAGAATTACGGCATCGAACCGGAGAAACTAATTGCCATCACTGGCACCGTGAAGGACACGGCCACCGGCCAGATGTGGATGAGCACCTTGTTGCAAATTCTTGTACCAGTCCTCCTGTTCGGCGGATTTATTTGGCTGACCTTCCGCCAAGTGCAAGGTCAAAACAATCGGGCGATGAGCTTCGGCCAGATGCAGCAAAAAGACCCTGAGCCGGCCAAAGAGAAGCGGAAGCCCGTCACTTTTAAAGACGTGGCCGGGGCGAATGAGGCCAAGGAGGAATTATTGGAAATCGTCGAATTCTTGAAAAGCCCGAAGCGTTTTACCGATCTCGGCGCGAAGATTCCGAAGGGGGCTCTCCTCGTCGGTCCGCCCGGAACGGGTAAAACATTGCTGGCCAAGGCGATCGCCGGCGAAGCGGACGTCCCGTTCTACAATATTTCCGGTTCGGAATTCGTTGAGATGTTCGTCGGCGTCGGCGCCTCGCGGGTCCGCGATCTCTTCCGCCGGGCGAAAAAAACCGCGCCCAGCATCGTCTTCATCGATGAGATCGACGCGGTCGGCCGCCAACGCGGAGCGGGCCTGGGCGGCGGTCACGATGAACGCGAGCAAACCCTCAATCAAATTCTCGTCGAGATGGACGGCTTTGATACCGATACCCATGTCATCGTCGTGGCGGCGACCAACCGGCCGGACATTCTCGATCCGGCCTTGCTCCGTCCCGGCCGCTTCGACCGCCGGGTGACGATTGATCTGCCCGATATCAACGAGCGCGAAGCGATTTTGAAAGTTCACGTCCAATCAAAACCCCTCGGCCCGGACGTGTCGTTGCGGCGTCTGGCCGAACGGACGCCGGGATTTTCCGGCGCCGATCTTGCCAATATGCTGAACGAAGCCGCCATCCTGACCGTCCGCGATAACCGGATGCAAGTGACGATGGCCGATTGTATTAACGCAATGGAAAAAGTCCTGCTTGGACCGGAACGAAAATCGAAGGTCATGTCGGAGAAGGAAAAGAAAATTACCGCCTATCATGAAGCCGGCCACGCCTTGGTCGCCCATTTCCTGCCGGTCGCCGACCCGGTCCAAAAAATTTCGATTATCTCGCGCGGCCGAACCGGGGGTTTCACGATGAAAACTCCGACCGAGGATCGCAGTTACCACACGCTCAACGAATTTACCGCCGATCTGGCGGTGATGATGGCCGGGCAGATGGCCGAGCAGGATGTTTTTAATGAAGTTTCCACCGGCGCCTCGAATGATCTGCAAAACGCCACCAGCCTGGCCCGGCAAATCGTCACCCGCTTCGGCATGAGCAAACTCGGCCCGCGGACCTTCGGCCACCGCGAAGAAATGATTTTCCTCGGCCGAGAAATCCACGAATCGCGCGATTATTCCGAAAAAGCCGCCCAGGAGATTGACCAAGAAATCGACCGCTTCCTCCATGAGGCACGGCTGGTCGCCCAACGGATCATTAAAAAAGAACGGGCCGCTCTGGAAAAAATCGCCCAGGTTCTGCTGGTCAAAGAAACGATTGAACGGGACGAATTCGAGGCTCTGCTCGGTCCCAAACCGAAGACCTAACGGTTGCGTTGCGGACGAGGGCGGATTTATGCTATAGTTCGGGGGTTCACCTAGACCAAAACCAACCCGGTACTACAACAAGTACTAAAAAACACCTCACGTAACGTAGATAACGATGCCGAAAAAACACAAGGATATCTGCAGAATGGTAATTGTTGTAGTACCGGGCCAACGCCTATGATTGAAACGCTCCTCAGTTTTGCAGCCATCGGCCTCGTTGTGATTGGCTTGGTTTTGACGTTCCGCATCCCCTATCTGCGGTCGATTACCCAGCAAGCCTTCTCGATTATTTGGCGAAAAAAGTATTTGTGGTTCATTGGATTTTTTGCCGGGATTCTTTTTGGCCGCGGTGAACCGGACTATCTCTTCCAGAATCTCAATTCCAACGTCTACAGCATCGCCAATTTGCAGAAATGGTTGATCGCCCTCCGCGACACGATTCAGAGCGGCGATGCGGCCGGCTGGTGGGATTATGTCTCCCGTCTCTTCACCCAGGCACCGGGCTTAATGACGGCCTACCTGCTCGCACCAATTGCCCTCGGATTGGTTTTTATCTGGCTCATTTCCGTCTCCCAGGGAACTATTATCCGGATTGTCTCGCGGATGTCGGAAAAGAAAAATGCCAGTTTGTTTGACGGTATTTCCGCCGGGACGAACGCTTTTTGGCGGGTTCTAAGCATCAACTTGCTGAGCGTTCTCGTCCTCGCTGTCCTGACCGTTCTCCTCGTCGGCGTTCCGGCCGCTTCTTACTTTATCAGCGGCAACGGCGCCTGGGCCTCGATTACCAGCGTCATGTTATTTATTGTCACCGTTCCGGTCAGTATGTTGATGTCGTTCATGGTGAAGTTCTCGGTCGCCAGTACCGTGGTTGACGGCTTGGCGCCGATGGTTGCTTTCCGGAAAATGTGGGGCCTGGTGAAACGGAATCTGATGGCGGTCCTGGAAATGTCGTTTGTGATTTACGCGGTGACGCTCGTTGTTTACTCGATCGTGCTGTCGATGGTCAGCTTTTATATCCAACCGACGTCGTTCTTGAATCTCGGAATTGTTCTCATCGCCATCGCCCTAGTCTTTGCGTTCAATACGACGTTCAGCTACACGGCCTGGACGCTGATGTTCATGCAGTTGCGCCAGGGCGACGCCAATAGCGCCTTCGGCCGCTGGACGACTCGGCTCGTCAATTTTGCGAAGCCGAAGCAGTCGATAAGTTAGACTTTTTACATTACAAGAAACACAGCGCGGGTTTCGAAACCCGCGCTGTGTTGTGCCATACTGCGGCCTAACGCTTGAATTCTCCATGGGATGGGCGTATACTCCGGCTGATTTGATGTTGGTATTGTCCGTGCCTACTGGTCGGTCCCTAGCTCAATTGGTTAGAGCTCTCGTCTTATACACGAGTGGTTCCAGGTTCGAGTCCTGGGGGACCGACCGGTGGGCATGAAGAAAGTCTTACCTGCCCCGCACTTGACGACCCTGAGCTTGTCGCCTCTCGACTATGTTCGAGGCGACCTCGAGGTCATCGAGAGGTCGAAGGGGCGGCATAGTGCGGGGTACACGACCGGTCGATGGTTCTCCGCCTCCGTAAACCCGGAGTTTACTTCGGCGGATCCGCCACAGCTTTTTTCGAAAAGCGGAGGCGGAGAATCCAGGGGTGCCCACCAAAAGGAATATAAGTCAAAGGCTCGCTTTGGCGGGCGGGGTACACGAGTGTTTCCAGGTTCGCCAGGTCATTCGACCTGGCGACCGGTCGTATGACCGGTCGACTCCATCCCCGCCCACCAGCAGAGGTGAAACAAGGGAATAAAAAAAGAGTCCCCTTTACGAATCCTTTGCAGGATGGGGGCACGGAAGCATGCGCTGCTTCAGGCGTTGTTCCTTTAGTTTGGTCTGACGACGACAGTCTGGCCGCCTTCGATGGCGAAAGGAACCGCCACCTCCTCTGCACCAACCGGGCTGAACGTGGCGACATACGTGCCGACTTCCAACTCCACGGTAGCTGGGGTGATGGTGAACGGCAGGGGGAGCATGTCGCCATCGGTCCGGGTGACATTGACTGCCATCGACTCTTCCGACCAGAGGTAGGCCTTACCCGTTGTGGGAGTAAGCGGAGCATAGCTGTTGTACACCTTTTTCTCGCAGCCGACAGACATGACCGGGATCAGGAGAAGAGCGACCAACCACTTTTTCATTGATACCCTCGATGTGAAGGTCATCCGAAACCGTCGGAAGGGCGGACTTGCTCTCAGGGCTTTATGAAAGAGCTCAGCATAGTATCATAATTTTTCTACATTGTCAATACTCCTCGGCCAAGTAGGGATCGATGCAAGTCCTTGAATTATTTTTGATATCAGGTACTATGTCTGGGCTTGTTTTAGATGTGTCCCACTGATGGGCGGCTAGCTCAGTTGGTTTCCGGCGAAGCCGGATCCGGCTTCGCCGGAAGAGCAGTCGTCTTATACACGACCGGTCCCTGGTCCCCCCAGGCTATTCAACCAGGCGCGAGGAAATCCAAGAGGGCTGTTCATGTGTGTTTCCAAAGAGTCTTGCCAGTATTGACAATCCGACCAGTTTCGGATAACGTTGCTTTATGTCTCAGCCAGTTACGAAAGATGACCTCCGCGTGGCAACACGGGAAATCATCGATCACTTCAACAAAAGCCAGAGTGAACAAAATCAGCAGCTCGGAGCCATTGCCGAAGATGTCGCTAAAATAAAGTTAGCAGTTATTGATCTTCTCGCGACCGATCGCCATCTTCACAACCTTGTTGCTGCACTACAGCGCCAAGGAATTAAGTTGAGTGAAACAGAGGTATTTTCTACTTAGGAGTTCGCGGCCGACTGACATTCGGCCAACAGCCGGACTTGAAGTTTTTCTCACATCAGGTACTATGCCTGGGCTTGTTTTAATGTGATCGTGTCCCGTTGATGGGCGGCTAGTCCCGACCGCGAAGCGGTCGTGGATCCTCGGCTTCTCGGGAAGCCGGGACTCAGTTTCCGCCAGAGGCGGATTCGCCTTCGCCGAAGGTCAGAGCGCCACATTGATCCCGTACAACGACTTCGTCGTTTACGGGACAAGCATTGTGACTACCCAGAAGATTAACAACATATGATCGGGTGGGCGGCTAGCTCAGCTGGTTAGAGCGCCACATTGACATTGTGGAGGTCAGAGGTTCGATTCCTCTGTCGCCCACCCGATCATAGGTTTGAGGCTTGTCCCGGCGGAGGCCGGGATTCGATTCCTCTGTCGCCCACTATTGGGACAGATATTCAAAAACCCCCCCGCCGTGGCGGGGGTGTTTGTAGAAATCAGTATTTTCTTAGGCCGTCGCGTTCGAGCGTCGGCGGAGTTGCTGGAAGCCGATGAATCCGGCCGCCATCAGGGCGATGCCGAGGACGAAGGTGATCAGGTCTTTCAGACCGGCCCCAGTGTCGGCCAAACCGAGGACCTGCGGAATTTTGACGTTGACGATCGCCTCGGCCGCGATCGGGTCGAAGAAGTCGGCGGTGACGAAGGCGCGGTTGACGTGTTCGCCGGCCGCAACGTCCTTGCCCACCTTAACCTGATAGGTCAGGGTTTGCGAAGCGCCAGCGGCGAGGGCGCCGATGTTCCAGGTCTTCGTGGCTTTACCGCCGTCGACGAAGGTGAAACCGTCCGGCAGGTTATCGGTCACGACGACGCTGGTGGCGTTAGCATCGCCGGTGTTGGAAACGACGATGGTGTAGGTGACGGTGTCGCCCGGGTTCGCCGTCGGCGTGTTGACCGACTTGGTGATGCCGAGCTTGGCTTCGGCGGAAACGCCGAGGACCCGAGGAGTCGTCACGGTGAGCGTCGGAACGGTCACCGTCGTCGTGACGAGGTTGCTACTGAATGACACGTTTTGATCGGTTTTGAATGTACCGGTATTCGTCAGCGAAGTCGCGCTCGTCAAACTTGGGCTGACGATAACCGTCATTGTGACCGTTCCGCTCTCACCGGGATTGCGGGTTCCAAGCTCCCATTTAGCGACACCGCTTGCGAAGGAAGTCGCGCATGTGCCAGTCGTTGTACCGCAGGTTTGTGAAGCAAAGGTTGTATTGGCTGGGATCGGGTCAGTAATGACCGCGTTGGTCGCGGAGGTATTTCCTGCCACAGACCAGCTTAGGGTGTAGGTGAATGATTGCCCCGGAGTGGCAGTCGCCGGGCCGGTTTTGTCGAGGGTGATGGCGGTGACGTTCTTGGTGTTCGTGAACGTGCAGACGACCGCGTGTCCCTTGGTGACAGCAACAGCATTGTCGGTGCCCGGAGTGACCGGTGAATCGTTATCAGTACAGGCTAATGTCGAGCTGTAGTCAGTCAAGCCGCCAGTTTCAGACACATAGTATGTCCCGGTACCGACAGTTTTGATGCCCGTGGTCAGGGGGGTGGCACCAGCCGTGCCGGTGGGTTGAGAAATAACCTGAGAACCACTGACTGTCGTGCCGATGTTCAGGGTCGTTTGCCCAGGTGTCCCGGACCAGACTTTCTTCAATTCAATGGTTCCGGTGTCGCGGGTGTTGCCAAAGTTGCAGGATGGAGCGAGAATCGAGTTCTGCGTCTCTTGAGTGTTACAGGTGTTTAAGGGTTCGCGGTTGATCAATTCTCCGCCCACGGTCATCGAGTGGCAATTGTTGTTATCATTCGCCGGGTAGGTTTGAGTCCAACCACCTTTCTGAACTTCACAAACTTGATAGGTGCCAGCTGGTAATCCATGGAAAACATACCATCCATCTTGGCTATCATCGCTCTTAGTCTGTAACGATTGTTCCTCCCCATCAAGCACGCCATTTTGATTGGTATCCAAGAAGATAGTCCAGCCGTTCAAACCAAGTTCACCCTCGTCCCAGGTGCCATTGCCATTCAGGTCATTGAATTTCTGACCATGAATGTCGTAGGTTGGCACTTCAGAATTGGTAAACCGGCAGTAAACCGAATCACCGTGATCGGCACCAAAATCAAGCTCATCTGTGGTGATGATTCGTCCTTCACCGCTACCGATAAAGCCTCGCTCTTCATATACAGAGCATTGCCAGGTAGTTGTGTACCCCGGCGCTTGGAACATGTCGGGCGTTTCGATAATGGTGTGATTGACGCCACCAAGAACATCAGCCCAATCGCCACCTTCGATATTTGTTCCGCCATCAACCGACCAGGTCCATCCCTCCGGATTCCAAAGGTCTTCTCCCTCTAAAGGAACGACGCGCTTATCTACTTGTATGTTGTAGACATTTCGGGCGTTGCAAATCGTTACGGCTGTGTCTTCGTTAGATGAGACGGAAATACTGGCCGGCAGAGAATTGCCGTCCGGATTATTGCATGATCCGTCGCCGTTGGTGTCGTACCAACCCGCAACGTGATAACCGTTTTGTGAATTCTCCGAGATATCGTAGTCGTCTGCGGTCACATCAGCCAACGTGGTGCCGAACTCCCTGTCCGCCGGATCTTGATCAACGCCCCATCGGAAACCGGCAGAATTACCTTCGGTGTCTCCACCTTCGAATGTACCGTTGCCGTCGGTATCGATTTCTTTTGAAACAGTGATTGAACCAAAGAGTACCCCATTGACGTGGTAGTTGTCGTTCTTACTGCCACCTTCATAAGCATCGTTGTCCCAGACGTCGACGGTATACACGCCGTCATCAAGGTCTCCGTCCGAACCGACAACGTAAGCAGTGGCACAGAAGTACCCTTCTTGATCATCGGTTGTCGTGGTTTGAAACGATGCCACTAGTTCAGATGGATCAGCGCTAGATCCGCCCGGATTGCCATGGATTTGTCCATAGACGGTAATATCTGGATCCCAATTTTTGCCACGGACATAGACGGTTTCGCCGTTAGCATATTCATTAGCGTCCTGGTCGGCTGGAGTGAGGCAGGTCTCCTGCGTGGTCCAAATTGAAGCCGCGGCAGCCGACGCCGCCTTCGGTCGAACCAACGAGCCCAAAAGGCTGACGTTCGCCACCATGGTGGCTACGACCACAATATTCAAAATCTTCCAGACCCGTTTCCGAGTCTCTTGCTTTGGTCGAAGCGCCAGCATCAGTTGGCTAACGCGACCGGTGGTATTCTTGCGCATAAAATTATGTCGCGATGAATAAATATTGAAATTTGAGCTTGTAGTATAGCATTCCCGACCTGGAATGTTGCCTATGCTTTATCAGATGAGGGCAAAAAAGTCAAGGGCCTTTGCACACTCTATCCCCAAAATGGGAGCTTTTCATCGGTTTATGACATATTTACCCCGCACCAGCCCCTCGGCAGGCTCGGGACGGTGCGGGATTCCCTGCCTCTGCCGAAGCGGGGCTTCGGCTCCGCGCAGGCAGGCGCTCCTTACAATCACAACTCGTGAAGGAATAGGAACCTGTTGGCGGAGCTTCATGCTATTATGGGTTCATGCCACGGGCTCAAAGAATGAAAAAAGTTACAGTCTGGCGCTGGTGGATTCTTAACGAACGAACCGCGCCGCCGGTCGCCGCGCTCGGCGTGATGGTGATGGTCATCCTCCTGACATTGTTCTTTCATGTTCTCACGAAACCGGCCGCGGCGCCGACGGTCAATGGGAATACGAACACGCTAGCGAAACCGAACCTGGCGATTGCCACCGATGACGGTGTGACGCTGGTGGGCGACCTGACCTATCCGTCCGGCGCGGGACCGTTCCCGGTCGTGATTCTTGTCCATGAATTCGGCCAAGACCGCCACCAGTGGGACGCCTATCGCGATACCTTCATCGGGGACGGCTTCGCCGTGCTCGCCTATGACACCCGCGGATTCGGCGGTAGCGCGCTGGCGAACGTCCCCGGCGCCCAAACGGCTTTTTTCGGCAGTATGCCAAATGATCTGGCGGCCATTCTCACGTACCTCCGCCGCCAACCAAAGGTTGACGACGCAAAAATTTATATTATCGGCGCATCGCTTGGCGCGAACATCGCCTATGTTGCCGCGGGCAGTGATCTTGGTATTGTTAAAACCGTTTTACTTTCGCCCGGCGTCAATCCGCAACTGGATGGAGCCACGGTGGCGGATTTCAAGCCGTCGAATATTTTTGGCTTGGCCAGCGAGGCCGATCAATCGGCGCTTGAAGCCGTCATGGCGAACGTCCAGGAACCGAAAAAAACAACCATTGTGGCTGACAGCACGAGCCATGGTGTTGCTTTATTGCAAAGCTCCAAGGTGTTTAATACCGTTCGGCAATGGCTGGCGGAGTAGCGCCGCGCGACATCGTCGTTGCGGATCAGTCCAAGCCGATTCGATTGGATGTTTGGCTCACGAGCCACACCGAATTATCGCGCACAAAAATCCAAAAGCACATTAAGGCCGGCGATATACTCTGGAATGGAAAAAAAGTGGTGGTTCATCATAACGTTCATAATGGCGACGTTATTTCTCTGCCCAACCTTGAGACTGTCGTCCATGCCAAAGCCAAACCAGTCACGCCGGTTGATCCGACGATTATCTTTGAGGATGAAAATTATCTGGTCGTAAACAAGCCGTCCGGTTTAGTCGTCCACGGTGGACCGGGGATTCATGAATATACCCTGGCGGATTGGGCGGTTGCACACGATCCAAAGATCGCCGAGGTCGGCGACCAGCCGGACATCCGTCCGGGGATCGTTCATCGTCTCGATCGCGACGTATCTGGCGTGATGGTCATTGCCAAAACCGCCGAAGCGTTTTTCGACCTCAAGCGCCAATTCCAAAATCACACGATCACGAAACAATACACTGCGCTGGTCTATAACCGCCTGACGGATGAGCAGGGTCGGATTACGTTCGCGATTGCCCGCAAGGCCGACAAGTCAGGCTTGATGGTCGCTCGGCCAAACAGCAACGAAGGGAAATCGGCCGAAACGCGGTTTACCGTCGAGCGGTTCGTGAAAAATATGTCGCTGATAAAAGTCACGACCCTGACCGGCCGGAGCCACCAAATCCGCGTTCACTTCAAAGCGATCGGCCATCCGCTCGTTGGCGACCCGCTCTATAAGATTCGCAAACTGAAAGTCACAAAAATTACCCCGCCGCGGATTTTCCTGCATGCGGCGAAACTTGGATTCGACGGTCTCGATGGCACCCGCCACGAATTTCAGGCCGAGTTACCCATCGACCTCCAACGGTTTTTGGCGAAGGTGAGCTAGGCGCGGCGTCCGTTCCTTGTTGTACCACCCCGCCCTCCTACGGTCAGGAGGGAGAAAAAAGCGGTCGCCACGACTGGCTTGACCATCTGGAGTAATTTTGATAGACTCGTTGAGCAAAATTTTCACCTCTATGACCGATCTCGCTCGCACCGACATCCGCCCCGGCCAAACCGTTCGGGTCCACCAGAAGATCAAAGAAGGAGAAAAAGAACGCCTCCAGGTGTTTGAAGGTTTAGTCATCGCCCAGAAGCATGGGGCCGGCCAAAATGCCACCTTTATGGTGCGGAAAGTCTCCGATGGCGTCGCGGTCGAACGTATTTTTCCGATCCACTCGCCGATTATCGCCAAGCTGGAACTCGTCCGCACCTCGCGCGTCCGCCGGGCCAAGCTCTACCACGTCCGCAAAGCCGGCACGCGCCCGTTGAAGGAAAAGATCGAAAAGAAAAAGGCGTAAAAATTGTTTGAGGGTACTGCCCGCCACCCGGCGGGTGTTTTGTTGCATAGATTGACGGGGAACGCGGTCTATGATTGGATAAGGCAGTTGAACGCCCATTGAAATCAAGAATAGATTTTTTACCGAGATTATCAGCCGGTTGCATGGCCGCTCCCAAAACCAGGAGGTTTTGCTTGTCGAAGAAGCGCAATCTATCAGGTTTTAAAAGGACGCCAAGTCGGACGTCGATTGGCCGGATGATACGTCGTCGGCGAATGGCGGCGGGACTCACCCAGACCGTCGTCGGACAACAAGTCGGGTTGTCGCAGACGCAGATCAGTCTGCTCGAAATTGGCCACCAGCGCTTTCTCCGCTCACACCAGATTACCTTGCTGGCCGCTGCCCTCGGGTGGCCAGTTGCAAAACTCGACCCGCTCCGCCGTCCTGCAACTCCCTACGAACCAGTCACCGAGTTCGGGCGCCTGGTCCGCGACCGCCGCCTGAAACTTGGACTGAGCTACGATGAGCTGGCCAAACGGATGGGTGTTTCACCTGAATCCGCCCGGCGCCTCGAGCGTCGACAGAACTCAATGACGACCCACCAGGTCGTCAAAGTTCTCGCTCCCGCTCTGGAGGTACCGCTCGCGGTGTTCACGCCCTACGCCTTCAATCATTCCAAGGCGTCGACCACGGCCCTTGGACGTCTCTTGCGGACGCGCCGCCAGGAATTGTTTCTCAGTCTCCGCGACGTCGCCCACCGGGTCGGCCTAAAAAAACAGCACCTTAGTATGATCGAGCTGGGGCGTTGCCACTGTCATCGGAACCTCGAGCTGATTCCCCGTCTGGCGCGCGTCCTGAACCTGGCACCGGCCGAACTTCGTCGCCTGCAACCGTCATTCATCGTTTACAAGGTCGCCCGCGAACCGGGCAGTCTCGGTGAATGGCTGACGAATCGACGCTTGGCTCTTGGGCTCACCCAACGCCAGGTTGCCCGGCGGATCAAAACGGATCACGTCAATATCAGTAGGATCGAAAAAGGCCTCACGACGCCGTCTCCGCTGACGCTTGAGCGCCTGCTGGCCAGCTTGAACTGTGAATTACCGCCGCATTTCTCGACCCGGCGGCGTTTCGCCTAAGTTTATTCCGACCTTTCAATTCAATGTATTCCAGACCATACCCAGCCGAGGCAGAGTCATTAACCTTACGAAGCGATCAGTTTGTACAGCCAGACGGGCATGACGCGGAGAATTTTTTCGCGCCCTTCCCAATCGTGGAACGTCCGAACACGAGGTTGGGTTGAGTCCGGGCAGAACCAGTCGTCGAATGGAATCCGATCGGGGTATGAAGATTCGACCAGACTGACGAGTGAACGTTGTTCGTGTTTGGCGATGGCCAGGTCACGCAGACAGCGCGACATATGCGGCGCTGCGGCCCGAATGTGGAGTTCCTCTAGGCAGCAGTTCCGAGCCCAAACTATTGCTTCCCGGGCAATCCGTAGGGTCGACGGCGGCTGATCAGGCAACTGGCCGATGTACTTGACATCGAATTGACCAATATTAGGAAGATCAATATCCTCTTGCGTGTAGATCGGCCCACCATACTGAGCGTGCCAAGCTATAGCTCCGTCCATCAGCATGACATTTGATCGTATTGTCGACGGACAACCAAAGGCGAAAACAACCAACCCAGCTTTATGCACGATGACCCTCCTGGCTAGGGATTGAAGGTGCGAATCGTTTGCGTGGTCGGACGCTATCAAGAAACGCTGTACCTGTCAACGCATAGAAAAAAAACAACCCCGAGTGCTCGAGGTTGTGGTCTAGGTTATGGCAGGCGGCATTTGGAGATCTGCTCCCAGATTTCTAACGTTGGGTCAATCTTGAGCCGCTGCATCGTCTTGAGCGTATCGAGGATCAGCTTTTCAAGGTCGTCGATGTTTTTTTCGCGACGACGATTGTTGAGATCGATCAGATACTGGCTAACTCGCTTGAGGTATTCTTCGTGGAGCTTTGCCAAGGCGGCTTCAACATCCGGGGTCAGCGGTGGAGTTTGACCAAGGGCCAGGCGAATCCACCACAAGTAGAGCGGTGTTTTGATATCCATGGCGATGATCTGTTTTTCAACTGCGTCGTCGCCGATGTACAGATCCAACATCTTTCCGCCGGTACCTGCTGACGACGATGGTAGTGAGGCAATAATACCCCCGGTGCCCAAGGACCATGAATCCTCGTTATATGGCCGGGCTGGCTGGAGGTGAGTTAAGGCCAGACTACTCTTTGGAAAAAAATTTTCA
>ORMF012187196.1_pt1 | contig 40398 bp, 40 predicted proteins | sample 1779871 | NCBI WGS metagenome assembly ORMF01 (sample SAMEA104232316, study PRJEB22302) | groundwater metagenome | biome: forest; feature: aquifer; material: groundwater | place: USA | collected 2011-08-07 | depth 5.4 m
CTTTAAGACGCACGAAATACGACGCGGCAAAAAGCAGGCTGCCCAGAAGGTATGCGGCCAACAGCGTCATGACGATGGGTGCGTCCAGTTTTGTATAATATTGGTCTTGGTATACCGCCAATACGGTATTTCCCAAAAGAACCGATGCCGTAAGAAGTCCTAAAAGCTTCCATTTTTTGGCGTCAAATGCGTCCGCCAGGTAATACAGTATTCCTTGGATTCCGATGAATGCCGCCAAAATGATGATCGGCCATATGGATTGCTGGCTTGCCAACATGTTGGCCACTGCCGTGATTCCCGCTACGATTCCCAACCGGTAACTGTTTTTGTTCAGCGCCATCAGTACGAGCGTCAACACGAGCAACGCTGCGAACAGGCCCCATGGTTGCTGTTCCGCCACTCCGCCGGCAAACTTTTTCACCAATTGGGGGGTGAACGCCATCAGGCCGGCCGCTACCAATCCGTAATACTCGTTGAATTCGTCACGGATGAAGACGAACGCGACAAACGCCATGAGCGCCCCCACCAGCGGCGGGTACAGTTGGGATATCAGGATCAAGGAATTCTTTTCGTAGCCGTTGCCGGTGAGCGCGTCGTGGATCAGATGCCACGAACCGGCCAAGTAATGGCTCAACGGCGGAAATCGCTGGAATGATTTTTCCGGAAAATACGCATCGGACGAAAAAGGATCAATCTGGCCGTTTTGGACCAGTCGTTCCGTCAGTTTTTCATAATACATCGGATCAAATTCGTAAAACGTCGGATCCCACGCCGGCGCCAACCGGATGTAGAACGACAATGCCAAAATGACGAGCAATATGGATTGGACGAGCACGGTCCGATGTGTTTTGATGGCGTGCCCGATTCCCTGGAATTCCGGCCATCGCATCGTTTTGATTGATGGCAAGCGGCCCCCTTGATGGAAATACGCCCAGGCGCTGGCCAATAGGACCAATGACGCATTGGCTAAGACCAATGGAGCCGTCAGCGGAATCGCGAAAATAACCTGTTCTAGGATGGCTATAATGGGCAGGACCATGATTCCCAAGATCATGCCGAACAATCCGCGTTCCAAGTAGCCCATCTTATGGCTAAAAAGTGCCATGCTCATGGCCAAGCCGGGAATGAAATGGATTAGAATGGCGACCAAGGCCGCGCTTGATTGAAAAACCATGAACTCCAGTCACTCCGTTAGTCGTCGCCCGAAAAAGCGGTCACCCGGTATATGGGCTTTCTATCGCACGGCCACTATAAAAAGTTGTGTTTTCCCTTCAGGCCGCTGGTCACTTTCTCAAAGGTAGGAATAAAAATCGTGACCTTCCTGATTAGCCCGTCATTTGATTCCACCGGAATGCCCATGTGACCGGTCGGTTGTGGATGCGTTATGGATAGGATTGCGATTTTTGGCCTGGGCAAGATGGGTTTGCCTTTGGCGTGCGCCTTCGCTGAAAAGGATTTCCAGGTCACGGGTATCGACGTGAACGCGGAGTGGGTAGCCAAAATCAACGCCAAGCACGACGTATTGCCGCAGGAGCCCGGCGTGCATGCCATATTGGCGGCCACCTTGGGTCGGAAGTTCACGGCCACGACGGATTCGGACGTAAGCGGCCAGGACGTCATCATCATACTGGTTCCGACGTTGATTCACGCCACGGAGAACGGCGTTGAGGCCGATTTGGGCGCCGCTTTGCAAGTGGCCACGACCATAGGTCGAACGCTAAACAAAGGGAGCCTCGTCATCACCGAGTGCACGATGCCCCCCGGGGCGACCGAGAAAATCGGTGCGGCGATTGAAAAGGTCAGTGGGTTGAAGGCGGGCCACGACTTTGGCCTTTCACATTGCCCGGAGCGGACCAGTTCCGGAGTGGCGTTGCGCGACATAAGGGGCCAATATCCTAAAGTCGTCGGCGCCGATGACGAACCGACCCGGCAGAAGGTTTCCCGCCTATACGAGAAAATCAATTCCAAAGGCGTCATCGCCATGCCGTCCATCCGCATGGCCGAATGCGTCAAGGTGTTCGAAGGCATCTACCGTGACGTGAATATCGGGTTGTCCAACGAGTTGGCCAAATACTGTCGAACCATCAGCGTGGACGCCATCGAGGTGTTTGAGGCGGCCAATACCCAGCCCTACTGCCATCTTCATATGCCCAGCTGCGGAGTCGGCGGGCACTGCATCCCGTATTATCCTTATTTTGTCATGACTTCAAAAACGCCCATCATTTCGGCGGCACGCCAAACCAACGATTCCATGCCCCAGTTCACGGTCGACCTTCTGGCTCCAAAAGCGGGCGCCACCGTGGGGCTTTTGGGTCTGACGTACCGGGGCGGCGTGAAGGAATTTCACAAAAGCCCGGCGCTGGACATCCTTCGCATCCTTGCGGAGAAAAAAGTCCACGTCGTCGCGCATGACCCATTGTGCACGGATTCGGAAATCCGGGCAATCGGTGCGGAACCGTTGGCGGATTATGCATTGGACGGCCTGATTGTCGCGTCCAACCATCCCGAATACCGTGTGCTGGATTGGCCCCGCATCATCGCGCAGATGCACGTCAAGACGGTGGTCGACGGTTGCCGCGCGCTCGATCCGCAAGCCATCCGCAATGCCGGTGGAAAATACGTAGGGGTCGGAAGGGCGTGAACGTTATGGCTCGCGTTTGCCCCTCCCGGAATCCGTTTGCAACCGCCGTAGCCAAATCCAACGGGTAGCGGTCGCCATTCATGTTGGCGGCGTTTTTTTCCACGGTATGTCTCGGCCTTGCCGGGCGTACCATGTGACCGTTTCCTTGATGCCCTCCATGAAGGAGTATTTCGGTTGGAAGCCGATGACTTTTTGGGCTTTTGAGATATCGGCCAGATGACGCATCACGTCTCCGGGCCGCTCTTTTTCATATTTCGGCTCCACGTCCTTTCCGAGCACGTCGGCCATGATTCGCGCGATTTGGTTGACGCTGATTTCGGCTCCCGTGCCGATGTTGATGGCTTCGTTGATGAGCCGGTCCGACTCTCCGGCCATGACGATGCCCTGCGCCGAATCCTTGACGAACGTCAAGTCGCGCGTCTGGTTGCCGGTTCCATGGATGATGGGCTGCCGTCCGCTCAAGTACCGTTGCAGGAATTGGAAAATGACGGCGCCGTAGCTATCCGTCCGATGGCGCGGCCCGTATGCGTTGAACGGACGGATGAGCGTATAATCCATTCCATAGCAATGGTGGAATGAACGCGTGTATGCTTCTCCCGCGATTTTGGACGCGGCATACGTCGTATAGGGATTCAGTGGATGGTTTTCATCCATGGGCACGTGTTGTGCCGTGCCATACACTTCCGACGACGAAATATAGTTGAAACGCTGCACTCGGTGCTTGTGGGCGACGTACAACACGTTTAACGTCCCGGTACTATTCACGGCGTCCATCAAAAATGGGTCGTTCAAACCAATGGTGAGTGGCTCGACAGCCATGTGGTAAATGGTCTGTACGCCCCGCATCACGCGGTCCAAGGTGTCGATGCTGCGGATGTCGCCGTCCACGATTTTCACGCGTTCAGCCACGGCCGCCAGGTTCTCCCTTTTTCCGGAGCGGAAGTTGTCCAACACCACGACGTCTTTTCCCAGGTGGACCAATTCTTCGACCACGTAACTTCCGATGAACCCGGCGCCGCCGGTTACCAGAACTTGATTTTGTGTTATCGGTCTCACCTGATTTTCAACTGCTATATGATTTTTTTGACGATTTGGTTTTCCGCACCGCCATTTGGATGTAAAGTTTTATATACATGGGTTCTTAGGCTATATATATACGTTTTTGGATTGTGGAATGGAATGAATATCGTATTCATAGGTAGCCAGACGATCGGCTTCCATTGCATCGAGAAACTCCTCCAGCTGGGTGCATCGGTGTCCGGGATCGTCACCTTCGCGCCGGAAACCCATGAAACGTGGGGTCATTCTCTTGTCGAACTGGCCCAAGCCCGTGGCATCCCTTTGTTCGTCGCGCAAGGCAGGGACTACGTCGAATTCGTCAAGGAAAAAACCCCCGACGTCATCTTGGTGGCCGGCTGGCGCCACTTGATCCCGCAGGAAGTACTCGAATTGCCTTCCTTGGGAGCCATCGGCTTCCACGCTTCGATGCTGCCGAAGTACCGCGGATTCGCACCGCTAAATTGGGCGATCCTTCAAGGCGAAAAAAAAACCGGAATCACGGCGTTTTATCTGGCGGAAGGCGTCGACACCGGCGACATCCTGGCCCAGAAGGAAGTCGACATCGGGCCGGATGAATACATTGCGACGTTGAAGGAACGGATTGACCAAAAAGCCGTGGAAATCGTGGAGGAACTCTATCCGTTGCTCGAGGCTGGAAACGCCCCGCGTCGAAAACAAGACCACGCCCAGGCGTCATATGGCTGCCTCCGCGTTCCGGAAGACGGGAAGATCGACTGGAATCAACCCGCTGAGCGGATTTGCCGCTTGGTCCGTTCATTGGCCCATCCCTACCCCGGGGCGTTCACGACGTACCGGGGCAAACGCGTGGTCATTTGGAAGGCCTCGCTTGACGTGTCGTCCATGCCGGTATTCGGCCGTCCGGGTCAGGTGGCGTTCTTCCATCCGGGGAAGCCGGCCCACATCGTCACGGGTGAGGGCTTGCTGTGCGTCGAAGAAGTACAGGAAGGAACCGGTCCCCGGATGCCCGCCGGAGATTATCTGAAGAGCCTTCGCGTCCGATTGGGCGACGCCGACGGCATGGACTGGACCCCGGGTGGATTCCATGGTTGAACCGACCGGAACCAAAGTCTGTGCCCGCTGCATCTATCCGGATACGATTCCCGCGATATCGTTTGATGAGCGCGGGGTCTGCAGCTACTGCAAGATCCACGACCAGTTCGTGCATGACTTTCCCACCGGCGATGCCGGCTGGAAAAAGCTGACTGAGTTGGCTGAGAAGATCAAGGCCTCCGGCAAGAACAATAAGTACGACTGCGTCATCGGTGTCAGCGGCGGCTGTGACTCCTCGTACTTGCTCTATCTGGCGAAGGTCAAGCTCGGACTGCGCCCGTTGGCCGTGCACTTTGACAATACCTGGAATTCGCGTATCGCGGTGGAGAATATCCACAAGGTCTTGAAGAAGTTGGACATCGATTTGCACACGTACGTGATGGATAACGACGAGTTCAACGACCTGGCGCGTTCATTCCTTAAGGCGTCCGTTCCTGAAATCGACGCGTTGACGGACATCGCCCTCATTGCGACGTTGTACGACGTGGCGGACCAACATGACATCAAATACATCCTGGATGGGCATTCGTTCCGGACCGAAGGCGTCACCCCGTTGGGTTGGTTTTATTTCGATGGCAAGTACGTCGAAAGCATCCACAAGCGTTTCGGCAGCAAACCGATGAGGCGCTATCCGAACTTGTGGCTGAATAAATGGATGAAGTGGCTTCTGAAGGGAATCAAGCGGGCGTTGCCGTTGTATTATCTGGACTACGACAAGGAAGACACCAAGGCGTTCCTGACCAAGGAATTCGACTGGCAATGGTATGGCGGGCATCACATGGAAAACCGGTACACGACGTTCTGCGACAACTTCATTTTGCCCCGAAAATTCGGAATTGACTTAAGGTACGTGGAATATGCGGCGTTGGTGCGCTCAGGGCAAATCACTCGGGAAGCGGCTCTGGAAGAATTGAAAAAACCCGTTCCATACGACGAGCAGATCAACGAGGAAGTCAAGAAACGACTGGGTTTTTCCGAAGAGGAATTCCAAAAAATATTGGCGTTTCCCAAGCGCACCTACCGCGATTTCGAGACGTACCATCCCATCTTCCGGAAGCTGCGGCCCGTTTTCTGGGTTTTTTACCACATGGGGCTTGTTCCGAAAAGCTTCTACGTCAAATATACTCGGCCATCAACGTGATGGTTTTATTCGTACTTGGTGATTGCACTATTATGCTCGTCATCGTCGATTACGGGGTAGGTAATTTGGGATCTATCCTGAACATGCTAAAAAAGATTGGCGTGAAAGCGGCCGTGTCTTCCCGTGGGGCGGAGATTGCTGCGGCGGACAAGCTGATTTTGCCGGGCGTGGGCGCGTTTGATTCGGGAATGGCCGCGCTGGACCGCAGTGGCCTGATCCCCTTGTTGAGCAAAAAAGTCATGCAGGAAAAAATACCGGTCCTCGGCATATGCCTTGGAATGCAGCTTCTGACCCGACGGAGCGCAGAAGGGAAACTTCCCGGTTTGGGTTGGATTGACGGTGAAACCGTCAAGTTCAGTTTTCCCAACCAGCGGGAGTTGAAGATTCCCCACATGGGATGGAACGGCGTGTCGGTTCGACGGGAAGATCCGCTGTTTTGCAACATGCCGGATGATCCTCGGTTTTACTTCGTTCATTCGTATCACGTCGTGTGCAAGGACGCTCGCGACGTGGCCGCCACTACGCAGTACGGTTATGATTTTACCTCGGCCGTTGCCAAAGGCAACATGTATGGCGTCCAATTCCATCCGGAGAAAAGCCACAAATTCGGAATGAAATTGTTGGAAAACTTTGTCACGAGCGAGTCGCCATGTTGATGACGCGCGTCATGCCTTGTTTGTTGTTGAAGGACGACCGGTTGGTCAAGACCATCCAGTTCAAAGACCCCAAATACGTGGGCGATCCGGTGAATGCCGTCAAGATCTACAATGAGAAGGAAGTGGACGAACTGGTGGTGCTGGATATTTCGGCTACGGCTGAAAATCGGAAACCGCCTTTCGAGATGATCGCCCAAATCGCCGATGAGTGCTTCATGCCGTTGACGTACGGGGGTGGTATCCGGGATTTGGAGGACATCCGTCGGCTTTTCGCCTTGGGCGTGGAGAAAGCCGTCATCAATACGCATGCCGTGGAACGGCCCAATTTCATCACCGAGGCATCCGACGTATTCGGCTCGCAGGCCATCTTGGTGTCCATCGATGCCAAGAAAAAACCGCAAGGCGGTTATGAGGTGCGCACCCGCGGCGGTCGGGATGCGACGGGCCTGGATCCGGTGGCGTTTGCCAGGCTCATGGAGCAAAAAGGGGCCGGTGAGATCCTGCTGACGTCCATCGATCAGGACGGCGCCATGGCCGGGTACGATTTGGAGCTGATACGCCGAGTCACCGGTGCAATCCACGTTCCGTTGATTGCGTGCGGCGGAGCGGGAGAATTGGCTCACTTGAAGCAGGCGGTTGATGCGGGGGCGTCTGCGGTCGCCGCCGGAAGCATGGCGGTGTACATGAGCAAGAACCGGGCGGTCCTGATCAACTTTCCCACGGCGCGTGAACTCAAGACACTGTTTGACGGTTCCGCCTGAGTTCGTGCGATTGGCCTCTTCGACTTATAGCAATCCCGGAAAGTAACCCGACAAAATAGTCCGGTATTGCTATCTAGCAAATGAAGCAAGTCGGTTGCCTGACTTGCTGCATGCAGCAAATTTGTTTTCGCAAATTTGCTTCACGGCGTGAAAGTCTTGCGAAACTTTCACGGTTTGCTATAACGCCGTGGGCGGTGCCGTCCGTCAATACTCGTAGTACCCTTTCCTGGTTTTGCGTCCCAGCTGGCCGTCGGCGACTTTCTGGATGAGCGATGGGGCAGGTCTGAAAAGCGCTTCTCCGGTCTGTTCATGGAAACTCTTGAAGATTTCCAACGTCACGTCGAGGCCGATAAGGTCCATCAGCCTGAACGGTCCCATGGGGTGGTTGAGCCCGAGTTTCATGGCCAGGTCGATGTCTTCCTTGCTGGCGATGTTTTTCTCATGGAGCATGATGGCTTGGTTGAGTTGGGCGAAGAGCAGCCGGTTGACGATGAATCCCGGTGAATCGGCGACGAAGACGGGTTTTTTGTCCAACCATTGCGCCAAGTTCATGACCTGGGTTTTGACGGGTGAGGGGACGGCGAACGGAAAGCTGATTTCGACCAATTGCATCCGGTCCACTGGGTTGAACAGGTGGAATCCGCAGACGCGGCTTTGGTCGACCGTCTCAAATATTTTTTTCAGCGATAGCGATGAACTGTTGGTGGCCAGGACGGCATCCGTTGCCTTTTCCAGCTGTCGGAAGACTTTTTGTTTGACCTGTAGGTTCTCGACGGCGCATTCGATGACGATGTCGCACGTGCGCATGTCGGCATAGTCTTTCGTGAGTTTGATTCGGGGGCCGATGCTGGCGGCCACCGCGGGAGGGTATCGGTTGTGGGTCCATTGCATTAGTTTTTCGCGCTTTTGTTCAGGCGAATGCGTGGTCAGCGCTATCACGTTCAAGCCCTTGGATGCGGCGTGCACGGCCAGGGAGGAGCCGATGGTGCCCACCCCGATGATGCCTAATGTACATTTTACGGCTTCAGACGGGGGCGTTCCCCATTGGATGCGGCCGGTTTCGTCGGCCACCAACGCCACGTCGAACGGCGGCTGCTTGTTTTCAATGGGTATTTTCACTATGGTTCGTGCAATCGCTTTTTTCATGTTCTTACGCTCCGAAAATGGAGATTACCGCTGTTCCCCCGACGCCGCCGACGTTGTGCGTGAGGCCATAGTCACAAGGGACTTGGCGTTTGCCGGCCGTTCGGCGCAGCTGGTGGACGACTTCGACGATTTGTCCCAATCCGCTGGCCCCGATGGGGTGTCCGTCGGCTTTCAGGCCGCCGTCGGTGTTGACCGGTAGTTTCCCGTGTAGTTCGGTGTTGCCTTCCAAGACGAATTCGGAGGCCGCTCCTCGGGGACAAAAACCCAGGTCTTCCAAGGCGATCAGTTCCGCGATGGTAAAGCAGTCGTGTACTTCGCATACTCCGATGTCTTGCGTGCCCAATTCGGCCTGCTTAAATGCCTGGGCGGCGGCGTTTTTGACGGCTTGGAATGACGTAATTTGCCGCCGCTGCGTCAGGGAAGTCGCATCGGTGGTGAGAACGGTCGATTTTACTTCGACGTTGTTTTCGTCTTTTTCGCGGGACAGGATCACGGCGGCGGCGCCGTTGGAAATCGGGCTGCAGTCGAATAACCGCAGCGGCGTACTGACGTAATCCGATTTTTGGATGGTTTCCAGCGTGACTTTTTTTCCGTAAAAATGCGCCAAGGGGTTTTCATTGGCGTTGGCGTGGTTTTTCAGGCTGATGCGATCCAAGGCGTTCCGCGTAAGTTCGGATCCATGTTCCGTCATGTACGCATCGGCGATGAGCGCGTATTGCGCGGGGAATATTGCTTCGGGGATGTCCAGTTCCGCGTCTCCAGCTAGGCTGATGCTGCGCGTGGTGGTCAAGGCGTCTTGGGATCCCCACAGATGCTCGACGCCGATGACCAAGGCGTTCTTTTTCCAGGCGCGGCTGTGTACGGCGTTCCAAAACGCCGCGCCGCCGGATGCGCAAGCCGCCTCGATTCGGAGTGCCGGAACCCCTTCCAAACCGATGGCCGTCGCCGTTACCGGACCCAAATGGAGCTGGCGGTTTTGGACGCCGCCGACGAAGTTGGACACGAATATGGCGTCGATGTCCTTTTTTGGAATGCCGGCGTCTTCGATGGTCCGGTCAGCGCATTCGACCAACAGGGTCCGCAAGCTGGTCGCGAACGCGCCGAATTTCGTCCTGCCGACTCCTTTTACGAATATGTCCATGCTATTTTGCTTCCGAATGGTTCAGGGTGACTTTTTGGACGCCGGATTCGTGGTGCCGCGTTTGGCTCCGTGCGTTTTGGCTTGGGTGGGTGGGACCTTCATGGGCGTTTCGGGCACTCCTCAATTCGTTCTTTTATTATCTGCCTGGCCAGGTCGTTATTGACTGATCGCAGGTATTCATCATTCACTTGGAACGTGTCGTGCACTTCGTCGACGAATTCCCGGACGAATTCGTGGAAGATGTCCTTGTAGGTTTTTCCGTCGGTTGTAAAATGGAGCGGATGCAGCAGTACTTGTACGGGTTGGTCCTTCGCGGCTTTGCGTCATTATTAGCGATTAGTGTTTTAGCACGATTACGTAGACGCGCTTACCGATAAACTTCTTTTGCGAATCAACTTTCGCCCCGTTCCCATACGGCGTCACGCGTTTTTCGTAAATCTCCAACACGTCATCCTTCAAAACAATTTTACCGCCTTTCACCGCAACAACTTCCCTAGCCATAATAGTGTTTACATGTAAACACATATAAACCTTTGCTTCCTATAGATTACGTGGAAAAAAAAGCACAAACAGATTTGCGTGAAATAATTCGGCAACTCAAAGAAAAGGAATTCAAATACGCGCCGCGCGAGGAAAAAGCCATCGACTGGCACGCGTACAATGAAGCGCAATTGAACGACCTGCGCTTTTTCCTCACGCAAACTACGCGACTGGTCGACAAAGCCGCAGGACTACTTCCGCAAACCGAGCGGGGCGTCGGCCGCCCTTCGAAATTAGCGGCCGACATCGCCAAAGCGGACTTGCTGATGGAATACTTGAAAGTTTCAGAACGCGCCGCAAGCACGTGGGTTTGGATATTCAAGGAAAAACTCGGCATCACGGACGAATTATCGCCGCGAACGATTGGCCGGGGTTTCGAGAACCCCGACGTGATTTTCATCCTGGAACGCGTGTTCGAATGGACCGCGGATGCATTTCAAGACGCGGAAAAAAGCGTCGCAATCGACGCGACGGGAGTCCCGGAATCGATCAAGCAGAATTACGAGTCAACCAAGTCAGAAAGTCATGAAAAGGCGGAGGGCTTTTTGAAATTGAGTATCGCCGTCGGTACGGAATGCCATGGTATCGGTGCTTACGCGTTGAGCCGCGGCCGCGCGGACTCGCCGTTTTTTGCACCGTTGCTGCAACAAACACACGCGCGTTGGCAAAACGTGGATGCCGCATCGGCGGATGCGGGTTACTTATCGCATCCGAATTGTCAAACGGCTGCCGATTTGGGTATTGAGCCGTACATTTTTCCAAAGACCGGAATTACCTTGAATCAGAAAGGGCATCCGGCGTGGAAGGCGATGTTGCTGGGTTTAACCAGCGATGCGCAGTCGTGGCTTTTTGCGTATCATTTGCGAAGTAACGTGGAAACAGTGAACAGTTGTTTGGCGCGGCGTTTTGGAAAACTGTCTTGCGTGAAGGATTTGTGCAAAAATAACGAGGAGTTGACGCGGTTGATTTTGCATAATTTGCGTCAAGAGAATACTGCATGGTTTGAGGGGAAAATATCCCTCAAATCATTTTGACGCAAAGCCGGTCCTTCGCACGTTCGATGAATTCGAACACGTTGTGCCGAAAGTGCATTCGCGAGTCGGACATGTAGCGGTCTTCCGCGAAAATTTCGGGGTCATATGCGTTTTTGTATCCCGTAAAGAGGGGGTATCGCTGGTGTACGGATGGGTTGTGGAGGCTGACGGATCGCACGGGGCGGCCGGTGATGGATTCAAGCCATCCGGCTTCCTGGCGTACTTTTTTTCCAAGTTCGCTCGGGTCGTCGTGGGGGTAAATCAGGGGGTCAAAATGGAGCCCGACGTCGAATCCCATATCCGCCATTTCGTGCAGCATGCGCCGGTTTTCGCGGGATGCGGGATTGTATGTGGGGTTGGTCGTCAAGACGCAAAACGTAGACCGGATTCCCATCTCGTATTCGAGTTGTGCCAACCGGTATGCCGGCTTAATGGCCAAATCCACGTCGTGTCGGAGGATGATGGCGTTGGACCCATCCCAGTCCGCGACGGTCGTAATCGGGTATTTTTTGGCCTGGGTGATGAACTGGCGGTATTCGCTGTATTTGAAAATCACGGTGCTATGACCTTGCGGCTCTGGTTTACCGTTTGGGGTAGTACTGCGCTTGAGTCGGCGTGCCGCGTCCCGACTGAATCCTTAGGGGCAATCCGAGTTATTAACTCTTTTTTTTTGACGATTTCCATCCGCAACGCCGTTTGTAGTCTCTACGTCCCGTCTGCTTCGCATCGTTTTTGTTTTCGTCTTTAGCGGGTCCAATCCGTGGGCGGAACCCTGTCCCGTATTGGCCGTCGTTTTGAGCATGTATTTGCTCTTTCCACTATGTTTTTGAATCCGTCACGGCATTGTCGTTGGGTGAATGGGTCGGAGCCAAACGCTTTTCGCACTTATCGTTGATCAGCGCGTACCGGTATGGACCGTTTTGGGAGTGGGGTTTGCTTGTCGTATCAGAATCTTTGTCGCAATCTAAAATTGGGTGATGGCGTCACCATTGGGGACGATGTCGTTTTCAGGGGCGGCTTGATTGAACTGGGTGATCATTGCACGGTGGAAGACGGCGTGTTGGTGGATGTGGTCGACCGCCTCTGCGTCGGCTCTCGTGGTTTTATTGGTCGCGGCTCGAAAATCATGGGCCGGAACGTCGAACTGGGTCCGGATTTCTGGGGTACGGGCTTTACGATCGGGGGCGGTAGTTGTTTTGAGACGCGCGCGATTTTTTCGTGCGGCCGTTTTTGCCATTTGGGTGAGCAGTCGTTCATCAATATCGCTCGTGAGGTCCGTCTCGGCCACGAAGTCGGCCTGGGCATGGAGACCAAAATTTTCACGCATGGCGCGTACTTGTCCGCTTTCGACGGTTTTCCGGTCAGCTTTGCTCCTGTGACGGTGGGAGACCGCGTTTGGATTCCCAATGCGACCGTACTGCCCGGGGTCCGGATTGGGTCGGACGTGGTTGTCGCCGCCGGTTCTTTGGTGAATTCGTCCCTGCCGGACGGGGTGTTGGCCGGAGGGGTGCCGGCTCGTGTCATCCAAGTGCATGCGTATCCCCGCGTGCTGACTTTGCCGGAACAAAAACTCTGGCTTGATTTTTTTGTGGACGATTTGCTCGTCAATACGGGCTTCGGATCGAAACTTTCAATCCGGAATAGGTCCGATAATCGGGTCGTCTTTTCCGCGGATGGGCGGGAATTGGTTGTTGACTGCGCTTCTTCAAACCATGAGGTTAGGCCGGGTCAGACTGTTTTTTCCATCAGCGACCGCGCGATTTTCGGTTTGTGTGATGGGTCCAGTGAATCCCTTCGGAATATCCTTCGGCGTATGGGCGTCCGTTTTTGGTCCACGGGGGTCAACGGCTCGTATGTCTCAGACCTCTGAGCGTTTTTTTTTGGGGGAGGGTAATTGGGGTGGGTCCGTCGGATACGTTTGTCGTATCAAAACCCCGTGTGTAAAGACTTCTTTACAAAATGTATATATAGCTTTACCTTTCTGTTTAGGGTATGGTTGAACGACGGCTTGCGCCCACGTTGGAGCGCGAGAGTTTGCGGCCCATGATTCCGTTGGCTCGTCCTTTTTTTGATCGTGCCGAACTGGATGAAGTCGCCAAAGTGCTGGATTCGCGTTGGGTGGCCCAGGGCCCTAAATGTAAGGAGTTTGAAGACCGCTTTGCCGCGTACATCGGTGCGCCGTACGCCGTGTCCCTTTCCAGTTGTACGGCGGCCCTTCATTTGGCCTTGTTGGCCCTCGGCGTCGGCAAGGGCGATGACGTGCTGGTGTCAGACTTTACGTTTCCCGCCACCGGCAATGCCGTGTTGCACGCCGGTGCCCGGCCCGTATTCGTCGACATCCAACGCGATACGTATAACCTGGATCCGGTAGATTTGGAAAAAAAGATTACGCCGCGTTCCAAAGCGATCATCCTGGTCCACGCATTCGGCAATCCGGCCGATTTGGACGCGGTATTGGCCGTTGCCGCACGCCACGGGCTTTCCGTCGTTGAGGATGCCGCCTGTGCCCATGGCGCCAAATACGCCGGCCGGAAGGTGGGTACTTTTGGCGACGTCGCGTGTTTTTCGTTCCACGCCCGCAAGAACATGACGACCGGCGAGGGTGGCATGATTACCACGGGCCGCAAAGACCTTGCTGACCATGTTCGCAAACTGGCCACGCACGGCATCGATGTGGCATGGAACCGCGAGGATGCCCGTGAATTCACGGTACCTGTTTTTGACGAAGTGGGCTACAACTACCGACTCAGCGACATCGCCTCGGCTGTGGGCATCGCGCAATTGGCCAAGTTGGACGCGCTGATCCAGACGCGCACCCGCTTGGCGCGGTATTATGATGCAAAGCTTAAAGAACCGGGTTTTGCCGTACCGCAGCGGGCGTTGGAAAACGCGACGCCTATCTACCAGTCGTATGTCGTCTTGTTGGATGCGGACATCCCGCGCAACCAATTGATCAACCGGATGAGGGAACGCGGCATCCAGACCACCATCGGCACGTACGCATCGCACATCCAGCCGGCTTACGGCAAGACGGATGCATGCCCGACGTCGTTGGACGTGTTCAACCGCACGTTGGCACTGCCCTTGTTTTACGAGATGACCGAACGGCAGGTTGATCAAGTCGTCGATGCGCTGGCGGATTGCGTTTCCGTCCTGCGGGAACAAAGCCATTGACCTTTTTTCAGGGATTGTGCGTTTTTTTTTCCAGAATTTTGTATTCCGGGTGATGCGCTCGACTTAGGCTTCTTCGTAGATTTTGTTGATTTTTCGCGCCACTTTGATGGAATCGTGGAAGCGTGTTGCAAACTGCTTGCCTTTGCGCCCCAAATCCCGACGTTGTTTCCCGTCTTCCAGCAGGACCCGTAATTCATCGACCAGCGTTTCGCTGTTGATGCCGACGATGGGGCATCCCGGAACGTGGTGGCGGAGGTCTTCCCGCAGGTTGGACAGTACGGGTTTTCCCAATAGCATCAATTCTCCGGCAAATACGCCATACCAGCCGATTCCGACGTTGTCGACCGCGATGTCCACGTCGAGGTAATGCGACTTGACTTCCGAGCGCGGCACGTTTTCAACCACCCTGAGCACGACGGGGTGGCCTTCTTTCTGGAGCTTCCGTACCGCGGTTTCCACCTCGTCCGTTCCCCATGCGGCTCTTCGCGTCGGTGCATGCAGGATGACGATTTCATCGCGTTCGGGCTTTCGGTATTCTTTCGGGTATTGCCACTCCGAGGCATCCAACGCAATCGGGATGACGTGGGCTTCGGGCACTTCGTCCAGCAGGTCGGGGCCGAAGACGCAGAGGGCGTCCCCGTACTTTCGGGCGTTGGCGATGAGTTTTTTCTTTTCCCGGTAGGCTTTCGGATCCTGACGCCAGCTTTTCGGGCTGTTTTTTTCCGAACGGATGTCTCCGCCTGAAAAATGGAAGATGATTTTCGTGCCTTTGGAAAGTTTTCTCAGCATTTGCACGTCCAGCATGTCTGGAAGCAGCGTTTCGGAATGGTAGTGGACCACGTCGTAATCCCGCAAGAGTTTGGGCAAAAAAGCGGCACTGTGGCCGATTCGTACAAAAGGCCTCAGCAAACGAGGAGTCGTGTAGATGCCAAAATTGTATTCCGGAATGCCCATCACGTACGGCTGCCAGGACATTGTCAGCAAGTCACTTTGGTGTCCAAGCTTGCGCTGCGCCCGGCTGATCAACCAAGGAAGGCTGGCGGTGTTTTTTGGAGCGTGAAGAATCTTCATGATGCGGGGGATAAAATGGGCCGGGTAGGGGTATGGCGATGCGGTATTTTAGGGTTTTCGGAAACGATTGCGGGGTTCATCTTTTGTGCATCCTCCAATCGGGGGGTGTTTGGTTCGCAATGGATGGACGGGGGTTCCACGGGCCAACCCGACGCCTATTTAGGGTTGTTTTTCTTTATTTTGCTGGCATGAGCCGTCAACGGCTTTAGGGTTTTTTCATGGGTGAACGCCAGAACTATATTCAAAACAGCCTGTATGTGCTTTTGGGAAACGCGCTCATTTTTCTGGTGAGTTTTGTCTACAAGCCGTTGATGGCACGGATTCTGGGTCCGGAGCAATACGGCATTTTTTCGTTGATTTTTTCCACCGGCCTTTTTTTTCCATCGTTCATCCTTTTTTCATTCAATGCCGCCCTGTTCTATTTCATCGCCAAGAACCGCAAGAACCCGCGGTACGCATCAGATGCGGTTTTTACCACGCTGGTCTTCTTCGGGGTCGCATCCGTGGCTTGGTTCCCGGTTCTTTTGCTGCTGGTCAAACAGATTGCCCCCGCGTTGTCTTTTTGGCACTTCGTCATCGCCTACGTCATCGCCATCGGCGGCAGTCTTTTTTCAATCCTGCAGGCCAGCCAGCAAGCCCAGGAACGTTTCCTGCATTACAGCGCGTACAACGTCGTGATGAGTTTTGCCGTCGCGGCCGCTTCGTTGTTCGCGGTTTCTTTCGTGGGAACGGGGGAGTCAGCCGCCCTTACGCGCGGCATCCTCTTGGTCCTCCTTTCCCTATTGGGCTTGCGTAGCCTTGGTTTGTTCGGCCGCTTCCGCATGCCGGTGCTGCGATCCATGTGGCGCTACGGCCGGCTCGTCGGCTTGTCCACGTTGTTCGGTGCAGGTACGGTCATCCTCGATCGTTACTTTTTGGCGTGGTTTTACCCCCCTGTCCAAGTGGGATACTACGACATTGCGGTCAGCTTGGCAGTGGCCATCCTGCCGTTTGTCAGCGTTCTGACGACGACCATTGCCCCCAAATTGGTGGGCCAGTCTACGTCCAATGTCCGAGTCCGCTTCGGCACGGTCGCCTTATTCAACCTCATCGCTGTCACGTCGTTTGGGATAGCCCTTTTCTACTATTCGGACATCGTCCTGGGGCTGCTTTTGGGCGAAGCGTATGCCTTCGGCAGCAATCTTCCGCTTAAGGTGGTCGCGTTGGCTTTGCCGTTCATGAGCCTCAACGCGCTGATTGGCAGCGTGTTTCTGGCGGTCGGTAGGGTCAAAGCCGGTTCCTTTTTTACCGTCGTGGCCCTGGTTCTGAGTTTCGCATTCAATTATCTGTTTGTCCCAAACTATGGCGCGTTGGGTGCCGCCTTGGCGTTGCTGGCCACGAACGTCGTACTGGCCTTGGCCACGTCGGCGGTTCTCATCCGCCGCTACCGGATTGGGTTGTCTCCTTTTTTCGTCCAGCTGGGCCTTTTCATCGTTTTTGGCATCGCATTTTTTTCCATCCAACCGTTCGGATTCATCGTGAAGACCCTGGGCCTTGTCTTGTTCGGGTTGGCCACGTTCCTTTTGAACCACCGGCTCCTTTTCGACGCATTGGGCTCCGTGTTTGCCCTGGTCCGTCCCTTGGTGCGTCGATGGATTCGCCCGCGTTCCGAATCGTGATGGCCTGCGGGTAAAGCTTTTATAGTTGCCTCCCGGAAATCAATCACGGATGGGGGACCGCCTTCGTTGGCCGTGTCCGGTTCGATTCGCACTGCATCCTTTATTCCTAGGGGCGCTTATGTTTGAAGGACATATCAATCAGGATTTCCGAGTGTTGTCCCGTTACCTCCGCTCCTACGTGGCTGGCAAGAAATGCCTCGACGTGGGTTGCGGCCACGGCCTTTTTTCTCGTCTCATGATTGAATTGGGCGCGTCAGACGTGACGGGTGTCGATTTCGATCCGCATGAGATACAGATGGCCCAATCGCTGACGCTTCCTCGGAGCCGTTTTCTCGTGGGAGACGCCGCTTGCCTCCCCGTCGGGGATGAATCGATGGATTTCTGCCTTTCCACGGAGGTGCTTACCCATTTGCCTCCTGAGAAGCGCTTGCGGGCCCTTCGGGAAATCTTCCGTGTCTTGGCTCCCGGCGGCAAGGCGATCGTCACGTTTCACAACCAGAACCGCATCGCGTTGTCCAGGGCCTTATCCCGTTCGTCCGCAGGAAAAACGGCGAATCTGTGGCCCACGACGCGCGACGAAATGTGCCGGGACCTTTCTTTGATGGGCTTTCGTGTCATTTCCAAGGCTTACCTGAATTATTTCAATCGGCTTTCCGTGCGGATGCAATCCGAACACCCCGGATACGCCCGATTCCTTTCGCTTCTAGAGGATGCCGCTTCCCGTATTCCCCTTGCCAAATCATTTTCCATCGTGTTCATGGTCGTGGTGGAGAAACCGTGATGGACGTATCCGTTTATTCGCTTGAGACGGTTCCGTCCACGGCTTGGGATGAGCGGGTCCAGACGCATCCATCCGGGTGTTTCTATCAGACCACCGGCTACGCCCGATACGCCCAGCGTTTCTTCGAGCGCTCCGCCGTTTTCCTGGAAATCCGTGAAAGTGGGATGCTGGTAGGACAGGTGCTCTATTTCATCGGACGGCCGAAAGTGCATGTTTTTTTGCCACCCGTTTTCGGAAGAATACTCAAGGGGCTGCCGCTTCGGACGGTATCCTGGGCGTACGGTCCATTGTTTTTTGAAAAAAAGCAAAAGGAGGACGCGTTGGCTGCGCTGATTCATTTCATTGAAAAACGGGATAAACCGTCTTCCATCGAATTCACCCCGGCCATTTATGGATCTGACGATGGGCCGTCGACCAAGTCTTTGTTGGAGCGGCTCGGCTTCCATGCCCAACCTTCCGCCACGATAGTGGCGAATCTCACGCCGGATCCGCAGGCCGTGTTAGATGCGGTGTTCAAAAAAAACCGTTCTTCCCTTAAGCGTCTGGAATCGATGGGTTTGGAACTGGTTGACGTGGAAACCCGTGCGGAATTGGAGGAGTTCTACCGCGTGTATGCGGAGACGCGGTCTCGCGCGTCGGTGCCGTACGCCCCGTTCCGCATGTTCGAGGTTTTGTGGGACACGCCGGTTGCCCGGCACCATACCAAGCTATTTTTGCTTCGGAAGGATGGCGTGGCGTTGGCCGCCCAGATGATTTCCTTTTGTGGTCGCGTCATCCAACAGACTTGCATTTCCATTTCAACGGCGGCATTGGAGAAAAAAATTCATGGCAATGATTATCTCCAATGGGTCGTGCTCCAATTTGCCGCTAAAAATGGGTATGCCGTCCAGGACATGGGAGGTTACGAAGTCCAGGACCTTACGTCCAAGAAAAATTCGATCAACCACTTCAAACGCCGATGGACGAACCACGTTATTCATTACTACGCGTATTCGAAGACGCGTCCGGAGTGGTTCGGGCGCCTTTGGCGTCTTTACCGCCGCTTGAAATCAGGCGCTCAGCGGCCCTCCGATGCACCGGAGCCGGTGCAGGCGGTTACGGCAGCGGATCGATTGGTTCAACGCTTCGGCCATCCCGAGCTGGTGAACGAGCTATTGGTGCGCGCCTTCGCCCCCGACGCCGCAGGGCAGCCGGATGATGCCCGGTATGTGCCTGCTTGGGAGCACGTCTTATCGGGCCGCATCGGAAAGGACGCGTTTGTCCACGTAGTCCGGAGGATGCGATCCGATCCGGGTTTGCGCGCGGAATCGTTGTTCGACGTGGACTATTCGGATGAACAATTGGAGGGCCTGATTCGGGATTGGCTGGATCGCAACGCGTCTTTCGTCCATCAACGAAAGCAGGCCAGTAAGAAAGCGTGCATGGGCGCATTGCTTAAGAGCCATCCTTTAATAGCGCCGGCGCGTTTGTCCTTGTTGTTCGATCGGACGTTGGAGCGGTTTTTGGATGGATAGGTTCACCGTCGTCGTGTTGGTCCGCAAGGATTGCCTTCCCGATCCGCGCGTCTTCAAGGAATCCCGTACCTTGTCGTCGCGTTATCGCGTGGTCATCGTTGACACCCACGATACCCCCGTTCCGGACGGCTTGAAGTTGCGGTCGCTTGAAGTTGATCGCGTGTTGGCTCCGCCTGGAGGCGGCATATGGCGCCATCTGTTGTTCAAATGGTCCGCTGTTCAAAAATCCGTCGCGCAAAAGCCGGACGTCGTGCATGCGAACGATTTGGACACGTTGTTTGAAGGGTGTGTTGTCAAGTGGTTGACCGGTGCGCGCCTGGTTTTCGACGCCCATGAATTGTTTAACGACACGTATATTCCCAACGTCTGGACGGAGCACGTCAAACGCGCTTATTGGCGGTTTCTGGCATGGATGCTGATTCCGCGTGCCGACCTGGTCATCACGGTCAATCCCTTGATTGCGTCCCATCTCCAGAAGACCCACGGACTCAAACGGTTGCCAACGGTAATCTACAATGCCCCGGAAACCCGCCCCCGCCGACGCGTTTGTGATGAAGTCATCCGTTTCTATCGTTCGCACCCAGGCCGTAAGTTCCTAGTATATACTGGCGCGTTGACGCCGTCCCGCTTGCCCTCATTTGAGCTTCTTTTGGATGCGCTTTCGATTTTGGGCCGCCGCCCCTTGGTAGTGTTGGTGGGAATCGGGTCTCCGGGTAGCCTGGTCCAGCGCGTGCGGCGCTTGGGTCTCGAAAAGGATGTGGTGTTCCTTCCGCAAAAGCCCGTGCCCGTCATGCTGGATTATTTAAGGTTCGCCGATGCCGGATTCGTAGCGCTCACGGCCAATTGCCTGAATAACAAACTGGGTGCGCCCAACAAGTTGTTCGATTATATCCAATTCGGTTTGCCCGTCTTGGCTTTCGACTTGCCTTTCGTATCCCGCGTGCTGCGCCGGTTCGGGGTGGGCGTCGTCAGCCGTCCGGATGCTTCTTCTTTGTCCCGCTGCATCCGGAGGCTTTTCGGTCGGCGTTTCAAAAAATCGGAGTTTAAAGCAGCTCAGGGCGCGTTCAATTGGCCTCGGGAATCCCGCAAGCTTCTATCGGCCTATTCTGCTCTTCTGCAGGAACGCCGTGCTCCGCGGTCCCGTGCGGTTCATTCACGCTAGGTTGTGGTTTTTGGGATGGATTTTTCGGTTCAGGATTTCCGGATTGACCGTGACGTTTTTTATGCCTTGCGGTCCAGTGTTGCGGTGGGACTGGTTTTTTTGGCCGTCGGATTCCCGATGTTTTGGATGTTAGCCGCGGGTTTTTTCCTGGTACTTCTTTTCCTCCGTGCGCCGTTCACCCGCCGGGACCGCATCATGTTCCGCGATTCGAAGGACGGCCTTGATTGGTCGGTTCCTTCCCTGTGCATTGATGCGGACATGTTCTCGCGCGATGACATGGCGTACCATCCCTGTGTCATCCCCCTTGAGACTGGAGGCTGGCGTATGTATCACCGCGGCGGTCGGGCCGAGGACCGCGTCGTAAGCGCCGTTTCAAATGATGGTGCCGCATTTACTCCGGAGCCTGGTGTCCGCGTGCGGGGCAGCGGGAAACATTCCCGGGCGCGGTTTCCCTACCTTGTCGTCCGGAGGGGTCGGTATTGGTTGTATTATTCGTCCAGCTACGATGGGTTGAATTACGACATTCATGCGGCGGTTTCGCGGGATGGTACTGATTTTGAGCCCCGCGGCGCGGTGCTTTTCCATGGGGATTCGTTCGATTCGGTTTCGGCTTCTGCAAGCTGGATTCTGCCGGTCAAAGGCGGTTTTCGAATGTACTATAACGGATATGACGGTTCGCGGTATGTCATTGCGACCGCTTTTTCCAAGGATGGCCTTCGTTGGCGCAAGGAAGGTCCTTGTCTGGAGCCGGGAGGACCGAACGACCTGCGCAGCGCGGCAAATCCGTGCGTGGTCCGCAGTCAAGGTCGTTGGCGCATGTATTATGCCGGGGACAACGTTGTAGGCGTGAATCTTGACAATTGCCTGCGAGGACGCTCTCGGCAAGTGATTCTCAGTGCGGTATCGTCCGACGGCTTGCGTTGGAAAAAGGAGCCGGGCATACGCGTGGGTACGGATCGTCACTATGCGACCGATGGCGTACTTTCTCCGTTTGTCCTCCGGACCCCTGAGGGATGGCGCATGTATTATACCGCTTATTGGGGGTCGTTTTTGCTCAAGCCATTCGTCCTTCTGGCCTATGGAGTCAAACATCTTCTGAATAAATGAATGCACGGCCGCTTTCGCTGGATGGCCGGGTACGTTCAGCTTACCTTTCAACACGCACGTGGATACGGATTCATTCCACTTTGGCCTTTTTCGTTGTCTTTCCTTTCTGAATCAGTCCGCGATAAAGGTCCGCTTCCTTTTTTTCCATGGCGTGCCCGTTGATGGTGTCGAATACTTTTTTTCCGCGTTCGATCAATTCATTTCGGGTCTCAGGCTCGTCCAACAAACGGCGGATGGCCTGGGCGAATGACGCCGGCGTGTTGTCGATGACCCAGCCGGCGTCGGTCGCGATTTCGGGCTTGGGATCCCGTTCAGGCCGCGCGACGACGACGGGCAGTCCGGCCGCCATCGCCTCGATAACTGGAATAGCGACTCCGCCGTACCGGATGGGCAGTGCGAACACTTGTGCCGAAGCGTAATACGCCGGAATCCGGGCATTTGGGACCGATGGGATGAATTTGACTTTTTCTTGTACGCCCCATTCTTGCGCTTTTTTCTGCCAAGCTTCGCGCATGGGCCCGTCCCCGATCAGGATGAGATACGCTTCGAGGTCCCGCATCGCTTCAATCAGGCAAATCTGATTTTTTTCGGGTATCATGCGTCCCACGCAGATCACGGCCGGCTTGTCCAATTGAAGCGCGGGTGACGCGGTATCAAACGCTTCGCGGTATACCTTGTTGTATATGATGGTGGCGTTTTTTGCCCCGTATTTTTTGGCGTAGGGAACCGGGAACGCGTAGGCGCAAATCACTTCATCGGCGTTGGAAATTGCGTAGCGTTCGCTGACCATCTTCATGAACGTGGACTGGAGCCAATTCTTGAATTGTCCGGTCTTCCAGAAAAAATGGCGCGCGTCCCGGTCAAAATCGCCATGGATGCTCAACACGAACGGGATGCCGAGCGTTTTGGCCGCGTAAGCGGCGTAGTATCCGTGCAACGCCGGCGTGAAGGCCCGGATGACGTCCGGTTGGATTTTTTTGACCGTCTCGAGTATGGTTTGTTTTTTTTCCAGCGCATTCCAAATTGAAAGCGTTCCCAATGCATGGATGAATACCTTCGCGTTTCCGGCCACGGGTCGGATTTTTTCCGGTTCAATGTCCCGATCTGTAAACGTGATGAAATGGATTTCATCGAATACGTTTTCCGGGTTGTAATACCGGGGTTTGACTTCACCTTTGCGGTAAAATGTTTCCATTGAGTCTCCAGGGAACACGCATAGCTTCACGTTGGTTTCACTCCGGTTTCATTTTTTTTTCTGGGCGGGCCTAGGGTTTTTCGGCTTATGTTCCCTCTTTTTCGGTGCGCTTTCCGTTGGTTTTGGCCCATTCTGCGGCGACGTGGTCGCTTCGTCCAACCGACACGTCCTTATTTTTTAACCAGACCAGGCTTTCTTCGAAGTCCGGGTTGTCCACCACGTCGCGCGGGTCGAAGTAGAAGTTGGCGTACGCCTGGTTTTTTTGTGCCAGCGTGACGGCTTCCTGGAAAACCGTTTTGAACTGCCCGGCTTTGGGGTGCGCTGGAGGTTGAGTCCGGTAGCAATGCCAGGTGTCGAATACGGGAAAGTAATGCCGGGGGCATGACGCCATGGGCAATTCCAGCAATCGGTATCCGTTGTTTTCATCCTTTCGGTGGAAATCGGTTTTTGAGGGACGGTAGGGGCGTCCTTGGCTGTTGGTGACGGTCCAGTGGGTTGAGCTGGAGTATGTATAGCCTCGCCGTTCCAAGATGGCGTAGACGCTTTGGGTGTGCAAGTCTCCGAAGTGAGGCGAGCGGAATCCGACGGGGGTGTAATCCAATATTTTTTTGGCTGTGGCTTCGAATCCCGCGATTTGTTCTTCTTGCTCTTTTTCGGACAATTTGTTGAAAAATTGCTTGGAATTGAGCAGCTCGTTGTTGGGGTGGTCGAAGGTGTGGTTGATGATCTCGTGGCCCTGGTCCAAAATCGCGTGGTGGATGCGGGGGTATTTTTCGACCCATCGGCCGATGCAGGCGAACGACGTCTTCCAACCGAAGGTGCCGAATAACTCCAACAGCTTCGGGATGGCTTCCACGTCTTCCGGGTAATCCGGGTCGAAACTGATGGTGACTGGAATCCGGCGGTTGAGCCATGGATTCGGTGGACGGCCGTGGAAGAATTTTTTCCAAAGAAGCGGTGCCGCAAGCGACACGGCGTGCCGCAAGACGCGTTTCATTTGCGCCCGAACCCCCGCCAGCTACGCCCCAGGAAGCTGGTGATGCGGATATCCTTGAGATGCGCGTCGGTGAACCATTTTTTGAATTCGCCTTGGGTGTAGTAGTTGTTGACTTGCGTGGACAAAAAGTCGAACGTGTCGGCGTGCTTGACGCGGAAAGGGAATTGGGCGTAGTAGTGGAACGGCATGCGGGCAGCCAAAGCCGTCGCGCCCAGCGCTTGCAGAAGCAAATCGACTTGGTTGACGGCGTGGTAGACGACCGCGGGCCCATAACATAGGTAATACAGGAGCCGGTGGGGCAGGTGCTTGGCCACGTCGTGCAGTTTCTCCATGCCGACCGTCTTGAGGGCGCGGCCTTCCTTTCCGTACACCCAGGCAAAGATGCGGGTTTTTTCATGCATGCGGCCGACCAACGCGTCAAACCCGCCTTGCGGGTCCGGCAAATGGTGGAGCACGCCGATGGAAAAGATGAAGTCGAACTTTCGCGCAAGCGGCGGGTGGTAGATGTCCGCCTGCACCACGTGCGAAAGCGGGAAGGCCTCGAGGTTGCGCTGCGACGTGCGGACGGCTTCGCTTAGGTCCATGGCCACCACTTCTGCGCCGAATTCCGCGGCGTAGTAACTGTGCCGCCCGGTGCCGGAGCCGGCGTCCAGGACCGTTTGGTCCTTGAAGAACGACGGCGTCAGTGGGTGGATGTAGTTGAGGAAGTTCTGGCGGTATTGGCTGTGCATTTCCGAAAATTGGTTCCACTGGAAGCCGAAACTGTCGCCCGTCTTTTGCTGCATGCCCGTCTGCGACAAGGGCTTTCCGCCCAGCGTCCGGGGCAGGCGGTTTTGGTGGCGTTGGAAAAACCCGGGGTGCTTCAAGGCGGTCGTTGCGACCAAGTCGTCGGACAGCACTCGGGGAATCGCGTCGATGATGGGAAACCAGCGGCCGCACGGGCAGTTCAGACTGCCTTCCTGTGTGGCCTGGGTGAACGCGCGGTACGGGATTTTTTTGCGTTTGCAGTACGCTTTCGCGTTTTTTTCGGCCGCTTTGCCGTAGCGGTGCTTGAACCGCGTGAAGGCCTTGAGTTTCAACTTTTTGTGGCAATGGGGGCAGGCCAACAAGTCCAACAGGCGGTCTTTCATTTCGTCACGTCTTCCAAAATCGATACGAAGCGGCGGCTTAGGGTTTTCCACGAATAATGCTTTGCGCGAATAAAACCCTTCGCGCCCAAGCGGGTCCGTGCGCGGCCGTCGTGGCACAGCGAGGTGATGGCGTCTTTCCACTCTCTTTCGGTGTCGGCGAACGCGGCCTCGTCGCGGATGATGCGCTTCAATTCATACGTGGGCGACACGACGACGGGTTTGGATGCCGCCCAGTACTCGAACAGCTTGAGCGGACACACGGCGTCCGTGAGCGCATTGCGTTTGAAGGGGATGACGCACACGTCCACGCTTTTGACGAAGCGACGCGCCTGTGCCTGCGGCAGGAAGCCGTCGGACACCCACACGTTTTCCTGTTTGGGCAAGTCGCTTTTTGCCGGCCCGTCGCCGATGAAGTAGAACTGGATGCCCAAGTCTTCCATGGCCGGCGCCAGTTTTTTGAAGTCCAGCCAGTCGCCAAAACCCCCGACGAAACCCACGCTGGGGGTTTTGAGTTTTTTGGCCGGCGCGTTGGCGAAAAAATCGATGTCGACGCCGTTGGGTACCAGATGGCTCTTGGCGTTGTACTGCAACGCGTCCTCGTGCAACCGGTGGGCGGTGGTGATGACGGCGCTCGCGTGCCTCAAGGCGTCCAGCGTGGCCTGGCGCGAGACGGCGCGCTCCAAGGGGTTGCGGCGGAACGCGTGCATGAAGTCGATGCAGTCGAATACAACGGGCACGCCTTTGTCTTTCAAGTACCGTTGCGCCCGCCTTGTTCCCCAGGCGTTGTAGATGACGCACACGTCGGCATCGGTGTTTTTGGCGGCGTGCAGGAAGTGGTTCTCGCGCGCCCACCACTCGGACAGCGGGTCCGGCCGGCATTTCTTGCCCTTCAGAAGCGTCACGTTTTTCGGAACTTTAGGGTCCAAATCTTCCGTTTTATACCGCTGACGCGCGATGACCGGTTCGGCCCAGGTCACGTGGAAGTCCGTGTTTTGGACGATGAGGTTCTTGAAGCGCACCACGGCGCCGTCGATACTGGCGTACTTGCCTCCGTTGAGCACCAGTACGTTCATCCTGTGCCGACCCGCTTGAACACGCCTTTGAAATCCTGGGGGGAAAACAAAAAAGTCGTGTCGATGACCACCGGCGCCACGACGTCCTGCGGCCGAATGGTTTTGTACGCGTCGTGGCCGCACAGAAAGACGACGGCGTCTGCCTTCAAGGCTTCAACAAGCGGGACGGCGCGGTCGTGGACTTTCTTGAGGTTGGCGTTGTTGACGTACGGGTCGGTAATCACGAAATTGGCGCCTTTTTTTCGCAACGTCTCCGCGATGGTGCGCGACGGCGCCTGACGCACGTCGTCCACGTTGGCTTTGTACGCCACGCCCACCAGGGCCACCGTGCTGTTCTTCAGGCTCCGTCCGGCTTGCAAAAGGCCTTGTTCGAGCAGTTCCACCACGTGCAAGGGCATTTCGTCGTTGCGGCGGCGCGCCAACAGTATGAGGGACGGTTCGAATCCCACTTCCTTTGCGCGTTGCGCGATGTAGTACGGATTGTTGGGCAAGCAGTGGCCGCCCACGCCCGGGCCGGGCAAAAGCTTGTAGAAGTTCCACTTGGTTCCGCAGGCGTCGACCAGTTGTTTCACGTCGATGCCGATGCGCTCGCACAAAAGCGCCATCTCATTGATGAACGCGATGTTGACGTCGCGCTGGGTGTTTTCGACCAGCTTGACCATTTCAGCTGTGTGCATGTCCGGCACGGTGTGCATGGTAAGGCCTGTGGATTCGTACAACGCTTTGGCCGCTTCCAAGGAGGCTCCGTTGATGCCGCCGACGATGCGCGGCGTGTTGTCGATTGTGTGCTGCGAATCTCCGGGGTTCAACCGCTCGGGGCAATGCGCCAAGAAAAAGTCAGTACCTTTTTTGAGGCCGCTTTTTTCTTCGATTAAAGCACCCAGCACGTTTTCCGTGACGCCGGGGTACACCGTGCTTTCCAAGACCACCAGCGTGTCTTTCTTGATTCCGGCGCCTATAGCCGCTGCGCTTTGCTTGACGTACGTCAAATCCGGCGCATGGTTCTCCGCGGGTGTAGGGACGCAGATCAGCACGGCATCCGATGCTTGCACTGCAGCGGTGACGTCCTGCATGGCCCGCAGACGTCCGGAGCCTTTGGCTTTTGGCACGCGCTCGTTCAAGTCGGGGTCGTTGATGTGGCTGGTGCCTTGGTTCGTCAAATGGACGATGCGTTCGTTGGTGTCTGCCGCGATGACGGAAAAACCTCGCTCGCAAAACAACAACGCCGTGGGCAGTCCCACGTATCCGGCACCCACTATGGTGATGAGCGCGGTTTTCTGCTTGATCATGTCCAAGAAGCTCATGCGGTTCGTTTCTCCTCGCCGTACCATCGCACCATTTTCTGCAGTCCCTGTTCGAACGTGTGGCCGGCGTGAAGGCCCAAGACGCGCTTGATCTTCGTCGTGTCCATGGTGTTGCGCGCCGGGTCCTGTGCACTCAGCGGCTGGTGGCGGATCGTGACGGTTTTTCCCGTGATGGATTGCAAGGCCGCGACCAAGTCGTTGACGGACTTTTCCTCGGATGAGGCCACGTTGAAAATCTCGCCGACGGCTTTGCGGTCCTTCGATGCGGCCACGGTCATGTCCACCGTGTCCTGGACGTAGGTGAAGTGGCGTTTTTGGTTGCCGTCGCCGAACACGCCCAACGGCTGGTTGGCGTAGATTTGTTCGATGAACTTAGGCACCACGGCGGCGTACGCGATGTCGCCCCGTTGCTTTGGGCCGTAGACGCTGACGTACCGCAAGACCACCGTCTTGAGCCCGTAAACCTCGTGGTACACGCGGCAGTATTCCTCGCCTGTACGCTTGCCCACGCCGTACGGGTGCAGAGGATGGCAGGGTTGGTTCTCGCGGTTCACGCCCGTTCCGCCGCCATATACGGACGACGACGATGCGAACACGACTTTGTCCACGTCGTATTTGCGGCAGGCTTCCAGCACGTTGAGGGTCCCGTCCACGTTGACGGCGTTGGCTTCCAGCGGTTTTTCGATGCTGCGGCCCGCGCGGTTCATGGCCGCCAGGTGGAACACGGTGTCGCACCCTTTCACGCTGTTTTCCACCGCCTTTAAATCGACGATGTCGCCCTTGGTGATTGGAATTCCTTTTTTTTCCAAAAAGGCCTTGTTCTGAATGCCAGCACTGAAGTTGTCCAGTACGCGGACGTCGTCTTCGTGCACGAGCGCTTCGCACAAGTGGCTGCCGATGAATCCGGCGCCGCCGGTGACCAGTTTCATCCTGTTTCCTCTAATTGCCTGCAAATCCGTTCTCCTGCTTTTCCGTCCCAAAACGGGAGGGTTTCACCCTTCTTGTAGTTGCCCGATTCGATGTCGTCCAAAGCCGTCCGTAAGGCGTCCATGTTTCGCCCGACCAAGGTGTTCGTGCCTCTGGAAACGGTCTCGGGTCGTTCGGTGTTTTCTCGCGCGGTCAGGCAGGGCACTTTTAACACGGTGGCTTCTTCTTGGATTCCCCCGGAATCCGTTAGAATGAACTTCGAATGGATTTGAAGATTCAGAAATTCGAGATATCCCAACGGTTCGGTCAATATGATGCGCGCGTTTTTTTCGATTCGCTCTCCCATGCCGAATGCCGCTATCTGTTTTCGTGTACGGGGATGGATGGAGAACACGAGCGGTTGATACGTCGCTGCCAGTTCCAACATCTCGACCATTTGCTTGATTGAATCGAATTCATCTACGTTCGCGGCGCGATGCAACGTGACGAGGCCATAGTCGGTGACACCTAGTTTTTCACGGATCCCGTTTTTTTCGGCCAGCGGCTTGAATTTGAGCAGGCAATCGACCATGGTGTTGCCGACCAAGTGGACGTTTTTTGTGATTCCTTCCTTTGCCAGGTTATTGTCCGCTTCGTGCGAAGTCGTAAAAAGCCATTTTGAAAGGTGGTCCGTCAATATTCGGTTTATTTCTTCCGGCATCCGCCGATCGAATGAACGTAATCCGGCTTCCACGTGGGCCACCGGAATGTTTCTTTTGGCGGCCACCAGTGCGCACGCGATGGTCGAGTTGACGTCTCCAACGACCAACACGGCGTCCGGTTTTTCTTCTTCAATCAGCGGATCGAACCGTTTCATGATTTCTGCCGTTTGCTCGGCATGGGATCCCGATCCTACGTTCAATGATTGATTGGGTTTTGGTAGCTTCAGCTCTTCAAAGAAAATTTGGTTCATGGACTTGTCGTAGTGCTGTCCAGTATGGACCAGGACGTTTTGAATCGTCCTGGATTTTTTGAAGGCTGCATCCAGCGACGCCATCTTCATGAAGTTGGGCCGGGCCCCCACTACGCTTACGATTTTCATACCTTTGTTCTCCAACAAATCAAAACAAACCGCGATGTAAAGAGATATATACTTGATGTAAATAAAGCTTTACATTGGTTTTTTGGTGATGGGTATCCTTGTTACCGGCGGTGCCGGCTTTATTGGATCCAACTTGGCCCAGCGCTTGCAGGACGTTGTGGTCGTGGACAACCTGTCGGAAGGCCACCACGATAACGTCCCTTTATCGGCGACGTTCGTCCAACAGGACTTGCGGGATGCGGACGCGCTTGAGTCCTTGTTCAAGGCGCACCGCTTTGACACGGTGTATCACCTCGCGGCCCACTTTGCCAACCAAAAATCCGTTGAAAATCCCCAGATGGACCTGGAAGTCAACGGCCAAGTCACCTTGCGCCTGCTCCAACTCGCCCAAAAGTTTGGCGTCCGCAAATTCGTCTATTCGTCTTCTTCATGCATTTACGGAGCGGTGGATTCGGCCATGGCCGAATCGTTGATTCCGCGGCCCGAAACGCCGTACGGCATCACCAAGCTTTTGGGGGAATACTACGTCCAATACTTCCACGATTATTACGGCATGGACACCACGGTGGTGCGGTACTTCAATGTCTACGGTCCCGGCGAATACCCCGGCACCTACCGCAACGTCGTCCCAAAATTTTTCCATGCGTCCATGCACGGCCAGCCACTGGTTATTACGGGTACGGGTGAAGAAACCCGCGATTTCACGTATGTGGATGACGCGGTGGACGCTACGCTGTGGGTTTCCGAAAAGACGAACGGCCAGGTCTTTAACATCGGCAATGGCCAATCCACCTCGATCAAAACCTTGGCGGAGCACATCAATGCCGTTACCCATAACCCCGCCGCCGTGCAATTCACATCCCGCCGCGATTGGGACCACATTTCTCATCGAAAGGCCGATGTTACGCGTCTGAATGCTTCTGGCTTCAAATCCCGAATCCCCCTGCATGAAGGATTGCAAAAAACCCATGTATGGCTCCGCAAGGTGATGACATGAGCGTCCGAATCCACCCCACCGCCGACGTCTCCCCTAAAGCCGTTTTGGGCGACGGTACGTCGGTGTGGAACCAAGCCCAAATCCGCGAAAATGCGACCCTGGGAAAAAACTGTGTGGTGTCCAAAAACGTCTACATCGACTTTGACGTGGTCATCGGCGACCACTGCAAAATCCAAAACAACTCCTCGATCTACCACGGCGCCACCTTGGGCAACGGCGTTTTTGTTGGACCCCATTGCGTCATCACCAACGATCGCTTCCCCCGCGCCGTCAATCCCGACGGCTCGCTCAAATCCGCAACTGACTGGACCGTATCCAAAATCCGCGTCGAAGACGGCGCCGCTTTGGGTGCCGGCACCATCTTAGTTTGCGGCATCACGATTGGCAAATGGGCCATGACGGGCTCCGGATCCGTTGTCACCAAAAATGTGCCTCCGTACGCCTTGGTGTCCGGAAACCCGGCCCGCGTGCGTGGCTTTGTCTGTCCCTGCGGCTCCAAACTGGCCTTTCAGAAAAAAGACGCGACTTTTGCTCACTTGGACTGTCCGACGTGTGCCGCAAAAATCGCCATCCCGCTGAAGGATTACGAGTTGATTCGATGATCCCAATAGCCAAACCCATTATTGAACAAGCCGACGTCGACGCCGTCGTTTCTGCTCTGAAAAGCGGCCAGCTGACTGGCGGCCCCATTGTGCAGGAATTCGAAACCGAACTTGCAAAATACAGCGGCTACAAGCACGCCGTGTCCGTGTCCAGCGGCACCGCCGCCTTGCACATCGCTATGCATGCGCTTGGAATCGGCAAAGGCGATGAAGTGCTCGTGCCAGACTTCACCTTCATCGCAACTGCGAATGCGCCCCGCTACGTGCAGGCGCGGCCTAAATTCGTCGACGTCGACCGCCGCACCTTCAACATCGACGGAGCCAAATTGGCCAAAAAGATTACCCCCAGGACCAAAGCCATCATCCCCGTTTCCCTCTATGGTCAGGCCTATGACGTGGATGCCGTCATGGAAATCGCCCGCGCCCACAACCTGCCGGTCGTCAGCGACAACTGCCAGGCCATCGGCACCGCATGGAATGGCAAGCGCAACTTCGGCGACACGCTTTCCACCTTGTCGTTCTACCCGACCAAGAATATGACGTCGACCGAAGGCGGCGCCATCCTCACCGATCGCGACGACGTGGCGGACGAATGCCGTCTCTGGCGCAACATCGGACAACGCAAACCCTACGACTATGCCCACGTCGGCTACAACTACCGGCTGAACAGCGTCTCGGCCGCGTTGGGCCTTTCACAGCTGCGGCGCCTGGACACCTACACGGAAAAACGCCGCCAAAACGCCAAAATTCTCAACGACCTTCTTGCCGGCGTCCAGACCATCCGGACGCCGTATACGGATGCCCGCGCCACGCACGTGTACAACCAGTACACCATACAGGCCAACGCCCGCGACGCGCTCAAGCAACACTTGACGCAAAGCGGCGTCGGCTCCAACGTCTATTACCCGATGCCGTTGAGCCAGCTGGACACCTTCGGCGCCAAAAAAGGTTGCCCTGGAGCCCGCCGCGTAAGCCAACGCGTGCTCTCCCTGCCGGTCCACCCGGCGTTGAGCGAAGACGACCTCCACACCATCGCGGGCGCCGTCAAAAGCTTCAGAGGTGCATAGATCATGACTCTAGACGTCCTGGTTGTCGGTGCCGGTTCCATGGGACGCAACCACTGCCGCGCGTATGCCCACGACCGACGCGTCAATCACGTCTACGTCATTGAACCCCACGAGCAAAGCCGCGCCGCACTTTCGGCCATGGGCCTGGAAAAAGTATCTTTCGTCAACGGGTTGGACGACGCGGTAAAACAAGGCGTGAGCGCTGCCAGCATCGTGACGCCCACGGAAACGCACTCCGACGTAGCCGCGCAGCTCGTGGGCGCTGGAATGAACGTCCTGGTAGAAAAACCGCTCACGGCCACCGCGGCGCAGGGCCAACGCCTCGCCGCCTTGGCCAAGGAAAAAAACGTGCTGGTCATGCCCGGCCACATCGAACGGTTCAACCCCGCCGTGCGCGCCCTCAAGAAACACGTGCACGACTTGGGCCGAATCGTGTACGCCTCCGCCCACCGCTTCGGCATCCCCACCAACCGCCGCCTCGCCGACGCATTCCTGGACCAAGCGGTGCACGACTTGGACGTGATTTACTTTCTGACGGGATGCGCGCCGCAAGATATCCGGGCCATCAGCCAACGCATCCTGGACACCCACGCCGACGACTTGTGCTCCGCCATCGTCCGCTACGACGGCTTTTATGCGTCAATCGAGGCCAACCGCGTCACGCCCATCAAGACTCGCCAACTCATCGTCCTGGGCACCAAGGGCTCCGCCCATTTGGACTACATCAGCCAAGACCTCGTCGTCACCCACTCCGAAACCACGCAGAACAAGTACAGCACGTTCGACGAAATCCTGCTGCGCGTCGGCCGCGGCACCGAAGTGCGGCCCTACTTCCAGAAAGACGAACCCCTCCGCCTTGAACTGGAACACTTCCTTTCCTGCATCCTCGGCGACGAAAAACCCCTTGTTACGGCAGAAGACGGCATCATGGCGGTTGCAGCCGTCGCCGCCGGCATGCAATCCGCCCAAAAAGGCACCGTCGAGAAAATCACGGTCTAAACGGTTCTCCACTTCCTAAAAAAAAAGCCATAATTTGGAACGCAACGGGCTCCCGCCAATAAAAAGGGATGACCGGACCGACAAGGCGAAGGAAAAAAGAGAATAAGGGTAAACTCCTCGAAACGAAAAAAAAGAAAACCCAGCTGAAACCGACCAATGGTAAAACATGGAAAGCAAAAACGGAAAAAAAGTTTCGAGCAGCCGCCTTGACGTCGTGCATTTTTTTTTGTTTCAATCCCGCCCGTCTTCTTTTCCCACGTTTTGCGTTTCAAATCCGAATTTGCATTTTTACGACTTGCGCTGCGCGTCGCACAAGGCCTCGAACCGCTTCAACAAACCGGCGCCCGTCCTTTCCGTGACCTCGTCCACGCCCTCGAACGTCTCCGGGTGGAATTGTGTGCCGAAAACCAGCCGGCTGCGATGCCGAACCAATTGTACGGCCGACTCCTTTACCTCAGCATTCGACGCCTGCCACCGTGGTTCAGGTGATGCCACGTTCTCAAAATCGGACGGAAGGCTGCCCGCCACCACTTCCTGATTGTGGCTCTCCTCCACCGAAAATACGGCGCCTGCCTCCATGGCGGGAAACAATTCCACGGACTTTTCCAACCGGATTTTCGCCAACGCGTTGTTTTTCCGCACGGCCTCGATGGCCCTTATTTTTGCGCTAAAGGCGTGGCACACCAACTGGTGGCCAAAACACGTGCCCAAAACGGGCTTGGGACAATCCAGTACGAACCGCGCCTGGTCCTTCATCCAGGACTCCTCCGGCTTTTCGATGTCCGTCACGTCGTGCGGAGAACCCGATAGCACGAACCCGTCGTAATCCGCGTAAAACTGCCGACGGGACTCCGGCGACTGCAACGCGTCGCGCCCGATGACGTCCAAATCGGAAAACCACTTTTGGAAACGTGCCGTCCGCTTGGACGGGCCGCCTTGCGCGTCGTCAAAGTTGTTGATCAGCGCCAACTTGGCCATGGCCGCCCTTCCTCCAATCCGTTAACAGTTCCTTCCAACCCAACGCCGCATCGACGCAAAACTCCATCACGCGCGCCAACAACATGACGGCCGCCGCCTGCGCCAAGGCGATTCCCAGCGTTTGGGAGAACAAGTACGCGCCCGCGCCTTCCTGCAAGCCCAAGCCCGCCAACGAAAACGGTACGAACGCCAACGCCGTCACCAACGCGCTGACTAACGTGGTTGTTGAAAGCACGTCCAAGCCGCCCAACCCCAGCGCCATGAACGCCATCATCCATCCACTGCCCCTCAACACGGCCCCCATCAAGCTCAACGCCACGTTGCCGGCCAAAAAACGTACTGACGTCCCAGAGTCCAAAACATGCCGGTATGCCACGGCCAAACGCGGGCCTACCGCCGGCACTTTCGGCAGCAATCTTCCGACGTGCTCCGAGCGGAACGCCACCAAGAAAAATAATCCCAACCCCACCGCCAACATCGCAGCCCCCACCAACCCGAATACGGTGCCGCTGACTTTGCCGGCAAAAAACGCCACCGCTACGGCTGCCAACAACGCGCGACCCAAAAAGTCGGAGGCAAATACCACGCCCAACGCTTTGATGGTACGGCCGCTGTCAAAACCGCCGGCCCGCAGCTTCAGCACGAGGCTCGAATACCCGGCGCGACCCGGCGTGAAATCGCTGATGAGCATGGCCGTCATGTGTTTGAAGAACAAATCCGGCGTCCAGCGCGTCTTGAGGGCCCATGCGATGCGGAAGCTGTTCGAGACGTTCATGGCCAGGTAAAACAACGCCCCCACCAAGACGAATTCCGGCCGCGCCTGCGCCAAGACATGTCCCACCTGGCCAAAGCCGATGCCTTGCAAAAACCAATACGCCAACGCCAGCGCGACGGCAACGTTGGCCAACAAAAGGAGCTGTTTTTTCATTTCGCTATTCAGTGGACTCGGCGGGAATTGGAACGGTCGCCCCGGGGAAACCCGGGTTTCCCCTGGCGCGGCCTGCGCTTCACCCCTTCCGTTTTGATTCGCTCGCATTTTCCTTTTCTTTTTGCTCGACCGGTTTTTCTTTTGGATGCTCGCAAACCATTCAGGTTTGCGGCGCCCAGCAAACGCACCGCGTTTGCCCGGGAAAGAAAAACGGGTCATGGACTCGGCGGGAATTGAACCCGCGGTCTCCGCCTTGCGAAGGCGGCATCTTACCACTCGACTACGAGCCCGTTGAGCAAAAGCGATAGCGCTGCCGCGCATCTTGAATTTTCCCAAAGGAATTTCAAGGTCACACAATTTCGCCGCGACGAAATTGTGATGTATCGCCAACTTGATTTGTTCTTTTGTCTCTATTTTCGGCTTGCGGCTGGATGGTTTTCTTTAGCCGTTTGGGAAAATGGGTTGTGCGGTGCGGGCGTTTTAAGGCTTTGGAAAACGGGCTTGACTTTGGGCCGGTCTTGGACCATTGATTGGGTTTGGTTCCGGTTTGTGCAATTCCTGGTATTCCAAGAGTTCGTGCGTCGTGATGCTGCAACCCGCGTTGCGTACGGCGAATAGCGCGGAGTGAAACGCGGCGTCCGCGTTTTTGCCGTAACCGTCGAAATAGCCCTTCTCGAACGCGACGGCCAATATTTCCGTGGAACGAATGGCATTCATTCCTTGCAACAACCGCTTCAAGCTGTCCAACGCTTTCTGATTGACTTTCACCGAGCCTCGGTACTCCTGTTCCAGACTCTGCCTTAAGATGCCGGCGTCTTCGATGAACAACCGCGTCGTCTTTTCATCCACCAATATACCCTTAGCCTGCATTTCCTTGTAAGCCGCCAACGCTTCGGCTTCGCCGGCGTGCAATACTTTGAGGCTTTGGCCGTTGACGGAAAACACCGAGTTGGCGTACTGCAAGATTTCCCGCGTCTTGGACGGAGTGGCTTTGGGCAGGGTCGGTTCAATCCAGCCGTCCTTGAGCGCCTTTTCGATCTTGAACGCGGAAAAGGCGAAACGCTGGATCTGTTCGGGGTGTTCCATAGTCTCGAACGCAACGGCCGGCGTAATGAAAAAACGCGCGCCCGCTTCCTGCTTCAAAAATGCCAACGCGTCAAGGGTCCCGGTTTCCGACAATGCAATCAGAGTCGAGCTGTCGCAAACGAAGTTCATGAAAACAATCCCCGCGTTTTGTCCATGCGTTGCGTCACGCCCATGGTCTCGTATTTTTCCGCGATTTTCGTGGCGCCGATGTATGACGCGGCTTCCGACAACGGCGCTCCCGACAGTTGGACGGCCTTGGTCAAGGAGGCTCCGTGCGCGTACATCTGCGCCGCGGCTTTGAGCCGGCCTTTTTCCACCGTGGTCTGCGCGAACCGGCCGAATTGTTGGCTGATGTCGTGCACGCGTTCCATCAATCGGTGCGTGGTTTTGGCCGGGTCGGCACCCTCCGTGCATTCCTCCAACGCCTCGTCCACGTCGGCCATGAATTCCTTCCACGGCCGGCTGCGGCTGATGTAGTGCTTTTGTGAAAGTTTGTATAGCGAGTAGGCCACCAAGGACAGTTCGACCAATTCCGCGTCTTCGTACACGAACGCCTCGCGCGCCGCGTCCTCGCCGATCTGCTTGGCCGAGCCTAAGTCTTTCTTGCGCAAGGCGGCACGCAGTTTTTCCAACAATTCGCGCAGCACGGTCATACGAGGCTAACGGTCCGAGACATTAAAAACGTGGCTTTGCGTCGGCTGAGTTGGAAAAAGTCGTAAAGACGCGTGGAAAAACACGAAGCGAAGGCGTGGAAACACTCGACGAAAGAACGCGAAAGAAAAAAAAAGGAAAATAGGTCAAGGAAAGAAAACCGAAGGCAAGGAAAAAGGAAAACCAAGCCGCGTTGCCTTGCCCCGCCATAATGCCTTTTTTTTTAAAACTCGTTTTTTTTTGGGGGGGGCGTCTCGGCCGCAGCTCGTTTTTTTCGAATCCCGCGCTAGCTAGGGATTCAATGTGCTCGATTTATTGAACGAATACCGCAAGCTTTATTAAGTGTCACGATATTATCATGACTTGTTCGTGATGGTGTCGCGGCAATGCCGTGACGCGATTGCGATATCGATAATCCATTGAGGAAATAAAAGCGTTGTGGACGTCGGAAACATGGCGGAATTCGAGGAAATCGCATCGGAATTTCGCACGTTCAAAGCCGACTTCAAGGATCCGGTCGTGTTGGGCGCTTTGTTGTCCGCGTTGAAGGACGAACGGTCCTCGACGAACCTTATCCTCAAGGAAATCAGCGCCAAGATGGACCGCATCGAATCGCGGCTGTCTGCGCTGGAAGGCAACTCTGCTGCAAAACCGGTGAAAAATCAAGTCTTGGTGGCGCAAGTCGACACCGACATCTTGGACTTCATCCGGGAAAACCAGAAAGCCTGCTCGGAAGACGTGCAAGGCAAATTCCAATACAAAGGCAAGAACGCGGCATCCGCCCGCCTGAACCACCTGTTCCGGTTGGGCCTGCTCGAAAAACATCAAGTCGGAAAAAAAGTCTATTTCACCCCGAAATAGACGGATTAAGGCAAACGGTCCGAACAATCGAACCCCTCGGAAATCACGCTAATCGGTCAACTTGCTTTGCGGCAGGAAGACCGGTTTTAACCCCCCATACAGAAAATTTGGGTTTCCGGGTACTGACGTTTTGGTTCTGATTCTTCTCCCCCCACCCAAAAACGACGTACCCGGACCCTCTCCCTTTTCAATTAGGCATTTCTGTTTCCAAGTACGTCATAGCCCGGTCTGTAAGCTTCCAAGCTTTGTCGTGAACTTCGCTGTTGCCGTTTATTTTTTTATGGTGCAAGCCCAAGTATTGGCGGACGAATTCTTCCACATCCGATTTCCCAGTAACTAGGCCATCTTTGTAGGCGGAGTTCAACAAGGTTTCAACATCGTGCTCTTTATCTTCCTCGTTGCTTTGGCTTCTTTTTTTCAATTCCCAAAGTTCAGGGTCAAGGACTTTGACCGTCCCGCCTTGTTTGCCCCGGTTATGGATGAAAAGGAAGTTTTCAAGCTTGGAGTCGTTGATGAGAATGTCCCCATCGTCATTGGGAAGATGGGACTTTTTCACTTCCGTGGTATAGGGGTTATGCCGACCGTGAAAAAATGCAAACAGGTTCGCCAATTGCTTGATGAGGTCGGCACGTATTTCTGGTGACTTGTAGGAGGGCCGGACCGAAATATGGTTCAACGGCACGGCATTTTTTTCCCATTTGACAAAAAACTCACCCCGCTCGGGGTAGTCGAGTTTTTTAACAGCCTCTTTCTTTTTGACCTTTTTTGAACGTGCCGTTTCCCGTTCCTTGATGATGTACCCGAGCAACTTGACGCAAGGGACATTGTTTTCGTACAAGTGCGCTAATATTCTGGCCGGGCCGCCGACCAGACTATGCGGCCATATACCCTCAATGATTTTTACGGCTAGGTCGGGTTGGCTGGAGTCTTCCGAGTCCGTGCGTAACGCCAGCGTTTTATGCAGCATTTCGCCTTCGAGTTCCTTGCGTTCTCCAATCCACCATTTGTGCGTATTCTCATCCGGCATTGGCTGGCTCTCGTCAAGGAGGTCGCGAAGGATAGGTTGGTTGGGTGGGTGCGTGGCTATTACGTGGTGGATTTCTTCGCGCATCCAACCTTCCAATTTGGGATCGGCGTCATGCGCCACCCACGTCCGGATTTTCGGACCAATGAACTCGGGCCGGATGGGTCCTGAAAATACCGCTCGTTTCTCAAAATGGCGTCCGGGAAGGCCGAACGTTGGCTTCAGCATCGTCGTGCCAACTTACAGGAACTCGATTTCATCCACGTTCGTCTTGGAAGACGTCGTCGTCGTGTTGCCCATACGCCGCGCCACGGCTTTGGGCGCCATTTCGCTGACGCCGTGCGTCTTTTTGCCCAGCACGTATGGCGACTGGATGCCGGTGAAAATCGCGATGACTTCAATCTTGCCGTCCATCGACGGGTCAATCCGGGCTCCCCAGATGACGGTCGCGTTGGGATCGACTTTCTCCGTCAACATCTCGCCGATGGTGTTGCACTCACCCAACGTCATGTCCGGTCCCCCCGTCACGTGCAACAGCACGCCGGTAGCCCCCGTAAAGTCGACGTCCAAAAGCGCGTTGTTCAGCGTGTTGCTGACGACGTCGTCCACACGGTTGGTGCCTTTGGACTCGCCCACGGCGATCATGCTGACGCCACCGTTGCTCATGACGGCGCGCACGTCGGCAAAGTCCAAGTTGATCAAGGACGGCGTGGTGATGGTCTCGGTGATGCCGCGCACGGCGCGGGCGATGATTTCGTCCGACACGTTGAACGCCTGGTCAATCGGCAAATTCGGCACCAGTTGGACCAAACGGTTGTTGTCGATGACGATGAGCGTGTCGGATTGGTTCTTGAGGTTTTCAAGACCTTGGTCGGCTTTCGCCAAGCGGGCGCGCTCCAGAGCGAACGGATACGTGACGATGGAAATGACGATGGCGCCTTTGCCTTTGGCGATTTCGGCGATAATCGGTGCCGACCCGGTGCCGGTGCCACCGCCCATGCCTGCCGTGAGGAAAACCATGTCGGCTTTGTCCATGACTTTGTCCAACGCTTCTCGCGACGCGTCGGCACACTTGGCACCCATTTCGGGATAACCGCCGGCGCCCAAGCCGCGCGTGAGGGATGCGCCGATGAGCATTTTCTTGACGGATTCGGAAATCGTCATCAAGTGCATCTTGTCGGTGTTGATGGCGACCAAGTCGGCGCCTTTTATGCCGGCTTTGGCCAAGCGGTTGATTGAGTTGCATCCGGCGCCGCCGGTGCCGATGACCATGATCTTGGGTGTTTCAAACAGGTCGTTGGAACCGGTCTTTTCCATCGTGCCTTTGCCGGACGTGCGCATTGCTTCGCGAACCATGTCTTCCATGAAAACCCCTCTTAGAACATTTGAAAAAGCATCCGATTGCGTCTGGTCTTTATCAGCAGCCCGCATTTTAATAAAGGTTTCTTCCCGCGGGCCCTGTTGAAAAAGTCAATTTGAAAAGGCAAACCCATGACAAGGCAAGCAAAAAAAATAAAAAGGCGACGTTTTGCAATGCGTCTGCCCCGTCAATCCAGGTTTTTTTTCCCGATTACGCGCACTTCCATTTCATTTTCGAATTTTTCATCAATGATGTTCCCGCGCCCATATTTCAACTGCTTTTTTTCGTGCATGGCAACGGTTTTAATGTCGTATCCGCACTATTTTGCTGCAACGGGCTAGTCGGAGGGTTAAGGGTCCTCTGGCAGCGCCAACCCCTTTTTAGGCGGACGAAAGCCGGACGGGCGGGTGCGTGCGCTTGCGGTTTGGCCCGAAGACAAGGCGTTGACGTCTTGCCTTGCGTTACGTATTGCGCCGCGAAC
>ORMF010060912.1_pt1 | contig 40395 bp, 27 predicted proteins | sample 1779871 | NCBI WGS metagenome assembly ORMF01 (sample SAMEA104232316, study PRJEB22302) | groundwater metagenome | biome: forest; feature: aquifer; material: groundwater | place: USA | collected 2011-08-07 | depth 5.4 m
ACGCTCGGCGGCTCCTGCACGCGGGAGAGAGCCGCCGAGATCAGAGAGTTCTTTGCCGCCCATCCCGTGCCTGCCGTCGAACGCACGCTCCGCCAGTCGGTCGAGCGCATCGAGAATTGCGCGGCGGTCGCCGAACGTCAGTCGCCCGCAATGTCGATGTGGCTCGCATCAGCAACACGGTGAGCTGCTACTCGTGCCACAAGGCGGCGGGCAAGCCGATTATGCGAGGGCCCGGCGCGTACCGAACGAGTTCCCATTCAGGCGAACGGCCTCGTACGCGGCTCGGGCCATTGCCAAGAACGGATGCCGCCTGCCGCGTCCATCCCTACTTGGAGCACGGCCAGGGTGATGGCCATGCACTCCTCAGCAATCTCCGCCCGCCCGTTTTTCAGGTGGGCTACTTCGGCGGAGTCACTCCGTTGAACCACTTGAAGCCGAGGTTCTTCAGGATGACCACGTTTTCGAAGTTCCCCTCGGTACACGTCTGTTCCCAATACTCGCGCGCATAGGGGTCGTTCCTTGGGGCGGCCGAAGCTGCCGTGGCGGCTGTGACGCCTCCTGTGACGCCCGCGGCGTTAGCTGCCACTGGGGTGCCGGCCCGCCTTTTCGGGTAGGTCATCTTCCACGGTCTGGTATAGATCGTCGGGTCTTCAATCGTGATCTCATAGTCGATCGTATTCGCATCGACCAACCTCCAACGCTCCACCAGGCGCGTATTCTCGCTGAGGAAGTTCCCGGCGCTGTCGAACCACGTCAGTCCGTTGAGACCGGTGACCTCCACGACCAGCGTATCGCCCTCCCAGCGCCCACGCGAATTCCCGAAAAACGACTTCGCGGTCTGGCCGATGTGCGGACGGCCGTCTGTCGGGATCACGCGGTAGGTATTCGCCGTCAGCAGGATCACATAGCCAGGTTTCTGAACGATCTCCTGTCCGCCAAACGAGCTGCGCGGCATGCCGACCATGCAAAACGCCGCCGGATCGTTGTAAAGCCGTCCGCCTGTCTCGCCGGGCCATCCCCGTGCCAGCCCCGCCCGAATCTCGTTCCGTCTGGCCAGCGCCCACGGCGTGTACGGGACCTTCCCATCCGGCGGGTCAAAGATATAGCTTTCCTGGGGCGGGGTGGTCACATCCACGTACCCATGCTCTTCAATGTCATCGTTGCCACCACCAACGGGGCCGCCCCAAACACCTTGGAGGTTGGGAACGCCATCCGGTGTCCGCGGTACCGCGTAGGGCGGGAGCTTCGCCTTCTGCGCCATCCAGGTCCTGGCCTGTGGGAATTTCGGAGTGTCTGGCGGGTAGAAGGCCTGGCCGCTTCCTCGTCCGGGCAGCGCCAGGGTGAACAGCAACGCCGTCAGCGCCGTGAAGGCAGCGAAAAACCGATTGCTCATCTGATACCTCTTCTCTCGCGCGCGCTTCCCGGAACCTTCATCAACTCAGGGCTGGCCGAAAAACTTGGAACCCGGCTTGTCCCATTCCTGCTCGAGCAGGTACGCGCCACACTGATATTCCAACAACTCGATGTCTTTTTCCTGACGCCGATAGAGAGGCATGCTCATTTTCCAGGGCCGCGTGAAGATTTTCGGATCCTCGATCGTGACTTCATAGAGCAGATGATCGGGCCCGGTCGGCGTAAAGCGCTCGACGACGTGCAGGGCGTCACTGTGAAAATTCCCGGCGCGATCGAACCACGTCTGGTCGTTGAAATCGATCACATCGACAACGAGCGTGTTCCCCTCCCAGCGACCTCGCGAATCACCCATATACCAATCGATGGGCCCAGGCGGATGCGGATTGCCGTTCATGTAAACGTAGCGAATGACACGCAGATATTCATGAAGGATCGCGATCCTTTGAGCCTGCTGAACGATTCGAAACGGATGCGGCATATACGTGACGCGCGGCACACCAGGGAGATGGCACTTCATTTCCGGGTCGAGTGTCTCGCGATTCTTGAGGTTTTCCTGCTTCCTGGCGAGCGCCGCTGGCTGGTAAGGGATCTCATTCCCCTCGACCACGCCTTTCCCGGCCGGCACGCCCAGCCTCGCGCCGTGATCCTGAATGTCCCAAGCGGCCGTGTTGAGGACTTGCCACACGCCCTGTAAGTCCGGGTGCCCGTCCGGCGTCCGGGGTGGCGTGTATGTCGTCTGCGCCGCACCAGGCATTGGCGCGAACGAGACGATCGCCAGGACTGCCAGAGTGATCATCGACCTAACGAGCCGGCGTCTCACTGGAACATCTCCTCTCTCATCTGATCTCAAACTCCACAAGCTCCAGCCGCGTTGTGCCGGTGTTGCGAACGGCTCGCGTGCCGCCGGCGTCCTGCCAGAAGAATTCGCCCACCTTCGGGCTCATGGCGCGGTCCGGCTGCCCCGACACGCTCTCTACCAATTCGCCGCCGCTCACCACGACCCGGATTCCTGGCGCAGCCTGCGTGATCGCCGGCACCGATTGGCCCGACTCTAGCACCAGTCGCCAGCCGCGTGCACGCTCATTGTCCATGACCTGCGAATACCCGGCTCCGCGCGTCCCCGGCGTGAAACCGCTCGGTTGCGGCAAGTTGAAGATGAAGGAGATGTTGTGAAACGGTGTCGGCCCGACATTCGAGGCCCTGTGCGTGCGGGGTCCGTCTTTCGTATAAGCCGTGAAGGTTGCACGCCCCCGCTCGCCTCTCTGCGGCTTGCTCACATCGTTCGAACCGAGATTCTGGTTCGTCATGTCGGCGTCTTCGATGTTCACCGACACGGAATCGCCCGAATGGATGTGATAACCGGTGTTCTTTCCGGGCGGCACAAAGACGTTCAACAGCGTCACGTATTCGTTCCGGAAGACGGGCACATGATACGGCGCCTTGACAATCGGAACGCCCCGGCCTTCCTGCGCCGCAACGGGCAGCGCAATGCACGCGAGAGCGACGAATGAGATCAACAGCAGGCGCTTCATCGGCCGGTCCTCCGGGCGAGTCTTTTTCGCCGCGATGTGCCGGATTCTAACGGATTTTCCATTTCAGGTTTAGTGCCTGAAGTGGGAATCGTGCCCGAAGGCCGAGCGGCGCTCCCCGCCGGCGCAAGCACCGTTGCGTGAACAGAGGTTGAATGCGGCCGCAGAGTGCGCTACTTTCTCACCTTCTGCGGAGTCTCTCGTCGTTCGCACAGGAAGGTGTGCTGTGAGCGTGAGAAAGTTTGCGGTGATGGCGATGCTGGCCTGTTCCGGTACCGCAGGACTGGCGCTGTTTGTGGCGATCGGCGCTTCCCGCGCATCGGCGCAGATACGGACGTATACGCCGCCACAGACGGCGGCGCCGGGCGCGGACTGGACCAAGCGGATTGAAGAGATTCTCCCTCCCGGAGTGGAGAGTCGCGCCGAGGCGACAGCGCGCATCGCTGCCTATGAACCTGACCCTGTGAAGTACCCGGTGCCACGCACGCCGTGGGACGGGAAGCCGGACTTTTCGGGCGTCTATTGGCCCGACGCGACAATCACCCCGCCCCCGGTACCGCTCGAGTCGCTGTACCGTCCGGAAGCACGCGAATACAGAGAGGGTGGCGGTGCCGCAGCAGGCCTGATCGATTGGCGCGGCATTGATACCCCGAACTATCACTGCTGGCCGCCGTCCCCCGTCAACGGCTCGATGGGCGGAACCGTCCAACTGGTGTCAGCCCCGGGATACCTCCTGTTGCTCAACGAGGGCGGTAGCAACTTCCGGATCATCCCAATCGTTGGCGAGAACGGACCACAACCGAGCGCGTCGCGCAAACCGTCCTTTCAAGGCTCGTCGGTCGGTCATTGGGAGGGCGACACGCTGGTTGTCGAGGTGACGAACTTCAACGGCAAGCCCTGGCTCGGCGCTGCCCAGCCGCCGAACCGGCTGCCGCAAACCTCGTCCGACGCCCTGCGCATCGTCGAGCGCTGGAGCCGGCCGGACGCGCAGATCTTTGAATACCGTGTAGTCGTTGAAGACCCGAAAATGCTCACTGCTCCATGGACCGGATCGGCAGACCGCCGGGGCATGATGCCGTACGACACGGTCCAGGAATCACTCTGCTTCCTGGATCCTGAGTTGGACGCGCGACACCGGCAATTTGCCGCCGAGGAAACAAGCAAGAGGGGAGCAGTCCGATGAGCAGACGTGCGATGGCGCTCGTTGGCGCGGTCGTCGTCGGGGCTGCCCTGCTGGTTGGTGTGCGCGTGGCGGTGGACGAGAACGGAGCAACCGAAAGCGCCGCAACGGGTACCGGTTCGTTTACCGCGCGGACCGCGTGGGGAGAGCCAAACCTGGCTGGTGTCTGGAGGGCCGCACCCCTCGGCGCTGGTTCCGGACGCGATACGTTCAATCTGGCGACGCTCGAAGGACTGTACACGCCCGAGGCGCGCGCCCGGATGAAGGAACGCTCGGCGAAGGATGACCCAACCATGCGTTGCACTCCTCCCGCTTTTCCTCGCGCCGCGATGCTGGGGCACCCGGTCCAGATTATTCAGAGACCTGGATTCGCATTCGTCTTCACCGAGGCGTACCCGGTCTTCCGGATCATTCCGACGACCGGAAGGCCGCACACCTCGGGGCAGTATTTGTTTCCCACGCACCTGGGCGACTCGACGGCGCGGTGGGAAGGCGACACGCTCGTGGTCGACGTGATTTCGTTCAACGGTGAAGGATGGCTGGCGAGTCCTCAGGATAAGCCGACGAACGCCAGCACAGGTGTGTGGTCAACCTCTGACGCGATGCACGTCGTCGAGCGGTGGCGTCGCATCGATGCCGACACGCTCGAGTATCAGGCGAGGGTGGAAGATCCGAAAACGCTGACGATGCCCTGGGAGACCCCGACGGTCACCTTCAAGCGTCAGACGGTCGACAGAATCGAAGAGGTCTTGTGCCGGCCGGAGGATGGCCCGGCGACCTATCTCGCGCGCCTCGGATCGTGAATACATCACTTGGATGGCGAGTCGCAGTCGCAGTTTTGAGGGAGGCATGTATGGCGTGGAAGGCAGTCGGCATCCTGACAGTTCTTCTCGGACTCGTGCCGATGACGGCGCCGCTGTCGGCCCATCATTCGCGTGCGATGTTCGACGTGAACGAGTTGGTGTCCGTCGAAGGGGTGGTCACCAAGGTCGAATGGAGGAATCCGCACATGTGGGTCACCCTCGACGTGCCGGCCTCCGACGGCAAGACGGAGAGCTGGGGTTTTGAAGGCTCCGGGGCCGCCTCCATGGTGGCGGCCGGGATCTCGCCGCAGATTCTCAAGGTCGGGAATCGGGTCAAGATCATCGCCCATCCTCCACGGGACAAGTCCCAGCACACGGCCGAGTTCATGGGAATGGAAGTGAACGGCAAGTATTACTCGCGAGGAACCGGTTCCAACATTCGCGGCAAGGGTGAGAACTAGCGCGAGGCCGAGATGAGCTCGACCCAGGGGCACGCGTTGGTGCCGGAGGTGGGAATCGAACCCACACGACCCTTTCGGATCCCAGGATTTTAAGTCCTGTGCGTCTGCCAGTTTCGCCACCCCGGCCGCAGGAATTATGTCATGCAGCAGCAATGGCTTGACGCTGCTGTGTCCGATCACGTCCCTCATCCGGGGGGCCGCGAGAAGGCGATAGATTTTCAGGAACATCGAGACTGGCAGTTCCGTAACATAACCGTCCACTGAGGGCGGCCATGAAGCGTATCCTCGTGGCGGCTCTTGGCGCGGTTGTGCTCGCTGGCGACTCAGTGGCATGGGCGCATCCTCCAGTCCGACGGAGCGGACCGTCGCCATCGAAGGTGACCTTGAAAATCTCCTCTATTCGAATCCGCACGTCGTGATGAAGATCCGCGCAGCCGACCGCACCGTCTATACGGTGACGTGGCAGGCAAGCAGATGGGTGGCGCGCAACGCGCGCGTCACGAAGTCGACCTTCAAGGTCGGCGACCACCTGCTCATCACCGCGGCACCGGCACACGATTCAGCGTCGCATGAACTCACGCAGGTCCGGGAAATCCGGCGACCACGTGATGGGTGGATGTGGCGGGGCACCTCCTTGCACCGGTTACCATTTATGCACTACAGAAACCCCCTAACCTGCTGACGGTAAACGGCTCTGCCCTCACCGTCGTAGACAGTGCTGTACCCAGGGACTGTCCCGAGGAAATCCCACACCTGATGAAACCTGCTTCCATTCGTTTGACGCGACTTCTCTGCCTTTTTGCGGGCGCGCTGTTCGTTGCGAGCACCGCCACCGCACAGCAACAACGCGAGCAATCGGGGCAGGCAGAGCGCCGCACGGTCGCCGCGGAACGCCTCGCGGCTGGCGAGTCGATTACGCTCGACGGCCAGCTCGATGAAGCCGTGTGGCGCCGGGCTCAAATGGCGTCCGACTTCAGGCAGGTCGATCCGGACAACGGAATGCCGGCAACGGAGGCGACCGAGGTGCGCATCGCGTTCGACGCGAACACGCTCTATCTCGGTGTGATCGCCCATGACTCGGAAGGCTCGCGCAGGTTGGTCCGGTATCAGAAGCGGCGCGACGAGTACCTCCAGTCCGACGACAAGGTCCAGTGGACGATCGACACGTTCCTCGACGGACGCAGCGGCTACTTTTTCGAGACGAACCCGTCCGGTGCGATGTCGGATGCGCTGATCGCCACCAACGGCCAGAACCGGCAATGGGATGGCATCTGGGACGAGCGCGCGAGCCGCAACGAGAACGGGTGGGCATTCGAGGTCGCGATTCCCTTTCGGACGTTGAACTTCAATCCGAACAACGAGACGTGGGGCTTCAACATCTCGCGCAGCATCTCGCGGAAGAACGAGAACACGATCTGGACGGGCTGGGCCCGCAACCAGGGCATCCAGCGGATGACCAACGCGGGCCATATCACCGGCCTCACCAACGTCACGCAGGGCCACGGCCTCGACATCAAGCCGTACGTCCTGGGCACCGCACAGGATGCGCCCGTCCGGAGCCAGAAGATAACGGGCGACGGACAGGTCGGCGTTGATCTCTTCTTCAATCCGACGCCGGCGCTGCGCACGAACCTGACACTCAATACCGACTTCGCGCAGACGGAGGTCGACCAGCGGCAGGTGAACCTGACGCGCTTCTCGCTGCTCTACCCGGAGAAACGCGACTTCTTCCTCGACGGCTCGACCTTCTTCGACTTCGCGAGTCCAGGCGCCAGTGGAGGCGGTAATTTCCGTGCCGCGGACACGGGCAGCGACCTCATCATCAATCCGTTCTTCAGCCGGCGCATCGGTCTAAGCGACACAGGCGACCCGCAGAAGATCCTGTACGGCACGAAGGCCACTGGTCAGCTTGGCGGCGAGGACGTCGGTGTGCTTCATGTACGGACGGGCGATGACAACCAGCTGATTGGCGAGGACTTCACGGCGGCGCGGCTGAAGCACCGCCTGTTCCAGCAGTCATACGTCGGCGCCACGTATACGCGACGCGATTCGGGCGCGAGCGGGCTCGACACACGTCAGACCGTGGGCCTCGACTTCCGCCTGGCGACCTCGAGATTCCGCAGGGACCAGAACCTGTCGCTGAGCGGCTGGTACATCAACGGCACGCAGCCGGGCATCACCAAGGGAACGGAAGCATACGGCGCCAGCCTTGGCTTGCCGAACGACAAATGGAACCTGAATTTCGACGTGCGCTCGGTCGGCCAGAACTTCAACCCGGCGGTCGGCTTCGTCACGCGGAACGCGTATCGCCGCTACGTGCCGATGGTGACGTACAGCCCGCGCCCGACCAACAACACGGTCGTGCGCCAGTTCAACTTCAAGGTTCTCGGTGATGTGCAGACGACGCTCGACAATACGAAAATCGCGAGTAACCTCACGATCCAGCCATTCCAGGTCGAGATGGCGGCGGGCGACCAGTTCGGCGTCCAGATCGTGCCGCGCAGCGAACGGCTCGATTCACTGTTCAACATCAACATCTCCCCCGGCCGCCGGGTGACGCTGCCGATTGGCGGCCGCTACGACTTCCTCCGTTACCAGGTCAACTGGCGGACGGCCAGCCGTCGCAAGGTTGCATTCGAAGGGCGGTACGAGGCGGGCGATTTTTATGGAGGCACGCGCGACGAGTTCGTCACCAACATCACGTTCAGAATCCTGCCGGGCATCTTCGTCTACACCGCCACGGAACTGAACAAGATCACGCTGCCGCAGGCCTCGTTCACCACGCGTCTGTTCCGCGTCGTCCCCGAGCTGCAGTTCACGCCGTTTCTGACCTGGGTCAATAACGTCCAGTACGACACGGTGAGCGGCGTCGCCGGATGGCAGTCGCGATTCCGATGGATCGTGAGGCCCGGCAACGACATCTACGTCGTCTACACGCACAACTGGCTCGACGACCCGCTCCTGTCGCAGTTCGCCACGCAGGATCGAAGGCTCTCCACAAAGGCGCTGTACACCTACCGGTTCTAGGCGTGAATTCGGCGCTAAATGTGAGCCTGACACACTAAGATTTGTGCGGCCGACCGGACCCGGTATGCTGAAAGGAGCTTCGCTGCGCTGCGCCCGAAGGAAAACGAATCAGCGAGGCGTCAGCTTGCCAGGTGAACGAGTCAGGCGCGCCAACGCCTTCTCCTCGGGCCACACACCCTCATACCGTGTCAGCCTTCACCTGGCCGGCCCGGCCGGCGGCTTCACGCCGCCGGCTGTCGGCCGTTTCAACCACTAAATGAATCTCAACCACGAAGATTCGAAGAGCACGAAGTAATAATTTTGATCCTTCGTGTCCTTCGGGCCTTCGTGGCTGAAAAATTCTTCGTCGTTAAGACCGTCAATGGATAGTCGTGACGGCGGCGCGCTCGGCGTCCATCACGCGCTGAATCATCCCGGTCAACTGGCCCTCGGGAATATCGAACGGCCCGCCGATGACGGCGCCGAGCGTCATCTCGAGGGCAATCACGACACCGCCCGATTCGAATGGATTCACAATCCAGCTGAACCCGCGGAGGCCCACCGGCCGATCCACCGGACCGTCCGGATGCTTCGCGCGATCGATGGCACGCAGCATCCCGATCAGTACTCCGGCCACGTCTCCCTCGGTCCAGGCGCGCGGCTCGCGCGCGACCCCCGAAATCGTCTGCGTCGTGGCGTGATTCTCGCCGCGCAGCCAGATGTCGATTTGGAACTCCATCGGCGCCCAGTGTACATTGACCGCCGAGCACACGTCATGTCTCGCGCCAGGACCGTTGCGGTCCTTCTCTTCGTCACGCTCTTCGTCCTGCTTCCGCTGTACGAGTTCGCGGACATCGGTGAGCATTGGCCGCACGACGGCGACATCGTTCAGGTCGTGCTCTTCGGGCTCTTCATCGCAGGCCTCTCGATCCTGTGCCGTGGCGTCGCCTGTGGGTGCCTCGCGTCTCTCAAGCAGATCTGGATTGCCAGGCCTTGCAGTACCCGCGTCGCTCTTCGGCCGCTCGCTGCGCCGCGCGAGCACGCACCGCTCTTTCTGATCTTCTGCGACCTGCGCGTCTAGCAGACTCACTCCCCTTCTCACTCGATCGACACGATCCGCCTACGCGCGTCGCGCTTCGGCGCGACAGGTCCACGGTGCGCGCTTTGGCGCGACGAGTCCGCGCCGCGCGCTTCCGCGAAGAACGCCTCGAGGGCCGGGCGAAATGTGTTTTTCCCTGGGGGTCAGTCTCATGAAACGATTGCTATTCGGTCTGGTCACGGCACTTCTTGTCGACCAGGTCGCGTTCGCGCAAAGCGTCGGCACCCTGATCGTGTCCGTCCACAGCAAGGAGGGCCCGGTCGCTCAAGCGGAGGTGCAGGCTGGATCCGTGATCCGAATGACGGGGACCGACGGCAACGTCATCATCCCGCTTCCTCCGGGTCCCGTCGACGTCGTCGTGACGCGGACGGGGTTCGACCCCGCGGCCGCGCAGGTGGAGATTCGTGCCGGGATGGAATCCCGCGTCGATGTCGCGCTGGAGCCGCAGTCGGAGCTCGAGGAAAACGTCATTGTCTCGGCGACGCGCGCCGAGCAGCGCATCGATGACGTGCCGCTGCGTGTCGAGCTGGTCCCCAACGAGGAAGTGCAAGAGAAGATTGCGATGGCGCCAGGAGACGTCTCGATGCTACTGGCCGAAACCAACGGCCTGCGCGTCCAGACCACGTCGCCGTCGCTTGGCGGGGCGAGTGTCCGGATCCAGGGCCTGAGCGGACGGTACACACAGGTGCTGTCCGATGGCCTTCCGCTCTACGGCGCGCAGTCGGGTTCGGTCGGCATCCTCCAGATTCCACCGATGGATCTCCAGCAGGTCGAAGTGATCAAAGGCGTCGCGTCCGCGTTGTACGGCATGTCGGCTATCGGCGGGGTCGTCAACCTTGTCTCACGGCGTCCGCGCGCCGGCGCGCCCGAGCATGAGCTTCTGATCAATCGGACGAGCCATGGTGGCACCGATGCGGCGCTCTGGCTCGCACAGCCCGTCAACGATCGCTGGGGCTACAGCGTGCTCGCGGGGCAGCACTGGCAGGCGCGATCCGATCTCGACGATGACGGTTGGACGGACCTTCCGATGTTTCGCCGCAGCCAGGTCCGGCCGCGCGTGGCGTGGGATAACGGCGGGGGCCGCTCGCTTTTTGCCACGTTTGGCGCGTTGACGGAAGTGCGGCGCGGCGGGACTCTGCCCGGCAGGACCACGCCCGATGGACATCCACATCCCGAGAACCTCGAGACACGACAGTTCGACGGTGGCTTCGTGGGCAGATTCCTGCTCTCGGGTGGACGCGTCGTCTCGATCCGGACCAGCAGCGTCGCACAGCGCCACGATCGCACTTACGGGAGCGTGATCGAGCGGGATCGATCAGGGACGCTGTTCGGGGAATCGTCGATGACCGGCACGGCCGGCCGCAATACGTGGGTCAGCGGCGCCGCGCTGCAGCGCGATACGTTTCGCTCGCTCGACGTGCCTCGCTTCGACTACGCCTATACGATACCGGGCGTGTTCGCGCAGGACGATTACGCCGTCGCTCGCTGGCTCACCGCGTCCGCGAGCGCGCGTGTAGACAGGCACAGCGAGTTCGGCACGTTCTTCAGCCCACGGCTCTCGCTTCTCTTCCGCCCCTCGGGCCAGTGGACGGCGAGAGTCTCAGGCGGGGAGGGTCACTTCGCGCCCTCCCCGTTCACGGAAGAGACCGGCGCAACTGGACTGACGCCCCTCGCCCCGCTGGGCCACCTCGAGGCGGAGCGCGCCGACAGCATCTCCACCGACATTACGTGGCGCAAGGTCCCATTCGAGATCACGACCACGCTGTTTCACTCGAATATCGCGGGCGCGCAGCTGTTCCGCCAGATGCCGGATGGTCCATTCGCCGCGCGCATCGTCAACGCTGAAACTCCGACGCGGACAAGCGGCGCCGAATTCATAGCCCGATACCACGAGGAAAGTCTCGACATCATCGTCACGCACATGTACCTCCGGTCCACTGAGGTCGGCGAGGACGGAACCGGACGCCGCGAGGTCCCGCTGAATCCGCGGCACACGGCCTCGTTCGACGTGCTCTGGGAAGCGGGACCGGCGCACGTCGGTTTCGAAGTGTTCTACACAGGACGGCAGGCGCTCGAGGACGACCCGTTTCGAGCGCAGGGCCGTCCATACGTGCTATGGGGAATCCTGTACACGCACCGCATCGGAGCCGCGCTGCTGTACGTGAATACAGAGGACCTGGGCGACGTGCGGCAGACGAAGTATGAGCGGCTCCTCCGGCCCGCCCGGCTGCGAGATGGACGATGGTCAACCGACGCGTGGGCGCCGCTCGACGGAAGATCGTTGAACGCGGGACTGCGTTTCCGGTTCTAGCGTTGGTCACTATGTGTCTTCTTTGAGATCTTTGTGTCCTTTGTGGCCAATCCGTCTTCGTGGCTCACGACGGGTCTTTGGCTACGTATGCGCCGTCGAGCTGCGACGCGAGTTCGTCAGGCGACGATGCGGGCGTGGGACAGGCAAAGTCGCGGCAGACGTACGCGGTCGGCTGGTCAACGCGCTGCACCATGGCTTCGGTCCAAGGAAGCAGACGCGCGACCGAATTCATGTCGGGATCCGGGCTCCGGGATCCGGAATCCGCAATCGAAGAGATCGAGTCCCGAGTCCCGAATCCCGAATCCTGGGCATCGAGCGGCACGGTGACGGCGAACGGCAGGTAGCGGCGGCGCACCACATCCATCAATGCACGCGCCTGTTCAGCCGAGCGATCGCCGGCAATCACGATCTGAGACATCCCGGCGTGATACGTCGAGAGCGCCGCCAGCATCATGGGAACCGTCCGCCCACTTTGCGATATGCGCGGCGCGAACATCCCCAGCGTCCGATCGATCGACTGCTGGAATGTCTCATCGTTCGTGAGATGCGACAACGTCAGCAGGTTGAGCACCGACACCGAGCTCGCGGCCGGCTCCGCGCCGTCGTAGTCTTCCTTCAATCGAAGGAGCACCGACGCGTCGCGCCCGGTTGTACTGAACCAACCACCGTCGACGGGGTCCATGAACAACTCGTCCTGTCGCCCCTGGAGCGTCAGCGCCCATTCCAGCCATATCGCGTCACCATCCGCCTGAAACAGCTCCAGCAACCCGAAGATGAGGCACGCGTAATCCTCGGCATAGCCGTCTACTGCGGCATCACCGCGACGATAGCGGCGCAGCAGCGTCTTCGTCTCGGCATTCCAGAGGTGCTTCCAGATGAAAAGCGCCGCGCGACGCGCCGCGGCAAGATACGGTTCGTCACCCAGCACCCGCGCAGCCCGCGCGAAAGCCCCAATCATCAAGCCGTTCCAAGCGGTCAGGACCTTGTCGTCCAGGTGCGGCCGCGGCCGCTTCGAGCGTCGCTCGAGCAACGTGCCTCGAGCACGCGCCAGCGCGGCCTCGACCTCGTCACGGGGCTTGGCGGTTGCCGACACGATCTCATCGAGGCTTCGCGCCGTGTAGAGCAGGTTCTTGTGGACGAACTCGTTCTGCGGATCGAACGGCGCGTTGCCGCCCGGCAGCACGCCAAAGCGGATCCGGAAAACATCCGCGTCGATGCCGAGCGCCTCGATGATCTCCTCGTCGCGCCAGATGTAGAAGGCGCCTTCCATCTTGTGCGGCTTGCCCCGAGCGGAGTCGAGGGGCGCGTTGGCTTCGTCGGGAGGCACGCTGTCGGCGTCTTCCGCCGAATAGAACCCGCCGTGCTCGTCGGTCAGATCGCGCGCGACGTAGGCCAGGGTGTCGGCCGCAACGTCCGCGTAGAAGCGATCGCCCGAGACCTGCGCCGCTTCCAGGTATGCGAGCACCAACTGCGCCTGGTCGTACAGCATCTTCTCGAAATGCGGGACCCGCCAGTCGCCATCAACCGAATAGCGGTGAAAACCGCCGCCAAGGTGATCGCGCATGCCGCCGAGCGCCATCGCCCGCAGCGTAACCAGCACCATGTCGCGTGCCTCGGACGATCCCGTTCTCGCATGCTCGCGCAGCAGGAACAGCAACTCGCTCGGTCTCGGGAATTTCGGCGCGTCGCCGAACCCTCCACGTCGGGCGTCGAACGCCGCGGCAAACTGGCGGACCGCGGCATCCAGCGCTTCAGGACCAGGAACGCTACCGACTGAACCATCGACCCCGAGCGTGCGGAGCCGCTCGACGATGGCCCCCGCGGACGTCTCGACCTTGGCGCGTTCTTCGCGCCAGGCACGCGAGATTTCCCCGAGGATGTCGACGAAACCAGGCCTGCCCCACTTCGACGCGGGAGGAAAGTAGGTCCCACCGTAAAACGGCGCGAGCGACGGCGTGAGCCAGACGCTCATCGGCCATCCCCCTGAGCCCGTGGTCGCCTGCACGAACGCCATGTAGACACGATCGACGTCGGGCCGCTCTTCGCGGTCGACCTTGATGGAAATGAAGCTCTGGTTGAGCACGTCGGCAACCCCCGCGTCTTCAAAGCTTTCGTGCTCCATGACGTGGCACCAGTGACACGTCGAGTAGCCGATCGACAGAAAGATCGGCTTGTCCTCGCGGCGCGCGCGCTCGAACGCCTCGCCACCCCACGGGTGCCAGTCAACGGGATTGTCCTTGTGCTGAAGAAGGTAAGGGCTGTGCTCTGCGGCTAAGCGATTCGACACGATCTGATTATGGTCGCTGCCGCGGCCACGAAGGCCACTAAGACGAATTGGCCACAAAGCACACTAAGAACACAATGTTTAGAGCACAAAGAATCACCAAGAACAAAACCATAGTGACCTTTGTGTTCTTTGTGGCCAATTTGTCTTTCTGGCCTGCGTGGCGACGTCAGTCCGGCAATGCGCGCCCCTTCGTTTCGATCACCCACGGCATCAGCAGCAGCCCGACGACAGGAACCCAGCCGACGTAGAAGAGCACCTGCAGCGCCGAGTCGAGCGCATTCGCGCCACGCGAAGCTATTGTGCCGACGATGAACGGACCGGCCGCTGCGACGATGCGGCCGAGATTGAAGCAGAAGCCCGACCCGGTGCCCCGCAGCCGCGTGGGAAAGAGCTCAGGCAGATAGAACGCGAAGGCCGCGGTGATGCCCCACACGGTCACGCCAATCGGGAAGTACATGTAGAGCCGCGTCTCGGGCGACAACGGCAGGCCGAAGGCCGCCATGATCGACAGCGCGCCTCCAAGGAAATACACGATGAACATGTTGCGCCGTCCGAGGTACTTCGCCGCAGGGATCGTCAGCAGAACGCCGATCACCGCACCGGTGTCGAACGCGTTGGTGGCCAGCGCTTTCCACTGCTCCGCCAGCACCGTCACGTCAATGGCCGATGCCCCGGCCGACACTCGATTCGCCAGGCCGACGGCCACTGTGGGAATGAAGGCATTCACACTCCACCAGGTGAGCAGATTGATCATCGCGAGCGAGGCACCGCTGAACGTGAGGGCAATATAGGCGGGGGTGAACAGCTCGGAGATCATTGCCGGGCGCGCCGTCTTTGCCACCTTCTTCCAGCGCTCCGGCTCCTTGATCATCAGACGGACGAGGATCGCGACGAACGCGGGGATCAATCCCGAGAGAAACACGTACCGCCACGCGACCTCAGGGGTCCCCCGGAAGTAAACGCCCTGAATCTGGAACACGATGAAGGTCGCGAGGAACAGCCCCATGGGAGCGGCGGTATAGAGAAGCGCGCCCGCGTCAACGCGCCGCTTCTCCGGCACGATTTCCGCCACCATCGCTGCACCGGCCACCCACTCGCCGCCGATGCCAAGCGAGGCGACGATGCGGAACAGGACCAGCGACCAGATGTTCGGCGCGAACGCGCACGCCGCTGTTCCTATCGAATACATCGCCATCGTCAACAGCATCGATCGGGTGCGGCCGATGCGATCCGCAAGCCGACCGAAGATGATGCCGCCGGCGGCCCAGCCGACCAGGAGAATTGAGGTCAGGATACCGGTCCACCGCAGCGTCGCGGCTGCGGCTTCTGGGGTGCCAAGCGGAATATTCAGGAGAACAGGGACGCAGGTGGGCGCGACGTAGTTGAAGAGCAGACTGTCGAAGATATCGAAGCCCCAGCCAAGCCATGAGGCGAACAGGACCAGCCATTGCGAGCGGTCCATGTCGAGTACGGTTCGCCGCGCTGGGGCGAGCGCGGTTACCGCCAGGGCCCCGTCACTCTCCACTTACTCTTCCACTTTTCAACTCTTCCTTCCCACTTATCTAATAGGCGTACGCAGCAGCCGTTGCGACATCGTTCCGCCGCGTGTCGGCCAGTAAACCCACTTGCCGTCGCTGCTCACCATCGTCGCCGCGCCGCCGGGCACGTTGTCGAGCATCTTGGTGGCTTCACCCGACGGCGAAATCCTGTACATCGTCATGCCGCTCGACAGGTAGATCGTTCCGTCTTTCGCGACGTCGAAATCATCGGGACGGACGCCTTCAGAAACCTGTGTCAACGCATCCTGCGGGTGTCCGTCCCCATCGATTGGGATGCGGTAAATCATGCTGCGTCCACTGACGCCGATGTAGACGTACCCATTGCGGACCTTGATGCCGTTGGCGCCGATCGGCGCCGCGCCGCCGGGCGCAAGTGCCTCGTCCTCCAGCCACGGCTCGATCTGCTTCCGTGCAACGTCCACGCGCCAGATCGTCGAGGCGTTCGAATCGGCAATGAGATACACGCCGTTGTCGACGCGCGCGATGCCGTTGAACGCCTGTCCCATTTGTCCGGGAATGGTCGCGGTGATGGCGCCGGTCTTGTCGATGACGATGACTTCGGGACCGACGTCAGAGAAATTGAGCTGCGGCGGTCCGCCGCCTGCTGGCGGCAGGCGGAACGGCTTCGCGAACGCGGTGACTACGAGGCCGTTGTCGTTCGGCGCAACTCCCACCACGGCGGCCACGCCGGGAATGGTCGCGAACTTCTCGACGGAACTGACCATGCCGTCCGAGGTGACCCTCCACACGACCTTGTCGTCCATTCCCGTCACGTAGATCGCTCCGTCGCCGCCCTCGGTGATGTTCTCGGGGGCGCCGGAGCTCGGGAAGGTGGCGTAGGTTTCGTACTCGCCCGCGGGCGCCACAGGCGGCTGCTGCGCGCGAACGGCAGCCGAAACAAGGATTCCGGCGGCGATGAAGACACAGGTACGCGTGATCTGGAGCCTCCCGACGTGCGCCACGATACGGGCCCACGCCGCGTGTGTCAACCGCTCGCGGGCGCCAATTTCTGCGAAAATCGTCACGACCCAGACAGGCAGGGCCCCTACAACCATGGTCAACCGGATCGTCGAACTGTCGCTCAAGCACCGCGTCCTCGTCCTCGGGCTCGCGGTGGCACTCGCGGGATGGGGGTGGTGGGCCGCCACGGCCACGCCGATCGACGCCATCCCCGATCTTTCGGACAACCAGGTGATCGTGTTCACCGACTGGAGCGGACACAGCGCGCAGGAAGTGGAGGACCAGGTCAGCTACCCGCTCACCGTGAATCTGCGGGGCCTCGCGGGCGTCCGGGTCGTCCGATCGCAGTCCGCGTTCGGCTTCTCGATGATCTACGTCGTCTTCGAAGACAACGTGGATCAGTATTTCGCGCGCTCGCGGGTGCTCGAGCGGCTCAGCCTCGTCTCGACGCAAATGCCGGAAGGCGCCGTCCCGACCCTCGGCCCGGATGCGACGGGTGTCGGCCACGTGTTCTGGTACATCGTCGAGAGCGATCGCCACTCGCTCCGGGACCTGCGCAGCCTGCAAGATTGGTTCATCAGGTATCAGCTCAACGCAGTACCCGGCGTTGCCGAAGTCGCGTCAGTCGGCGGCCACGTGCAGCAGTACCAGATCGACATCGATCCGAATCGCCTTCGCGCTTACAACCTGTCGCTCGGCGCCGTCGTCGAGGCGGTTCGCGACAGCAATCAGAACGTCGGCGGCAACGTGCTCGAGGCAAACGGCACGTGGTCGATCGTTCGCGGCGTCGGGCTGATCGAGTCGGTCCGGGACCTGGAGCAGATCGTCGTCAGCGCACCGTCCGGCGTTCCCGTCTACGTGCAGCAGGTCGGCCAGGTCCACGTGGGTGACGCGTTCCGAATCGCGTCGCTGGTCAGCGGAGGCGACGAGGCGGTCGGCGGCGTGATCGTCATGCGCAGCGGCACCAACGCGCAGGAGGTGATCGATGCGGTCAAGCAGCGCATTGCCCAGATCACCCCGGGCCTGCCTCCTGGTGTGCGCGTCGTTCCGTTCTACGACCGGTCCACGCTCATTGCGCAGTCGGTAGACACGTTGCGCACGGCGCTTTTCGAGGAGATTGCTCTTGTCACGCTGGCGCATGTGATCTTCCTGATGCACTTCCGATCGATCCTCATCGTCACGCTGCCGTTGCCACTGGCCGTGCTCATTTCCTTCATCGGGATGTACTACCTGGGCATCTCGTCGAACATCATGAGCCTGGCGGGAATCGCCATCGCCATCGGCGTGCTGGTCGACGCGGGAATCGTCGTCACCGAAAACGCGTTCCGGTATGTCGAGCGTCAAGGTATCGATACGCGCGATCGGGCGGCCGTGCGGCGGGCGGTGCTCGAATCGACGCGGCTCGTTGCCCGGCCGGTGTTCTTCTCGATGGCGATCATCGTGCTCGCTTTCATTCCCGTGTTCGCGCTGACCGGCCAGGAAGGCAAGCTGTTCCACCCGCTGGCGTTCACCAAGACATTCGCGGTGCTGGCCGCGACCATTCTCGCGCTGACGCTCGTGCCCGCGCTCTGCACGCTCCTTCTCAAGGGAAAGCTCCACGACGAATCCGCCAATCCGGTGATGCGCGTGCTCAGGGCGATGTACAGACCCTCACTCGAATGGGCGTTGTCACATCGCGCGATCACGCTTGTGGGAGCGATGCTGATGCTCCTGGGCGCGGTGCTGGTCGGTGCGCGCATTGGCAGCGAGTTCATGCCACCGCTGAACGAAGGCGATCTGCTCTTCATGCCAGTCACCGACCCCAGCGTCTCGCTCGAGGAAAACACCGAGATCGCCCGTCGCCAGAACGCCGCGCTGATGCGCGTGCCGGAGGTGCAATACGCGGTGGCAAAAGTGGGGCGCGCGGATACGTCCACCGATCCTTCGCCGCTCAACATGACCGAGACGATCGTCCACCTCAAGCCACGCGAGCAGTGGCGGTCGGGGGTTACGTTGGATTCGTTACGCACCGAGATGGGACGCGCGGCAGAGCTGCCCGGCGTCACAAACATCTGGACGATGCCGATCGTCAATCGCATCGACATGCTGACGACAGGCATCCGGTCCGAAGTGGGCGTGAAGATTTACGGCTCTGACCTGCCCGCGCTCGAGGACGCCGCGCGCCGCGTTGCAGCGGTGCTCCGCACCGTGCGCGGCGCAGCCAACGTCTATCCCGAACCGCTGACCAGCTCACAGTACGTGAACGTGCACGTCGATCGCGATCGCGCGGCCCGGTACGGTCTCAGCGTGGCCGCGGTGCAGGACGTCATCAGGACGGCCATTGGCGAACGGAATCTCACGCTTACGCTGGAGGGACGTCGGCGCTTTCCTGTCCGCGTCCGATACGCGCCTGAATTTCGAGACGATGCTCGGGCGCTCGAGAACGTGCTAATCGCCACGCCGGCGGGTCAACAGCTGCCGCTCGCGCAGGTCGTGAGCATCGAACAGGCGCGCGGTCCAGCGATGATCTCGTCAGAGAACGGCCTGCTGCTCGCCACGGTGTTGCTCAACGTACAGAACAGGGACATTGGCGGGTTTGTCGAAGAGGCCAAGGCCGCGGTGACATCCGATGTGTCGCTGCCTCCCGGCTATTTCATCGGCTGGAGCGGCCGGTACGAAAACCAGATACGAGCGCGGCAGCGGCTCCAGGTGGTCGTGCCGATCGCCCTGCTGGTCATCTTTGGGCTCCTCTACGTGACGTATCACTCCGTGCTCGAAGCGGCGCACGTCCTCCTCACCGTACCGTTCGCGCTCACCGGCGGCGTGTATCTCCTCTGGCTTCTGGGATACAACTTTTCGGTTGCCGTCTGGGTCGGATTCATCGCGCTGTTTGGCACGGCGGTGCAAACCGGCGTGGTGATGGTCATATATCTCGAGGAGGCGCTCGCACAAAAGGTCGCGGAGCGTGGAGACACATTCGCGCGCGCTGATCTTCACGATGCCGTCGTCGACGGCGCCCTACTGCGGTTGCGGCCGAAGGTCATGACCGTTTCCACGGTCATCGCGGGACTGCTACCTATCATGTGGAGCGGTCGAGTCGGCGCCGATGTGATGAAGCCCCTCGCAACGCCGGTGCTTGGCGGAATGGCCTCGTCGCTCTTGTACGTCCTCATCGTGACGCCTGTCTTGTTCTATTGGATACATGAACGACGTCTTCACCTGGAAAAGTCCCCCACGGTTGCGCGCGCGCCGCGAAACCGTGGATGGGCCGTGGCGGCCGGCGTCGTCCTCCTCGGCCTGGCCGCGGCCGGCTGGTTCATTCGAGATCGCTTCACCGCCGCACCTCAGACGGAAGCGGCCGGCGCAGTGCTTCGAACGGTACGCTCGGGTGATCTGGTGATCACGTTGTCGAACCCGAGCGGACAGCTTCGCCAGGGCGGGAATGAATTCAGGATCGAGTTCCGATCGGCACGTACGAATCAGCGTGTCGATGTCGGCACCGTGCGCCTGAATGCCGCAATGACGATGCCGGGGATGGCAATGACCGGGACCGTCTCGGTGGCGCCCGCGGGGCAGCCGGGCGTGTTCGAAGCGTCCGGAGACTTCGGGATGTCCGGCACGTGGAAGATGACGCTGGAATGGGACGGGCTCGCAGGCCGCGGGTCGGCGCCCTTCGATGGGAGTGTGCAATGACTCGGTTCAGATCCGCGGCGCGGACCGCCGAAGCGCGAAGCGCGAAGGCTGGTCGCGCCCGCAGAAGCATCGTGATTGGTCTGTTCGTCGGCGCGCTGGCCCTGCCACGTGGCGTGATGGCACAGGACGGCACCATCGAGCAGCTCGTCGCAACAGCGCTCGAGCGCTCGCCCGACATTCGCGCCGCGCGGACGGCTGTTGCGGTCGCAGGCGGTCAGCTGACCCAGGCGGGTTTGAAACCGAACCCGATGCTGACGGGCAGCCAGCTGCAGATGACGGGCACTCAGCACCAGACGCTTATCGGGATCGAATGGCCGATGGATTTGTTCCGTCGCTCCTCGCGCGTCGCCGTGGCGACGCAGGCAGTCGAGGCCACCAGTCTCTCGGTTCGAGACCGGGAGCGCACGCTTGCCGCGATGGTGCGCGAGCAGGCTGGTCGCCTGCTCGAGGCGCGGCGGACGGTGGAAATCATGAACGAGTCGCTGACTGCCGCCAAGCGCATGCGCGAGCTGCTCGATCAGCGGGTCTCCGAGGGCGACACGCCGAAGCTCGACGCCAACGTCGCGGCGGTCGAAGTCGGGCGCATGGAGGCGGACCTCGTCCTGGCGCAGGCGGAGGCGGACGGAGAGGCGATCGAGTTGAAGGCGCTGGTCGGCCTGCCCGCCGACGCATCCCTGGTGTTGCGCGACACGCTCGAGTCTCTGGTGCGCGTCCCGCCGGATCCAGCGACGCCGGCCCAACCGATGGAAGCCACCCTCGCGGCGCGGCCGGACGTCCGTGAGGCGACCGCACGAGTCGCGCTCGCCGACGCGCGCCTCGAGGCGGCGCGGCGCGAAGGGCGGGTCGACATGACACTCTCGGGCGCCTACGGCCATGAGTTCTCTGGTTTCGCTCAGCGTGGATTCAACAGCAGCGGCACGCTCGTTCCCATCCAAGGCGCATTTGACAGCGTGGTGATTGGCGCGACGCTAACCCTGCCGATTCGCAACAGGAACCAGGGTGGCGTGGCAGCCGCGCTCGCCGAGCGAACCGGCGAGGAGGAGGTGCTCGCGGCGCGCCAGATCACCGCCCGGGCGGAGCTCGATGCGGCTGTGCTCCGAGACCGCGAGGCGCGCCGCGCGGTAGAGATGTATGCCACCACCGTCCGCCAACTGGCGAGGCAGAATGTGGATGTGGAGCTTGAAGCGTACGATCTTGGCCGCACTCCCCTTTCGGATCTGCTGGCTGAACAGCGGCGCTATCTCGATGTCGAAGCCGCGTACACGGCGGCGCTTTCCCGGGCGTTCCAAGCGCAGATTGCCCTGCGCCGCGCGCGGGGGGAGATCCGATGAAGGCACCGCTTCTCGCGGGAGCCGCCATATGCCTCATCGCCATCGGCGTGGCCCTTGGCGCAGTGCTGTGGCGTAGTCCCGGAACCCAGGGTCCTGGACCAGGGGTCCGGGACTCGCTGCCTATCGCGACGAGTGACCGCGAGCACGCAGGCATGAACATGGGTGGCGAACCCCGAACCGCCCAACCAAGAACACCGGATCCCGGATCCCCGATCCCTGATCCCGTCATCGCGCTCACACCAGAGATGGTGTCCCGCGCGGGGATCAAGACCGTCGCCGCGGTCAAAGCCACTGCGGCTACCGGCCTGCACCTCCCTGGCGTCGTGCAGCCGAACGCCTACAAGGACGTCGCGGTGACGGCACTCGTGTCCGGCCGCATCACGCAGGTGCGTGCCGAACTCGGCCAGCGCGTCATGCTCAACGAAGCGCTTGCGACGGTGTACAGCCCCGAGCTTGCCGATGCGCAGACAGCATTCATTGCTGCCAGGGCCGAGCACCTCGCGCACGACCAGCGGCAGGCACGGACGCAGCGCCTCTACGCCATCGGCGCGGCAAGCCGACAGGAGCTCGAGGCGCTCGAAGCCGAACGCACGCGCGAGGACCAGGCGGTCGAAACCGCGCGGGCACGGCTCGTGCTCCTCGGGATCCCCGAGGAGCGCACGCAGCGCCTGGCCTCCCCCGTCGATGTTGTCACCACGTTCGACGTGCGGGCGCCGATTGCCGGCGTGATCACGAAACGCACCGCGAACCCTGGCTTGAACATCGACCTCTCCACCCCTCTGTTCACCGTGACCGATCTCTCGGACGTGTGGGTCATCGCGGATCTCTACGAACGCAACTTCGCCACCGTCGACGTCGGCAGCCCGGCAACGATCACGACCTCGTCGTACCCGGGGCTCGAGCTGAAAGGGCGCGTCGAGTACATCGACCCGCAAGTGGAAGCACAGACACGTACGGCGAAGCTCCGCGTCGAGGTGCCGAACGCAGGCAATCGGCTTCGGCTCGGGATGTTCGTCGACGTCAGCATCGCCGAGAGGTCACCTCGTCCGGTAGTGCTGATACCGAAGGCGGCACTCCAGACCGTTGGGACGCAGTCGGTCGTGTACGTCGCGGCTAACGGCGAGCCCGGCCGGTTCATGCCGCGCGAAGTGCTCGCTGGCGATACGATCGGCAACCAGGTCGCGGTGCTCAAGGGTGTCGAGCCGGGAGACCTGGTGGTCACCGACGGGGCGTTTTTCCTGCGCGCGGAGCACGAGCGCACCGCGCCCAATAGCACTGGGGCTGCTGCGCCGGCGGATGTAGTATTTCCGTCAACGAGGCCGTAGCCTATTCATCACGGTCTACCGTCGACCGTTGACCGTCCACTGTCGCAGTCGTAGAGGCCGACTTTCCCGTCGGCCTGCGGAGAGTTAGCCATGCCATTCACGCTCAACGTCAACGGGAAGTCGACGACGGTTGATGTGCCGGCGGACATGCCGCTGCTGTGGGTCCTGCGGGACGTGCTGGATCTGCGCGCCACGAAGTTCGGCTGCGGCATCGGCCAGTGTGGCGCCTGCACGGTCCATCTGAAGGGCGTCGCGGTGCGCTCGTGCCGCACGCCGGTGTCCGCCGCCGCTGGCGCGGCGATCGTCACACTCGAAGGTCTCTCCGCCGACGGATCGCATCCGCTGCAAAAGGCATGGGAAACGATCGACGTGCCGCAGTGCGGCTACTGCCAGGCGGGACAGATCATGTCGGCGGCCGCGCTGCTCCGCTCCAACCCAAGGCCGAGCGACGCCGACATCGACATGGCCATGAGCGGAAATCTCTGCCGGTGCGCGACATACGTGCGCATCCGCGAGGCCATTCATCGCGCTGCGGGCAACGCGACATCCACCACCGCGCAGGCCGTCACACCTGCGATTCCGCGGACCTCGAAGGTCCGCGCCGCATTGTAGGGAGTTCGCCGTGGATACGCCAATGCTCGATCGCCGATCGTTCCTCCGCGCGACGGCGCTCGCCGGCGGCGGGATGCTGCTGGCCGTCTACTTCGATCCGGCGGACGTCCTCGGGCAGGAGGGCAGTCGTGCGCCGGCCGGAGGCGCGGCGTATAAGCCGTGGGCGTTCATCCGCTTCGACCCGAATGGAGCCATCACGATCCTCAGCAAGAATCCCGAGGGGGGCCAGGGCGCCAAGGCGCATCTGCCGATGATCATCGCCGACGAGCTCGACGTCGACTGGAAGAACGTCACGGTCGAGCAGGCGCCGCTTGATGAACAGAGCTTCGGCATCCAGCGCACCGGGGGAAGCACCGCGACGCCGATCAACTGGGACCCATTGCGACAGTGCGGCGCCGCGGCGCGGCAGATGCTCATTGCGGCCGCCGCGCAGACGTGGGGCACGCCGGAAGCGGAGTGCACCACGGCATCGGGCCGCGTGCGCCATGCCGCATCTGGTCGCTCGCTCGGCTACGGTGAGCTTGCTGCACGCGCCGCCGCGCTGCCGACGCCTGATTTGAAGACCGTCACGCTGAAAGATCCGAAGGACTACAAAGTCATCGGGACCCCCGTCCGCGGCATCGATACGCCGGCGATCGTGCGTGGGCAGCCGATCTACGGCATCGACGTGAAGCTGCCCGGCATGCTGTACGCGGCGTACGAGAAGTGCCCGGTGTTCGGCGGCAAGGTCGCGACCGCGAACCTCGACACCATCAAAGCGCTGCCCGGAGTCCGCAACGCGTTTGTCATCGAAGGCGGACCTGACCTCACGAGGACGTACCCCGGGTGCTGCCTTGGCGTGAGCCTCCACGGCGGCGTCGCGATTGTCGCGGATACGTGGTGGCACGCACAGTCGGCGCGCGCGAAGCTTCGGGTCACGTGGAACGAAGGCCCCACTGCCGCCGACAGCAGCGATGGATTTGCCAAACGGGCGCTCGAACTCTCGCAGCAGCCGCCGGCAATCAAGCTGTATAACGACGGCGATACGGAGAGAGCTCTTCAAGGCGCCGCCAAGGTTGTGGAAGCCGCGTACTTCTATCCATTCCTCGCGCACGCGTCGCTCGAGCCGCAGAACTGCACTGCGCACTACAAGGACGGCAAGATGGAGATCTGGGTCTCCACGCAGACGCCGCGCGAAGGCCGGCAGGTTGTCGCACAGAACCTCGGCATCGCCGAGAGCGACATCACCGTCCACTTCATGCGCACCGGCGGCGGGTTCGGACGCCGCATCCTGAACGACTACATGGCGGAAGCGGCGTGGATCGCGCGCGTGATGAACGGGACGCCCGTCAAACTCGTGTGGTCGCGCGAAGACGACATGCGGCACGACTTCTATCGTCCTGCCGGCTTCCATTTCTTCAAGGGCGGGCTCGATGCGTCGGGCAATCTGATCGCCTGGCGACAGCATTACGTCGCGTTCGGCGATGGCGAGCGCTTCGCGCCAAACACCGCGATCGGCCCGGCGTCATTCCCAGCGGGGTTCATCCCGAACTTCGCATTCAACGCCTCGCTGATGCCGTCGGGGATTCCGACAGGTCCCCTCCGCGCGCCGGGGACCAACGGCACGACGTTCGTCTACCAGGGCTTCATCGATGAGATGGCGGTGGCCTCCGGAAAGGATCCGGTCGCGTTCAGGCTTGCCCTGCTGGACGTTCCCCGCAAGCTGCTGCCGGGTGCCAACGATCGGTTTGACGCCTCGCGCGCGAAAGCCGTGTTGCGGCTCGCTGCTGAAAAATCAGGATGGGGTACGCGTCAACTGCCGAAGGGAACCGGCATGGGCGTCGCCTTCCTTTACGCTCACCTCGGATACTTCGCCGAGATCGCCGAAGTCAGCGTCGATGCGATGAACCGCGTGAAGATCAACAAGGTGTGGGTAGCGGCCGACATCGGCAGCCAGATCATCAACCCGCTCAACGCGGTGCACCAGGTCCAGGGCTCTGTGATCGACGGCTTGAGCTCGCTGATGGCGCAGGAGACGACGATCGAGCGCGGGCGCGCCGTGGAAAGCAACTTCAACCAGCACAAGCTGGTGCGGATGCGGGAAGCACCGCGGGATATCGAGGTGCACTTCCTGAAGACGGCGAACCCGCCGACGGGCCTCGGCGAGCCCGCGCTGCCGCCGATCCTGCCGGCCGTGACCAACGCGATCTTTGCCGCTACGGGAAAACGAATCCGTTCCCTGCCGCTCGCGAAGAGCGGGTTCAACTGGGCCTAGAATGCGTCAGGCGAGACGAGCCACGGAGACACGAAGTCACGGAGATCAATTGCTTCTCCGTGTCTCCGTTCCTCCGTGGCCTGTTGAAGTCAGGATTCGCAATTCAGCATTCAGCATTCGTATCGCGTGACAGGGAGGATGATCGTGAAGCACCTGCTTTGGGCTGTTGCCGCATGCGTCGCGTTGGGAATGGCCGTTTTCGCCGCCCAGGCCCAGAACCCAACGCAACCACCCCCAACCGCGGACCCTTACGCCAACAATGCCGTTCCGGGGGCTTCTCAGTTCCCGCTGGCTGCTCCGGCCGGCAAGGACAGCAACTCGCGGATGGTCGCGCCCCCTGGGGCGCTCAACCAGGGTCCCTTTGACCCCGCCACGTGGAAGTACGGCGGCACCTTCAACCCGCCCACTGGTTCGAAGGTCTGGAACCCGGTCAAGTTGAAGATGATGCAGGGCGGAAAGGTCACCGGCGGCACCCTGTTCAGCGCCACGGATCCAGCGACCTACTGCGCGATGGCCAACGCCGGCTACGACTTCATCTGGACAGAGATGCAGCACGACCAGCACGACTGGCAGGCGGTCGCCCGCATGTGGCGGACCTGCCCGACGGCCAAGGCCGTCCCCGGGGTGCGGGTTGCCTACGCGGATGAGCGCGAGATCCAGCACGCGCTCGATGCCGGCGCGCTGGTGGTCGTCGTGCCGACCGTGGACACCGTTGCAGAGGCGATCGAAGCGCGGAACTGGACCTATTTCCCGCCGCGAGGCCTACGCAGTGCCGGCGGCGGCCAGGCGTTCGACGCTGCGATGTGGGGCGGCGTTCCAGGCGGCTATCGCAACACGATCAACGACAACGTCGTGCTGATTCTGATGATTGAAACGCTCGAGGGCCTCAAGAACGCCGACGAGATCGCGAAGGTCCCGGGTGTGACCGCGGTCTTCGCCGCGAGCGGAGACCTCGGCAACTTCTCAGGCTACCGTCAGGGCACGCCGGACTACGAGCGCGCGATCAACATCGTGCATGACGCCGCGTTCAAAGCGGGCGTGCGGCTCTGCGGGCCGCTAGCGTGGCGCGACCGCCCAGACTTCACCTGCTTCCAGGCCGGCAGCGAGACCGCCGCGATCGCCAGAGGCGTGGCCGCCGAACTCGGCCCGCTGGCAAACACCCAGGCAAAGCCCGAGGTCGGTCCATATGCAGCCTCAGCGAAACCTTGAGGCGCTGACCATGAACGCCATGCGATACGTTCTCTCCAGCGTTCTCCTGTCCTTCTGTCTTGCTGGCTCGCCACTGATGCTCGGCGCGCAGGGGGACTCGACGCTGTACGTCGTGAGCTACCTCGAGGCGGCGCCGGCATCGCAACGCCAGGTCGCGACAATGCTCACGCAACTTGCCGACGCCAGTCGCGAGGAAGGCGCGATGCGCTACGAGGTCCTGCAGCGCACGACCGAATCAAATCAGTTCCTGCTTCTCGAAATCTGGAAAGATCAGCGGGCGCTCGACACGCACACCGGCGCGGCGCACACCAGGCGATTTCGGGAACAGGTCGCTCCGCTGCTACTCGCGCCGATCGATGAGCGGTTGTGCACGGCGACGATCGTGGCGGCGCCGCCGCGCGCGGGCCGTGGCACGGTGTACATCGTCACGCACATCGACGTGCCAGGGACGAACCGTGAGGCCGCACTGCGGTTGATGGGGCAGGTCGTCGATCAGAGCCGCAACGACCGCGGCAACGTGCGCTTCGATCTCGTGCACCAGAAGGACAGGACGAACCATTTCACGGCGATCGAGGCGTGGGCGGATCAGGGCTCCGGCAATGACCACCAGCTGGCCCCGCACACGCTGACCTTCCGCCGGGGGATCGGCCCGCTTCTCGGGGCTCTTTATGATCAGCGGTGGTATAGGCCTCTCTAGAGCCGGCAACGCCGGGAGCTCGTGGTCTGAGATTGATCGAGGTACAACTATGAAACGCGTGTCATACGGAATCGCGCTTGGAATCGTTCTTCTCGTCGGCTCACTCGTGTCGGCGCAGAACGCAACCGGCGGCGGGCAACAGGCGCCGCCGCCCATGACCAACCTACAAGTCTGGCCAAAGGACACGTCGCGAGCCGTCGTCCTGCAGTTCATGAATGCCTTCAACGATTCGCTCGGCGTGCAGTGCAACTACTGTCATGTGGAGCAAGGCGGCCGATTCGATTTTGCTTCAGATGCGAAGCGAGAAAAGACAGTGGCCCGTCAAATGATCCTCCTGCGCGATTCCATCAACGTGGTTCTCCCCGCAATCGTGGGCAAGCCGCCAGGAATTGGCCCTACCTCGGGCAATGGTCATCCCGGAGCACCGGTCCGCGTCCTTTGCCGTTCATGCCATCACGGTCTCCCGGTTCCCAGGGCGATCGCCGATGTGGTCACCGATGCCGCGACGAGCGGAGGCGCCGCTGGTCTGGCGAAATTCAAGGAGCTTCGGACACAGTACTACGGTGGGCAGCAGTACGACTTCAGCGAGAACGCTCTCCTGACAATCGCGCAGCGGGCGATCACTGCGAAGAATCTCGACGACGCGATCGCATATCTGCAGACCAATTTGGAGTACTACCCGAAGTCGGCGCGGACACATCAGGCGATGGCGCAGGCCAGAAACGCCAAGGGCGACCGACAAGGCGCGATCAAGGATCTCGAAAGAGCGCTGGAGCTGGATCCGAACAGCGCCCAGGCCCGGAACCAGCTTCAGCAGCTCCGCGGACAGTAAGTCGCGAGAGCCCCGCCCCCTGAGGGAAGCGCAGATGAAAGACGGGCCACGGAGACACGAAGGCACGGAGTGGCCGTTGCTGTCTACTGAGTCCCGTTCATCGGCATCTCCATGACGCTGTGATCGGCGGTGGCCTTACCAGGGAGGTCTGGTAACCCGCCGCCTTCCATCTTGCCGCTCACGGTGTGGAACCTGTTGCCGATGAACGCGACGGCGTTGCCGTGCACCGCTCCGGGCAGCGACGGCAGGATCTCCCACCGGTTCGCGGCGGGATCGTAGGCATCTAACGAGCGATACGCGGCGTTGTACCGCTCATTCTGGATCTCGCCACCCGACACGTAGATCTTTCCGTTGTAGGTCGCCCAGCCGCCGCCGCTGCGCGGCGTCAGCATCCGCGCCTTTGCAACGCCCCACGTGTCCCTGGCCGGGTCGTATTCCTCGACCACGTCAGTGTTGCTCGACGTCGTCACGAAGCCATGGCCGATGCGGCCGCCGATGACGTAGACCTTGCCGTTGACCACGCCTGAAAACGCGTGGTTGCGCCCGGTCGGCATCGGGCTCTTGTTCGTCCACGTGTTCGTGGCCGGATCGTACATTTGATTCGTGCCGAGGACGCGCGCGGGCCCCTGGCCGTTGAACGCCGAGTCGGTCGTGTTGTCCATCGTGGTGGCGCCGCCCAGGACGTAGATCTTGCCGTTCACGTTTTCGGCGATCGCGGAGCAGCGCTTGCCCGGCATCGGGGCGAGCGCCTTGTAGGAATCGGCAACCGGGTCGTATTCCCATGCGTTGTCGACAGGCGCCCAGCCACCCGCGCCAGGACCGCTGAGCGGTCTCTCGCAGCCACCGAAGATGTAGATCTTTCCGTTGAGGACGGTCTGCGCCTGGTGGTGGACCGGGACCGGAATCGCCTTCTTCTTCGTCCATTTGTCCGCCGCGGGATCGTATTCGTAGACCATCGCCGCAGCGGGCTTGCCGCCCGTGGCAAAGCCGCCGATGACGTACATCTTTCCGTTCGCGGTCGCGCCATACAGCTCTTCTTCCGGCTCAGGAAAGGGCGCCGCTTTCACCCAGCGCAAGTTCGCATTCTGCGCATGGACGACCGCCTGGTTGTTCGCGATGACCGCGAGGGCGAGTAACGCAGCAACCACAAAGGGTAGGGCGGGTCCTTTTGGACCCGCCGTGATGACGGGTGGACGGATGGTCATTACCGAATCTCCATGACGCTGTGATCCGCGGTCGCTGCACCCATCAGATCGGGCAGGCCGCCGTTCTCCATCTTGCCGCTCACGTTGTGCAGCTTACTCCCGATGAACGCCATCGCGTTCCCGTGGACCGCGCCTGGCAACGCCGGCAGCAGCGTCCACGAGTCGCTCGCGGGCTCGTAGACCTCGAGCGCGCGGAACGACGCCATCAGGTCCCGCGAGATCCATTCGCCGCCGCCGACGTAGATGCGCCCGTTGTAGGTCGCCACGCCGCCGCCGCTGCGCGGTGTCGACATCCGCTGCTTGACCGTTCCCCATGTGTCGGTTGCGGCGTCATATTCCTCGACGACGTCGGTGTTGCTGCTGAAGGGGATCATGCCGGCGGCCAGACGTCCGCCGATGACGTAGATCTTGCCGTTCACCGCGCCGATGAAGGCATGGTTGCGCGAGGTCGGCATCGTGCTACGGCTGGTCCATGTATTGGTCGCCGGGTCGTACATCTGGTTCTTGCCCGTGATGCGCGTCCCCTTGCCGTTTTCGAACGGCTCGATCCCGCCAATCAGGTAGATCTTGCCGTTCACGGTCTCGGCGACCGCGGAGCAACGCCTGCCAGGAATCGGCGCCAGCGCCTTCCACGCGTCTGCCGTCGGGTCGTACTCCCAGGCGTTCTCGACGGCGTCATCGCCGCCGATGCCCCTCGTGCAGCCGCCGAACACGTAAATCTTGTTGTTCACGACGGTCTGCGCCTGATGATGCACGCGCACCGGGATGCCCTTCTTCTTCGTCCACTTGTCCGGACCCGGGTCGTACTCGTAGACGAGACCGGGAGGATTGCCGAACGGCATGTAGCCGAACCCACCGATGACATAGAGCTTGCCGTTGGCGACGGCACCGTACAGCTCCTCTTCCGGCTCCGGGAACGGCGCAGCCTTTACCCAGCGCAATCCGCCCTGGGCCTGTGATTGCGCGTGCACGACACCAATGAAAGCCGCCGCGAGCGACGCGGCCGCAACCACCATCAATGAACGTTTCATACTCGAGGGCATGTCCCGAACTCTCCTTTCGTCCGCCGCCGGATTGTACATGCACTGACGAACCTGACACACCGTGCGCCCTCGCGCGAATATTCCGCTATCGAGTTCTGGATATCCCCCTGCGGCACGCGGCCGCGTTCAGCAAACGTGATCCGCATGCCGCTACTCTTTTCCTACGGCACTGTCCAGCAAGAAGACGTGCAACCGAAGCGCCATGGGGCCATCCCAGCTACGCAATCGACGGACTAGTTCCGGGGATCAATTCCAAACGTGTTCTTCATCCAGAGCCAGAAGGGCGGCAGGGACGCCTGCTTCGGGTCCGCACTGACACCGCTGGCACGCAGAAACTGCGCAAAGGGTTCCTTGATCAAATCCTCCGCCTGGCGAGTCTCCCCCGACATGCAGAGCGCATAGATGTGAAGGGCAAATGCGTTGTCGCTGACATCCGGGAGCTGTTCGGCGCGACTCAGAGCGTCCGCTGCCGCGGCATAGTTCCGATCGGCGATCAGGCGGATTCCGAGATGAAATTGCAGCAGAGGGTTCGCCAGTTCCTCAGGTGTCGCATCCGCCACGACCCGCTGAATGTCTGAACTACTGGCCAGACGCCAGACGACCGGCGTGCTCAGGGAGGATCGCGTCACGACGCGATGGACGTCCTCGATCGCAGGCGGGGACTTCACCAGTTCGCCGTACATGTGGGCGTTGATCACGTCCTGGAACTCAAAATACGGAAGCGATGCCGTCAGCAGTCGCGCCGGCCAGAGGCGTTTTATCAACGGGCTGTCCTGAAAGCGCTGTCTCGCCGCGGCGATATCGGTGACGCTTCCAAGAAGCCGGCTCCCCGCTTCCAGGGATGAAAAGGACGCCTCGATCAGTTTCGGGTCATCATCGGTGAGGGATGCGGAGCCGGCCGTGAGACGTCGCAGATAGTCGGCGTCTCCGATGAAGAGCGCACCAAGCTGCTCCGGTCGTTCGATGCCAAGCCGCCGCATCTCGGCCACGACCGAAGGCGTGTTCCACTGACGGCTGAACTCCTCCTCCGATACCGGGCCCCCGACTGCCGTCGGGCCAGAGCCGCGAACGTCCCTGGTTCCGACCATCATCAGGTTCGTGCCCGATCCGTTCCACAGCGAACAGTCCTCGAACACATCGCAGAAAGCCCGAAGGATCGCCCTGGTGCTGACATCGCTGAGATCGCTGAGGGGCAACCAGTAGGTCGCGATTCCCCGGTCCGCCAGCCGATCGTGAAGGAGCTGAAAGTACTCGCGGGTGTAAAGATTTTCGACGCCGGCAATCCCTGGAGGAGGCGGCTCACCTGTAATCAGATCGAAGCGCTGCGCGCTCGTCTGCAGAAAGTAGCGGCCGTCTTCGATGTGCACCCGAACGCGCGGATCGCGGAGAGGCAGGTCGGCCTCGATCGGATAGACGAGGCGATTCATCGCCAGGATATCGCGCGAGAGGTCCACGACGTCGATCGTCTCCAGGGACGATGAATCGGTCATGGCCTTGGCGGTGTTGCCGACCCCATAGCCAATCAGCAGGGCGCGCCTCAGATCTGGATGAACGGCCATCGGCCAATAGACATAGAGCTTCTGGTAGCGGCGAACCCCGTAGCCGGTCGTCGACATCGAGAACGAGTTGGTGAGCATCACGTGGGACGCGGGCTTTCCCGTCACAAGGCGCTCGAAGTAGATCACGGTCTCCGTCAGCCCTTCTCGAACGGCCATGACTCTTCTGTCGGCGTCCACCTCGGCCCACCGTTTCACCGGGATGGGCAGAAGGCGTTCCTGCATCGATCCAAAGGGAAAGAGCGCGAGGCCAACGAGAAACATCGCCGCGGTTGCGTGGGCGATCCGGCGCGATGCGGCGGGCTTCGTAGGGCGCCCCTTTACGGGGCGCCAAAGAATCACCCCAATGCCCCCATAGAGCCCCGCGATCAGAAACAAGGACCTCTCCATTCCCAGGACAGGCAGGAGGACAAAACCCTCCGTCAATGACCCGAGCGCTGCACCAGTCGTGTTCGCGAGCGTCAGGACTCCAGCCGTTTCACTCTCCGACGTCAGATGGCTGCGCAACGCGGCGCCAACGAGCGTGAAGAGGATTCCCGACAGGAACGACACGGGAAACATCAGCGGCACGCCGATTTGCAGGATCTCGAGCGGCCGAGTGATCGTGGACAAGGCCAAAGGCAGGAGGAACCGCGGGAACGCCGCATAGGAAATCACGCACAGCAGGCCGGCTGAGAAAGCGACTGATGAAGCGCTTCGTAGGTCGCCCGCCGGAGACCACAACGACGCCGCCAGACCTCCGAGCGCAATGCCGGCGAGAACGATTCCCAGCATCACGGGGAATGCGCCCGAATGCCCTTTGACGAACAGCACGAGGAAACGGAACCAGACGACCTCTAGCGCAAGAAGGCAGAAGCCGGAGAGAAAGGCCGCCGCAAGCCATCTCGTTCTAGGGGTCAGACTCGGGTGATGACTCGACTCCCGCACGCTCCGCGGACCTGAAAAGTCCGCGCCGCTCATCGAGATACGAGTCGAGTCATCACGCGACTCGGACCCCGCAACGGACAGCCACGCTGCGACGGCAGCAGCGAACATGTTCAGCATGCCAGCGATCAGCGCGGTCCCACGTACGCCATACGCAGCGATGAGATACGTCTCGCCTATGAACACCCCGAACATCGCGCCGAGCGTGTTCCATCCGTACAAGCGGCCAAGCACACGGCCAAAGTGCGGGTCACGTCCCGCGAGCGCGTTGGTGAGCAATGGCAGCGTGATTCCCATCGCCGTCGATGGAATCAGCAGGAGGAGGAACGCGATTGCGAGGCGGAGCGGATTCAGGGCCCAGGGCTGGTCAAGCAGCCCGCGAAGCCACGGCGCAAGCACGGATCCGAGGATCGGAAAGAGATAGACGAGCCCGACGCCGGTGACGGCGATCGCGATCTCCGCAATCGCGTACATGCGCACCGGGTTTCTGAGGCGATCTCCGTATCGCGCGGCGATGGCGTTGCCCAGCGCGAGCCCGCCCATGAAACCCGCGAGGACCAGGCTCGAGGCCCACACGCTGTTGCCCAACGCGAGCCCCGCCTGTCGAAACCAGAGCGTCTCGAAAACGAGCGCGGATGCTCCTGACGCGAAGAAGATTGTGTAAAGGAGGGCTGTCACGGGACCCAGAATCGGGGATCGGGGATCAGGGATCGGGGATCAGGAATATGGGATCGGGGCCCAAAGGGGGCTTTTGATCCCCGATCCCCGATCCCTGGATTTCCTAGAAGGTGAACCGCAGCGCCACTTCCGCCTGGCGCATGCTACCGGCCGATTCGACCACCCCGAACTTCGGGGATCGGGCGTTGGTCGGCCAGAGGGCCAGGAGGTTCGTCCTGTTGAGCAGGTTGAACACCTGCACGATGACCTCGGCCTTCTTTCCGCCGCCGATCGCGAACGACTTGTTCGCCCGCATGTCCAGACCGTAGACCTCGTTCGTGCTGATCTGCGAGGCGCTCAGCGGCGCAAGACCGATCGTCGACCGATACGCGTTGACCTTCGCCATCATGTCGTCGTTGTTGCCGCGATTGAAGACGTTGCGTGTGGTCCCCGGCACGTAGTCGGTATTGTTTCCGTCACCGTTGAGGTCAACACCGGCCGTGGCACTGAACGGCATCGTCGAGCGGGCCGTGAACACGGCGCTTAGCGTCACGTCACCCGGGAGCAGGGCCGAACCGCTGGCCACGAGGGCATTGCGGCGGTCACTGTTGTTCGGCCCGTCGTCGTACTCGAGGTGCGCTGCATCCGTGACGGTCGAACTGAAGCTCGAGCTGTTCACCGTCCCGCCGCCGCTCGCCAGCGTGTAGGAGACCATGTACATGTAGTTCTGGTCGAAACGCTTCTCGAGGCGAACCAGCAGCGCCTTGTAGTCCGCCTCGCCGATCGACTGCGTCTGCAGCACGCGCCCGAATTGCGGCAGGGGCCGGGTACCAGTGGTCCCGCCGCTGCGCGGGTTGACGTCAACCGCCATCGGTACCTTCGTCATGCGGTTGTACACGCCATCGACGTGGATGGCGAGGGTCGACGTCAGTCCCTGCGACACTCCCGCCGTGTAGGCCGCCGACTGGAGGTTTTCCAGGTTGTTGGACTGGGTTGCGATGTTCTGCGGCGCGGTTGATACGAACGACACGGGGTCTCTCCCGCCGTAGGGATCGGGGTAGGTCGGGTTCGCGATGATGACGCTGATCTGGCGGAAGTTCTGGACCTCGGCGGACTTCACCGAGATCGTCATCGGGTTGTAGTAGATCCCGTAGTTGGCGCGCACGACGGTCTTCCCGTCGTTCCTCAGATCCCACGCGATGCCGGCCCGAGGACCGACGTTGTTCTTGTCGCCCCGCTTCGAGAAGTCCACGAGCGGAGCGAGGCTCGTGGGCGTGCCCGTCGTCGGGAACTTGGTCTTGTCGTTGATATCCAGCCCCTGGTTGAAGACCTTGGCCTGATAGTCGTAGCGCAGCCCGAGGTTCAGCGTCACGCCTGCGGCCGGCCTCCACTCGTCCGAGACATAGCCGCTCCACATGACGTTCGGCGAAAAAAGCGGCAGCTTGAGCATCGACCCGGAGGACCACTGACTCACGGACCCAGGCAACGGAACGAAACTGGCGAGTCTCGTCGGGTCGAACGGCTGGTCGGTCCTCAAGGTCCACGTGCCCAATGAGGGCCGGTTGTCTCCCTCGATCGTCAGGCTCTGGACGTCGCCTCCAAACTTCCAGGTGTGCTGACCCATTGTAATCGACAGGTCGTCCCGAATCTCACGCGACCGCTGTGTGGTGTAGAAGTTGGCGCTCGTGCCCCACGTCAGGCTCGGGAACGCGTACACCGGCGTGAGCGGTGCGGTTCGCGCGGGGGAATCGTCGTACAGATCCTCCTGAGGGTCAACGCCCGGGGGATGCTGGCGGAAATGGTAATTCGTGAACTGGCCCCGTACTTCATTCAGGACGCGCGGTGACAACACCCATGTGTGGCCGCCGACCAGCGAATAGCGCTTCTGCTTGATACCACCACCTGAGAACCATGGCACCGAAGACGAGGCCGCGCAGCCCTCGCACGTGAAGTCGGAGACCTGCCATGCGTACCGCGCGAAGAGCGACTGCGCTTGACCCATCTGGACGTCGCCGCGCGTGAACGACATGCGGTTCCATTCTGGGCTCGGGAAGACCCCGTTCATATTGCCGTAGAACGCCTGCAGCGTCGGGTTGTTGGCGCCGATGACGACGTTGTCGTACAAGTTGCTCTTGTTCGCCTCAAGGGCCTGGAAGAAGTGCACGCGGTCCTGCACGACAGGACCACCGATTGCCACACCGTACTGATGCCGGCTGAAGTCAGGTTTCGGCTGCCCCGCAGCGTGCGCGAACGGATCCTGCGCGTTGAGGTTCTTGTGACGGAAGAACTCGAACGCTTCGCCGTGGAACTGGTTCGTTCCGCTCTTGGTCGCCATAGACACCGCGCCGCCTGCCGTCCAGCCGAACTCGGCGGGCGACTGGCTCAGGAAGACCTTGAACTCCTGAATCGCGGACTGCGGAAAGTCCTGCCGCGGCTCCCCGGTGTTCCCTTCCTTGTTCCACACCCCGTCGACCAGCAGCGCCGAGCCGTTGGTGAACGCGCCGGCGCCGATGTTGGAGTTCGACTTGCGCGCGCGCACGGCATCCTGGCTCGTGCCGGGCATCAGCAGCGCCAGATCCATCGGTTGCCGCGTGGCCAGGGGCAGCATCTGCATCTGCTCCTGTGTGACGACGCCCGACACCTCGGTTTTCGTCACCTCGACGATCGGCGCTTCGCCGGTGACCGTCACCGATTCGGCTAGCCCCTGCAACTGCATCGTGACGTTGCGGGTGACCTCGGAGCCCGTGAGCAGCCCAAACGCCGGCACATCGACCGTGCCGAAACCTGCAAGCTCGACCTTCAGTTCGTACCGTCCGGGCGGCAATGCCGCCAGACGGAAGCGGCCGTCCGATTCGGTCACGACGGTTCGTGTGAGACCGGTGTCCGGATTCCGCCCCGTGACTGATACGCCGGGAAGCACGCCTCCCTGCGCGTCGCTGATGATTCCAGAGATGACGCCATTGGTCGTCTGCGCCATTCCGGGTGTCGCCATTCCGAACGCGACCGCCAATACCAGCGCCGTGATCGAAGCACGTCGCAACATAGTCGCTCTCCTCCAGAAGTAGTTCGTCCCCAAACCCAATCGCTTTGAAGCGGACAACCGTGTTCCAGCCGCGCGAGGCCGACAGCACATCGCCCGGACTGCAATCGCTTACCGCGTGCTTGCGCCGCGGCCTTTGATGGGCTTTGGGGCGCAGTCTACGCCCCAAACCCTAAGAAGAACAATCACAAAGTCACGTCCAGAACGCCCTTGACCTGCCGGAGTACGCGTGCGATTGTTGGCGCGGGCCGTCCCTCGACTCCCTCGGGACGAGTCAATTTCGCCACAAGTTTTTGGGCGGGCCAGACCCGCAGGAGGCGTCACCATGGGACCGGTCATGCGGCGGATAAGTGCGGCTGCCGCCGTCACGCTGATGTTCGGAATCGGGACGGTCGTCGCGCAGCAGTCGCCCGGAAAATGGGTGACCGACAAGTACGCCAAGCTCCCGCACCCGTCCGAAGAATACACGAACGTTGTCCTGAACAACGTGCTGTACCTGATTGGCGGCAATGCCGCCGTGATGACGCCCGGCGCCAGGTCCACGCATCCTGCGCGTGTCCTTGCGTACGACCTCGCCAGCGACAAATGGACCGAGAAGAAGCCGACGCCTTTCTTCGCGGATCACATGAGCACCGCCGCCACCAACGGCAAGATCTACCTCTTCGGCGGATCGGGCGCGATGACGCAGGAGGCGCCGAGCGCCACGCTCGACACCGCGTGGGAATACGACCCCACCGCGGATACGTGGAAGCCGATCGCCAAGCTTTCGATGAAGCGGACCGCAGGCTCGGCGGCCGAGGTCGGCGGGAAAATCTATTTCATCGGCGGCTCGACCGACCTGACAGCTCCTGATGGCAGGACCCAGAACGGGGGCCTCGTGGTTGGCACGAACGAGTCGTTCGATCCCGCGACGAACAGATGGACGGCTCACAAGCCGATGCCCACGCCGCGCAATCACACGGCAATTGGCGTCGTCGGCGGCAAAATTTATGTGATTGGCGGACGCGTCACCGCGAACAACATTGGTGGCTTCACTTCCGCCAACGTCGACGTCGTCGAGGAATACAACCCTGCGACCGATTCGTGGCGAGCGATGAACAGGATGCCGACGCCGCGTAGCGGCCACGGATGGACGACATACCAGGGCCAGATCTATGTCGCGGGCGGTGAAGGACACGACTACCACATGGACGCCGTCTATCGGGACGTCGAAGTGTTCGACCCTGCGGCCAACGACTGGTACCGGCTTCCGGCAATGCCGACCGCGCGGCACGGCGTCAATGTCGCTGCGTACAACGGGAAGCTGTTCGTGATCGGCGGGCACCTCGCCTTTGCGGCTGGCGGCGGCCATGCGCTGGACGCGAACCACAATGAGGTCCTCGAATTCGGGCCGTCGGCAGGGCGGACCAACTAGTGAGACGGGCCACGGAGACACGGAGTCACGGAGGGAGCTTGTAATGTTTTCTCTCCGTGTCTCCGTGCCTCCGTGGCACGTGACAGTAAGAGGTGCCGCTGCTCTGGTAATCGCGCTCGGCGTCTGCTCACCGGCGCGCGCGCAGTACGAGGCACCGCCGTTCGATTCCATCCATCTCGCCGTGCCTGAGATCTCCCAGGCGCGCGACTGGTACCTCGAGAACATGGGCGGCAACGTCGGCGAGACGGCCGACCGCGTCGGATTCGGCAAGTGGACGGGCGATCATCCCCTTCCCCTTCAGCTCATCTTCGAAGTATCCGTCGACGCAAAACCGAGCTCAGGAAGCGTCATCGACAGCATCGGGTTCTCATTCGACGATCTTCAGGTGAAGGTCCGCGAACTGCAGGCAGCCGGCGTGACCGTGATCGCACCGGTGGCCGACGATCCCGGCTGGTGGAAACGCGCAGTGGTCGAGGACCCGTGGGGGACACGCCTCGAGCTCGTCGAGGATCCGGATCTGCTCGGGCTCCACCACGTCAACCTGCGCGTGCGCGATCCCGCGGCAAGCCTGGCGTGGTACGTGCGCGCCTTCGGCGGCGACCGCGCCACGGTCAAGGGCCGTGATGCGATCAGGTACCGAGACCTGGGACTCTTCTATCTATTCGCGGTGAAGGATGAACGCGCCGTGCCGAGCGTTGGACACTCGATCGATCACCTTGCCTGGGGGCCGCTCGACTTGGACAAGGTCGTCAACGATCTCAAAACGCTTGGCGTGACGTTCTCGTCGAACCCGAATCCGAGGGGCTACCCGGCATGCAACTTCGTCGGGGGCGACGGTGAGAGCGGCACTCCCGCGATTCGCCGGCTCTATTGCGCGCAGCCCGACCAGCTACCGCACCGCATCGTCTTCCTGGACGCGCCGGATGGTGTTCGCGTGGAGTTGGTGCAACACCTCGAGGCGGGGGGTCACTAGGAAATCCCAAAACCCAAAGCCCAAAATCCAAATCCCAAAACCGACCCGGAATCTTTTGTAATCGCTGATTCGCGCGGGCGGCGAGGCGCGGCGGATGCGTTAGCCATGCCGACGCCCGGCGAAGCCGGAAATCGGGCGGAGCGATTCGTCGCGTCGACTTCCCTCCCCGCGTTCTCGTTGTATCGAGTCACACCGACGTTTCGTGCCGTGTGACGGATGTCGCAACGCGCCACCTCCTAGTCGACGCGGGACCGGGAGGGCATGAGCGAGGACCGATTTCCCGGCATGAGCGCCCGCAGCCGCCGGGCCTCGCCGCTCGCGCGACATCGAAGCGTAAGGCCGACCTGGAGGTCGGCTCCCAATCGCCTTGGGAGTTGGGCGTTGGAAGTTGGGAATTTAGCGGAGCTCCAGCGCGTCGAGGTTTGGCGAGTTGAGCGGCTGGCCTCCGCTGAAGGCGGCCGTGATATGCCCGCCGCCGATGAACATCCGGTTGCCGATGACACCGCCGACAATCCCGTGCCGGGCAAGGGGCATGTTCGCCATCGACGTCCATTCGTTCGCTGCCGGATCGTAGACCTCCATGGCGCGTGAGACCGAGTTGTTGAGCGCGGTAATCTGCTGCCCGCCCAGCACGTAGATCTTCCCCTGGTACGCGGCGGCCACGCCGCTGTCGCGCGGCGTCGGCATCCGGCTCTTCAGATACCCCCATTTGTCGGTCGCCGGGTCGTACTCCTCGACGATGTCCGTCGGGCTGCCGGTGGAAATCGCCATCGATCCAAGCCGGCCGCCAATGAGGTAGATCTTGCCGTTGACCGCTGCCGCGAAGAGGTGGCTGCGCGGCGTCGGGATCGTCTGACGCGTCGCCCACGTGTTGGTTGCCGGGTCGTATACCTGGTTGAGATCGAGCACGCGATGCGGCGTGTTCCCGTTGAGCGGTTGGTCCTCGTTCTTTGGATAGTTGCCCGCGCCGCCCATCACGTAGATCTTGCCGCCGACCGTGACCGCCGATGCCGCAATCCGCTTGCTCGGCATCGGCGCAAGCG
>ORMF010458936.1_pt1 | contig 40371 bp, 42 predicted proteins | sample 1779871 | NCBI WGS metagenome assembly ORMF01 (sample SAMEA104232316, study PRJEB22302) | groundwater metagenome | biome: forest; feature: aquifer; material: groundwater | place: USA | collected 2011-08-07 | depth 5.4 m
ATATCCCGTTTGTTTTAGAGGTTGTAGGGTCAGAGGGTAGAAAACATGTTCATCAGTATGGGGAAGCTTTGCCTACTTTAATGGGGACTTTTGGTCCGCCCAATGGCGGACTAAAATTGGATATGGTAAATGATGTGGTGGAAGGTTCTAAAGCTGCTAAATTAAATAGCCCTGGAGCAGTATCTGTTGTGGCTGTTTCTTCCCACAAAGGCCTTATGGAGACACCTGTAGATATTGATTATATGGATAAACTATTTGGACCTCCTCAAGTTAAAGGTCGGGTTTCCATGCGGAACCCGATTGAAAAAAATTTAGCAGAAGTGGTAGACACTTTTAAAGTTAAACCAAAAGAAATTAATGTGGTGATGATGGATAGGGACAGAAATGTCCATTACATAAATGAGTGTAAAAAATTTGGGGTGAATTTAATATTACTAAAACAAGGAGATTTTATACCTTCAGTTTTAGCTTGTATGAATCCGGACAAGCATAAAAAGGGGGTTCATCTTTTAATGGGTAGTGGAGGATTTGAAGAAGGGATTTTGGCAGCTGTGGCAGCCAAAGCTTTGGGTGCTTTTTGTGAGGGAAGAGGTTGGTCCGGCGATAGCCAAATTCAAAAGAAGTATCAAAAAATTTGGTCTGTTAATGATTTGGTTTCCGGGAAGATTGAGGATTGTTTAGTCTCAGTTTCTGCTATAACTGATGAAGATAAATGGTTTGACTTGCAGGGAGTAAAGGAGAAACAAGGAGGGCATGAAGTAATTACCTTGACAGTAGACACAAGTGGTGTAAATATAGAAAGACGGTTACACCGCTAGGATAAGAAGATAAGAGTATTTAGTGATGAATCAAAAGACTCATCATTCTTATACTTGCCACTCTTATCCTAATACTATGGATACTAATTTACTAGAAACAACTGCAGGAGCTATGGTGGCCCCAAAAAAGGGAATTTTGGCAGCTGATGAGTCATCTAAAACAATTCAAAAAAGATTTGATAAAATCGGCCTTCAATCGACTCCTGAGACCAATCTAGGATATAGAAAAATGTTATTTACCACCCCAGGCATAGAAGAATATATATCAGGCGTAATTTTATATGATGAAACAATCAGGCAAAGCATAGACCTGCCTGCCGGCAGGCAAGGTGGAGTTCCTATTCCTCAATATTTAGAAAGTAAAGGCATTTTGCCTGGAATAAAAGTAGATCAGGGGGCAGTTGATATGCCAGATTTTCCTTCAGAAAAAATTACTGAAGGTCTAGATGGATTAAAAGAAAGACTTGAAGAATATAGAAAGCTTGGGGCAAAGTTTGCCAAATGGAGAGCAGTAATTACCATAGGACAAGGAATTCCTACAGATGCTTGTATTGAAGAAAATGCTGACAGGTTAGCCAAATATGCCTCTCTTTGTCAGGAAGCTGGCATTGTACCAATTGTGGAGCCTGAAGTATTAATGGATGCAGATAATGATTTAAACAAATGTAGGGAAGTTACAACAAAGACTTTAAAAAAGGTTTTTGAAAAGCTGGCTGAGCATAATGTGAATTTAGAGGGGGTTATACTAAAACCAAATATGGTAATTTCAGGTAAAAAATCTGCAACCCAAGCTACATCAAAAGAAATTGCAACCGCAACTGTTGAAACATTCTTGGAAACTGTACCAAAAGAGGTTCCTGGGATTGTATTTTTATCCGGAGGTCAGACGCCGGATGAGGCAACTGTAAATTTATCTGAAATAAACCTAATTCCGGGAAGTCCTTGGCAGCTTTCTTATTCTTATGGTAGAGCTCTGCAGGATGAAGCATTAATGACTTGGGCAGGTAAAGAGGAAAATGTTGAAGCCGCCCAAAAAGCATTTCTTGAAAGATGCAAAAAAGTCTCCCTGGCCAGATCCAGTAAAATCTCCTAATGATTGATGAAAGGTTTGTATATCTTGCAGTTGTAATTAATTTCCTAGGTAGTTTAGGTTACTTGCAGGAAACGCTTAAAGGAAATGTAAGGCCTAATAAGGTTACTTGGTTTTTGTGGAGCTTAGCTCCTTTTATAGCCTTTGCCGCTGAAATTAATCAGGGTGTTGGGTTGGCATCATTTCTAACCTTTACAGTTGGTTTTGGTACTCTTGTTATTTTTATTGCATCATTTGTGAACAAAAAAGCCCAATGGGAAATTACGAAATTCGATCTGATTTGTGGGACACTTTCCATAATAGGTTTAATACTTTGGGGGTTAACAAGAGTAGGAAATCTAGCTATTTTATTTGCAATCCTGGCTGATGCATTAGCAGCTATTCCAACAGTTGTAAAATCATATAAAGCTCCGGAGACAGAGAATTACAAAGTATTTTTAACTGGAGGATTAAGCGCAATAATTACCCTTTTAACTATAAAGCAGTGGAATTTTGCCCACTACGCCTTTCCCTTGTATATACTCTTTCTTTGTACTATTTTAGTTTTACTTATTAAATTCAAATTAGGTAAAAAGTTCAGAGTATAATAGGCTCCTTATGCCTGAATTACCTGAAGTAGAAACTATCAAGCGTGGTTTGGAGAAGAGGATTGTTGGATTAAATATAACAAAAATCCAAATAAATTCTCCTAAATTCTTTATAGGAAAACCCGAAATAGTGGAAGGTAAAAAAGTACTCAATGTTTGGAGAAGAGCCAAGGTATTAGGTATAGATTTAGAGTCGTCATTCTGGGGAGCGAAGCGACTCCAGAATCAAAAGACAAAAGATTCTGGACAAGCCAGAATGACATTGCTTATTCACCTTAAAATGTCAGGTCAATTAATATGGGAGAAGGGTCAAAGGTTTATTGGGGGACATCCTACTCAGGATATGATAGGAGCAATGCCAAATAAGCATACTAGGGTAGAGTTTTCTTTTTCTGACCCGCTTCGCCCGCTCAGCGAGGCGAGTGGATCCAGCCTTTATTTTAATGATCAACGTCGTTTTGGCTGGATAAAAGTAATTAAGGGGGATTTAGGTAATATGGGTTATTTAGGAAATTTGGGGCCTGAACCTTTGGAAAAAGGATTTACCTGGGAGATACTCAAAAAAAATTTATTAAAGCATAAAAAAACTCCTGTTAAGGTAGCTATCATGGATCAAAGTGTGGTTTCAGGGGTAGGGAATATTTATGCCTGTGAAGCTTGTTTTTTAGCTGGAATTGATCCAAAGAGAAAGATTATAGATTTGGATGATGAGGGATTTAAAAAGATTCACAAAGCGGTGATAAGCGCCATTAAAAAGGGAATAAAATATGGGGGTTCATCAAAAACCCACTTTGTAGATGCAGATGGCAGAAAGGGGTTTTTCTTAGATTATGCATTTGTTTATGGAAGAGCAGGGAAAGATTGTAAAAAATGTAAGTCAGAAATTAAAAAAATTAAACTTGGGGGGAGAGGAACCTTTTTTTGTCCAAGTTGCCAAACTTAGAATGTTATAATAACTGATTAGTATGGCAGATTCACAAACAATCTCCTCGGTGTTTAAAAACCGGGGATTTTTAAATCTTTGGATTAATCAGATTCTAGTACAACTCTCCTACAATGCCTTAAATTTTGCTCTAATTGTTTGGGTTTTTAGGTTAACAGATTCAAATATTGCAGTTTCAATTTTGCTTTTTGCAATGTATTTACCTTCAGTTATTTTAGGGCTTTTTTCAGGAGTTTTGGTGGATATTGTGGATAGGCGTAAGATTATTTTAATTATTGATCTTTTTTTGAGTATTTCTTTTTTCAGCTTGATATATCTTAAGATGAGTTTTCCGGCTATTTTAGTAATTACTTTCTTGGTTAATGCTTTGGGTCAATTTTATAGTCCTGCAGAAGCCTCAGCCATCCCAATTGTGGCTAAAAAGAATCAGTTAATTGTGGCAAACGCTATTTTCTCTGCCACCCTTTATTCTTGTTTTTTGCTAGGATTTGGATTGTCAGGGCCTTTAATTAATCATTTAGGAATTGATTTTGTATTTGGTTTGGGAGGCGTGCTTTTGGGGATTGCGTGTCTGCTTGCTCTTGCCTTCCCGCCCATAAAAGGGGATGTGGGTTTAGAAGGACAAAGACTTATTACTGCCTTTAGAAAGAAGGATTATCCGACAATTTATAAAATTGGAACTTTGGAAGTTATTGATACACTTAAATTAATCAAGGGTAAATTGCCTGTTTTATCATCCATTACAATTTTATCTGGTATCCAAATGGTGATTGGGATTTTAGCAGTGTTAGTACCTGGGTTTTTGGAAAAATCTTTACAAATAAAAGCTACAGATGCATCTTATGTCTTAGTTATTCCCTTAGGTTTAGGGATTGTGGTGGGGGGAGCCTTGCTTGGTAGGTTTGGTCAAAAAATAGTTAAAAGACGTTTGGTAGGAAGAGCAATTCTTTTTGCCGGAATAGTTTTTTTCTTAATAGGAATTGCCCCGATTGTATCCCCAGCCATTCACCATTTTAGATACCCAAGGCCTTTACCATTTGTTTATCAACTGCCTTTGTCCAAAGTTTTAATTGTAGGATCGTTTTTAATGGGAATGGCCATGGTTTCAATACTGGTTCCCTCCCAAACAGTTTTGCAGGAAAACACTGCTGAAAATGATAGGGGTAAAGTATTTTCTGTTTTAGGGGCAGCCATGTCAGGATTATCTTTAATACCGGTACTTTTATCTGGAGTTTTGGCAGATATTTTTGGTACCACCCCAATTTTTATTGGACTTGGAGCAACAATATTTTTGGTTGGACTTTTTGGCTTAAACCCTTCACTTTTTATTAAAAAAGAAGACTTATCATTTCGTGTCAGAGAATTTTTAGGACTGGGACATTGGGACAAGGGTAGGGAATGAAGATACTCGGGGTCCTGCTCGCCTCGCTGAGTCGTCGAAGCGGGCCAGCTCGAGATCCCGCCGTACGTCCTCACTCGACTTCGCTCGCTGCGGTCATGCGTCGGGAGCTCGCTTCTGCCTGTCACCCCTCGCCCTTTTGCTAAATTTCTGCTAAAAGAAAAACATGTTTTTGAAAAATTTAAACTTAACTAACTTTCGGAATTATGCCCAATTAAATTTAAATTTTGACGAAAGACCAACAATCTTTGTTGGTAATAATGCTGCTGGAAAATCCAGTATTTTGGAATCAATTTATCTGCTCTCCACCACTAAGTCCCAAAGGGTAGAAAATGAGGATGAATTAATTAAAGAAGGACAACCTTTTTGCAAAATTGAATGTTTTGTAGGCATGGAAGGGGAAACAGAGCTTTTAATTATTATTAACAAAGTTACCCAAGAGGTAAAATTTAGGAAAAAAGTTTTGGTTAATGGAATTTCCAGAAGAACAATTGACTTTATTGGCAATTTGCCTTCAGTCATATTTTACCCATCAGATATTAATATGGTTACAGGGTCACCCTCTTTAAGGCGTTGGCATTTGGATTTGGCTTTGGCGCAAATTAATCCAAAATACAAAAAGGCTTTAACTTTGTATGAACAGTTCTTAACTTCAAGGAACAGAGTTTTAAAAAGAATTAGGGAGGGTTTTAGCAAAATAGACGAGTTAGATTATTGGACTACAGAACTTATTAAACATGGGGAAGAAATAGAGTTGAAACGTGAAGAATTTTTCAGTTTCATCAACAATCTGCAAACCCCTTTGGGAGAATTTAAATTTGAATATCTAAAAAGCCCAATAACAGCTGAGAAATTAAAAGAAACAAATGGTAGGGAAGTAGCTGCAGCTGCAACATTAATTGGTCCTCATAGGGATGATTTCGAGATTTTACTTGAAAGTAAGAATATGGCCCATTTTGGATCCAGAGGTGAGCAAAGAACAGGAACGCTGGCTTTTAAATTGGCTCAGCTAGAATATATGGCCAAAATTTTGGGGACAAGGCCAATATTGCTTTTGGATGATGTTTTTTCAGAACTTGATGCCAGTCATAGGGCACATATTGTGGAGATTGTGTCAAAACAGCAAACAATAATTGCAACCGTTGAGCTTGAAAATATTCCTCAAGAATTTTTGGACTCTGCAAGAATTTTGAGAGTAGATGTAGGAAAAATCACTGGGTAAATTTAAAGGTAGAAAGGATTTGAGGTGCTGGGTAGGATTCATATGAGGGCAGAATGTATAAATTATTTCCCTTAATCCCGACCAGAGCTTCCTGATAAGTTTGTTTTGGATTATCTAACGGCCCATATACACCCCATTGTAACTTTGTAAATAATACTCCATCAATAGTTTTTTCACCCATTTTTATCAGCTCACGCTTAGTTATTGGGTGTAGAAAACGTTCATTGACAGAGGCTCTTTGGGCTGTTTCTAGTTCATCTTTAGTGACATTTTCAGATTTTGTTCTATCATATTCTTGGGGTATAGGTACCACCCTAATAAATATGTTGTCGACAAAAACATTCCCATCTATATTTTCATTTAATGGCAGACTTGAAGGATATTTAAATGAATATCCATGCTTGGTATTTTGATATGTTTCCCAATTTGCGGTTTCATCAAAATTATTCTGTGAAGGGGTTTTGTAGTGATTATCCCTCGATTGTACTCGGGACAGGTTCGAATAATTGTTATATAAAAAATATCCACCAATCCCCAGCGCTATCAGTATAAGTATTAATATTGGTGTAAACCCTTTTTGTTTACACTGAGCGTAGCCGAAGTGCATAATTTAAGAATAGCATTTTTAATGGTAAAATATATACATATGACTAAAAAATTAGACTATATTATTAAATTAACTTATGACAAATCCTACAAAGGGTATGTGGCTGATGTGGTTAACTTATATGGTTGTATGTCTCAGGGAAAAACTAAAAAAGAGGCTTTAGAAAATGCGGAGAAGGCCATTAAAGCTTATATGGAAGCAATCAAAAAAGGCGATAAGGGTGGGGAATATACCAAAAGGTCTGTTGAAACCTCTATCCCTTTTGTAAATGCCTAAATTAACAAATATTTCAGGCAAGCAGGCTGTTAAAGCATTTTTAAAATTTGGCTATAAACATGTTCATACCTCAGGTGACCATGCAATCTTACAAAAACCAGATGCTCCAAGTTTATCCATACCACTTCATAAAGAAGTAGCCCAATTTCTTTTAAAAGCCCAAGTTAAAAAAGCAGGAATTAAAATAGAAGATTTTATTAAAGTTCTTAGATGATACTTATTTCTTAACACCTAATTTTGAGGCAAGTCGGGAGAGTTGGTAGGTTATTAAAACTGCCAAAAAGGTAATAAATAGAGCATATAGGAATTTGGATAACACTCCAGATCCATCAGGATAATATTTTTCAATATATTCCTTCACAAAGGCTTGAACAGTTTCATTCCAAGCCAAAGCAGTTACCAGTCCAAAACCTGAGGTAGCCAAAGTCACAAGTTGCCCGACAAGTTCTCTGCGGAATGATGTTTCTTTTTTGGTGATTTTTGCCATACGCGTGGTTAGAGTATAATAAACAAAGCCTACTTATGTCAAAGATAATTAAATTACCTGGTTTAATTGATGTTCACACTCATTTGCGCGAACCAGGTGCCACCCAAAAAGAGGATTTTTCCTCAGGTACAAGGGCAGCAATTGCCGGAGGATATACTGCTATTTTAGATATGCCCAACAACCCAATCCCCACAATTTCCCCCGAGGCCTTAGAAGAAAAAATGAATTTAGCTACAGGTAGAATTTATTGTGATTTAGGCTTTAATTTTGGAGCAACCCCTAATAATTTTCAGTATTTTCAACAGGTTAAAGATAAGGTTTTTGGTTTAAAAGTCTATATGAATCACACAACAGGTGATTTACTGATGGAGGATGAGAATGCCTTGGAAAATGTTTTTCAAAATTGGGTAAAGGGTAAGGTCATTATGGTGCATGCAGAAGGGGATACTTTAAAAAAGGCTATAAATTTAGCTAAACAATACTCTCAAAAACTGCATGTTTGTCATATCTCGCAAAAAAGCGAGATTGAACAAATAAAACTTGCAAAAGAAGATGGATTAGATATTTCTTGTGAAGTATCTTGCCATCATTTGTTTTTAACAGATACAGATGTGCAAAGATTAGGGCCATACGGGATGATGAGGCCTCCATTATCGACTAAGCAAGATAAACAAGCCCTTTGGGATAATCTTTCATATATAGACATGATTGCCTCAGACCATGCCCCTCATACCAAAGAGGAAAAAAACCCTTCGGCTAGCCCTTCGGCCACGAGCTCAGGGCCGAGTGGCTCAGGGTTGAGTAAGGTAGTAAATGGGGTACCAGGCTTGGAAACTTCCTTGCCACTACTTTTAAACGCTGTGAATGAAGGCAAATTAACCATAGAAAAGGTTATAGAATTAACTTCCACAAATCCAAGAAGAATTTTTAATATACCCGAACAACTAGATACTGAAGTTGAAGTAGATATGGATGAAGTTTATACAATCACTGGGGTTGGGATGTTTACCAAATGCGGTTGGACCCCATTTGAGGGTATGAAAATTAAAGGAAAAATCAAAAAAGTAACTTTAAGAGGCCAAGTAGTCTTTGATGAAGGTAAAGTCTTGGGCCCTTTTGGTCAAATCATCTATCCCAAAGTTTAAGCTCTGTTCTAAAAGGCTTAATATCAATGCTTTTTGAACATGTAATCTATTTTCTGCCTGCTGAAATACAACGGACTGAGCACCATCAATCACATTTGCTGTTATCTCATCACCCCTATATGCCGGTAAATCATGCATAAAAATAGCATCTTTTTTAGCAAGGCTCATTAATTTTTGGTTTACCTGATAAGGCTTAAAAATTTGTAACCTGTTATCTTTTTTATCACCCATGCTAACCCAAGTATCTGTATAAACAATATCAGCATTTTTTACAGCCTTCTTAGGATCTGTTGTTTCCAAAATTTCAATATTCTTATACTTCTTAGCTTTTGAAACAATTTCTTTTTTCATCCAATAACCTTTTGGGGAAGCACATTTAAAATTAATACCCAAAAGTGCGCAGCCAAGAACTAAAGAGTGGGGGATGTTATTATCTCCGTCTCCTATGAAAGCTAAGGTTAAGTCTTCAAATTTGCCTTTGGTTTCCAAGATGGTTAAAAAGTCTGCCAAAGCCTGGCAAGGGTGTTCTAAATCCGATAAAGCATTAATAACCGGGATGTTTGAATTTTGAGCGAGTATTTCCAGTTGTTTGTGACTAAAAACCCTGGCTACAATCAAATCAGCCATGGAAGATATGACTTTTGCAACATCTGGAACAGATTCTCTAACCCCCAAACCTACTTCCTGCGGGCCAAAATAAACACTGTGACCTCCTAATTGATTAAAACCAATATCAAAACTTAATTTAGTTCTTAAGGATGGTTTCTCAAAAAGTAGAACCAGCTGTTTATTTGTTAGAAAAAGAGGATGATTGGTCTTATTTTTCAATTCTTTAGAAAGTAAGAGCACTTGCCAAATTTCTTTAGCATTTAAATCAGTAATTGAGAGAAAATCTTTTTTATTCATTTTTATCCTTAATTTGGTTGGCAAGCTTCATTTGTAAGGAGTAAATTTCTATAAATCCAGCACTGGCATTTACATTTAGATCAAAACCTTCCTTATTGTTAAACGAAACGTGCGCTAAGGCATTTGGTGATTTTAAAGCCACAACTGTTGTATTACCTTTAAATAATTTAATAGTCACCTCACCAGTTACTTTTTCATTTACTTTATCGTTAAAAGCATTAATTGCTTCCATAGTTGGGTCAAACCAAAGCGCCCCGTAGCATAAATATCCCCATTTAATATCCATTTCCGCCTTTAATTCATTTAAAGTTCTAGTTGAAACATATTTTTCCAAATTTTTGTGGGCTTCAATAATTACGTGAGCCCCGGGATGTTCGTAAACCCCCCTGTTTTTAAGCCCAACTAACCTGTCTTCTAAAAGGTGAACTGTTCCAACACCATGTTTACCGGCAATTTGATTTAATTTATCAATCAAATTTGCCAAAGATAGTTTTTTGCCATTTAAAGCAACAGGAGTGCCTTTTTTAAATTGCAATTTTACCAGTTCTTCTTTTTCTGGAGCATTTTTTGGTAGGGTATAGGTGGTTAAGAACTTTTCTGAAGGCACAATAAGTGATGGGTCAGTAATTTCTCCGCCTTCCCAGGTAATTCCCCACATATTGTCATCATCAGAATAGGGTATATCGACTGAGGCAGGAATAGGTATTTTATTCTCCAGTGCATATTTTATTTCTTCATTCCTATCCATTGCCCACTCCCTGACAGGGGCAATAATTTTCATTTTAGGGTCATGGGTTAAAATATATCCTTCAATCCTGACCTGATCATTGCCTTTACCAGTGCATCCATGAGCTATGGCATCACATTTATATTTTTTGGCAATCTTAACAGCCACTTTTCCTAAAATAGCCCTGCCCATTGGAGTAGAGAGATGATAATCGCCTTGGTATGAGGCATTGGCCTTAATACCTTTTGAAAGATATTCATTTGCAAATTCATCTTTTAAATCCAAAACTAAAGCTTGTTCAGCCCCAAATTTCAATGCTTTTTGTTTTATTGCTTCCAAATCATCATGTTGTTGACCTAAATCTGCTGTTAGAGTTACAACTTTGCATTTATAATTGTCTTGAATCCATTTAAGCATGACCGAGGTATCCAAGCCTCCAGAGTAGAGGAGCAGCACTCTTTTAACTTCTCCTAATTTTGTTTCATATGAACTGACCTTTATGTAACTTGTTTTAGTTTTCATTTTTCCTCCTTAACTTTCATATATGCATCTCTGAAAGATTTTCCCTGTAAAACAAGTTTTAATGCTTTTTCTGTTGCAAAGAGTTCTTCAGTCATGGCTAATTTAAGGTTTTCTCCGTTGGGTTTAAGATTTTCCAGCAAAATTTTGGTTACTTTTAAGCTGCTTAGGGTGATTTCAAAACTTTCAATTAGCGGTTTCTTGCTGTCTTGTAGATCCCTGTTATATCCAGAAACTAAATTGGAAGATAAAGAAACAACTTGAGTATAGTTTCCCAAAACCAAATGTACCTTACTCCTTAAGAGTTCTGCCAAATCCAGATTTTTCTTTTGAGGCATGATACTGGAACCAGTTATAATTTTAGAGGAGCTTCCAAAGAAGCCAAATTCAGAAGTTGTGAATAACATCACATCTGATGCAAATTTATTAATAGTTAATAAAATTTGAATTAAAGACGATAAAATATAACTTTCAAATTTTCCTCTGGATTGCTGACAATATAAAGGATTTTCCTGTACTTTTTTAAATCCTAAAAGATTGGAAGTATATTTTTTATCCAATTTAACATGAGTACCATAACCTGCTGCTGAACCAAGAGGGGATTGGTTAATTAAGTTATATGAATTTTTTACCGCCATTAAATCATCCTGAAGTGATGAGACAAAGCTATTCGTCCAAAGATCTAAAGATGAGGGCATGGCTTTTTGCATATGAGTATAACCCGGCATAGGGATTTTTCCATATTGTTTATTAAAATCCTCAAAGCTTTGAATAAGCTCCAAAGTTGCCTTTTTAATGTTTCCTATCTCAGATTTGCTATATAGTCTTAAGGCTGTTAATACTTGATCATTTCTGGACCTAAAAGTGTGAATTTTTTTACCAACCTCACCAAATTTTTCTGTTAGATAACCTTCAATCTTAGTATGGACATCTTCATTACCTAGTTGCAGATTAAATTTATTATTTTCATTAAGTTTTAGAATTTCAAGCAAACCTTTTTCTAATTTTTTTAGTTCATCATTAGTTAAAATTCCCATTTTCTGCAACATTTTGACATGGGCAATTGACCCCTCAATATCGTAGGGGAGAAGAATTTGATCCATTAAAAGATCGCCTTTTGTTTCAAAGATTTCAACTTCCTTATTTAACCCTGAGCTAGTCGAAGGGTTTTTCTGCCAAAGTTTTTTCATATTATTTTTTAACTCCTAATTCTGGTTTGAATTGATCTGTTTTCGGATTAAAGGTAAACCAATCAGGATCTCCAAATTTATCAACTGCTTTCACGAATTGAGTTATCCCTTCCTCAACATGGCTTTTTACCCAACCTTGTTCGTCGATTCCAAGCTCCTCAAGCACTTGTTCTGCTGTCTGTAATTCTCCTTTAAAAAATACTTTCTTTACACCAGTAGGCCATAGAGATTTAACCAAGCGTCCACCTATCTCAAGCTCCTTCTCAACTTGGGTGAAAGTTGAGACTCCTATAATTTCATATTTACCCTTGGGAGCTTTAGCAATGAGATCCTCAACACTAGTGCCGCTAGGGTCATAGGGATGCCCACCATCTCCAATGATGCCTACCTCAACATATTCGTAATGTGTTCCTTTATGTTCTGTGCTCATATATTTACTTTCAGGGCTTTAAAAAAAGCCCTTGTAAACTCACCAAATGAATGATGAATCTACAAGGGCCTTCAAAAGGCGGTACCACCTTGCTTAAATTTCCTATAAAAAATCCTCCATGGTGGAGGATTACTGTAGAAAATTTATCTCTTACAGCGCTCCGTTTCCGACACGCTTAGCTTATTTTACAGTTTGCTTTCTGTCATACTCTGTCAAAGACTGATGTATGCTGCTTGTCTACTGCGGTAGACTCAAACGCATTTAAGAATATTAAGTTGTAAGTAAAGTATATCAGTAACCAGTAGGTAAGTCAAACTAATAGTTGACATAAGATGGGTTTATAGGTAAACTACCAAAAGATTTATGCAGTTAGTTTGTATTAATAAATTAAATAGTAAGGAGTGTTGATCCGCCAATGGGCGGATTTTTTTTAAGATTCTGGACAAGCCAGAATGACAGATGAACAACTTTAAAGGTCGAGACATAATAGATATAAATGACTTTTCCAAAGAAGAGTTGTTGTTTATTCTAAAAACAGCCAAAAAATTTGACCCCACATTTGTTAAAAGTGATAGAACCAACTATACAATTGCCCAAGGAAAAATTGCAGCAGTTCTCTTTTTTGAACAATCAACCAGAACTGAACAATCTTTTAGATCCGCTGCCCAAAAAATTGGGATGGGGATAATTGGTTTTAATGATCCGCAGTCCACCTCAATTCACAAAGGTGAAACATTCTCAGACACTATCAGGATTATGGATTCATATTCTGATGTATTAATCATAAGACATCCAGAACCTGGGGCTGCTAAAAAAGCCGCAGATGTAGCATCAATTCCGGTAATTAATGCAGGGGATGGACCTAATCAGCATCCTACCCAAACCATGCTTGATTTATATACGATTTTGAAAGAGGCAGGTACGCTGGACGGAATTACAGTTGCTTTAATGGGGGATTTGAAATATGGAAGAACTGTTCATGCCTTGTCTTTAGCCCTTTCTCATTTTAAAGTAAAACAAATTTTTATCTCTCATAAAAGCTTAGCAATGCCGAAAGAGTTTTTGGATGTTTTGGAAAAAAGGGGAGTTGAGTATGAAGAAATTGATCAATTACCAAAAAGCTTGAAGGTAGATTTTTTATACCAAACCAGGGTACAAAAAGAGAGATTTAAGGATTTAGAGGAATATAAAAAGATAAAAGACAATTTTATTTTAGATGTTTCTTTTAAGGAATATCTAGATTCAGGGGTTAAATTAATGCATCCACTTCCTCGGATAAATGAGATAGACCCGTCGTTGGATGCTCATCCAAATGCCATATATTTTCAACAAGCCAGGAATGGTCTCTATATAAGGGAAGCTTTACTAGGACTTATTTTGGGTAGGATTTAGGCAGGAGTTTTATATATGCAAGGTAAATTAACTCTGTCCGATGGGACAGTTTTTTTAGGACAAAGTTTTGGAGGGGAAATATCTACCTCAGGTGAGGTAGTTTTTAATACTGGAATGACAGGATATCCAGAAAGTCTTACAGATCCCTCATATTTTGGACAGATTTTAGTTTTAACATATCCAATTATTGGTAATTATGGGGTTCCAAAAAAAGAGTTTTGGGAATCAAAAAAAATCCAGGCTAAAGCTTTGATTGTCCAAAATTATATTGATAATCCTTCTCATTTTGAATCAGAAAAAACTTTGGGTTTATGGTTAAAGGAGGAAGGGATTCCTGCTTTGTTTGGAGTTGATACTAGACTATTAACCAGAAAACTACGGGAGCATGGGGTGATGCTGGGGCAAATAGAACTAGGAACTAGGAGTTTGGAACTAGGAAAGAAAAAAGATCCTAGCTCCACCAACCTAGCACCTAACTCCATTTATGATCCTAATTTGGAAAATATTCTGCCACAAGTAAGTACTGACAAAGTACAGACATATGGTGAAGGAAAAAAGAATATTGTTTTAATTGATTGTGGGGCAAAGGAAAATATTGTGAGATCTTTGGTAAGGCGGGGAGTAAAAGTAACCAAAGTGCCTTGGGATTTTAATCCGTTGAAGGATCCGCGAGCTGGCGGATTTGATGGGGTATTTGTTTCCAATGGACCTGGCGATCCAAAAATGGCAAAACAAACCATCCAAAATGTTAAAGAATTACTTTCAAGAAACATTCCAATTTTTGGAATTTGTTTAGGTTCACAAATCTTGGGACTGGCTGCAGGAGGAGATACTTATAAATTAAAATTTGGTCATAGAGGACAAAACCAACCAATTTTAAATCCCAAAACCAAAAAAGCCATTATTACTTCTCAAAATCATGGTTTTGCAGTTGATATGAAATCTCTTTCATCAGACTATGAAGAATGGTTTGTAAATTTAAATGATGGGACTAATGAGGGAATAAGACACAAAAGTAAGCCATTTATGGCAGTTCAATTCCATCCTGAGGCAAATCCAGGTCCTTTTGACGGAGGGTATTTGTTTGATGAATTTATAAAATTACTATGAAAAAAGTGACACAAAGTGTCATCCTGAACGGAGTGAAGGATCTCTCGCGAATGCGAGTCCCAAATGAATTGGGAGATTCTTCGCTAATCGCTCAGAATGACAAAGGGAGAGGGATGAAGAAGGTACTAGTGCTTGGATCAGGAGCATTGAAAATAGGTCAAGCAGGGGAATTTGATTATTCAGGTTCCCAAGCCTTAAAAGCTTTAAAGGAAGAGGGGATTGAAACTGTTTTAATCAACCCTAATATCGCCACCATTCAAACCTCAAAGGGGTTAAGCAACAAAATATATTTTCTACCAATTGATCCATATTTTGTTACGGAAGTAATTAAAAAAGAAAAAGTTGACGGGATATTTTTATCTTTTGGAGGTCAGACTGCACTAAATTGCGGACTGGAACTTGAGAAAAAAGGAATATTCAAAAAATATGGGGTTAAAGTTTTGGGTACTCCTGTTACAAGTATTGAAGTAACAGAAGATAGGGAATTATTCGCCAAAAAGCTTTCCAAAATACAAACAGGCCCAAACCAAATTGGGGTAAAGGTTCCAGAAGGGGGATTTGCTAGAAATTTAGATCAAGCTTTAAAGATAGCTGATAAATTAGGTTTCCCTCTTTTAATTAGATCAGGTTTTTCCTTAGGGGGATTAGGTTCTGGGGTTGCAGAAAATAGGGAGGAATTTATAAACATGGTAAATGGAGCTTTAAAAAATGCCCCCCAAATCGCAGTTGAAGAATATTTAAAACATTGGAAGGAAATTGAATACGAGGTTGTCAGAGACAATTTAGGCAATAAAATTACAGTTTGTAATATGGAAAATTTGGATCCTTTAGGGGTTCATACGGGTGAAAGTATTGTGGTTGCCCCATCGCAAACTTTAAATAATTATCAATATCATTTTTTGCGTAGGCTATCCTTGCAGGTTATTGAGGATTTAGGAATTATAGGTGAATGTAATATCCAATTTGCCCTAAATCCTAAAAATAATGATTACAGGGTGATTGAAGTAAATGCCAGATTGTCTCGTTCTTCAGCCTTGGCATCTAAGGCTACAGGTTATCCTTTGGCATATATTGCAGCCAAGATTGGCTTAGGATTTAATCTGCCAGATTTGAAAAATTCAGTCACACTTTCCACCTCTGCTTTTTTTGAACCAGCCTTGGATTATATTGTTATCAAAGTTCCGCGTTGGGATTTACAAAAATTTGTGGGAGTAAAAGATGTTATTGGTTCAGAGATGAAAAGTGTGGGAGAGGTGATGGCTATTGGTCGAAGTTTTCCTGAGGCCTTACAAAAAGCTATCAGAATGCTTGAAACCAACCAAGATGGATTATTGGACAACCAGGTTGATGACACTCATCTTTTGCCCACAACAGAGAGATTATTTGCTGTTGCCCAAAGGTTTGAAAAAGGGGAGAGTAATGTAGATGATATTTATCTTGAAACAGGAATAGATCCTTGGTTTTTGTCCCAGCTTAAAGAAATTGTGGAATTTGAAAAAGGTTTGCAATCTGAAGATTTAAATAGAGAAACTATCTTAAATGCAAAGAAGTTAGGATTTTCAGATAAATTAATTGCCAAATACTTAAAAACAACAGAAGAAAAAGTAAGGGAATTTAGGAAAAAGAATGGAATATTACCAAAGGTAAAGCATATAGATACCTTGGCTGCAGAATATCCAGCAAAAACTAATTATCTTTATTTAACATATCATGGAAGTGAAAGTGAAGAAGATAAGAGTATAAGAATGATGAGTCCAAAAAATAGTGATTCATCACTAGTAACTCGCCACTCTTATCCTAGTAAGGCAATAGTTTTAGGATCAGGGCCTTATCGGATTGGTTCATCTGTTGAATTTGATTGGTGTAGCGTTACAGCTGCCCAAACTCTAAAAAATAAAGGTATTGAGTCTATCATTATTAATTGTAATCCGGAGACTGTTTCAACAGATTATGATGTTGCAGATAAGTTATATTTTGAGGAATTAACATTTGAACGGGTTTCTGATATTTATGATATTGAGCAAGGTAGTTTGCTTTTAAGTTTTGGCGGTCAAGTACCGAATAATTTAGCCTTAAAATGTTTTAAAGCTGGTTATAAAATTTTGGGTACTTCTCCCCAAAATATTGATAGGGCAGAGAATAGGGATAAATTCTCTCAGCTTTTAGATAAATTGAAGATTGATCAAGCTCCTTGGCAGAGTTTTAAGCAAGTTGATGAAGCAATAAAATTTGCCAGAAAAGTAGGGTTCCCGGTTTTAGTTAGACCATCTTATGTATTATCAGGTTCTGCGATGAATGTAGCTTTTACTGCCGCCTTTTTAAAGAAATATTTAAAACAGGCAGCAGATATTTCCACAGATCACCCTGTTGTTGTTTCCAAATTTATTGAAGGAGCCAAGGAAATTGAGATTGATGGAGTGGGACAAAACGGGGAACTTTTAATTTATGCAATTTCTGAACACATAGAAAATGCTGGGGTTCATTCAGGTGATGCAACCATTGTATTGCCTCCGCAAAGACTATATTTGAAAACTGTCAGAATTATCAAATCAGCCACCAAAAAAATTATCAAGGAATTAAATATAACTGGTCCATTTAACATCCAATATTTGGCCAAGGAAAATAAAGTTTTAGTAATTGAACTTAATTTACGGGCTTCCCGTTCATTTCCATTTGTCTCAAAAGTTACAGGTAGTAATTTTGTGGAACTTGCAACCAGGGTTATGTTAGGTGAAAAATTAAAAGGCGAATATAAAACTTTAGACTTAGATTATGTGGCTGTAAAAGCTCCTCAATTTTCTTTTAACAGGATCAAGGGAGCTGATCCAAGACTTAGGGTAGAGATGTCTTCAACAGGGGAAGTTGCCTGTTTTGGTGATGATTTGGAAGAGGCTTTTTTAAAGTCCATGTTGGCTACAGGATTTAAATGGCCTCAGAAAAACATCTTTTTATCAATCGGTGGGCAAAAAAATAAATTGGATATGTTAATTCCTGCCAAAAAGCTTATTAAATTGGGTTTTAATATTTATGCCACAGAAAACACCTCCAAAATGTTAAAGGATGCAGGAGTAAAAAACACTAGAATTTATAAAATATCAGAAAGTAATCATCCTTCTGTTTTAGATTTTCTAAAGAGCGGGCGAATCGATTTAGTAATTAATATTTCTGAAGGCAACACCTCCAAAAGAGGGGAAACTGACGGATTTATTATCAGAAGAAATTGTATTGATTCGGGAATTCCTTTGATAACCAATTTGCAGTCAGCCGAGGTTTTAGTTTCAGCTTTGACCTCAAAAAAACTGGAAGATCTAGAAATTAAGTCCTGGGATGAGTATGTAAATTAGTTGGTTTTTTGCGGGAAATATGGGAGAATCAAAATAGCTATCAGCCTTCAGCTTGCAGCTGTCAGACAAGAAATAATTATTCTGACGACTGACGACCGGTACCAACCGTAGGCTGGTGGACTGACGACTGAAATATGTTTATCCCCAAGTACTCAATCACCAACAAAATCTTAAAAGATATAGGAATTGTGGAAGCCTCAAAAGAAGTTATTATGAATGCCCCTTTAGTTCCTGCTTGGGAAGCAAAGTTTAGGAAAGAAGCTATGGAGAGAACAGTCCATCATGGTACCCATCTTGAGGGAAATGCTTTAACTCCTGAGGAGGTGAGGGATGTTTTGGAAGGTACTGAAGTAATTGCCAGGGAAAGGGACGTCCAAGAAATTATAAATTATCGGAATGTTTTAAAATTTATTGATGCTGTGCAGGCTCAAATTAGTCCGCCAGCTGGCGGATTGGGGGCATATAATTTTACAATCGAAACCATTTTGGAGATTCACAAATTAACCACAGAAAAAATATTAAATATTGAATCAACTGGTAAATTCAGAATCAGACAAGTGGTCATAAGAAATACCAAAACAGGTCATATTTCCTACACCCCTCCTCCTGCTGTTGAAGTTCCGTATTTGGTTGAAGATTTAGTAAATTTTATTAATTCTGATGAGGGAAAACAAATTCACCCAATTTTAAAAGCCGGCATAATTCATTATGAAATAGCCAGAATCCATCCCTTTGTGGATGGTAATGGGAGGGTTGCTCGTTCTGTTGCAACCTTAGTGATGTTTTTGGATGGATATGATATTAGAAAATTTTTCTCTTTTGAGGAATATTTTGATGAAAACCCCATGCAATATTATTTAACTTTGCAAGCTGTTTCAAACCAATTGGTTTTGGATACACATGAGCGGGATTTAACCCCTTGGCTTGAATATTTTACAGAAGGCGTAGCAATAGAACTTAATAGAGTTAAGGAAAAAGTTCAAAGAATTTCGGTTGATGCCAGAGTCAAAGATAAGTTAGGGGAGCAGGTTATGTTAAATGAAAGACAAATGTTAATCATGGAATATCTTCATAGGCACAAAAGCATGCAAAATAAAGAATTTAGAAAAATATTCCCAGATTTTTCTGATGATACTGTTTTGCGGGAGTTAAAATTCTTAAAACAAAAAGGTTTAGTTAAGAAAATGGGTGGAACCAAAAAAGCCACCTATGTTTTAAAAGGTTAAGGTTTTCTATATTTTAAATAAGTTTGTTGAAGTTCCCTAAATTTTGCATTGATTTGATCATCTAATTTATACCAAGTGGCATTTTTGTCCGTATCTGTGTCTGTATTTGGAGAGAGATTATCTATTATATGCTTGGTGGCTGCTGCTTTTAATATACCTTCATATGTTTTCTGAACCGGGAAATGAACATCCGGAAGATCTCTCACCTTTTCTTCAAGATGTTCAAAATCGCCACGTAGGTCGGATAATATATTTCCCATATGATGGGAAATTGTATTTTTATAGACCTCGAATCTATTAGGAACCTCTCTACCGTCAAATTGTTGAGTTGCTTGGGTTGGTTCTTCTTTCTTTGCGGTAGGGTTTAGTCTGCTTTGAATATCAGCATCTATATCAAAAATAAATTGACCTCCAAATTTTACAATTTTTGAATCGTAATTAATTGTTTGTAAAGCCTCTTTTGTGGCTTTAACAGCGGGTATTGATTCTTTTACATTTTGGGCAGTTTCTTGAAAATCTTGATCCTGAGGGTAGTCATGGTGAGTTATAGCCTGATCACCCCAACCTGCAACTAAAGATAAGCTGGCACCTGCATAATGTCCAAAAGTATCGCGCAAGATTTCAAAATCTCTTCGGTCTAAAAATTCTCCTTCGAGATCTTTCCATTCAGGATCTCCTGGTGGATTAGGGGATTGAGTAACTTCAGTCATAGATATTTTATTTTATCATAAGCCTGGATAAGATTATTCTTGGGTTGTTCGTAAACCAAATTGTACTTTAAGTAAGAAATGAGTGAAAAATCAATAAAATTTAAGCTGAAGGGCCAGCTTCGTCAAGCCTACTAAGAGGAGTACTTGCATGCGGTATTTCCACACTAATGCGCATTTTACCACCTGCACTATAAGCACCCGTGAATTGAATTGCATTAGTACTTAAATCTAATCGAGTAGCATCTCCAGGGTTCCACTTAGGGACAATACTAACATCTGGATTGCTTTGTATGCCTCTGGCTGGTCCAGTGCTACCTGTACTGCCTCTGACTCCACCTTCCTTTTGGATTGCCTGAGATGTTGGGTTATTTGGGGGTGGTGGAGTATATCTTGCATAGGCTGCTCTTGCCTCTATTCCTCTAATTGCGCTCATATTATCTTGTAGTATTACATAAAGACTTTTTAGTTGTCAAATGAAGCTGAAAAAGCTACAATCCAAGTAGTGTTATCGTTCGAACAAACTGAGAACTTCTCGCTAGTAGCTCGAAGAATAAATTATGACCTTTCATATTTTAGCCCAATATTTTGAGAAGTTGGAACAAACCTCCTCCAGGTTACTATTAATTGATATTTTATCGGAACTTTTTAAGCATACTCAGGCAGATGAGATTGGGATGATTTCGTATTTAATCCAAAGCAGGGTAGCCCCTTTTTATGAGGCTACTGAGATGGGTATGAGTGAAAAATTAGTGGCTGCAGCTATTGGGAGAGCATATAAGGTGGATAAGGCAGCAGTTTTAAAAGAATATGGAAAGGTTGGGGATTTAGGTTTAGTTGCCCTTCGACTTGCTTTGCAGTCTCAGGGTAAACTACACAGTAAGCTATCTGTTAATGAAGTCTTTGAGACGCTCCGAGGAATAGCTAAGATGACTGGTGAAGGGACTGTTGAGAAAAAAATTTCCACACTGGCTGGATTACTTTCAAAAGTTGATGGGGTAGGGGCAAAACATTTGGTTAGAATTCCTTTGGGGGCAAATAGATTGGGGATTGGGGATCCCACAATTTTGGATGGATTTGCTCTTTCAAAACTTGGAGATAAAAGTAAAAGGAAGCTCTTGGAGGGTGCATATAATAAAACCTCTGATTTAGGATTGATTGGGGAAACTCTTTGGGATAAAGGACTTTCAGGAGTTGAAAAATTAGATGTTACAGTTGGCAGGCCAATCAGATCTCAATTGGCAGAAAGATTGCCTGACCCTAAAACAATTTTAGAAAAGTTTGAGGGAGAAGCCCATGTCCAGCAAAAATTTGATGGATTTAGGGTTCAAATTCATAAAGAAGGACAAAAAGTCAGGTTATTTTCCAGGAATCTGGAAGAAACTACCTTAATGTTTCCAGATATTATCAAAGGAGTGCTCAAACAAGTTAAAGCACATTCAATAATATTGGATTCTGAAGCTTTGGCTTTTAACCCTGAATCAGAGGAATTTTTGCCCTTTCAGGAAACAACCAAAAGAAGAAGAAAATATGATATTGAAGAGATGTCACAAAAATTACCCCTTAAGGCATTTGTTTTTGACATTATGTATTTGAACGGAAAATCCCTAATGGACTTACCTTTACAGGAAAGAATTAAGCATTTGAAAGCAAATATTCATGGGGATGAGATATTAATCCCTCAGATTGGAGAAATTACAAATTCGCCTGAAAAGATCCAGGAAGTTTTTGATGATGCTTTAACTAAAGGGTTGGAAGGTTTAATAGTTAAAAGACCTGATTCAAAATATGAGGCAGGAGCTAGGAATTTTAACTGGGTTAAATTAAAAAGACATTCATCAGGAGAATTAAAAGACACAATAGATTGTGTAATTTTGGGGTATATATTTGGAAAAGGGAAAAGGGCTGCCTTTGGAGCAGGGGCATTACTAGTAGGGGTTTATGATAAAGAGAAAGATGAATTCGTGACTGTTTCCAAAATTGGGACAGGTTTAACAGATGAAGAGTGGAGAGAGATTCACAAAAGAGCAGATAAAATAAAGCTTTCTCACAAACCAGCCAGGGTTAATTCCAAAATTGTGCCTTCTGTTTGGGTGGAACCCAAAATTGTGATAGAAATTTTGGCAGATGAAATTACTAAAAGCCCCAATCACACAGCTGGTATGACTGATCCGCCAGCTGGCGGAGATCCTGCCCGCCTGCCAGCGCCTGAGCGCAGCAATGGCGGGCAGGGTTATGCTCTAAGATTCCCCAGATTAGTTAAATTTAGGGAAGCAGATAAGCGAGCTGAGGACGCCACAACAGTAAAAGAGTTAGTTGAGATGTTTAAATTGCAGTATAAGAAATAAGTTTTCTTTCACACTTTTGTAACCAAAAGTGTGGCAAAAGTTTCTCCCAGGAAAGTCGGGCTACTCGTCAGATTTTGTTTAGCGGGGGAAACCTCCCCCCTCCGAAAGGATTCGGGGATCCCCCTGCTATCAAAATCCTCCTCGTTTAACGCCCTTTGTTTCTAAGGGGAGAGTGAGAGCGAGATGCTAACCAATACGTAAGAAAAACTGCTATTAGTGTTTGAAACCTATCAATAAATGTAATAACGTGGCTAAGAATATAGAAAATCATATCTAAGTTAATATTTTCAATAATTAGATCTGGAGTGAACCCTAACCATAATAATATGGTAAAAATTAAAGCTATAAAGCCCCATATACCTTGATTGTTATTAAAAAAGTCTATGATTTTATCCATTCTCTTAGTATGCAAAATTTATTCTTGATTTATAGGTATTTTTTCATTAAAAAAGCCGCTCGTTAAACCTAGTTTAGACTAGATTGTCTGAGCGACTTGCTTACAAAGCTGTCGTATTAGCTATATTTTAGCATACTCTAAAGGAATATTAAATATGATAGAATCCTTTCAACATGGCTTATGTAGCTGATTTACATATACACTCCAGATTCTCCAGAGCCTGCTCACAACAATTAAATGTTCCTAATTTAGTAAATTGGGCAAAACAAAAAGGGATAGATGTTTTAGGTACAGGTGATTTTTTACACCCACTTTGGCTTGCAGAATTGAAAAGTCAGTTAAAAGATGATGGGACTGGTTTTTTAGTCCATAATCAATCTGAGATTAAGTTTGTTTTAACTGTTGAAATTGCCTCAATTTATACCCATAAAGGTCGGGGGAGAAGAGTACACAATCTAGTTTTTTTACCTGATTTTGCTGCAGCTGAAAGATTTCAGAAAGAACTTCTTTCAAGAAGAGCAAATTTAGGTTCAGATGGTAGGCCAATTGTGGGGATTTCATCCAAAGATTTGTTAAGTATTGCTTTGCAAGCTTCTGAGAAGGCAATCTTTATCCCAGCTCATGCTTGGACACCTTGGTTTGGAGTGTTTGGTTCAGAATCAGGTTATGATAGTTTACAGGATTGCTTTGAAGATTTAACAGAATATGTGTATGGGATTGAGACAGGGTTATCATCAGATCCAGCCATGAATTGGCGGGTTGGAGAATTAGATAATAAATCCATCCTGTCTTTTTCTGATGCCCATTCATTACCTAATTTAGGTAGGGAAACAACTGTTTTTGATGGGGAATTATCATCAGGTTATTTAGGTATGTTTGAGGCTATAAAATCCCAGAAGCTAAGAGGGACAATTGAATTTTATCCTGAGGAAGGAAAATATCACTATACTGGTCACAGAAATTGTAATGTTAAATACACCCCAGAGGATACAAAAGCTAAAGGGGTAATTTGTCCTGTTTGCAAAAGAGGTTTAACTGTGGGGGTTATGGAGCGGGTTGAGGCTGTTGCAAATAGAAGCATGGCGGAATTAAAAATTGAAAATAAAGAAGGGTTAATAAAAAGCGGAAGTTTTCCAACTAGAGCAGGATATAGGATGTTAGTGCCACTTTTGCATGTTTTGGCAGAAGCATTTGGTACTGCCCCAACAACCCAAAAGGTTTTAAATGAATACAATAAATTAATATCGAGTTTTGGTAGTGAAATTAAGATTTTAACCAAAGTTGATATTCAAGATATTGTTAAAGTTTCAGGGGATAGGGTGGCAGAAGGGGTAGATAGGGATAGAAAAGGTGACTTGGTGATTGATCCAGGATATGATGGAGTGTATGGTGTGGTTAAGATTTGGAATAACCAGACTGAAAAAGTGGAGGAAGTAGCAGAAATTCCTCAGTTAGGATTATTTGACTAGGAGGCGATAGGTAATATGAAATATGTGATATGTTAAAACAACTTATCTCTTATTACATATGACTTATCTCAAAAACATGGAAGATAAAATATTAGAAGTAGCAAAACAAGCAGCCTTAGAGGCTGGTAAGATTATAAAAAAATATTATCTGACTGAGCTTGATTTGCAGAATAAAGGTCATTTTACCAATTTTGCCACTAAGGCCGACGTAGAATCCGAACAAAAAATTATTGAAATTTTAACCAAAAACTTTCCTTCACATAATATAATTGCTGAGGAAAGCGGCATGGTGAATAAAAACTCACAGTATTCTTGGGCTATTGACCCAATTGATGGAACAATACCATTTGTGGATGGAATCCCTGTTTTTGGAGTATCTATAGGCATTTTAAAAGATAACAAACCTTTTGCAGGAGTAATAAACATGGTGGCAACAGATGAATTATATTGGGCAATGAAGGGAAAAGGAGCTTTTTTAAATGGTAAAAAAATTAAAGTGAGAGAAGAAAGTAATCTTCAAAATTGTACTATTGCTTTGGATTTGGGACATACAGATAGAATATTTAAGTTAGATAAATTTTTCCGTCCTATTGCTGAAAAAGTTAGGCATATTTATATGCTTGGATCAGCAGTATCTGCTTTGTGTTATGTTGCCAAGGGATTTTTGGATGCTTATATTATCAGGGCCAATATTTGGGATTTTGCTGCAGGAGTAGTTTTGGTTGAAGAAGCAGGAGGAAAGGTGACTGGTCTATTGGGGGGAGAAGTTGATTACCAAGAGGCAAAACCACAACTTATTTGTAGTAATGGCGTTGTTCATGAAGAAATCTTGAAGGTATATAAAGAATGAAATTAATATTTGGTTTAGGAAATCCGGAAGAAAGATATAGCGGAACCCGTCATAACTTAGGATTTGATTTTTTAGATGAATTAACCCGAAAGCTTAATTTAAAGGATTGGAGTAAAGAGGATAAATTTAAATCAGAAATAATTAAAGCTGAAGAATTGATGCTGATTAAGCCTCAAACCTTTATGAATAAATCAGGTATTGCAGTTTCAGCAGTTTTAAACTACTTCAAAGTTGCACCAGAGGATGTAATTATCATTCATGATGAATTGGATTTACCTTTAGGAAAAATAAAAGTAAGGTTAGGAGGAGCTGCTGCAGGACATCATGGGGTAGAGTCTATTATTGAAGCATTAAACACTGATAAATTTATCAGGATCAGGTTGGGGATTGGTAATTTGCGGACTCAAAGTGCAGAACATAAAACTCATACAATCTCTGCTGAGAAGTTTGTTTTGGAGCCATTTTTACATAAGGAAAAATCCCAAGTCAAACATATGATCAAGCAGGCCATGAAAGCCTTGGATTTGCTTTTGGAAAGTGGTTTAGAGCAGGCACAGGGTCAATTTAATTAATGATCGTGCTTACAGGGTTGACAGAAAAACAATTAACGATTAGACTAAAAACTTAATGGATTCCAAGAACTTTTTAACAACTCCAGTTGCGATTCTTTTAGGCTCTTTTATAGTTTCCATCGCAGTTTTAATCCATGGAGGAGTAATTAAAGTAGGGAATATATCTCAAGCCCAACCTAGTCAGGTTGCCCAAGCCCCACAAGCGCCTGCAGAGCCAACATCTGGCAAAGTTTCAACTGATGATGATCCTGTTTTAGGCGATAAAAATGCGCCTGTTACTTTGGTTGAATTTTCAGATTATGAATGTCCTTTCTGTAAAAGACATTTTGACCAAGTCTATCCTGAGATTAAGAAAGACTATATTGATACAGGTAAAGTAAAGTTGGTATTTAGGGATTATCCGCTTCCTTTTCATGATCCTATGGCTACTTTTGAGGCTAATGCAGCTAATTGTGCCAAAGAACAAGGAGGAGATACAGCTTATTTTAAACTTCACGATGTTATGTATACTAAAACAACCTCTAATGGAAGTGGTTTAACCAAAGATCAAGTTTATCAATTCGCTTCTGATATAGGATTAAACCAGGCTAATTTGAAAACATGTGCAGATGCAGGTAAATATACTGATGAAATTAAAAAAGATATTGCTGATGGGAGTGCTGCCGGAGTTTCAGGTACTCCAGCCTTCTTTGTAGGTAAATCAAGCTCAAATGGTACCATTGAGGGAGCAATCATTGTGGGTGCCCAACCTTATACTGCATTCCAAGCCGCTATCGATCCTCTTCTTAAATAAGTGTTTTGATATAATCATCCTTGAATGAATAAAAAACTTTTGCTTTTAGTAATTTTTATTGTGGCTTTGGCGGGGCTTTTGGCGTGGCTTTTTATAGAGTCCTCAAAACCTCAACCTGGGGAAAAGATAGCAGATTTAGGAAGAGGACATGTTACTGTTGGTGAGAGTGTGGAATATAATTCAAACCCACCAACATCTGGTAAGCACTATGTGGATTGGGTCAAATCAGGGGTTTATTCAGAAGTTAAAGATGACAGATATTTAGTTCACTCTTTAGAACATGGGTATGTAATTATGTCATATAATTGTGACGTAAGATTTCAGAGCTTTGACTTAATCAAGGATGCTTATGCTCATGGGATAGAAGACGAACAAGGGTTATCTGAAACAGCAACACCATCAGCTAGTTTACCTGAAAGTTTTAGATCGGATGATTGTCATAGTTTGGTAGATAAACTAATCTCAATTTACGAGAGAGAAGGTAAAACCAGATTGATAGTGATACCAAGACCGAATTTGGATAAAAGAATTTCTTTAACTGCCTGGAACTATTTAGATAAATTTAATGATTTTGATGAAAAAAGAATAAAAAAGTTTATTGACGGGCATTTAAATCAGGGACCCGAGAAAACAATGGAGTAGTTTTGCAATCAGTTATTGTTTTTTAAGTAAATATAAAATCTTTTAATCTCTAAAATTATTAATAAAACCAAGGCAATTAAAAAGATTTTTGGAATTATTCCTGAAAGATCTTGAAAGTGAGATCCAAATATTAAGGCATGGAATAAAATTGAAATTGAGGCAAGATAGACAAATCGATGCAAGAATTTCCAACGCTTAAAACCCAATCTATCAATCATAAAATCAAATGCAGTTGAAGCCATTAAAGTTAGGATGGCGAGTGTAGTAATTCCTAAAATAGCAGCTAAAAGATATTTGCCCCGTAGGGAAAACAATCCTGTAAAGCCCCCCATAGGCCCAAAAAAGACTAAGCAAGCATGTAAAAGCCCAAAGTAGAAGGCTGATACCCCAAGTGCTCTTCTGGCTTTAATATACTGTCCTCTGAAAGGTAAAAAAGTGAAAATCCTGGTTAAGGGGGTAGCAAGAAGTGTTAAATATAAGAAAGTCACTGCTATTAAAGCATAATATTGAATTAGACTGGCAGTTTGTAAAGTAACTTCAGGAATTGTTTGAATGGTTTGAACGTAGATGAGGATGGATAGCAAAATACTAAATGAAAGTACATAAAATCTGATATTTTTAAATAGCTCCATCAGTTTTTAACCTCCTTGCGCAATAGGGAGAGTGTATTTTTTTTACTTTCATCTACACTTTGACCCCAGGCCTTAGCGGCACTAACAAACATTTCTTTGATATGTGAATCTTCAAGTATGTTTTTATCTTGGGTTTCTAAAGCCTTCATAAGAATTACTCTTGCTTCATCAAAGGTTTTACCCCAATGCTCTGCAACATGGGCGAGTGTAGAGTTAGTTATATTATTTACATCTCCCATGTCATCATCAGGATTTTGACAGCCACAGTTATAGCACATTCAAATATTCTTTCCTTTATGCATGAATTCTAGTATTATACATTAACATGAGTATCCTAAGTTATATCTTAATTTTCAGTTTTTTGGGCAGTGTTGTTTCTTTAATTGGAGGAGTACTCCTTTTGCTTAAAGAAAAATTTGCCATCAAAATTTCCCATTATTTAGCTTCGTTTGCTGCCGGAGCCCTACTGGGAACAGCTTTTTTTGATCTTTTACCTGAAGCACAAGAAGCTGCAGGAGAGGGGGATGTTAATATTTTCCGTTGGGCTTTAATCGGAATATTGGCTTTTTTTCTCCTTGAAAGATTTATTCATCATCATGATAAAAATAATGACCCTAAGGAAAAAAGCACAGTTATCCCTTTAATAGTTATCGGAGATACTATTCACAACTTTATTGATGGAATTGCTGTGGCTGGAACCTTTTTAATTTCCATACCTTTAGGAATTGTGACATCTTTGGCAGTTGCTGCTCATGAAATTCCCCAAGAAATAGGGGATTTTGGGTTAATGCTGCACAAAGGGGTAAACAAGAAAAAGATTCTCTTAATTAATTTCTTCTCTGCCTTGGCTGCCATGGCAGGGGCGGTTTTAACATATATGGCTAAGGATTCAATTGAAGGTTTTTTACCTGCAGTTTTAGGTCTAACCTCAGGCTTTTTTATATATATTGCCGCCTCAAATTTAATTCCTGAGATTCATTCAACAGAGGATCGGAAAGTAGCCTTTTGGGAAACAATAATGCTATTTTTAGGAGTTTTTACAATCTGGGTGGTTATTACTTCTTTGACAAATGCTGGTTTAGCCCATTAAAATGCCTTAATGGCAGATCAAATAATTATAGCGTGCAGTGATGAGGGTGAATTTTTAGAATATATTCCAAAAAGTGTCGGGCATACAGGTGAAGGTAGAAGACATTTGGCGATTACAGTTTTACTTTATAACAGTAAGGGTGAAGTTTTACTCCAAAGAAGAAAGCACAAAGTATTTGACAATGTTTGGGATTTTACAGCCTCAACCCATCCACTACATCAACTTAATGGAAAAGATGAAAGCTTAGAAGATGCAACCCTAAGAGCTTTAAAAGTTGAATATGGTATTGAAAATCCAGTTGAATTAAATAATTTAGGATTTTTTAATTATTTTTCAAAAATTGGAGAACTTTGTGAGAATGAACATTGTGCCATGATGGTAGGGGAATATGATGGAGCATTAAATATGGATCCAAGTGTGGGGTATGAATACAAATGGGTAAGTAAAGACGAATTTTTAAAAGATGTTCAAAAAAACCCAGATCAATATGCTCCTTGGGTGATTGAAGGCATTAAGGTTCTAAAAAAGATGTTTATTTGAAAGTCTTGTACCTTCTCCTGGAGTATTAATAATTATTTCTTTAACTTCTTCTACAGTTTTTAGTTTATTTTTTACTTTTTGAACATTTTTTTGTTCACAAATTAAGTGAATATCTTGACCAGTATTAATTGTGAAATATACTGGGATTCCCTCATTTCTCCAATGGGACACAAGTTTCATAATATTTAAAGTTCCAGGAGTCCAATAAATCAAAGGAGGGTATTGGGTTAACATAATTGTATGTAACTCCAAGGCTTCCTGTTCAATTAACTCTCCAAATTCCTTAAAGTTTTTTTGTTTAATTAATTTTTTAACTTTATTATTTTTCTGTTTCATCCGCCTAAGGCGGACTTTCATAAAAGGGGAGGATTTGGCAGATTTCATTCCTTGTGAGGTGGGAACTTCTTTTTTATCTGTACTCACAACTGCCACAATATCAACTATGTCCCAAGTTGTAGCAGGGAAAATTTGCTTAGCAAAAGAAGTATCAGAAGTATTTCCGTCAACCCATTCCACAAATCCTGAAGGGATAGACCTGCATGCAGAACCAGAGCCTTGTCTTGCTAGAATGGAAAGTTTTTTTTCAGAAAGTTCAAGACCAGCTGCTTGAGTTGCGGCAACAGTAAGAGCGGCAAATCCCGAAGCAGAGGATGAGAGTCCGGTTCCAGATGGGAAATTATTATTTGAAACAACCTTAGCCCTTTCTTTTACATTGGCAAGAATTCTTATCCTATCTAAGTGTTTCATCACTCTTCCTGATTCATCCTTTTCCAAACCACCGCCATTAATAATAACCTCGTCTTTTTTATATTCTTTAGAAAATTCCACAGTGGTTGTGGTTAAAAGATTACTTAGACACATCGAAACAGAACCATTTTCCGGTAGTCTTAATTTTTCATCTTTTCTTCCCCAATATTTAGTAAAAGCAATATTTGAGGGTGCTATGGCTGTGGCTTTCATATTAAATCCTGTTCTTGTAAAACAATCTTGGCTGACTCTGATAAATTCTCTTTTTCAAATCCCAATTCTTCCTTAGAATAGAAATTTATTTCATCAGTCTCTTCTTTGTTTATCTTAAATGGCCCGTTAGAAATAACTTTATAAAGAGAGGTCATGGTTTTATGGACAGGATCATTTAGAATCATTTTCTTAATAAAAATAAGATCAGAATCTATTCCTAGCTCTTCTAAAAGTTCTTTTTTTGCAGCTTGTTTGTAATCTTCACCTTTTGAAACATGACCACCTACAGCACCTGCTATTTTGCCTGGATTATTATCTTTATTCATACTTCTTTTTTGCATCAAAATTTGGCCTTTATCATTAAAAACTGAAACACTAATAGTTCTGTGAAGTAATTTTTGTTGGTGAACCTGACCACGAGGCAAGTAATCTATAATGTTATCTTTTGTATCGACTACTATTAATAATTCTTCTTGGTTATCAGTTGTCATTTTTCTATTCTAACTCCTTGAACATTTGTTTTAATATTAATTACTTTACCACCAGCCTTTTTTATGGCTGTTTTTACAGTCCGAACTTTATTTGGAGGGGATAGGGCAATCATGCAATCTCCCATACCTGCACCGGAAAGTTTTGCACCATAGCTACCTGCATCAATTGCACCAGAGATCATCCTATCAAGCTTTTTAATTGAAACACCCAAAGCACTTAAATATGATTGATTAAAATTCATAAGTTCTCCCAAATTTGCAAAATCCTGCTCCAAAATAAAATTGGATGCTGTATCAACTAACTTTCCAATAGAACTATAGATATTATCTATAATTTCCGGAAACTTTTTAGACTTTTTGGAAACTTCATTAATTACAGTTACAGTATCTGCCTTAATCCCGGAGTAGCCGATAATTAAAGGTAGGGATTTAATATCCAAAGGCTTTATAACTTTGCCGCCTCTGAGGAAATAAATTGTTCCCCCAAATACAGCCGCTGCCACATCAAAGCCGGAAGCTTTGCCTTGAATATCCAAAACTGTTTTATATGACATGTCAAAAATATTTTTATCAGACATATTTTTACCAGTAATTTCAGATAAAGCTTTTATAGTGCAAACTGTTGAAGCCGAGGATGATCCAAATCCAAGCTTGGAGGAAAATTCTGATTTGGTTGTAACTTTTACTCCTACTCGTATTTTATATTTGGTAATAAAGTTTAAGACTGCATACTCTATAAATTTGGCCCCTTTTGGTATATCACCTTTACCCAAGGTGGATATAAGTTTTTGATAATTTTTAATTCCTACATCTGGGGCATTTAGTTTAAAAACATCTCCTTCCAAAAGTTCAACAGTAACCCTCATTCTCTGATTTACAGAGGTAACAATACAAGGTTTACCATACAAAACTGCATGTTCTCCAAAAAGCATTAATTTCCCAGGGGCTGAGGCAGTAACTTTTTTGTTTTTGTGTTTATTAAGTTTCATTTCTAACACCTTCCACACCTAATTTGGTTTTAAAATAATCTAAATTATTCTTTTTGGCAAGACTTATAAGCTTTAAAGGGTTTGGGTGATAACATAACAAGATTCCTGAGGCATCAGCTTTTCCTCCTGCACCGCTGATTTTGGCAGCTCCACCAATTTTTTCAATTTGACGGATAATAGGTAAAACTTTTTTTGAAACAACCCCAATTGTTTCCAAATTTTTTTGTCCCATTCTTATAATCTTTAAGAATTCTTTTTCATTTCCGTCTTTTAAGACGGGAAGAAGTTCTTTGACAAGTTGTTCTTGATGGTCAAATATCTTTTGAAATTTTGAATTTTGAACTTTGAATTTTGAATTTACCATCTCTACCATCTCAGCTGTGATTTCTTGGGGTCTGCCAGTATTAATCAAAATAAAATTCTTAGATAGTTTAGGTGAGATAGAAAACTCAAGTGGTTGGATAAGTTTTAAATTAGGTGTTTCTTTTCTAAACCAAATAAGTCCGCCATATATAACTGTTGAGTTGTCTCCTCCTGAAGGATTGCCCTGAAATACTCTTTCAGCTTGAAAAGTTAATTCATTTATTAAGTCTTTATTCCAAGTAACCCGAAGATAGGTAAGCAAAGCTCCGATATAGGCTGAAGAAATTGTAGCTGATGAGCCAAGTCCTGACCCCAAAGGGATTTGGGATGCAATTTGCAGTTCATAAAAAGGCATTTTTTTAAGTTTTAATTTTTTTTGAACAATTGGTTCAACAATTTTTTTAAATTTAGCCTCTATTGATCCTTCCTCAAAAAGGGGATTCCGATGTTGGGTAACAGTTGCTGTAGCGCGTAGATTGATTGTTGTGAGTAATGCCGGTTTTCCATAAACCACAGAATGCTCTCCAAGTAAATGGATTTTTCCGGGGGCAGAAACAATGACTTTCCTCATAGTGGCTAGTCGCTAGAGTCAAGAGTCAAGTGGATTGTGTTTCCTAGACTCTAGATTCTAGACTCTCGATCCTTCCTGAACAGGTTTAACTTTTAGTCCATATTCAATTACATTCTCAGAACTGGCTTTACCAATTTTTCGGATAACCACTTTCATAGGTTTATTTATTTTTAAATCTTCTTCCTCGCAATCAACAATTTGTAAAGGCATTTTTTCCCCATTTGGAAATTGGATAATTCCCACAAGGTAGGGGGTTTGGTGTTCAAAACCCTCAGGAGCCACAAATATTTTGGTCCAAACCAAAAGCTTACCTATCTTGTTTAAATAAGGATTCAATTTTTTATGTTGCCGCCAGATGTTTGCAGGTGTGCTCATTTTTAAGTTTGCAGTATATGGACTACAGCAGTAGCTCCACTTCCTCCTACATTGTGTGTTAAACCTATATTTGCTCCTTTAACTTGTCTTGTACCAGCTTTTTGTTGTAACTGATGTGCAACCTCTATTATCTGTTTTATACCTGTTGCAGCAACTGGGTGCCCACAAGCTTTAAGTCCGCCAGAGGTATTTACAGGAATTTTCCCACCTAATCTTGTATGTCCTTTATAAACAAAGTCTCCACCCTCGCCTTTTTTACAAAATCCTAAATCTTCCATTGCTAAAATTTCTGCAATTGTAAAACAATCGTGAACTTCTGCAACTTTTACATCAGAGATAGAAATACCAGCCATTTTTAATGCATTTTTTGCAGCTACTTTTGTTGCTTTAATTTCTATTAATGATTTTCTTTTGGATAAATCAACAGTATCTGTTGCAACTGCAGAGCCAGTTATATAAACCTGCCTGCCGGTAGGCAGGCCTGTTTTGTCATTTTCCAAAGATAAGACAACAGCACCTGCTCCATCTGAGATAGGGGATGCATCAAAGAGTGTAAAAGGTGAAGAGATAACAGGACTTTCTAAGACTTTTTCCTCAGTAACTTCAAATCTAAATTGAGCTTTCTCATTTAACGAACCATGATAGTGGTTTTTTATTGCAACAGAGGATAAATGCTTTCTTGAAGTTTTAAATTTTTGCATATGTGCTTTTGCCATTAATGCATATAGAGCTGGGAAAGTTAACCCTGCTTTTCTTTCGGCTTCAGAACCTGCACCCATTAAAGCAGAAACTATTTCGCTTCCTGAGGCGTCTGTCATTTTTTCAGCTCCAACAACTAAAACGTTTTTATAAGTTCCAGCTAAAAGTCCCTGAATTGCAAGATGAACTGCTAATCCTCCTGAAGCGCAAGCTGCCTCTATTCTAAATGCAGCCGCTTTTATTCCTAAAGAAGATGCAACTAAGGCGCCTAGTTGATCTTGGCCTTCTATTTTCGAGTTAATCATGTTTCCAACAAATACTCCGTCAATATCTTTTGGGGAAAGTCCTGAATCTTTAATGGCATCTTGAGAAGCATCTAGGCTCAAATCAAGTAAGCTTTTATCCCAAAGTTCTCCAAAGTTTGTAAGTCCTGTACCTAGAATTTTTATTTTCATATTCTGTATTTGGTTAAAATGTTTTTCGCAATTAAGGAATAGTCGATATATGCTTTACTTTTAATTTGTTTTGCCACAGTTTCTTTATTTTTTAATTGATATTTTTTAATTTCATCTGTTACTTCAAAAATAAAAGCATCTGCACCAGCTCCTGAACCATAGCTGCACATAAATATCTTGTCTCCTTTTTTTGCAACATCTAAAGTAGCAGCAAGTCCTACCATGGATGAGGCAGAGTAGGGGTTTCCAATTTGTTCAACAATAAACCCAGGTTGCAATTGTTTAGGAGTAAACCCTAATTTCTTTGCAACAATTTTTGGAAATTTAGCATTTGGCATATGAAAAACAGCATAGTCAAAATCTGAAGGTTTCATCTTAGTTTTTTGAAGCATTTGGTTTGAAGCACCTAAAACATGGGCAAAATATGAAGGTGAACCAGTAAATCTACCGGCATGTGATGGGAATTTTTCAGTATCTCTTCTCCAAAAATCAGGAGTATCAGAAGAAAAGGAAGTAAAGTCTAAAATATTTGCAATAGTATTACTTTTTCCTAATATAAAGGCAGCAGAAGCACTAGCAGCTGTATATTCCAAAACATCCGAAGGCCGGGATTGGGCAACATCAGATCCGATTGCTAGCACAAGCTTTGCTTTATTTTGCGAGACAAGCCCTGATAAAAGCTGAATACCGGCTGTACCTGCCTTACAGGCAAACTCTAAATCTGCTGCTAAATAGTTATTGCCCATGCCTAAAATTTCTGCAACAGTGGTTGAGGAGGGTTTAACAGCATATGGGTGTGATTCTGAACCAATTGTGATACCGCCAATATCTTTTGGGTTGATATCTAAAACCTGCAAAGCCCTATTTGCTGCCTCAATTGAAAGAGTAATTGCATCTTCATCATATGAAGCCACTGCTTTTTCATAAACTCCTAAAGATTTTTCAATTTCCCCGATTTCTTTGCCCCAGGTTTTGGCAATTTGTGATGGTTTTATTCTAAAGCGTGGGATATATGCTCCATAAGATACTATGCCAATCATGATTTCCTCCCTAATTTTTTGTGGGCTTTGGCTAAGGTTCCTTCAGACAGACTTGCCAGTAATGATAATTCTCCTGCCAAGACTGCTGCACCCACAATTTGGCAGTATTCTAGCACACCAGAGCTTTGCATTATGTCCAAGGCCTCTTTTTGGGTGGGGAGGTTGGTTCCTCCGCCAACAATTCCCACAACCAAAGAAGGAAGATATATGGAAAAATATAGATCTCCATTTTCTAAAACTTCAGCTGTCGTGATCCCCATGCTTCCTTCAACTACATGGGCTGGGTCTTGGCCTGTGGCTATAAATATAGAGGCTAAAATATTGGCATAATGAGCATTAAACCCTAAAGAGCCACTCATTGCAGAACCTAAATGATTTTTTCTGTAAACCACTTCAGCTAATTTTTCAGGAGTTGTTTTAAGGATTTTTTTTACAGTGTTTTTATCTAAAATAACTTCTGCCCAAACTTTTTTTCCCCGTCCTTCTATAAAATTTAACCAAGCAGGCTTTTTGTCTATATCAAAATTACCGGCCAAAGAAATACACTGCGCTTTAGTTTTTTGCTCAATTAATTTAACTGCCTCATGTGTTGCAAAAGTAACCATATTCATGCCCATGGCATCATCTGTTGAATACTGAAACCTAACAAATAGATTTTTACCAACTAAGGCAACAGTTGCTTTTAAAAGTTTTAAATGAGATGAAGTTTTTTGGGTAATGGAGGAGAGTAGTTTAAAGTTTTCTTCAATCCAGGATTTTGTTTGAATTGCCTGAGATAAATTTTGAACTTTAAAAACAGGCCCTCTGGTTTGTCCCACATCTTCCACAAAACTTAATACGCCATTATTTTCCATTATTGCCTTGCAGCCCCTGGATATTGAGGCAACCAGAGCTCCTTCTGTTGTTGCCAAGGGAATATAATATTGCAGCTTATTGCCTTGCAGTTTTAGCGGTCCAGCAACTCCTAAAGGGATTTGAGTTGCTCCAATTAAATTCTCAATATTACGACCAGTTACTTGGTCTTCTGTAAATATAAAATTACCTATATTATTGAAGCTAATTTTTAGCTGCTTTTCCAAAAACTGTCTTCTTGACGATGCATCAGGAAAGTCTTTTAAGCCCTTTTTTTTACTATTTTCTTGCATTGAGTGCCAATTCTATCAAAATATGGTAAATTGAGCCAATGGAATTTCAAAATTATCTAAAAAATAATGCCCAACAAATCGAAAAAAAACTCGAAAAAATACTTTCAGATTTTCTAAATGACACCAAGCAAACCAACCTTGCACTTTTACCGTTTGCCAAGGAGTTTATAAAATCCTGCAAAGGAGGCAAGAGGATTAGAGGAGTGTTAGTTAAGCTTGGGTATGAGGTAGGAAGGTTTGACTACAGTCTACCGTCTACAGTGGAAGTCAGAAGTCGGAAGTCTGAAGACATTCTAAAGATCTCTGCTGCTTTTGAGATATTACATACCAGTCTTTTAATTCATGATGATATTATTGATCAAAGTCCGAAAAGACGAGGTATTCCTTCCTTATTTAAAGCCTTAGGAGGCAATCATTATGGAATTTCCCAAGCCATAACTTTAGGAGATATTGGATTATATTTGCCCTTAAAAATAATTCTTGAAACAAGATTTGAGGATAAATATAAGTTAAAAGCTTTAAAGCATTTTTCCCAAATATTAATAAATACAGGTTGGGGACAGGTGATGGATGTAAGTCCTAAAAGTCGTGATAAAGCTTTTATAGATTTATATAAAACAGCCAAATATACTATCTCTGGCCCAATGCAAATTGGGGCAATCCTTGCCGGAGCAGATGATAAGCTAATTAAAAATCTATCAGAATTTGGAGATAATTTAGGTATAGCATTTCAAATAAAAGATGATATTTTAGATTTGGAAGGCGGGTCAATAAAAGAGGCTGAAAAATACGCCTCAAAGGCTAAAAAGATGATACGTGATATAACTAAGGATCAAAAAATTACTGAAGTTTTAGAAAGTATGACAGAATATGTAGTGGGGAGGACAAATTAAGGTGGATAAAAAAAACATACCCAGCCATATTGCCATAATTATGGATGGCAATAGGAGATGGGCAAGACTTAAAGGTTTACCTGATATCAAAGGCCATGAAAAAGGGGCAGAAGTTTTAGAAAATATTGTGGATGCTGCAGAAAAGTTAGGGGTAAAGACTATTACAGTTTATGCACTATCTACAGAAAATATAAAAGAGCGGGCAAAAAGGGAAGTATTAGGGTTATTTAATTTAATGCGGGTGGCTTATCAGGGAAGGCTTAAAAAGATGATGGATAAGGGTGTGAGCGTCACGATTTTAGGTGAAGCCCAAGGTTTGCCTGGCACTATAAAAAAACTAATTAATCAAATCAAAAAAGTATATATAAAAAATGAATCTATCAAGCTAAATATAGCCTTAAATTATGGAAGCAAAAAAGAACTGGTTTCAGCAATCCGGGATATTGTTAAAAAAGGGATAGATGTTAAAAGAATTAATGAGCAATTAATAGAAAAGCATTTATATACCGCCAATCAAAGGGATCCTGATTTGGTTATCAGGACAGGGGGTAGGTCCAGATTATCCAATTTTCTGCTTTGGCAAACAGCTTACAGCGAATTTTACTTTACTAAAACTTTATGGCCTAATTTTTCTGCAAAAGAGCTAAAAACAGCAGTTGATTGGTATAAAGAGCAGAAAAGAAACTTCGGAAAATAACCTTTAATTAGCCACAAAACTGACTCTTAAGCTACGGGTGGACATATCATAATAAGTGGATCTCCAGGAATCGTTAAAGTAAACCAAAGCATCGTTTCCATTCATCTGGCGGGTTAAAACTAGGGTGTGGGGGGTGTTGTCTCCACAGGCATTGAAGAAATAGTTGGGGGTAATGCTTGGGGTAGATGGTAAATTCCAAGAACCAACGGATGAAGTGTAACCCAAACCAACCAGGAAGCCGTTGCCGTTGCAGGGATCTGTTTTTGTTTGAACCAAAGTCATGGTAGCTATTCCGCGACTTGGTGCTTTCCAATAAATTAATTCAATTGTAAAATCGCCTCCAGTGCCCCGGGTGGGAGTGGTTGATCCCCAACACCAATTACAGTCATACCAATAGCTGTTGCTTGGTTCGCCATACCAAGCTCGCATTTGGAAAGTTCCGGTGGTGCCGTATGTTGCAGGTATAGGATTGGTTGTCCAAAATGGATGACCAGCCTCATACATCTTAAAGTAGTAATACCATCCACGGTTGCCTTGGGTTGAAGAATAGTCTGCAGTCTGGTCGTATATAACCGGAGCCGGGGTAGGGATAGGTGTTGGTGTTGGAGTTGGAGTTGGTGTAGGTACTGGTGTTGGAGTGGGCGTTGGAGCAGGGGTTGGTGTAGGTACAGGTGTTGGAACTGGAGTTGGGGTAGGGATGGCTGTATCTCCAGGTGCTATAGCCACAGTTGTATTACCTGAAACAACAGCATAGTTGTATTGAGAAGATGCACAATTTATATAGGGAATAATTTGGGGATCTGAACAGTTTTCAAGTTTTGTATACAAACGGAAGGCCAAACCATTGTTGTAGCCAATATAACAATAATTGGCTTTAGTGGAAGGGTCTTTAGGCACATTGTTGTCAGACATAAAAGAGGAGATTGCGGTATAAAAGGTATCTGAATCTCGAGTGCAGCTTTCAGTACCGGGATTTGGCACAACATATTTACCATTTTTTTGTTGATAGAGCTCCAAAGCCACCCCAAGTTTGGCAAGGTCAGTTTTCCGGACAGCGTCCCGGGCTTTTAGCCTTGTTCCTTGGTAAGTATTGAACCCAAGTACAGACAAGACAGCAATAATGCTGGTTATGACTAAAAGTTCAACAACGGTAAAGCCAAATTTATTTGACATTTGAGATTTGACATTTGACAAATTTGATTTTGCCTTTTTAACAATGGTTGAATAGATTGCACATAGTTCGTCTGCTTCCTTAAATTCTGGACTAATTTCCTCAGCTGGTAGCAACTCAGATTTCCAGATTATTCTTAACCAGAATTTGCTTTCTTTAGCCTCCCTTAAGGCAATACTCATCTTACTAATGAAATCTGGTTTTGATGATGCATCTTGTGCTTCTTGTGTGTTAGCACCCACACTTGTAGCAGATCTAACCAATTGAGATGCTATTTTTATTCCAGTAGGAGTTTTAGGCAGTTTATTGACTAGTTTAATTATCCTGACACCAAAATTAAAAACTCTTTCTAAAAGATCCTCCTTTTTAAATTTCAATTGTTTATTTTCCATTGTTATCAGTAATAAGAATTGTCAATTGTGCATTGTCCAATGTCCATTGTTTATGGATTCTCTGACCATCTTTGGAAAGTATCTGCCATCAGATTTCTTAAAATAACCAAATATTTTACCTGGTGGTTAATTTTTTCAGCTGGTTGGTTATTATCTGCAAGTGCACGTCTGAATTTGATAGGGGAGGCTTCATTTAAGGAGATTAAGCTTCCGTTAATCACCAGTTGGGAGCTTGTAACATTGGCGCCTGGGCAAACAGTGCCGTCAAAAGCCGTGCAAATTATTCCCTCAGAGATGATTATGGCATCTATCCTGGTAACACTTTGTAAAATATTTACATTTCCCCGGATTACAAAGACCAAACCAGAATTTGCATCCCCGTATGTAATATTACCGCCAATTGTTAAACTGCCATCCACAAAAATAATAGAAGGTTTTGTGGTGCCGGTATAATTTACATTGGGTAAATCACCTGCAACGTATAAAATATCATTGCTTGTAAAGGCAGAAGTGAAATTTCCTTGGTTTGGACTACCTGCAATTTGGGTTTTTCTAACTGCTAATTTAGCTTGGGTATAGTAGAGTGATTTTAAATCAGCATAGGTTGGGACTTTGTAGGGGGTAAAGGCGGCTTTTGGATCAATGATGCAGGCTCCTGAGGAAGTTCCGAAT